>Ga0307933_1000331_pt1 | contig 45100 bp, 29 predicted proteins | sample OrgLakmetageno88_FD_201811 | JGI IMG/M metagenome (GOLD analysis project Ga0307933, IMG submission 201811) | Saline water microbial communities from Organic Lake, Antarctica - #88 | ecosystem: Environmental > Aquatic > Non-marine Saline and Alkaline > Saline | place: Antarctica: Organic Lake... | reverse complement strand
ATTAAAATAAATTACGTTAGTATCAATGGTATTATAATAGTTGGATGGATTTCTCAATATGATGATTATGAGAAAAAATATTTAAAAACTAAATCATTTAAAGGTTCTATCAATGATCTCAATGAGTATTTAATAAAACATAATGACCTGTATCAATCCAACATAAAACTATCTGAATTAAATAAACAGATTTTTGGAAAATATAAGGTCGCTTCTGGATGTGGATATAATGGAAATTATGTTTCTGATGAATATAAAACGATGCTTAAATACGTTGAAAAGGGAAAAGTCAATAAACTAAATAAATTACTAACATCATTTTCGTCAGAATTACAAACTATTGGAGCTATTGGGTTAATTATGGAGGATGAATTGAATGAAAGACAAAAAACCATCATACCGCATTTAAAGGATCGAAATTCTCAAATTTACAGCTGTGGCGTTTGTAGTTATCGATATAATGAGCCTTTTAGTCATAGAATTTCCTACTTTTGAAAAACAGCAATAGTTACTTTTTTTTTAATTAATGAAACCTATAAACATTACTTCTAACAGATCTAAAATTGAATTGCTAGCCGGCCTTTATAGTGTCAGAATCGTAGGTGGATGGAAAGTTAAAACCAATAACTTTCATTTTGTTATCAAAGAATTGAGAACTGGACTTGAGATAGAAAGTAAGAAAACATCATGGGGTATTCAATCTTATGTATTGGGTAGAAAGGCAAAAAAAATAGGCTCCATAAGCATTCCTAGAAGTAGCACTTATGAAATTGAACTTTTTAATGTAGATCAACTCCAGGTAAAACCATATAACCATCCTTTAATTAACTACTTTCAAAACTACTTACCTAAAGATCAAATTGAGTTTTTTATTGGATAATTGAGCAAAACACAAGCGATACCAATAATTAGTCCTTAAAATAATGATGACAACCACAGCAAAATATATCATCCTACTCTTCGGAGTCTTTATTATTTTTGCTGGATTCTTAATGCTTTTGATCCTAAAAAAACAAGAGCTACATTAAGAAAAGCCGGAAGCTACAACTTGATCAACTATACAGAGATTACGCTTCGATTGATTCCTGCTATTGCCCTGATCTTGTATGCTGACTATTCCAAGTTACCTATTGCTTTTGACGTTTTTGGATGGTTTATGCTATTCACTTTTCTAGTTTTATATGTCATTCCAAGAAAGATACATCACAATTTCTCTTTGAAAAGCGCTGATAGACTTCTTCCTATTTACTAGCAATTGTTAGCGCCATTTGCTTTTTTATTAGGTGAATTGATGATATATAACGTATTATGAAACCACACCTCTCTGAACATCACAATCGTTCCAAGTTGGGAATAGAGAGAAAATCTGTAATACAACGCATCATTGATAAGAAGAAGAAAGCACAGAACAATGGCAACTAAGACTTTCTTTTTTCAAGCGACTAGCAACCTTAATAATGATTTCAAGAGTGCAGAAAACATCAAAAAAATAGTCGCTGAAAATAGAAATATAAAGATAAAACAGCTGACCCTATTTTTATTCATCATCACTTGGTTATACGTGTTGATGAATAACTAATCAAATTAAAATTCCCTTAAAAAAATAGAATTACAAATAGGCACTGCAGCGATTAATAAGATTACCTTCCCTAAAAAAATAATGTCTATAGAGCGTAAAGTACAATTAGTAGAGGGTCTTTTTCACCAATTGGAGCAAGAAACTACTGCCTTTGCCAAAGCATCAGGAATGAGTTGTGTTTCTAGTTGTGGTAAATGTTGCACCTATCCAGATGTAGAAGCTTCTCCATTAGAATTTTTACCCTGGGCATTTCATTTGTTTTTAAATGGAGAAGCAGAAATTATGCTCTTAAAATTAAAAGAAAATCACAGTTCCACTTGTTTGATTTACCAACCTTTGTCTGTCATTGATCAAGGCCGTTGCAGCAATTATAAATACCGAGGTTTGATCTGTAGGCTTTTTGGAAGTGCTGCCAGCACCGATAAATATGGCAAATTGAGAATAGCTACTTGTAAAATCATAAAAGAAGGGCAAACGCACGCTTATAATGCTACCCTAGAAGCTATTTCTAAAGGATTATCCGTTCCTGTTTTTTCGACCTATTACATGCAATTAAATCAAATTGATTTTCATTTAGGAAACATCATACTACCAATCAATAAAGCTCTTAAAATGGCTATAGAAGAAGTTTTACACTATTATGCCTACCGACCTTTTCCACTTTCAGGAAAAAAAGTGGTCTGATCATACGATGCAGTTATTTATTAAAATGGAATAAAAAATAGCAGGTCTATAAGCCGGATTCTGTTACCTAATTACTCAAGCACCTTATCATTTATCTAGTATAACGATTGCTCGTTATCTCTAACTGCCTACCCTTCAGAATCGCGCGGATCGCGCTCAAGCTCTGATTTACGCGACATTTCACTACATAGAGTTTACCTGGTTTCACTACAGCATTACCTGTACATACTTTCTGTTGCACTAGTCCTATCCCGATAGCTCTCGGGACGACGGCCGTTAGCCGCTATGTTATCCTATAGTGTCCGGACTTTCCTACCTCGCTTGCACAAGATCGATAAGGCGACCTGCTAAGTCGCAAAACTAGTTAATAAATGTTGATAATTCACAGAAATTATAAGCTTAGAAAGCCGATCTAAAAGCTCATAGAAAAGTATCTTTGACTTATGGAACCATTTATAGTATCGGCTAGAAAATACCGTCCTGAAACCTTTGAAGATGTCGTAGGTCAAGGCGCTATTACAAAGACGCTGGAGAATGCAATAAAAAGCAATCACCTAGCGCAAGCTTTGCTATTTACCGGGCCTAGAGGGGTTGGCAAAACAACTTGCGCCCGAATTCTTGCAAAAAAAATCAACCATGAAAGTGGTAACTATGATCCAGACGAGGATTTTGCCTTTAATATTTTTGAGTTAGATGCCGCTTCTAACAATGGTGTCGACCAGATAAGAAGTATAGTAGACCAAGTACGCATACCACCTCAAGTAGGTAAATACAAGATTTATATTATTGATGAGGTACACATGCTTTCTAATGCGGCCTTTAATGCGTTTCTTAAAACTCTAGAAGAACCACCTGCTCATGCGATCTTTATTCTTGCCACAACAGAGAAGCATAAAATTATTCCAACGATACTTTCTCGTTGTCAAATATTTGACTTTAAACGTATTACAGTGAGCGACATGCGAGAGCATCTAAAGCGCATATCTTTAAAAGAAGGCATCAATGCTGAAGAAGATGCCCTACAGATCATCGCTCAAAAAGCTGATGGTGCCTTAAGGGATTCCCTATCCATTTTTGACCGTGTGGTAAGCTTTTCGGGAAAAGAGCTCACTATTGAAGCAGTTACCGAAAACCTAAATGTTCTTGATAGAGATACTTATTTTAATGTGACTGATTTATTGCTGGAAAATAACATTCCACAATTGTTAGTGGACTATAATGTCATCATGGCAAAAGGTTTTGATGGACAGCACTTTGTAAGCGGTCTGGCTTCTCATTTTAGAGATCTGATGGTCTGTAAGGATGAGCGTACCATACCATTGCTAGAAGTAGGAGAGAAAACGAAGGCAAAGTATTTAGACCAGTCTAAAAAAGTGGATCTTCCCTTTTTAAGACAATGTATTGAAATAGCAAATCAAGCTGACTTTAATTATCGATCGAGTCGCAACCAGCGGCTTCTGATAGAATTAACTCTTATGCAACTTGCCTCCATCACTTCTGATGGAGAAAAAAAAAATGATGTAAAGTACATCATACCAGCTGTCCAATTTGAGCACATTGCTGTTAATGCAACCCTTTTATCTATACCTACTTCTATTGAAGTAAAAGAAGAAAAGAAAGAGGTGGAAACGGTTTTGCAAGAAAAAAGCTCTCAAGTAGGCGAAGAATCACCCACGTATAACACTCCTGAAAGTACAGCAAACCATTCAGGTACAGAAGACAAGCAGGAAGAAAAACAGGAAGAATTAGTTACTGATGCGCATTCACCTTCGATATCAGCATCTCTTGAAGAGAAACGAAAAGCCTTACTAGATAAAAGCAGGAAAAAGATAAGCGGGCTTTCTATTCAAGGAATAGAGGAAAAAAATACACATATTGCTCAACAACAAGGTAAAAAGGTAGCACAGCACCAATTGCCAGAGGAAGTGTTTACTCAAGAGCAGTTAAGCCTGTTATGGGTTAAGTATGTGGACCATCTTAAAGAAAGAGGACAACTTATACTAGCCAGTATCATCAACGCAGACCAGCCTATTCTTAAAGGCAACACTATCATGTTACGTTTTCCTAACAAATCCATGAAGGAAGATCTCGAGAAATCACAGGGTCAGATCTTAGAATACTTAAAACGCGAGTTAAACAATTATCTTATAGAATTTGAAATAACAGTAGATAAAAGCGTTACTAAGAAATATGTTTATACCGACCAAGATAAGTTCACAAAACTAGTAGAGAAAAACCCTGCCGTAGACCTATTGAGAAGAACATTTGATTTGGACTTTTAATAGAAAGAAAATAGACCAAACATAAAAAGCCTCTTTAATAAGAAACTTTACTGTATATAAATTGAAGTGGTATTTATAATTTATAAGAGACTCCTAATTGCAACCACCTATTACTCGCCTCAGAAACACCTGCAAATTCTTTATCAAAAACATTAGAAAACCCATAACCATAGCGCAAGTCTAGAGCTAAGTTCTCACTAAACATATAACCTAAACCTACAACACCATCAAAATCATAGTTGTAGTAGTCGTTTTGATCTCTTTCAGTCACGTTAACACCAGCTTGTGGACCAATGAGAACAAAAATCTGGTTACTCGTTTTTATATGAGCTAGAACGGCAACTTGCAACCAGTTGGTCTTTAATTGTACTATATCCCCGTTATCTAACCTTATTTCGTTTTCATTCACCCCCAAAGCAGAAAGACCTATTTCTGGTTGTAAATAAAAAGTGGCATTCAAAGGGATCTGTGCAAAAAAATTAGCGTGCAAACCTACTCGATTGTTATAGTCGTTTGATAAATCCCCACCTGATAATGAAGCGTAATTTACTCCTAAACGAAAACCATAAGAAGTTGCACCAGCAACTTGAGCATACATCATAGTTGTTCCAGATACCATAAAAACAAAGAGGAAAAGTTTTTTCATAACTATTGTTGCATTGTACTTTAATATATGTTAGCATGCATCAATGTAATGAAGCGCTCCTCGAAAGTGGTATAAATTAAAACCCTTTACTTTTATTACTTGTCAGCATTGTATATGGATTTAATGATACCATCAGTCAGACCTATCTTAGGAACATAGATGTTTTTAGCTCTACTCCACTTCATAGCTCTTAAATAGATACGACAAGCTGGTATAATAACATCTGCCCTATCGTGATTTAAGTTAAGGTGGTAGACTCGCTCTTCGTAATTATAATTTTGGAGTTGGTCGTAGTAATTAGCTAAATAAAAGTAAGAGAGCGGCTTACCTATCCCTTTACCACTGCTTTTAAAAATGTTATTAATATTGCCACCAGAACCTATTAAATCAATGCGTTCATAAGGGGCTGTTACCTCTTTGATCCATTGCTGAGCGTCATCCCAAAGTGTTTTGTTTACCATGTCATTCAGCAATCGTACCGTACCGATTTTAAAAGATCTGGATACGATTTCTTTACCGTATGCAAATAGGGTAAACTCGGTACTACCACCACCTACATCTACATAGAGAAAGACTTTACTTTCATCAATAACTGCGTGTAAGTCAGTCATTGCGATGATAGCCGCTTCGTGAGACCCATCAATGATATCTATATAAATTCCAGACTCCTTTTCAATGAGTTCTACTACATCTTTACCGTTCTTTGCTTCTCTCATTGCACTAGTCGCATAAGCCTTATAAGATTTTACTTTGTGCACACCCATTAACAACTGATAAGATTTCATAGCATCTATCATTCGAGCAATATTTTCTTTGGAAATATTGCCTGTAGTAAACACATCTTGACCTAGTCTTACCGGCACCCTAATCAAGCTTATTTTTTTAAAAACTGGTGGCTCATCATTGTATAAAGTTACTGTTGCAATTAGCAATCTAATAGCATTGGTCCCTATATCAATAGCTCCATATTTTCTTATTTCAAATGCCATTACCTTGTAATTTGATTTTTATAAAACTCATATGTGGCATATTGCGATCTTACAGGTGGCTCATCATTAACTACATAATTATTAAGTTGGTCTCCACATATTTCTCTTGCTTTCACATTATCACTCCAGCATATATCCATGGTGGCTATAATTTCGGCCTTGATATCTTCATCGTATATAGGACAAGCTATTTCCACACGACTGTCTAGATTACGTCCCATAAAATCTGCACTAGATATATAGAGGTCGTTTTGTCCTTGATTATAAAATCGATACACACGAGGATGTTCTAAAAATCGGTCTACAATACTGATCACCTTTATATTCTCACTCATTCCTTTCACACCAGGAACAAGACAGCAAATTCCTCTCACAATCAATTCTATTTGAACACCTGCATTAGACGCCTCGTAAAATAAATCAATCATTCTAAAATCTGAAAAAGAATTTACTTTCATGCGCATTTTTGCAAATTTTCCCGCTTTCGCGAAAGCGATTTCACGACGAACCAATCGCTCAATTCCATTTCTGAGATAATTAGGAGAAACGAGTAAATGTTTATATCGATGCTGACGGTAATTGACCTCAAAAAATTCAAAGACACGCTCTACTTCTTTCAATATCTTCCGATTTGCAGTAAACAGGGTGTAGTCGGTGTAAATACCAGCAGTGGATTCGTTAAAATTACCAGTAGAAATAAAGCCATATCTAACAATTTTACCATCTTCTTCACGAGTGATACAACAAGCTTTACAATGCACTTTGAGTCCTGGAACACCAAATATCATATCAACACCTTCTTCCTGCATTAACTCTGCATAATTGATATTGGCTTGCTCATCAAACCTAGCTTGTAGCTCGATGGAAACAGTAACCTTTTTTCCGTTTTTTACAGCATTAATTAATGATCCAGCAATTTGCGATACTTCAGCCAGCCTATAAATAGTTATTTTAATGGTCCTTACTTGAGGATCAAGAGCTGCTTCTCTTAAAAACTTAATGGTATTAGCAAATGTGTGGTAAGGTGTGTATTGAAGGATGTCCTTTCTAGCTATTCTTTCTAAAAGAGAACCTTTAATTTTTACTTCTTTTATCGGCAAAGCCGGCAGTTTTTCATATAGTAAATCTGTTCTTCCCAGACTAGGAAACTTCAAGTAATCCCTTCTGTTGTGATACCTTCCTCCCGGAATAATACTATCGTGGTTATCGATTTGTAATTTCTTCATGATAAGATGCAAAGTATCTTCATGAATATGGCGGTCGTAAACAAATCGCACCGGATCTCCGTCTTTACGATCGTGAACACTACGACGTATTTTTTCTAATAAACTTTTCTTAAGGTCCAATTCCATATCTAGCTCTGCATCTAATGTCACCTTGATCATGTGTGCTTCAATTTCTTTATAATCAAAAATATTGAAGATATAGTGCATGCGATGCCTGATAAGGTCATCAATGAGTATGATGAATTGCCTTTCATCACCTTCTATTTGAGGTAAAACTACAAATCGATTCAAATACTTAGGCTTCTCTATAAGGGCGTATCTGATACTTTTATCTGTCATGAGCATACGCACAGCGAGGTAACCGTATCCATCTCTCAAATGAGGGAAATCTACCTCATCGTTAATCATTATGGTACCTATTGCTGGACTTATTTTTTCATTAAAGTAGTTTCTTATAAAGTCTTCATGATCGGGAAGCACTTCCGTCTCATCTACAAGGCTGATCTTTTCTTTTTTAAGCTCCTGTTCCAGCTCTGCAAGTACGCTGAAACTATGAGCTTGATCAACGATAACCATTTTATTAATTTCCTGTAAAAGGTCTTCTGCACTGATTCCGCCTAAAGATTTTGTGGCGTTCTTTCCTGCTCTTTGAATGCGTTGTATGGTCGCATAGCGAACTTTAAAAAATTCATCTAGATTATTTGAAAAAATTCCCAAAAATCTCAAGCGCTCTATAAGCGGTACATTTTTATCGCTTGCTTCTTGTAATACTCTTGCGTTAAATCGCAACCAGCTCAATTCTCTATTATAATATTTACTCATTTTAACAATTTAGGGAATAAATGAAATTTAGTGATGCCTTTACCTAGACAAGACCAAGAGTTGGAATCAAAATCTATAGCTACAACTCCTGTAGTAGGAACATTATCAAATCTGGTGCTTCCCAAATCATTTACCAGATCTGTTATTCCATTGTTATGACTAAAGATAACGAGGGTTTCTATTGCATCCTCTGCATTAGAGATGACATGTATCAATTCATCACTGCTAAAAGTATACAACTCTCTTTTAAGCTCGAGTTTTGACAGACTGTAATTGAAATACTCACTAACTAAAGTTGCTGTTTGCAGGGCTCTAGCCGCAGTACTGGTCCAGATTTGATCTGGATCTACATTCAGGTCTTTTAATGCCTCTCCTATGAGATGTGCATCGTCAATACCGCGTTGTGTCAGTACGCGATCGTGATCTCTCACCTGAAGCTCCCAAGTTGATTTACCATGTCTTATAACTATCAATCGCTTCATTAAGGTTGTAATCTTTTAAAGGTCCAACGGTCGTTTTCCAATTCAAACAAAATGCGATCGTGAAGCCTGTTCGGTCTTCCTTGCCAAAATTCAAAACTTATCGGATCACAATCATATCCACCCCAAAATTCTGGTAATGGTATCTCTTGATCTTTAAATTTCTCTTCAAAATGATGCAACTGTTCTTCTAATTTTTCACGGGACATAATAGCGCTACTTTGATTGCTTGTCCAGGCTCCTATCTGGCTGCCTCGTGGTCTGGAATGAAAATAATCTAAGGACTTCTCCCTGGAAACCTTTTTCACATTTCCTTTAATTATAATCTGACGTTCTAATGCCGGCCAAAAAAAGTGAAGACTGACTTTATCATAGGCTTCCATAGCGACTCCTTTTTCTGAAGTATAATTCGAATAAAACAAAAACTTACCTTCTACAATCTCCTTTAAGAGTACGATACGTGATTTAGGAAAGCCATCCAAACCTAGCGTACAAAGACTCATCGCATTTGCCTCATCAACTTCTATAGTTGATTTGGCTTCCTGAAACCAAGAGTCAAATAGTTGATAAGGGGTTTTCGGTAGGTTTTTTTCTAGTAAGGCATCTTTTTCATAAGATTTACGTAAATTTTGAAGATCTCTTTGCATGGGACTAATTATTTCACTGCAATTTACATTAAATGCTTCTTTTGAAATGGCAAACAATTCTTAAATATACAGATAGATGATGAGTATTTTGCTTTCGCAAAAGCGAGATGATGCATTTCTAAATCGTAAAAAAATAGACGAGTAGAACATAAAAAACTACTGTTTTAAATCTAGAGGTAAGAATTAAAAAACATTTTAGATAATATACGGAGAATTTGAAACAAAAAAACCGTCTTCATAATAAAATGACGACGGTATATAAAAAGCAATAAAACTTTTAGTCGGGGTGGCAGGATTCGAACCTGCGACCTCCTGCTCCCAAAGCAGGCGCGATGACCGGGCTACGCTACACCCCGAATTTTATTTATATCAGCTCGGGAACTGATGATTTAACCTTTAAAATTAATATTTTTTCAGATATTAAAAGGGTTAAGTTGCGGAGAGACAGGGACTCGAACCCTGGCGACGGTTGCCCGTCGACAGTTTAGCAAACTGCTCCATTACCACTCTGGCACCTCTCCTAAATTTTAAAGAACTTGCTCCATTTCTGAAAGCGGTTGCAAATGTAAGCCAACTTTATAATTCCACAAACTTAAATGAAGATTTTTTCAATAAATTATTCAGGGTATTCTATGCGCAAATGATAGATACTGGCTAACTTCTTTTTAATCACAGCTTTAATAGTTTCTATCTGTTTAAAGGTAATATTTGCGTTGAGGAATTGACCACTTTCTACCTGACCGTCTATTATTTTATTCACTAAAGTATCTATTTTTACAGACGTGGGATTCTTGATGCTTTTAGAAGCTGCTTCTACACTATCAGCTATCATCAGTATAGCTGTTTCTTGACTAAAAGGCTTTGGGCCTGGATAACGGAAGTTATCCTTTGAAACTTCTGGATTATCCTCCTTTGCTTGGGCATAAAAATAATAAACCAAGCTATCTCCATGATGAGTTCTAATGAAATCGATGATACGATCTGGCAAGTTGTATTTACGAGCGATCTCAATACCGTTAAGGGTATGGTCAATGATGATTCTCGCACTATCTACTGGATCTAAATCATTATGCGGATTGATACCACTGCCTTGATTTTCTGTAAAATAAGTTGGATTAGACATTTTACCGACGTCGTGATAAAGCGCTCCAACACGAACTAACATGGCGTTTGCTCCTATTTCATTTGCGACAGTTTCTGCAATATTGGCAACGTTTAAAGAATGGTGAAATGTACCAGGAGCTTTATTAGATAAAGCCTTTAAAAGTTTTGAATTTGTATCGCTTAATTCTAAAAGTGATACGTCACTTACTAAACCAAATACCTTCTCAAAGATATATATCAACGGCCAAACAAAAAGCATCGCCAGACCACAGAGTACAAAGTAGCCTAACCTACTCCACTCCCAACCAGTAACACCTCCTTGATTAATAGCATAAAAGGCAAAATAGGAAAGGAAATATATTCCTATTATTTGAGCAACAGTAAGAAACAGGTTTGCTCGCTTATAAATTTCATTATTGGAGAGAATGGTTACAATACCTGCCATCATTTGTAAGAACAAATACTCGTCACTATTAGGCACAATAAAACTTAAAATAAAAATAGCAATGACATGAGTGAATAAGCCTAATCTCGCGTCAAAAAACGCTTTTAAGATTAAAGGTAAAATACAAACAGGGACGACATAGATGTACTGAACATCAATATTAACTACCGTTGCGGTTAAAACAACCACTACTAGTATATTGAAAAATATAAAGAAAAGCTTTCTGAAGTTTTCAAATATTGATTTCCTGTACCTCCATAAAAACAATATCAACATGGTGTACGCCATACCTACTAGTATGATATAACCACCAAGCTTCCAATTGTATTGTGAATCTGTCCACGTTTGAGATTTATAAGTATTGTTTAAGGTGTTGAGTACTTGTAACTTTTCTCCTTCAACAATTTCTCCTTGAGCAATGATCCTGACTCCTTGAGAAACCACTCCTCTAGTGGTTAGAATTTTATTTAACTCCTCGTTAATCGCTAAATCCGTTAATCCCTTATCATAGGTAATATTGGGTTGTATGACCTCTAAAAGGTCTGCTATCAATTCACTTCTCTTAAAACTGCTCGTATTCAAGCGGTCTACCCGTTCATTTAAAAGTTGACCTAAATCTTCAGGCTCATACAGATCGTTATAGGTAGCCGATTGTAATTCGTTATTAAACTCTATTAGAACAGGTTGGTTTTCTTCTAAATCTAATGGTAATTCTAAATAACCCACTTTATAAATTTCAGAAAATATTTTGCTTAATTCAGAATTGACACGTTTGAGTTCTTCTGTACTGATTATATCATCGCTCTTTATAGAATAATTATTAAGCCAGTTGTTGCGTACATTTTTTTCAACAGTCTGATCGATTTTAAAATAACGTGGCGCATTATCTGAAATACTTTGTCTCTCGTTTAAAAGAGCGTTTTCACCTTTCTCGATTGGGAATGAAAAAGGGGCGTACAAAGTTTCATAATCCCAAGGTTCTCCTTGGTTGTAATCGTATTTAAAACGATTGTTATTTGGGAATATATAGACCGTTAGTGCTGTGCAAAAGCATAACAAAATTATTCTATAAATAACATTTTGATAATTATATAATCTATTCATCTCGCGCTGTATAAAACAAATTAACAACTATACTTTTAAAATATCATTATTTAATGAAAACAATTGGTTGATGCATTAAAGGAACTCTATGAATTGCTTATTAAAATCATTATTTTTGCAAAGAAAAACAGAATCATGAAGAAAGTAGTTATTGTATCTTATGCTAGAACGCCTATAGGAAGTTTTATGGGTAAATTATCTTCTGTTCCAGCGACAAGATTAGGAGCTATAGCCATTAAAGGTGCCTTAGATAAAATTTCATTGGACCCAGATCATGTTGATGAGGTATTGATGGGAAATGTCGTCCAAGCTGGCACTGGACAAGCACCAGCAAGACAAGCTGCTATAGGAGCTGGGATTAGCGATCGCACCCCTGCTACTACCGTAAATAAAGTATGTGCTAGCGGAATGAAAACTATTATGATGGCTGCGCAATCTATCGCACTAGGTGATAACGACGTCGTTGTAGCCGGTGGAATGGAAAACATGAGCATGATTCCACATTATGTTCAAATGAGAACTGGACAAAAGTTTGGTCCTACTACCCTAATAGACGGAATGCAAAAAGATGGCCTCGTTGATGCTTATAGTCAGGAAGCCATGGGAACTTGCGCAGATCTATGTGCTACAGATCATAATTTCACAAGAGAAGATCAAGATAACTTTGCCATTCAATCCTATCACCGCTCTGCAGCTGCTTGGGAAAATGGAAAATTTAACGATGAAGTGGTTCCTGTTGCTGTTCCACAAAGAAGAGGAGAAGATATTATTGTATCTATCGATGAGGAGTTTACCAATATTAAAATGGAAAAAATCTCTGCTCTTAGACCAGCATTTTCAAAAGATGGCACCGTAACTGCTGCTAATGCCTCTACTATCAATGATGGCGCTGCAGCTTTAGTATTGATGAGTGAAGAAAAAGCTCAAGAGCTTGGTTTAGTACCACTGGCAACAATTATAGGCTATGCTGACGCCGCTCAAGAACCTAAATATTTCACTACTTCTCCTTCTAAAGCATTACCAAAAGCGCTTAAAAAAGCTGGTGTTCACATGGGAGATGTGGATTACTTTGAATTTAACGAAGCTTTTTCAGTAGTAGGTCTTGCCAATATGAAAATTCTAGGCCTTGAAGATAAAAATGTTAACGTTTACGGAGGAGCCGTATCATTAGGTCATCCATTAGGATGCAGTGGAGCAAGAATTGTGACCACACTTTTAAGTGTGTTAAAACAAGAAAATGGAACCATAGGAGCAGCTGCAATATGTAACGGCGGCGGCGGCGCAAGTGCGATAATCTTACAATCTTAATTAAGTTTTATGAGATACGGTATCTGTCCGATTTCTATTGCTCCCTTAAGGTCTGAAACTAGTGATGCCAGTGAAATGGTGTCTCAAGTACTCTACGGAGAAATCTTTAAAATTGTAGAGAGCAGAAAAAAGTGGTCTAAAATTAGACTGGCTCATGATAATTATGAAGGTTGGATAGACAACAAGCAGTTCCAAGAGATCGAAGCAGAAGAATACCATCACTTACTAAAAGAAGAGCACTACTATTCTAAAGATTTAATAGCACATCTTACACATGAAGACCATACCTTGAGTACCATAACCATTGGTGCTCAAGTGAGTTCTACTCCTTTCTTAAACGACCTGTTTCCAATAGATACCGCTAAGATCAACTTTAGTAAATCTCAACTTATAAATAACGCGTTACTTTTTTTAAACACACCTTATTTATGGGGAGGGAGAACACCGCTAGGAATAGACTGTAGTGGTTTCTCACAACTTATATACCGATTAAATGGTTTTGACCTCTTAAGAGATGCTAGCGAACAAGCAACACAAGGTGAGGTTCTTAGTTTTATAGAGGAGTCGGAGCCAGGTGATTTAGCTTTCTTTGACAATCAGGAAGGAAAGATCACTCATGTAGGAATCATTATGAGCGATAATTATATTGTTCATGCTCATGGAAAAGTACGTATAGATCGGCTGGATCAAAGCGGCATATTTAATATAGAAAAGAATATACACACTCATAAACTGAGAGTGATCAAAAAAGTTATTTGATTTTAAAACAAAATATGACAATAAAAAAAGCTCTTAGATGTTGATCTAAGAGCTTTTGTTTTATACTGCTTTCGCGAAAGCGGGATAATAAAATCAAATTACTGATCCATTACAATTTGGACTTCATTTCTGTAACCTTATCGTTCATGTCAAACACACCGTATAAACTAATTAATGTATTAATCGCGGTTTTATCTTCTGGCTCTACTTCATGAGCTTTTTCATAACAAGCAATTGCTTTCTTGTATAGTTCTAATTGATCCTTTGCAGGCGTGGTCTCTAAATTCCCTTTCTCCACGTAACAAAGACCTAAATTAGCTTGCGCAACAAAATTTTCGGGCGCTATACCTATGCTCAACTCATAATACTTTATGGCTTGGTCATAATCCTTTGTATTTAGTGCTGCTAATGCAAGTTTATCATACACCTTAGGGTCTTTAACTTCTTCCGTAAGACTTTTTGACGCTGCTTTATATTCCTCAATCATTTCTAAGTTCAAATAAATATCTGCCTTAGCAAACTTTAAAGACTCATCATTAGAAAAATCTTTTAAAGCCTTAGTAAATGTAGTTTTTGCTTTATCTACATCACCATCATTTTTATACATCCAGACCAAGTTAGTTACCATACTACCTACCTGTGAGGAGGTTTTAATATCTTTTGGTTGAGTGTGCGATTTTGAAGTAACAGCAAAGTCACGTAGCTTTTTGCTAGGGAAATCCTCTTCTTGTTGATTTGATATATTTACAGCAACGTAAGCAGTCTCTTGACCGGTATATGTATTATCCAGCAAGATTTGATACTTTTCTTTAGCCATTTCAAACTCACCAGCCTGGTAAGCTAAATTAGCCGCATTAAAATACATGTTCATATTAGAAGGATCCAGCTTTGAAAGATAGTTGACAATAGTTAACGCCCCTTTCATATCATTAGATTTGAGCTTTTCATTTGCCAGAGTAAATAAGCGATCTTTTGCTTTACTTTCTACTACAGCTAATAACTCCTTTTCATCATAGCCTAATTTTTCAGCGTTTTCAATTAAGTCTAAAGACACATAAATCTCCTTCTCAGAGGCACTACTTTTACCAGAAACACCAACGGTAGTTGCTGCTTTGTAAAAAGAATACGCTCCTTCATACTTGGGCTCTATGGTACTTTCATCGATCGAATTGAATAATGCAATAGCCGTTGAAATATCATTAGATTTTAGTGCCTTCTCAATTTTTCTCATTTCTCTTTTCTGAGCCATAGCTATAGAAGCTACAGCCAGAAAAAGTATTGTTAATTTAAGTTTCATACTATATATATTTATTATTCTTCACTATCATCTACAACTGTCGTGCCAGCGTCTTGAGTTTCAGAAACTGTACCGTCCTCAGATGCTATTTCTTCTTCTTCCTCTTTAACAACTTTAGCTACTGCAGCAATAGAATCGTTTCCTTTCAAATTAATCAAACGCACTCCTTGTGTTGCGCGCCCCATTACCCTTAGGTTAGCCACATTCATACGTATCGCAACTCCAGATTTATTGATAATCATCAAACCATCCTCGTCGCTTACATTCTTAAGTGCTACAAGACCACCCGTTTTCTCCGTAACTGAAATGGTTTTTACACCTTTTCCTCCACGATTGGTCTCTCTGTAATCATCAAGACTCGAACGTTTTCCATATCCTTTTTCTGATACGACAAGAATATTAGAATCCATATCGTTAACCGCCACCATTCCTATGACCTCATCATCTTCATTAGATAATCTTATTCCACGAACTCCACTGGCATTTCTACCCATAGGACGTGTTTTAGATTCATCAAAACGAATGGCTTTACCACTCTTCAGACCTAACATTACATGACTGTCTCCGGTAGTAAGTTTTGCCTCTAGAAGGGTATCTCCATCTCTGACGGTGATCGCATTGATACCGTTTGACCTAGGTCTAGAGTATTGTTCGAGAGATGTTTTCTTAACCACACCTTTCTTCGTACACATAATCACAAAGTGACTGTTGATATACTCTTCGTCCTTAATATCTTGGGTACAAATAACTGATTTTACATTATCATCCTGCTCAATATTGATTAGGTTTTGAATAGCGCGACCTTTAGAGGTTTTACTACCTTCTGGAATTTCATAAACGCGCATCCAGAAGCATTTCCCTTTTTCTGTAAAGAACAACATGTACTGGTGATTAGTTCCTACAAAGAGATCTACTAAGAAATCTTCATCCCTTGTGGTACTCGCCTTTTGTCCTACTCCACCGCGATTTTGGGTTTTGTATTCTGTAAGACTTGTCCTTTTAATATAACCTGCATGAGAAATAGTGATAACTACTTGCTCATCAGGGATCATATCTTCTATACTGAGATCACCACCTGCATACTCTATTAGAGAGCGACGCTCATCACCAAATTTTTCTCTAACCTCAATAAGTTCCTCCTTAATGATTTGCATGCGACGTTCTTTCTTTTCAAGAATGTCTTTCAAGTCAGTAATGGTCTCCATCAATTCACTATACTCTGTACGTAGTTTATCTTGCTCCAGTCCAGTAAGCTGTCTCAGTCGCATTTCAACTATCGCACGAGCTTGTATTTCGGAAAGCTCAAAACGCTCAATTAATTTTGCGCGAGCTTCTTCACCGTTACTACTAGATCGTATCAACGCAATAACCTCATCGATGTTATCACTAGCAATGATCAATCCTTCCAGAATGTGAGCTCGTTCTTCTGCCTTACGCAGCTCATAGACAGTTCTTCTAACAACTACATCATGCCTGTGCTCTACAAAATGATGGATCATCTCTTTTACATTGAGCAACTGAGGACGTCCTTTCACTAAAGCAATGTTGTTAACACTAAAACTAGATTGAAGTGACGTATGCTTGTATAATTTATTAATCACGATATTAGGAATAGCATCGCGTTTAAGAACATAAACAATACGCATTCCGCTTCTATCAGACTCGTCTCTTATCGAGGCGATACCTTCTAGTTTTTTATCGTTAATAAGATCGGCTGTTTTCTTAATCATATCTGCCTTATTGACCTGATAAGGCAACTCGTCCACTATGATACATTCACGACCTTTAACTTCTTCAATTCTAACACGCCCACGTATTTTTACACGTCCACGGCCCGTATGAAAAGCGTCTTTCACACCATCATAACCATAAATAATACCACCAGTAGGAAAATCCGGAGCCTTGATATGAGTGATCAGTTCATCGATCTCAATATCATTATTCTCAATGTAGGCTATAGTACCATCAACCACTTCTGTTAAGTTGTGTGGTGGCATGTTAGTCGCCATACCTACAGCTATACCACTGGCACCATTTACAAGAAGATTAGGGATTTTAGTAGGAAGAACAGTAGGCTCTGATAAGGTATCGTCAAAGTTAAGCTGCGTATCAACCGTTTCTTTATCAATATCTGCAAGCATCTCTTCAGATATCTTACGCATTTTTGCCTCTGTGTAACGCATTGCTGCTGGAGGATCTCCATCCACACTACCGAAGTTACCTTGACCATCTACCATCATGTAACGCAGTGACCATTCTTGAGCCATACGCACCATAGCATCATAAACAGAAGTATCTCCATGTGGGTGATACTTACCAAGTACTTCTCCTACTATTCTCGCACTTTTCTTGTAACCTCTATTAGAAAGCACACCCAGTTCATACATACCAAAAAGAACTCTTCTATGTACCGGTTTTAGTCCGTCTCGCACATCTGGCAGTGCACGTGACACTATGACTGACATCGAGTAATCGATGTATGCTGACTTCATTTCATCCTCGATGTTTATCGGGATTAATTTTTCTCCATCTGCCATGTAAATCAGATTATATTAATTAGTTATTTTAACAACTAGCAATTTAAGTAAATCCCTAGTATTAATAAGGCTTTGATACTCATTATGAGCTATTTTTATTAACACTTTTAATCACTTCATGTGGATAAGTTTTAAGAGTTTAAATATTGGGGGAAATGACTGTTATTGTTAGGCTTTCGCGAAAGCCTAACAAAGTATTAACCCTTTTTTATAGTACGGAATGCTTTTTGAAAGGATAAAATCAATACATTTAAACGAAAGAAGCAATATGGACGATAATTTTTCACCAAGAGTAAAGGACGTCATCGCCTATAGCAAGGAAGAGGCGTTGCGATTAGGTCATGATTTTATAGGTACTGAACATTTAATGTTAGGATTACTGCGTGATGGAGATGGGAAGGCGATAGAGATTTTAACTAATTTATCGGTGGACTTGGATAGTTTGCGTCGTAAAGTTGAAATACTCAGCCCAGCAAACCCAAATATCTCAAGCGCGATAAATGAAAAAAAGAATTTACATTTAACGAGACAGGCAGAGCGTGCACTCAAAACCACTTTTCTAGAAGCAAAACTTTTTCAAAGTACTTCTATAAATACAGCACACCTTTTATTATGTATTCTACGTAATGAAAATGACCCTACGACAAAGCTTTTAAACAAGCTTAAAGTAGATTATGATAATGTAAAGGACGAATTTAAATTGATCCTTTCCCAAGAAGATGGCTATGTAGAAGATGTGAGTGCACAATCTTTTAGTGATGATGATGCTGGAGATGACATGCAAGACGGCGGTAAAGAAAACCTCTTCTCTCCTAGCGCAGATAAAAAGGTTAACAAAAAGTCTAAAACTCCTGTTCTTGACAATTTTGGTCGTGATTTAACTAAAATGGCCGAAGATGACAAATTAGATCCAGTTGTAGGTCGTACAGAAGAAATACAACGTGTATCTCAAATTTTGAGTCGTCGAAAGAAAAACAACCCTTTATTAATAGGAGAACCTGGTGTTGGTAAAAGTGCTATAGCTGAAGGTCTTGCTTTAAGGATTATTCAGAAAAAAGTATCTCGTATTCTTTTTAACAAAAGGGTAATAACACTTGATTTAGCTAGCCTAGTCGCTGGAACTAAATACAGAGGTCAGTTTGAAGAGCGCATGAAAGCGGTAATGAATGAACTAGAGAAGAATGAAGATATTATTCTTTTTATAGATGAAATTCACACCATAGTAGGTGCTGGTGGAGCCGCTGGCTCCCTAGATGCAGCTAACATGTTTAAACCTGCACTAGCCCGTGGAGAGATTCAATGCATCGGGGCAACAACACTAGACGAATACAGAAATAGTATTGAAAAAGATGGTGCGTTAGAAAGACGTTTTCAAAAGGTAATGGTGGAACCTACTTCAGTAGAAGAAACAATTATTATATTAAACAACATCAAAGGTAAATATGAAGAACATCATAATGTAGAGTATACTCCAGAAGCTATTAATGCTTGTGTGAAACTTACCAACCGTTATATGACAGATCGTTTTTTACCAGATAAAGCTATAGATGCTTTGGATGAGGCTGGATCTCGTATTCACATTACCAACATAGAAGTTCCTGATCAAATCGTTGAAATAGAAAAGCAACTGGAAGAAGTTAAGGAAGAGAAGAATAACGTCGTTAAAAAGCAGAAGTATGAACAAGCTGCAAAACTGCGCGATGATGAGAAAAAACTAGAATTGCAACTTTCTGAAGCGCAACAAGCATGGGAAGATGCTTCTAAGCTCCATAAAGACACTGTTACAGAAGATAACGTGGCCGAAGTTGTTAGTATGATGACAGGTATACCTGTGAATCGTATCGCAACTAAGGAAATGAAAAAACTGAGTAACCTCAATGAATCAATAGGAGATCTTGTTATAGGGCAAGAAAAAGCAGTAAAACAAGTCGTTAAAGCAATACAACGTAATAGAGCTGGATTGAAAGATCCTAACAAGCCTATTGGTTCTTTTATTTTCTTAGGACAGACTGGAGTTGGTAAAACACAACTGGCAAAGGTTCTTGCTAGCGAGCTTTTTGATTCTGAAAATTCGCTCATTCGTATTGACATGAGTGAGTATATGGAAAAATTTGCAATTTCTAGATTAATAGGAGCACCTCCAGGTTATGTAGGTTACGAAGAAGGTGGCCAGCTTACTGAAAAAGTGCGACGCAAGCCTTATGCAGTGATCTTACTAGATGAAATAGAAAAAGCACATCCAGATGTTTTCAATATGCTACTTCAAGTTCTAGATGATGGTTTCTTAACAGACAGCTTAGGAAGAAAAATTGATTTTAGAAACACCATTATTATCATGACTTCTAACGTAGGGGCTCGCAAATTGAAAGATTTTGGTTCTGGTGTTGGATTTGGTACAGCAGCACGTAAATTGGCTGAAGGTGATAATGCTAGTAGCGTTATACAAGCAGCTTTAAAGAAAACATTTGCTCCAGAATTCTTAAACAGAATTGATGATGTCATTGTTTTTAATGCGCTTGAAAGAGAAGACATTTACAAAATCATTGATATCGAACTTGCAAAGCTCTTTTCTCGTATTAAAGATTTAGGATACGAATTAACGCTAAGTGATGAAGCAAAAAACTACATAGTAGACAAAGGCTTTGATAAAGAATATGGAGCTAGACCTCTTAAACGTGCCATTCAAAAGTATATTGAAGATACTCTTGCAGAAGAGATTGTCAATAGTCAACTGCAAGAAGGTGATACCATATTCATGGAATTTGACAAAGAAAATGACAAGCTAGTCGTAAAGATTGTAAAACCAGACACAGAACAGTCGGCAGAATAATCTTATAGACTACAGTTGTAAATACCAACGCATCTTAAAAATCACTTTTTAAGATGCGTTTTTTTATTTAATCATTAGTCAGTTTATATATAAACTGACAGTAATATATAAAAGTTGACTCAAACGATGTATTCTTTAAAAGTACTTATAAGTGTGCTTAAACACATCTTTTAAATATTACATAAACGGTAAAATTCAGCTTTAATCGATTTTATGTTATTAGCTTGATTATACTATGTATGCATAGTTCTTTAAGAGTACCTTTACGACATGGATAGTAAAACGAAGCATATTAAGACATTAGACCTAGATTTTGGAGATTTTGAATTGTACACTGATGTAATTATAGGTAGAATAAAAGAAGGAATTCATTTTAATTTAGAATTAAATAATATGTTGGCTGATGCCGTTATTTCTTACTACGGTGAAAATTATAAATTAGGATATATCAGCATCCGTGAAAACAGCTATAGTATTGACCCTATGGTACATTTACACAATACGAAGCATAATGATCTTTGTTGTATAAGCATCGTAGAAACTAAGGCGCAAGGCATGAGCTCTGTCCCTTTGGAAAGTAAATTTTTTAAGCCTGGTAAATTAAAATCCTTCCCTAACAAAGAAGAAGCACTTCTTTGGACTCATAAGGAACTACTTGATTGTTTTAATGGATCCGTACCCAACCATAGAATGAACTAATTCATTATATCCATATCTAACTCGGTAAACTCCATTATTTCTTTAGCAAGTTGTATGTCTTTATACATAACACGATCGTTTTCATAAGGTTCTACAACACTGCGCACTACAGATATTATGGACTTCAAGAAACTAGAGGTCTCTTTAGTATGAAACTCCAGAGCTTGTGAACTGGTCAATAGCTCTATAGCCAGCACTGTCTTTATATTATCAATAATCTTAAATGATTTTGTAGCTGCATTTGCGCCCATACTTACATGATCCTCTTGACCATTAGAACTCACAATACTGTCTGTTGAAGATGGATTTGCTAAATGCTTATTCTGGCTAACTATACTTGCCGCTGTATATTGTAGGATCATCATGCCACTATTAAGGCCTGCGTTTTTACATAAAAACGGCGGTAAATCGCGTGTTCCACTCATCAATTGAAATATTCTACGTTCACTAATGCTACCTATCTCACTCATAGCTATGGAGAGAAAGTCTAAACCTAGTGCGAGCGGCTGTCCGTGAAAATTACCACCAGAAATGATAGTATCTGATTCTGGAAAAACGTTTGGATTATCTGTAACAGAATTACATTCTGTCAAAACGGTTTTGACGATATAATCAATCGCATCCTTTGTAGCACCATGAACTTGTGGTGTGCATCTAAAACTATACGGATCTTGTACATTTTGTTTTTCATTTGCCGCTATCTCACTATCTTCTAATAGTTCTCTGATGATCGAGGCACTTGTCAACTGTCCTTTATGAGGCCTTATCAAATGAATACGCTCATCAAATGGAGACATGTTACAAGAAAAACCGTCTATAGATAAGGCAGCAGTAATATGAGACCAGTACCATAACTTTCTAGATTCCAGAGAAAGCAATACCCCGTAAGCAAGCATGAACTGAGTTCCATTAATTAAGGCCAGTCCTTCCTTGGATTGTAATTGTAAGGATTTCCAACCCTTTATCTTATTAATTTCTTCACCCGTATATCTATTTCCTTGATAGGTTACTTCTCCTAAACCTATTAATGGCAATGCCAGATGTGCCAGCGGCGCAAGATCTCCTGAAGCTCCCAAAGACCCTTGCTCATAAATGATCGGATAAACACCTTGATTGTAAAAATCTATTAAACGAAGCACCACTTCCACACTCACGCCACTATGTCCGTAACACAAACTTTGAATCTTAAGAAATAACATCCATTTCACAATTTGTTCGGGCACTTCCTCACCCGTCCCGCAAGCATGAGACATGACTAAATTATGTTGTAACTGAGTCAAGTGAACGCTATCTATTTGAGTATGACATAACGAGCCAAAACCAGTATTAATGCCATAAGTAGGCTTGCTATTGACACTTCCAAAATTCTTGTCTAAATAATCCCTACATGCTTGAATTGCATCTAGCGCGCTTTCTGATAGTTGAAGTTCAGTAACATTTTGAGAAATGTGATTTAAATCTTTTAGACTTAATCTTTTGGAAGAAATTTCATGTGTCATTTTTAGGCTGTTTAGACGGTGTAATATTAAACAAAAAGATCAACTCTATCATAGCAATTGTTCTTCTTATGCCTTAATAATTAAGGATATTCAATATTTTAGACCTAAATTATATTAAATCTCTAAAAAAAATCGATTGGAGTTCATCCGTCAATAGAATTACAGAGTTCCTATAAACTCCATTGTTGGTTTCAATAAGATACGAATTAATAAAGAGCAGCAAGAAATTGCTCATTATTTCTATTTAAATCTTATGAGTTACAGCTGCGTTTCCAACTTAAAAAAATTATTTTTGCATAATGAATGAGAATAAAGATAATATCCTATTTCCTAAAGGAACACTTATACCAATAGGTGGAAATGAAGATAAAGGAATAGAAGACAGTGAACAGTACACGTTAGAATTTGTAGAAGATGGGATTCTCTTTCATGTAGTGCAGGAATCCGGTGGTACTGATGCAAATATTGTAGTGATCCCTACCGCATCAAGTATACCGGTTGAAGTTGGCGCTAATTATTTAGAAGCATTTGATACCTTAGGTTGTAAAAATGTTACAGTGCTAGATATTAGGTCAAAAGAAGATTCTGAAAAGCAGTCTTCCATAGACATCATAAAAAAGGCCAACTGTATTATGTTTTCTGGGGGTAATCAGTCTAAAATTACAGAAAAGATAGGCGGTACCACTATTCACGATATATTAATAGATCGTTATAAAAATGAAACTGGTTTTGTAATCGCTGGCACCAGCGCTGGCGCTATGGCTATGTCTAATGAAATGATTTCAGGTGGCAGTGCAACAGAGTCTTTTATAAAAGGTGCTGTTAGAATGCGTAAAGGCTTGAGCCTGATACCTGAACTAATCATAGATACCCATTTTATAAAAAGAGGTCGTTTTGGACGTCAGTCTGAAGCTATTGCAAAGTTTCCACATCTATTAGGAATAGGCCTTGCTGAGGACACAGGAGTGATTATTAAACAGGGCACACATTGTACCGTTATAGGTTCTGGGATGGTGATTGTTTTTGACGGAAGTTCACTATCTCACAACAACGAAAAACTTCTCGAAGAAGGGACGCCTATGACTATAGCAAATATGACCATTCACGTGTTATCCAACAGTGATCAATACGATATTAAAAATAGAAGAGTAACCGTTCTTCCTATAGAAGCTCCTTTTATTTAATAGAAAATCTGTTTAAATAACAATTATATGATTTCCCATGGCATTCACTTATCACACTAGCGTGCAATAAGGTCGGTCTTTCCGTTATATCTTTTTATTTATAAAATATTTAGTTATTCAAGACACTCACCTATAAAAAGGATGCCACTACAATCCCTAATGCAAACATCAAAAATATTGAAGAACATTAGATTTAGCTAGTAATCAATAAATAAGCTATTGATCATAGCTACTCACTTATAAACAAACAGGTAAGAACTTTAAAAATTAATTTCTTTTTTAAGTATTTTAAGAAGGTATCGCTTTCAAAAAATCAATAGTCTTTATATTGAAATTTTCAGGTTGCTCCACGTTGACAACATGGCCGCAGTTTTCTACTACATACAAAGAAGACTGCACGTGTTCTTTTACCACCCTCTTAATAGAAGGCAAGAACAAATGGTCTTGTGCTCCCATAACATATAAGGTAGGAATTTGAATGTCGTTAGCTCTAAATAAACGCAACAGCGGATTAATTTCTGCCGTTAATTTAAACCACCTGATAAACTCTTTTCGGTATAGTTTTTTAGCCTCGTTTGCAAAAAGCATTCTAGATTCCTTGTGGTTTTTCTTTGGCATAATGATGAATGCAAAGAGTTTGTAAAGGATCATATAAGGGACAACAGACTTAAAAATGTTACCAACTCGCATTAAAACCTGAGAACGAACATTTAATTTCAAAATAGCGCCACCCATTACCATGCTCTCCACTAGATCTTGTCTTTTTTCAGCCAAATTACGGATCAAAATGGTCCCCAAAGAAATTCCAATAAAATGGGATTTCTTTATATCCAAGTGTTCCAATACTTCAATAATATCATCTGTAATAACGTCAAAAGTATAGTCCTCCTTAAAGGTATCTTTTAATACAGGCTTACTGTTTCCATGACCTCTAAGGTCTAATACCAAAACATTGAACTCTTTTTTAAAAGCTCGTATTTGACGAAACCAAATGGAACTGCTTCCACCAGCGCCATGCACAAAACTCACCCACTTGGTGGTGTTTTCGTTTAAATATGTATAATGGTGTAGCATAGGGTCTGTTGCAAATATACTCGTATCCCATTTACCATTTAAATTTACCTTAATAAAACTTCCTTTTCAAAGGTGTCCAATACAAATACAGGGGTTATTAGTCGCAACTTCTACTTATAAATAGAAATACCTTCCTCACCAGTGGAAGATTTATGAGCCCGATACATTCCTTCTGTATTAAAAGGCATGGAGATATTTCCTTTTGAGTCCACTGCGATTAACCCACCGTCGCCACCTATTTCTAGAATGCGTTTATGAATTACTTCTTGAGCTGCTTCATCTACAGACATTCCTTTGTGTTCCATAAGACAGGCAACATCGTAAGCAACAACGCCACGTATAAAAAACTCCCCGCTCCCTGTGCAACTAATCGCACAGGTTTTATTATTAGCGTAATTACCAGAACCGATCATAGGACTGTCTCCTACTCGACCCCATTTTTTATTAGTCATTCCTCCAGTAGATGTAGCAGCGGCTATATTGCCATGTTGATCACAAGCAACGGCCCCTACAGTGCCAAATTTGGAGTCTTTTTTTGTAGAATGATCCAACTGAAAACTATCAGTGTCTCTGATTTCAATCCATTGTTGGTATCTAAATTCGTCATGAAAATAGGCCGCATCTTTAAAATTGTAATTCAATTCCTTAGCAAATTCATGAGCTCCTTCACCAGCTAAAAAGACATGTTCACTTTTTTCCATAACATCTCTAGCAAGACTTACCGGATTCTTGATTCCAGTAATTAAAGAAACCGCACCAGCGTTTAAAGATTTACCATCCATAATACTGGCATCCATTTCATGGGTTCCATTTGCTGTAAATACAGCTCCTTTTCCCGCATTAAATAATGACGAGTTTTCCAAAACAATTATTGCTGCTTCTACTGCTTCTACTGCTGTGTTACCTGCTTCCAAAACAGCATATCCAGCAAGCATTGCAGTCTTTAAATCATTCTTATATCTTGACTCTAAATCTGGAGTCATCATTCCTTTTACTAATGTGCCAGCACCACCGTGTATGGCAATAGAAAATGTGTTGTTCATTCCTTGTTTTTATTTTTTTTAGACTGTACCTGTTCATTTGTTTAACCGAACATGACTTTAGCCTTCTACTTCTTTATTCCTATACCGCTTCCTTCCCCGACCATTGCCACAAGATTCTTACGGGCATTAAAGGCGGAATTCCGGATGTTTCCATTTTCAAAAAAGTCAAACTGCGTTTCCTTTCATAAATCGTTTTCTAGTATCGCTCGAACTGGCATCGCTTTATTTTTATTTTGACTTTAATTTTTAACTCATCAAATCAATTAATCCAACAAATGCAATTCCCCCCTATTATCCATCTCCTTCAATTCTTTTACAAGCTCTAATGCATCTGGAACAACGTCGCTACACAAAACAATAAGAGATCCTTCTACTACATTTTTAACAGCGTATTTAATAGCTTCACTTTCAGAAGGAATAATAGTGGTCTTCTTATTGGGGTCTTGACTTTTAATCCCATCATCCAGCATCTTTATAAGCTCTTGCTCTGTCTTTCCTCTCAAACGTTTATCTTGTCTAATGATAATTTCATCAAACATTTCGGCAGCAATAGCGCCCATTTCATTATTATCTTCTTCTCGTCTGTCGCCTATTCCTGCTATAATTCCAACTTTGACAGTAGCATCTAGCTCATCTATAAAATCTTTTAACGCGCGCATACCTGCAGCATTGTGGGCATAGTCTAATAGAATATCAAACTTGCTGAACTTAAATAGATTCAAACGTCCTGGAGTTTGTGATGGAGAAGGCACAAAAGTTTCTAAAGCTGCTTTGATATCTTCGTTACTCATTCCTTGTACATGAGCTGCAAGAATAGCAGCAAGTACATTCTGAATCATAAACTTAGCTTTCCCACCAAAAGTTAATGGAATGTGCTCTGCTTTCATCAGTCGCATTTTCCACTCTCCTCTACAAATAGTGACATAACCCTCTTCATAAACAGCCGTAATACCATTCAATCTTTGCAAAGCTTTAATTCTAGGGTTATTTTCATCCATAGAAAATAAAGCGACATTACATTCAACAGTGCGTCTCATTTCGTATACCAAATCATCATCGGCATTTAATATTGCATATCCATCTGGCAAAACGGTTTCTGGGATAACTCCTTTTACTTTAGCGAGTTGCTCGATGGTATGGATTCCTTTTAAGCCTAAATGGTCTGCAGCGATATTGGTAACAATACCTACATCACATTTTTTAAAACCCAGACCAGCACGTAATAAACCACCACGAGCAGATTCTAATACCGCCATATTTACCGTTGGGTCTTTTAAAACAAACTCTGCGCTGGCAGGGCCTGTACAATCTCCAGTCATTAATAAACGGTTTTGGATATACACCCCATCACTGGTGGTATAGCCTACGCGATAGCCATTCATTTTTGCAATATGCGCAATCAAACGTGACGTGGTTGTTTTTCCATTAGTACCTGTTATAGCGATAATAGGAATGCGACCCGTATCTCCTTTGTTTGGAAATAATTTATCAATAACAGGAGCAGCAACATTACGAGGTAATCCTTTGGTGGGTGCCAAGTGCATTCTAAATCCAGGACCCGCATTTACTTCTAATACCGCTCCACCTGTTTCAGATAATGGTTGTGAAATATCTGTTGTCATGATATCAATTCCACAAATATCCAAATCGATAATTTTTGAAATACGCTCTGCCATACTCACATTAGCAGGGTGAATGATATCGGTGATATCTTCAGCAGTTCCTCCTGTACTTAAGTTTGCCGTATCTTTTAAAATCAATCTTTCGCCTAGAGCTATAACAGACTCTAAGGTATAACCGGCAGCTTTTATAATAGTTTGTGTCAACTCATTTACTGTGATTTGAGTCAGTACATTTTCATGACCATAACCACGACGCGGATCACTATTTACCTTATCTATTAATCCTTGTACAGTTGATTTTCCGTCACCTACAACATGTGCAGGAGTTCTAATCGCTCCAGCAACCAGTTTATTATTAATAACTAACAAACGGTAATCCTCGCCTTTAATGAATTTTTCAACTATTATTGCTCCACTTCGAGAACTCTCTTTTGCATGGTTAAAAGCCACTAAAGCACTTTCGTAGTTTTGTATGTCCACTGTAATTCCACGACCGTGATTTCCGTCTATAGGCTTAATAACAACCGGGTAACCTACGTATTTACAAGCATCTTCTAAGCTGCTCTCTCTACGTATAATATCTCCACAAGGCACTTCAACTTCTGCCCTTTCTAATAGGTATTTAGTATCTTCTTTATCACAAGCCAGCTCTACACCTATGCTGCTTGTCTCACTAGTAACAGTAGCCTGAATACGTTTTTGATTTGCTCCATAACCCAACTGCACCAAAGAATATTTATTCAACCTGATCCATGGAATGCCTCTTGATTCTGCTTCTTCCACAATAGAACCCGTACTAGGACCTAGGCGATCTGCTTCGCGCAATTCGCGCATTCTTTGTATGTCGTCATTGAGATCATAATCTTCTGCAGCGATTAATGCATTACATATTTTTACGGAAGCTTCTGCTGCATAACGACCAACACTTTCTTCCATGTAGGAGAACACAACATTGTAAACACCTTCTTCCCCATAACCACGTGTCCTTCCAAAACCCGTATCCATTCCTGCAATGGTCTGAATTTCTAACGCAATATGTTCTATGACGTGCCCCATCCAGGTCCCATCGTCAACCCGCATAAAAAAACCACCTTCACAACCTTCAGAACAGCGGTGTGAGTACATAGTGGGAAACATCTTTTTTAATCGCTCTGAAAACCCCGGTACTTTATTAGTAGGAAACTCTTCCATTTTTCCCAAATCCAAAACCATTACAATAAGTTTATGGCGTCTTATGGACCAGTAATTAGGTCCTCTCATAGCATTTATTTCACGTATATTCATAGGGTTGTTGATTTGATCGTTTAAGAATTACATCATCTCATTTGACAATCGCAGTAAATAGCCTCAAAGGAACTTATTATCTCATTTGAAGATAAGAATAACTTTTGCTTTTAAATATATAATAATTACATCAAGCACCAAATCCTAAAGTAAGAAACTATAAATTATTATTGTTCTTGCTCTTGATCTTGCTCTTGCGGTGGGTTTCTAAATAGCTGAAGTATACTGGGGCCAATAAAATTAGATATCACAGATGCCTTTAAACCTTCATGAGCATAGGTCTGTGCTGCAAGATCGCCACTTGCTCCATGTATATAAACAGAGAAAGTAGCTGCTGTAAGTGGATCATATCCCTGCGCTAGAAAAGAAGCCATAATACCCGCTAATACATCTCCACTGCCAGCAGTGGCCATTCCTGGATTACCCCTATCATTGATAAACATACTTGACCCAGATATGATAAGGGTATGCGCACCTTTCAAGACAAGAATTAAATGGTATTTCTTAGAAAATTCTTGCACTTTTTCCAATCGCTCATAGCTATTATTCCATCCCCCGATAAGCTGTTTTAATTCACCATCATGAGGAGTTAGGATAGAATCTTTGGGCAATGTTGTTAATAGTTCTGGGTGTTGGGCTAGGATAACTATTCCGTCTGCATCTATTACTGCGGGTGTTGTTTGTTGTTTTATCGCTTTCGCGAAAGCGGAAACTGTATCCTTCTCTGTTCCTATTCCAGGTCCAATGCACAAAACAGTCCCCTTCAGATGATGATTAAAATCTGTAATAAAGTCATTTCCATCGCCCAACAAAGTCATCACTTCTGGCAAGGAAGTCTGCAAAATATTATTCCCCCCTTCTGGTAAGTAAGCAGTCACCTTTCCTGCTCCAGAGTTAATGGCAGCACCCGCGCAAAGAACCGCAGCACCCATCTTACCTTTACTACCTGCAAAAGTAAGTACATGACCATAGTCTCCTTTATAGGTAAATTTCTCCCGAGGCTTGTACTTAATTTGAGCGGCTTCTCTATCAATTAATTCTGCCAGTGGAGCAATTCCTATTAAATATTCAGGGTCTAGCCCTATATCGATTATTTCAAAAGTACCTACGTAACTGGCTGTTTCAGAAAGAAAAAACGACAATTTAGGTGTTTGAAATGTAAACGTATGATCTGCTTTTAGAATAGCATCTTCTGGTTGATGAGCTGTATTTGCGTACAAGCCACTAGGCATATCGATGGAGACTTTAAAAGCTTTAGATTCACTTATATAGTGGATCAAATCGGCCATCCATCCCTCTAATGCTCTATTGATTCCTGTTCCAAAAATGGCATCTATAACAATGTCTTGAGGTGTTATTTCTGGAAAATCTTCTTTACAACTCAATAAAATGGGCCAGTCTTTGGTCACCTCTTTCATACGATTATAATTTACTAGAAAATCAGGCGATCTTTTTTTACTACAATTGGTCACATAAACAGTCACTTGATAACCATGCTCCAACATGTGCCGAGCTATAGCAAGACCATCGCCCCCATTATTACCTATTCCACAAAATATCTTTACAGGAACTGGGGCAGCATTTAATCGCTGATGAATTCTTTCAAAAACAAGAGTTGCTGCCCGTTCCATCAATTTGATACTAGAGATTTGTTGTTTGCTAATCGTAGACTGATCGGCCTCTGCCAGTTGTTTTGCGCTTAAGATTTTCAATAGGTCTGTTTTATATATGGCAATTTAATTAAATCAAGGCAATACTTACTTACTAGATTTGTGAATTAGTTGGCAATTTGCTGTGCTTAAAAACTAGGTAGTTTTAATCGGAAAACTCTACATTTGAACTTGTAAAAATCAACACATGAAAAATACTGCACTTACCTCTATTCATGAAACATTAGGAGCAAAAATGGTTCCTTTTGCAGGCTTTAATATGCCTGTTCAATATGAAGGTGTGAATATTGAACACCAAAACGTAAGAGAACATTTAGGTGTTTTTGATGTTTCTCATATGGGAGAATTTTTAATCAGTGGTCCTAAAGCTTTAGAGTTGGTCCAAAGAGTTTCTTCTAATGATGCCTCAAAACTTACTGTGGGTAGAGCTCAATATGCGTATTTACCTAATGAAACCGGCGGTATAGTAGATGACATGCTTGTTTACAAAATGAAAGAAGACGAGTATTTTCTTGTTGTAAACGCTTCTAACATCGATAAAGATTGGGCTCATATTTCTAAGCACAACATCATGAATGCAGACATGAAAAACCTGTCTGAAGATTACTCCCTACTGGCTATTCAAGGGCCTAAAGTTGTCGAGGCGATGCAATCGCTAACTTCAGTAGACTTAAGTACTATAAAATTCTATCATTTTGAAGTAGCTAATTTTGCAGGTGTTGAAGATGTCATCATTAGTGCCACCGGTTACACTGGCTCTGGCGGATTTGAGATCTATTGTAAAAATAGTGATGCAAAACAAATCTGGAAAAAAGTATTTGAAGCAGGAGCAAGTTTTGGAATAAAGCCAGTTGGACTTGCTGCAAGAGATACCTTACGTCTAGAAATGGGGTACTGTCTTTATGGAAATGACATAGATGAAACCACCTCTCCTTTTGAAGCAGGACTGGGCTGGGTGACTAAATTTACCAAGCCGTTTGTCAATTATGAACAACTCCAAAAACATAAAGAAAATGGTGTTGATCGCAAGTTAGTTGCCTTTGAGATGGATGATCGTGCGATACCTCGCGGTGGTTATGAAATAAAGGACAGCAAACAGAAAGATCTAGGTATAGTTACTAGTGGAACGATGTCTCCATCCATGGGTATAGGAATAGGAATGGGATATGTACCCCCTGTTTTTGCTACTCCAGGAAGTAAAATTTACATACAAATCAGGAAAAATTTAGTTCCTGCGACTGTGGTGAAATTACCTTTTTATAAAAAGTAAAGCCCATCCCTGACCCTTCCTAAAGGGAAGGTGAGTTGGTAGACTTTCTAAAAAAATAATCATTTTTGAGTAGAATTTTAATTTTAGGCGGTAGTGGCTTTATAGGTAATGCACTCTATAAAGAACTGGCACAATTTTTTGATGTACATGCAACTTTTAAAACGGATCATGCTGCTTTTGAAAAAAACAAGCATTTTCATCAGTTTGATTATGAACTGGAAAGTCTTGATATACTTTTAGATAATCTTAAGCCTAAGTTTATAGTAACAGCCTTAAGGGGGAATGTTACCAGTCTGGTGCGCATGCATTTTGAAATTGCAGATTATATAGAAAAGAACGACTGTAAGCTTATCTTTCTATCCAGCGCAAATGTCTTTGATCGTTTCACTAATTATCCTAGTTACGAATACGACAAAACACTATCTGAAAGTATTTATGGCAGGTTTAAAATTAAAATTGAAAACGAATTACTACGCAAGCCCGTTGCTAAATATGTGATATGCCGCATTCCTATGATTTACGGCGCAGGCTCTCCTCGAGTAAATGAAATAAAAGCTCAGCTTCAATTAAATGAAGCGATAGATGTTTTTCCTAATGTGGTGATCAATGCTACTCATATTAACAAATTAGTACAACAGCTGCATTATATTATCAATAGAAGAAGACGTGGTATCTTTCATTTGGGAAGCAACAACCTCATCCATCATATTGATCTCATCAAGGATATTTGTGAACAGTTGGGTTATCCAAACCCCTTGTTGAAACAAGTCTATGATTCAAACGAAGACCGACATCTTGCTGTTTTACCCAGAGACAATATATTGCCTAAGCATTTACAGCTGAATATAGAAGGGGTGGTAAATAGTTGTGGAGTGTTGTAAAATGAAAGTTTATAGGCTTTGGTTTATTCCGCTTTCTATTTTCTATAGGGAAGTTTACTCTAAGGCTGCTCAAGGCAAAAACAAAATAAACAAAAATTTTAAATTCACTACACCGGACTTTAAGCTGCTAAAAAGCAGATTTCTTTAAGGTATATAACGATCACTCCCCCAATTAGGCGGTCGCTTTTCTAAAAAGGCTTCTCTTCCTTCTCTTGCCTCGTCGGTCATATAGATCAATCGCGTCATTTCTCCAGCAAAAACTTGTTGACCAACCATACCATCATCAGTAGCATTTAATGCAAATTTTGCCATTTTTATAGCTATTGGGGATTTCTTAAGGATTTCTTGCCCCCAATTGTATGCAGTTTGATCCAGTTCATCATGTGGTACAACAGCATTCACCATTCCCATATCCATGGCTTCTTGAGCAGAATAGGTTCGACCTAAAAAGAAGATCTCACGTGCTTTTTTCTGTCCTACCATTTTGGCGAGGTAGGCACTTCCATAACCAGCATCAACACTAGCCACATCAGTATCTGTTTGTTTGAATACGCCGTGTTCTCTGCTCGCTATGGTCATGTCACAAACGACATGCAAACTATGTCCACCACCTACAGCCCAACCTGGCACAGCACAAATCACCACTTTAGGCATAAAACGTATCATGCGTTGTACTTCTAGAATATTAAGACGCCCAGTTCCAGAATCGTCTTTGTAGCCATCGTGTCCGCGTGCATTTTGATCTCCACCACTACAAAAAGCCCAACCACCATCTTTCTTTGAAGGTCCTTCTCCAGTCAGAACGACTACTCCTATAGAAAGGTCTTCTTGTGCATCGTAAAAGGCTTTGATGAGTTCGCTTACTGTTTTAGGTCTAAAAGCATTGCGCACCTCAGGTCTATTGAACGCGATACGGGCGATACCATCACATTTTTTATAAGTGATATCTTCAAATTCTATAGCAGTTTTCCAATGTATGGACATAAGATCAGTTTTGTGGCAAATATAAGGTCTATCCTATTGATACCATACTCTCACCACCTCAATCATATAAACATATCCACCTTGCATGCTAAGTCTTTTGGCATTGTGCTCTTTCTTGTTATGCCCAGAATCTGGAATGAGAAGTGTTTCTATATTTATAATTTTAGAATTATAATTCTTGCGCACCCATTCATTCACCCGTGCCATAACCACCTGAGTAGATTCATAATTATTCCCTTTCCAGAAACTTTTATGAGACACTTTCGGCTCAAAGTCTATATAGTTGATTTCGTTTGTCATAATTTATTAGTAGCAAATAAATTGTTTTTGTTACGCTTTCGCCCCGAGCTGGCTCAGAGTAAATTTCTGTTTAAAATTTAAAAAAACAGAAAGCGGAATCAAGTTGATCTAATGAAAGTTAGCTTTGATCGAATCAAAATCACTGTTGCTATATTTATCCTTTGTTAATTGGATATAAATTGTGTAATTACTATTAAAAATAAAAAACATGAAAAGCAAGCTCTTATACTTACTTATTATCGCTATCTTATTTTCATGTACGGAAGACGATGGTACCGCTACCACAATTACTTGTGCTGATAACACTTACTTTGCTTGGAGCACATCAGATATGGCAAATTTTAACGGTATTATTAATGTGGTTCAAAACACAACTTCAAATATTGCTACCAGTTCTTTTAACCTTAATAGCAGTATCAGCAACAGTATTACCGCACGTAATAATCCGAGCGCTTGGGATAAGGTGAACAGACAGTCCATATGGTTCAATCAGGAAAATCAGTCCGATGTGCTGGTTTATGATGAAAGTCTAAACACCATTACTGCTACCCCATTACCGGCATCAACTCAAGGTATTCTAGGCCGTATTACAGCTCCAGTTTTTCTTAATGGCACTTTATATGTGATGGATATGGATATTAATCCTGCGCAGCCTAGTTATACTATTCATACCCTAAATACTTCTACAGGTGTTTTAGGACCAGTGCTGACAACTATTAGTTTAAATCCTGGCACAACCTCAAGAGACACTTCCTTTACTTTTGCTACCGCGACTAGCAATGGAGTGGATACACTTTTCTTTAGAATAGCTAATAATATTCATTATTACAATGTAAATACTGGAATTATAACCACTTACAACAGTTTACCCATTACGGGTGATAATTATAGCGGCTTAGAGTACCATCAAGACAAAGATGTATTTTATGTTGTTTCTAGTATTAATAATAATGTGGATCTAGTTGAGATTAAAATCAATGCTGCAAACAACTACCTTATTACACCATTATTTACAGGGCTTAACGTAAACGAGAACTCTATGCAACTGGAATGGAAAGATTGTGGTAAGCGCTTGCACCTAATATCCAATTATCCGGCCAGTCAAAATTCTGGCTTACAAGACAGGACAGAAATCACCGAGTTTAACCTAGATTTTAGTCCAACATTTGTTACACAAACCTTCAACAGCTTCATTTTTGGGTTTGTACATAAAGAAATTTAACGGGTACAGTACCAATTCTATAAAAAATTGATCATAAAAATTCTAATACTTGACCTTATGAAAAAAACGGCACTATTATTCCTTTTTGTACTGAGCACCTGGCACCTACAATCACAAACCATAAGCGCTAGTAGCCTTACTGGTGAAGCTACCATTCAAAAATCTACTCCACAGAGAACAAGTATTCCTACAAGTGAGCCATTTGCGTACAAGATAGATTTTCAAAATTTAAATCAGGCAAATACACTAACCATTACCGATGTTTTGCCAGCTGGATTATGTTATAGTGCCAGTGATATTATTGCCGATAATACTTTTATAGATTTTAATGGAAACCCAATTTCTAGCCCGATTGCTGGTCTTATTGATACGAGCGCCCTACCTACTGTAGTATTCAATATACCAAATAATATTCAACGGGGTTCCTTTACTATTACTGTCACATTTTGTGCCGGTATAACTGCTGATGGTTTTAATGTCACCAACAACATCAGTGCAGTCTATACAGCATCCAGTGGAACAGAAACATTTGCGACTAGTACCGGACTTACCAGCACCGCAGCTGCCGTTAATCCATGGGGTGAGATTTCAAAGACACCCCTATTTCCTGCGGTTACTGATCAAAGTGGCAATTTCTTTATTCCTACAACCGCAGGAAAAGCTCGATTTAAAATTACCGTAGAAAAAGATCCTGCTTACCAAGGAATTACCTTTGGAATGTTGAATCTAGTGAACCCATCAATATCGGAGATAGTTGCGCCACCCTGCGCGACAGCTATCTTAATAAGTGGCCCTGGAACATTTAATCCCGCTACTAACGTTATAACATTCAATAACAACTTAATAGGCGCTAATCCGTTTGAAAATGTAGAGTTTATTGTAGAGGTAGATTATGGTAATTGTCCAGCATTTACAAACGGGCAAGTAATACCTAATATAGTTGAGTTAAATGGAACACCTTTAGGTAGCACACCTACGACAGCTATTGCGACCGATACGGCAACAGTAATTGCAGTAGATAATTTACCGCCACCATCGCTGGGCAGCTCTATATTTAAAAACGTTTTAATGGCAAATCCTGTCGCTGGTTGTCAGGGTTCTTATACTATCTTTTACTCCAATACAGACAACAGACCAGTGGCTTTGCTAGACATTATAGATAATTTACCTAATGATATACTGCCTCAGTCTATATTTATTAACGGTACCATAAATAGCGCATCCAGCAATATGCTGTTTGATTTAATCTTAAATGGGAATACTGCTATACCTATGAATTTGAGTAACGGCTATATTGGTGTTTTCCCTTTCATGGCATCAGGAAATAGTTTACAACTTACTGCTCAAACCAACACAGTACTATTCCCTGGAGACCAGTTAAATATAACAATACTTTTTACATTGGACCCTGTACTGAACGTAGGTGATGTAGTAACTAATTGTGCAAACTTTCAAGCTCAAGTAGTTTTAGAGGCTCCTGCCGCAAATATGCCTTTTAACAATAACAGTTGTGCCTCATTTACCGTAGCTGCAGAGGAAGTTAAACTTTGTGCTTTAAAAAAAGTACGTAAAGCCAATACCAATAATGCGTTTGTAAGCTCAATCACTAATGTAGTTCCTACTGACGAGCTAGAGTTTGAAATTTGTATTCAAAATAACGGCAGCCTAGATTTTACTGGTTCGTTAACTGATATCTTAGATCCTAAGTATGAATTTATTTCTGTAGATAATAGCAATATGCCCACGGGAACAACCTTCAATCAAAACGGTCAAACGCTTACATGGGATGCAATAAACCTAGCTGAAAATTGTTCTAGTTTTTCCACCATATTTGAATGTATAAATACAGCAAATCAATTCTTTTGTGCGCTCGTTAAAGTAAGGGTAAAAGCGTTAACTGCGCCCGGAAACATAGATAACATCGCTACAATAGTGAACACAGCAAATAGTTTATCCGTAATTACAGATGCTGCTAAAGTTAATGTCATTGAAACAGTTGTCATAAACTTCAAGAAAGAAATATCCAATGATAATAACAGTTTCCAGCAAGGCTCGCTAATATATGACCCTACTTGCAACCTAGATGTTTATTATAAAATGACAATTGAAAACCTAGGCAACAAGACGCTAACACAATTTCAAATAATCGACGAATTACCCGCCATGGGCGATGTATTTTATCCTACAGTTCTTAGTAGAAATAGTACGTTCTCTTTATCAAATTTAAGCTCAAACGCACCTGATTTCGCAACATCTTATTTGAATACTTCACCCTCAAACGGTGTGAACCCTGCAAATTTTAATTGCAATGTAGTTACTGCGGGAAGTAATAACCCCAACTTAAATACGCAAACTATTTTTTATGAAAACAATACCATACTTGCACCTGGTGGTAGCTTTGAAATAAACATTAGTGCTAGTTTACCTTCTATTAACATAAATACTGGTTCTATGGCCGTTAATAGTGCCTATTTAATAAATTGCGACGCTGGCACTGGTATTATTATCCCAAGCAATCGAGTAGCACTTCTAATAGACTCACCATTAGACCAGTGTGAACCATTGAACTTCTTACCATATCAAGTCGCCGAAGGTGTTTTATTTCCCCTCGCCATTGCACAGGAACTAGATACTGACCGTTTCGACACTAAAGATAAAGAATACGGCGACGTAGATAATGACGGTGATACTGACATTTTGTATACTAAAATTAATAGCAGTAACGGTTTTCCCGTTTTATACTGGTTAGAAAATACCGCCGGGACAAACACCACTCCCGTCTTTAACCTTCCACCAGTAAACTTAAATATTACAAATGCCCTTTCTTATAGACTCTACGATTGGAATAACAATGGCTGTTTAGATATAGTCGTATATGGTGTTAATGCAGAGACTAGAGTTTATTTTAACGACTGTGCAGGGAACTTTAGTTTTGGTCTTGGTTTGTTAGTGGGAACGCTAGATTATACCTTTGGCCCAGCTCTTATGGCCGTAGGAGATGTGAATAGTGATGGACTACCGGATATTGTAATTTCATCTCAAAGCATGCTGTTTCCCGGTACTGCTTACTATGAAAATAATGGGGCTGCTTCTTATCCTTACCTCGATTTAGTAGCTCCACAAGATTATATATCCTCTGGAGTAGGTATAACGAGTCCGTTTATCCCAGAAGACGGAGGTAGTTTTCCCACACCTGAGTTTTACGATGTGGACTGTGACGGTGATATAGACTTACTAATAAGTGACCCGCTGAACATTAATTTTTCTGGCGGCAGAATGTATTTTCATGAAAATAACGGAGGTCTAACCACTGGCATCTTTCCTAACATGAACATTACCGGCATATCAAACCAGTTTGGTTTTAATGATACACCTCCTAATATAAACGATTTAAGATGCGACTGGGTGATCACCAGAATCGTAGACTATTACAGTAACGGGTGCCCTATTGCTATAAGTTACAATCCTTGTGAGCGTAAATTTTTCTACTATGAACAAGCTAATTGCGGCGGTTGTACAACGCTCTCTAGTAATGAGGTGGCGGTACAAGAAGACTTATTAAAAATATATCCTAATCCTACTATCGATAAGTTATATATCTCTGGAGAACAAATTGACGGTCTTGCATATATCATTTATGATCTCAAAGGAAGAAAAATGTCTCATAACAATTACAATACTGCAACAGGTATTAATACTCAAGATCTTAAAAACGGTATTTATATCATAGCTATAAAAATTGATCATCAGTGGAAAGCTCTAAAATTTATTAAGAAATAAACTTTAAAGGTTCCGTTTTCGCGAAAGCGGAACCTTACATAAACAAATAAAATAGCAGATACCGCCGGCTACTCTACTCCATTAAAAACAACAACCATAGCAAATTCTGAACAAAAAATGAATGGGTATATACTGTTGACAACTATAGTTTTAATCAACATTTTAGTTTTTAAATCGTATAGAGTACTTATATATTTACCAACAATAAACAATTCTTCTGTTAGCACATTTTCTTTTTAAAATTTGAATTGTATAAAGAATAGTACCATGAAATATGTTTTAATAGTCATTGGGGTTTTTCTAATGAATTGCAGCCTGTACGCTCAAACCATAAGCATTAGCAATACTACCGGTGAAGCCAGTATACAAAAATCAACACCTCAAGTACCCAGCATACAGACAGGTGAACGTTTTAGTTACACCATTGATTTTCAGAACCTAAACAATAGCAACACATTAGTCATTACAGATGCATTGCCTGCTGGCTTGTGCTTTGCCGCTAGTGATGTAAGAGCTAATAATGCCTTTGTAGACTTTAATGGTTCCTCTATTCCTGCACCTAATAGCATTCCTAATTTAATCGATACCTCAGCACTACCTGCGGTAGTATTTAATATACCTAATAATGTACAAAGTGGTTCTTTTACTATTAGCGTCAGTTTTTGTGCAGGTGAAACGCCTAATGGTTTTACCGCCACTAATACTATTTGCGCAGACTACACTAGCAATGGAAATACAGAAAGTTTTTGCAGTCCACAAGGTTTAACCAGCACTGCGCAAGCAGTAAGCCCTTGGGGCCAAATTTCTAAGGAAGCTATTTTACCAGCGGTGAGCGATGCTGCTGGAAATACATTTGTTCGTAATACTAATGGGATAGCAAACTACCGTATTATCGTTCAAAAAGATCCAGCTTTTCAAGGGCTTACTTTTGGTATGCTTAATCTGGATAACGTCACTATATCTGAAATAGCATCACCAGCTTGTGCTGTTGTGTCTTTAGTAAGCGGTCCTGGAACATACAACAGTGTTACAAATCAAATAGAGTTAAACAGCAGCCTTATAGGGTCGGACCCTTTTTTTACGATTGAATTTATCGTAGAGGTAGATTATTCTCCTTGTGGCACACTTACCGAAGGACAAAGCTTAAGCAATAGAGTAGAATTAAATGGAACTCCTGCAGGAGGGACACCACAAACTAACATTGCAAATGCAACTACAGTTGTTACCGCTACCGCTACTTTACCTGCTCCCAATCAAACTAGTGCTGTTACGAAGTTAGTTAATGCTAGAAACCCGGTAGTAGGATGTCAGGGCAGGTATGAATTTCAATTTTTTAACTCCGATAACCGTGCAATCGCTCCTTATGAAGCCATCGACACCATTCCTGCTGGATTGATTCCAGATAGTTATGAAGTCATAGGAGATATAAGCACGTTAAGTGCAAACAGAACTTTCGATGTTTTTATAAATGGAACTTTAGACCGCAGTTTCACTTTACCTGATGATAACTTTATCAGGTTCCCTTGGAATGGTGCCAGTGGCGATGTCATTAGAATAGTTGCCCAAAATGGAACAGAGCTATATCCAGGTGATTTTCTCATAATAGGTATATACTTTACTATAGACGCTAGTTTATCACCTGGTGACTTAGTAACTAACTGTGTGGATTTTACTGCAGATATTATTCTAGACGGAGATCCTAATGTCCCAACTGGAAATCAATCCTGTATAGACTTACTTATTGAAGCTCCTTCTATGGACATTTGTGTAACTAAAAATGTGAGAATTGCCGACACACCAGATCCATTTACAACCAGTATTACCAATATTGCTCCCAATGATGAAGTAGAGTTTCAAATTTGTGTTCAAAATAACGGAAGCATTGATTTTAACGGCCGTATGGAAGATGTATTAAATCCTAGGTATGAATTTATCTCCGTAGATAATTCGAGTATGCCTTTGGGAGTCACTTTTACTCAAACGGGTCAAAACCTTGTTTGGGATGGCTTAAGCATTGATCAAACTTGCGAAATTTTTAGCTTTGATAACGGCTGTGCCATTCAAGGAACCTTCTTTTGTACTACTGTAAGAGCAAGAGTTAGACCCTTTACAGCAGCCGGAAACATAGATAACGACGCTCGTATTATAGAAAATTCGGGAACACTATTAGCTACATCAGATTTTGCTAAAGTCAATGTGATAGACTCCGCTGTTTTTGTAATAAGAAAGGAAGTGTCTCTAGATAATATAAATTTTCAAACCACTCCTTTAGTCGTAGATCCTAATTGTGACGATACTATTTATTACCGCATAAGAGTGGAAAACATAGGGAATAGAGATGCCAGCCAATTCATTCTCTTTGATGAACTTCCTTTTCCTGGTGACCTATTCTACCCGACCAACTTGAACCGCAACAGTACTTTTTCTTTTACGAACATCATAAGTAGCAGTAGTGATTTTAATACAAGTTATCTCAACTATAATCCCTCTTCTAATTTTACTCCTGATAATTTTAATTGTGGTGCTACTCCAGCAGGATCAGCTTTCAGTGCCTCTAGCAGAACAGTACGTTTTGAAAATAGCCGCACCTTAACAAATACCGATGTTTTTGAGGTCCTTATTGAAGCCACCTTACCTAGCAATAATTTAACGTCTAGCGATATGGTAATTAATAGCGCATATATTGTCAATTGTGCTGTGCCAGGCAGTATTATTGCCACCTCTAGCATCACCTCGCCAGCAATTGTGGATATTCAAAAAACAGTAGAAGCTGGATTTGATGTTTCTATAGGAGTTTGCTCTACAGGAACTCCTATTAATATATTTGACCTTATTTCAGGTAGTCCAGATGCCGGTGGAACCTTTACACCTGCATTAGCGAGTAACGGAGCTGTTTTTGATCCAGCAGTAGACCCTGCTGGTGTGTTTACCTATACCGTAACAGCAACACCTTCTTGTGCCACAGACTCTTCAGAGTTGACCATAAGTATAAGTCCGCAACCTGATCCTGGACTTGATGCTTCCATAACCGTTTGCGAGACCGATACAGTAGTGAATTTATTCAGTTCATTAAATGGCACCCCTGATAATGGTGGTTCTTGGTCACCAGTTTTAACCAGTGGTACAGGAATATTTGATCCTGCAATTGATCCTGCTGGCACCTATGTGTACACCATACCTGCAGCAAACTTTTGTCCTGCTGTTAGTGCTCAAGTTAATGTGACCGTTAATGCAGCTGCAAATGCTGGAATAGATGCTACTGTAGATCTGTGTTCAACGGGAACTCCGGTAGATTTGAACACACTATTGTTGGGAAATCCAGACTCGGGAGGTACTTGGACTCCCTCTCTAATTAGTGGTACAGGAATTTTTGAACCAAGTATGGATAGCGCAGGAGTTTACACCTACACCGTTAGTGGAAACCTCCCCTGCCCAGATGACAGCGCCCAACTTACGATGAGCATCACTACCTCACCAGATCCAGGAACAGACGGTACGGTAGACATTTGTGCTAACGCAAGTCCTATAGATGTATTCAATAGTTTAAATGGCACACCACAAACTGGTGGAACATGGACACCAGCTTTGAACAGCGGTTCTGGAGTTTTTGATCCTGCTTTTGATCTATCAGGAAATTACACCTACACTTTAGCTGCAGTAGGCTCTTGTCCTCCATCAACTTCACAGGTAAGCGTAAATATTACTCCGGCTCCCGATCCTGGTGCTAACGGTACCATTACATTGTGTAATTCCAGTCTCCCATTAGATCTTATCAATGCGTTAAACGGTACACCAGACACTGGAGGGATTTGGACACCAGCGTTGGCTTCAGGTACAGGATTATTTGATCCTGCTACAGATACTTCTGGAACTTATACCTATACAGTGAGTCGCAATGCTTGTATGGATGAAAGTGCAACGGTTCAAGTTAACTTTAATCCAGATGTCATTATAGCCACCGCTAATAATTTAGAAGAATGTGATCAAGTAGGTGGTAATGATGGGCTCACTTCCTTCGATCTCACACAAGAAGAGAACACTATCTTAAACGGTCTCAACCCAGCAAATCATAACCTTACTTATCATGCTACGAGTAATGATGCGGTAAATGGTAGCAATGCTTTAAATACAAACTATACAAATACCAGTAGTACACAAACTATTTTTGTCAGAGTAGAAAATATTGCGACCAACTGTTTTGCTACTACTTCTTTTAACATCATTGGTTTAATGTTGCCAGAACCGCAACTACTTGACGAATATGAAGCCTGTTTGAATGAAGACGGAGTTCCCATCAACCCTTCTAGATTACCTATACTGGATACCGAGCTTTCGAATGCTATCTATACGTTCGCATGGCTTTTTGAAGGCAATCCTATAAATGGAGCAACAGACAGTACTTATCGTGCGGATACTGTTGGTAATTACAGCGTAGTAATTACCAATACAACTACAGGTTGTATCAACACCGATGAGACTAGGGTAGTACAAGAGCCTTATCTTGTGGCACAAGCCAGCTTGGTAACTACTCAGTTTGATCGTGATCCAGTTATCGAAGTAACTGTTCTCAATGATCGTGGAGATACGTATTTATACCGTTTAGATAATGGCCCTTGGCAAACCAGCAATCGATTTGAAAACCCTGGAAATGGAATTCATACCATTACTGTCAAAGGACCTAACAGCTGTGGTATTGCCAGAGATAGCATTTTAGTATTGCGTTATCCGAGGTTCTTCACACCTAACAGTGATAGCTTTAATGATTATTGGCAAGTAGAGAACTTAACAGATCTGGATGGAAACAAACTTTATATTTTTGACCGTTATGGCAAGTTACTTAAACAACTTTCTTTAGACGGTCCTGGTTGGGACGGAACTTATAATGGCAACCCTATGCCGTCTTCAGATTATTGGTTCACGCTAGAATATGTAGATCCCAATACAGGAGAAATGGCAGTTTTAAAATCTCATTTTAGCCTAAAGAGATAGTGTTTACGATTCCGCTTTCGCGAAAGCGGAACAACTAACTAACGATCAATAAAAGGCAAGTTTTTAAGCTATAGCAAAATTTACTAGGCATTTATAATACCTATTGTGGTTTCGGGAAACAGGGCGATTTGACTATTTAAAAATGGACGCATTTGCTACTTCGATTATTTTATGAATAACAAATTCTTGTTAAGTTCGTATTATAAAACGACCTATCATTTAAATTTGCAACATGAGTGAAGAAAAGAAGCCAGATTACGTAGTTTATGATGAAGAAACAGGTACTTATAATGCCGCACTTCTTCCTTATTCCAGTGGCGTATCGGCTCCTAAAATCACCACTCCAGATATTACCTCATGGAAACAGACCAATATTAATAAGGTCAACCATGAGATCAAATCCCAATTTGACCAACTCAAAGCACAATACGATGGAATGGTTAAAAAATATGAGGACAACCAACTCGTTTATGGAGCTAAATTCTCTTTTGAGCCTATCGTAGGGGAAACTTATCATTTATACAAAGGACGTAAAGATGGATTACCTTTCTTATCGGTTATCTCTCCTGAAGAATGTTCTTGGGATTCTGTAGGCACCTATAGACTTACTTCTGAAAAATTGTGGGAAGAAATAAGTAACTAATCCCACTACCTTACTGCGCATCACCACTCCTAGACACTTCGCTTAGAACTGCTTAAATACTCGTTTTAAATAGGTTCACCTATTTTTTGTTATTTTATAACTAAATAATTAGTTTAAACTAACTTCTTAGTTTATATTTGAACTAAGTTTTTAGTTAATCTTATAGTTTTATGAAAACACTCACCACTGCCGAAGAAGATATCATGCAACACCTCTGG
>Ga0307933_1000329_pt1 | contig 45171 bp, 40 predicted proteins | sample OrgLakmetageno88_FD_201811 | JGI IMG/M metagenome (GOLD analysis project Ga0307933, IMG submission 201811) | Saline water microbial communities from Organic Lake, Antarctica - #88 | ecosystem: Environmental > Aquatic > Non-marine Saline and Alkaline > Saline | place: Antarctica: Organic Lake... | reverse complement strand
CCCGTAGAGCGAATGCACTTCTTCGCGGACGAAACTAAAATCAATGACCTCCGCTATCTTGCGAAGCGGATTGTCAGAACGCACCCGCTTGTTCAAATCCACCCCGTAACTGAACAGGTTCTTTTGCACTACGTGAACTCCCATCATAATAAGAAGAATATAGGTCACGTATTATAGATTAGCAATGTTTGTTTGGGGTTATTTGGGCAACAGCCCCGTTATGTTTGCAATTTAAGACCAGACGGAGGCCAGAAAATGGGACACCAAACGCAAAATATAAAGATCCAGCAAATCACCCACCTCACACAACCGAAGCAATCGCAGAATCATCTCCACGCCGAATAGCCCCAGGGGTCTTGCCCGTAAACTTCTTAAAGGCACGGCCGAAGGCGGCTTCGGAATTGTAATCCAAGCGCTCGGCGATGTCCGCAATGGGCGTATCGCTATCCTCGAGCCAGCGAGTCGCGACATGGAAACGCCATTGCCGGACATACTGCATCGGCGGTTCTCCGACCAGAGACATGAAACGAGCCGCAAAGGAAGAACGCGACACGCCGATGCGGGAAGCCAACTCCTCAACCGACCAAGCTTCGGTCGGATAGCGATGGATAGCGCGTGGACTGACCTTCTTGACTCTCCCCCACTGGGCTACGGCGGACAGGTCTATCGGCAGCGCGGATCCGTATTCGCTAAAGCTGCGCCGAGCCAAGAGGATTCATTAAGCATTAGAGCCTTTCTTTTGCCCTGCTCCTTTGAATATCCTCACACTTGACAATTATATCATATACGGCATATTCCTAGATCATGGCTTGGACTGTAAATATTCTAAATGAAACGGTGGAAGACATGAAAGGATAATATGAAAACAGTAAAACAGTTACATAAAAAATGGTTAAAGGATCCCTCCTCCCGGGCATCTCATAAAGAACTCGAAGATGAGTTTGAGGTCTCCCGCGCACTCATTGAGGCACGTTCAAATGCGAACCTGACACAAGCTGAGGTGGCCGCGATCATGGAGACCTCTCAAGCGGCAGTCGCTAGGCTAGAGGGTGGAAGTAGAAATCCGTCAGTGGCTACCTTAAAAAAGTATGCAAAGGCAACTGGATCCCACCTAAAGATTCAGCTCGAACACGCTTAGTGTCGATAGAGTGGTTGCTTCGGACTAATTCGTAAGCAGCCGCCCAACTAGACGTGGTGCGGCAGAGAAAAGCGGATCACCCAGAGCTGATGTAATGCTGCTCCCCGACTTGTCGTAGGGCTAAATGGCCGCATTCAGATCCTCAAGGGATAAACAGGCGGGGAAGGCAGGCATCACGCAGTTCGGGGGCAAAGCAGATGCGCAGTGGTTTCTTCGGGCCTTTGGATGTGACATATCCTGCGCGTTCCAATGAGCCGATCAGAGGACGCGCCGTCCGGGCTGCTTTTCCGATCAAGGGTGCGACCTTTCCCCGGGGCAGTTCACCTCGGCGCAGGATTTCGATCAGGATGCGAACATACGCGTCGGCGTTCCTGGTATCCCCAAAAGGCAGGTCTCGTCGAACATGATCTTCCAAGCGCATCTCAAATTTCAATAAATCGAGTTTCTCAGACATGAATTGTATCTGATCCTTAATCACTTCTAAGCCGAATTGAACAAAAGCGGTCAAAGACGCTTCGCTTAACTGTCCGCGGCCATCGCGATCCCCGCGCCTGGGATGGTCTGCATCCTGAAGAAAGCCATAATACATTTCGCGGGCTCTAGCCAGACCTCGAGCCCATGACCACAGGCCAAGATCATCCACCCCGGAGCGGATTAAATAGGCTGTCGTCAGCAGGCGAGCCACACGACCATTGCCATCGGAGAAAGGGTGAATCCACATAAAGCGATGATGCGCAGCCATGGCAGCGATCAATCGATCGTTTGCACTCACTGTCTTAAACGAGTAGGCTTCGGTGAAGCGGGCCACGAAGCGAGACAGTTTATCCGCCTGAGGGGCGATGTGCTGTCCAACATTAGCGGGATGGTCTCGGAATTTCCCAGGCTCAACCGGGTATTCGTTACCATCGGAGTCTCTGACAAGGCGAAACTCGGCAGGGAGCCGCTGATAGAGTTCGAAATGGATCCAACACATGAAGTCCTCTGAACAAATTTCCAAGTCCGGTTCTGACTCCAAGCGTTGACGTAATAGACGCTCCACTTCTTCATGCGCGACGCCCAGTTTTTGTAGAGCTGCCTTCTTTGGATCTGCAGAATAATCCGCCTTGCGGGCGGCATTTATTTCACCGGGGTAGGTTCGATGCCCTTCAATCAGGTTACTGTAGTAACTATTCATACCAGCAATCAAGCTAGCGACTTGTCGTGTTGAGATGAGGGGAAGCGCACTTTTGAGTGCGCCCGTCTTCAGCAGAATGTCGTAACTCAATGCGTCAACGCCCGCGTTCCTGCGAGGCAACAGAGGCTCCATTGATGCAATAGTTGTAGGTTGGGCGCACATGGTTATTGCCGATATTTATGCCGCTTCTATTAAATACTCAAGTCAATAATCAATAGATATTTATGTTATTCATATTTTTCTAGAAGCTGCATTTTATGCCGATCTTTTTGCCGGTATCACGGAAGGCGGTTAGCTGCCACCTAACTACAAGGAGCAAAATATAAAGGTCCAGCAAATCACCCACCTCAGGTATTTTTAATGGCCCAGAAAATGGGGTCGTTCCGTAATTCTTGTAGTCGTCGGCTCAGTAATTTAGCACTTTGGACAATAGCAATGGCACATGGTTCTTAGCCAGAGCAAAAGGCTGTGATCTCTTCACAGGCGATACGGATGTCGATCAGTAGCTTGTTGACGCTATGCGGCATAGACGAGCTGCTTTGTGCGATCCAGTTCTTCTTGGAAATGTGGATTTCGGAACGGCTTGTTGACGATGATATCCACGGGGCGCTGAAGGAGAGTTTCCATGTGCGCTTTGAATTCCATGAGTTGCTCAAAGGCTCCGGAATAACCTTCGCGGTCAAACTCGACTAGGAGGTCTACGTCGCTATGAGCCATTATTTCACCGGACGCAAACGAACCGAAAACATGCAGGCGCTTCACACGGAAGGTTTTGCAGGCTTCCAGCACTTCTGGATTTTGGGCGAGATCGATCATCGCTTCGAATATCCGCTTTCGTGTGTCTTTCGTCAATACGGCAGATTTCTTTATGTAGTGCCATTCGGGACAAACGTTTAAATTAAACATTGTCCACCTCCCCTTATCCGTCATCCAATGTCATAGATGAAACCGTGCAGCTAAGTAACTCAACCTGATCGAGTAAGTCCGACATTGTTGTTCAACCTTTGCCCCGTTCTACCGATCCCGCGTTCGACCTAACTTTGCTCCCTACGCGAAATCAAACTTCACTTCGCCACCGACCACCTTGAGCTTGGCCTCGAACGCTTTCCCGGCTTTCGATTGAAACCCGCTCAGGACTTCAGTCACTCCGCTTTCTAACAGCACTTTGGCGATCTCTGGAGAGATCTCCCTCTGCGCGATTCGCTTCCAAATCACAAACTTGCAACCGTTCTTCCAGTTCGAACAACCGAAGGCCTTACTGCCAATCACGATATCCCCCCCGCAGGTAGGACAGGCGCCCAAGGTATCCTCAGACGCTTCACTTTTCGCCACATCAGCCTCCTCGTAGCCGAGCTTGCCCTTCTTGTTTAAAATCAGCGTTGCAAAGAGTTTACGGCCTTTGATCTCAATCGGATACGGGGTCAAACTACGCTTGTGCGCCAGCACCTCACGCACGAGTAGCGGCGGCAAAGCCAAACCCCAGATCTGCGCCGGCATCACAAAGCTGCAACCCGATTTCCAATCGGAACACCCATAAGCCGCGCGCCCACGCATGACCGGAGCATTACAAATCGGGCACGGCCCCAATTGTTTCAAATCGACAGTCTTCTCCGCCGTATCCTCCAAAATTTCCCGCGTATAGTCGGCCACTTCGGACATAAACTGCTCCGGCGCATAGGCCCCCCTCTCGATCTGCTTGAGCCGAAACTCCCAGTCACCCGTCAACTCAGGCGATTTCAAGCGCTCATCACGTATCAAGGAGATCAGCCCCCTGCCCGACTCCGTGCTGATCAGACTCTTCCGCTTCCGCTCCACATAGTTTCGCTGGATCAACACTTCAATAATCGAGGCCCGCGTCGCCGGCGTGCCCACTCCCTTATCCTTGAGCGCTTCCTTCAGCGCCTCGTCGGTGACGATCTTTCCGGCCGTTTCCATCAATTGCAGCAAGGCCGCTTCATTAAAACGCTTCGGCGCGGAGGTCTTAAACTGTGGCTGAGAAGGCACATGCGGATTCGGCTCGCCCTCCTGAAAGTCCGGCAGCTCCTGAGCCGCATCCTCTTTCTTAGCGTTCCCCTTCTTCTTGGGCGCATCCTCCTCATCCGCGAGGTCACCCTTGCCGTAAAGCGCTTGCCAGCCTGGATCGACCAATACCTTGCCGCGTGCACGGAAGGGCTCCTCTGCCGCAACCGCGTCGACCTGCGTCACTGCTTTGATGCATGGAGGATAAAAGACCGCGATGAGCCGCGTCACCACCGCATCGTAAAGCTTACGCCCATCCCCCGCCAAACGGTCTCCAAGCACCTCAGTCGGCAGAATCGCATGGTGATCCGACACCTTCTCATCATCGACGATCCGACTATTAAAATCCAGTTCGCCAAGCTTGAGCGGCTCGATCGCCTCCGGCTTCAGTCGACGCAAGGCTTCCAACAAAGGTGGGATCGTCGGCTGTATATCCGTGCTGATATAGCGGCTATCCGTTCGTGGATAGGTCAGGTGCTTACTCTCGTAGAGCCCTTGTGCGAGGCGTAGTGTCTGGTCCGCGGTGAACCCATGCCGCTTATTCATCTCCTGCTGGAGCGAGGTCAAATCAAACAACTGGGGCGGATTCGCCCGCTCGTCCTTTTTCGTCACCGACTGCACCACGAGGGGCTGCCCCGTCACTTTTTCGACAATCTCACGCGCGCGCGCCCCATCCTCAAACTTACCACCCGTATGCTTGAAAGTCGCCTCACGACAGAGCGTATGCACTTCCCAGAAGTCAGTTGGCTTAAAATAATCAATCTCAAGGTCGCGGTTCACGATCATGGCCAGAATCGGAGTCTGCACGCGCCCCAAGCTCAGCAACAGGTTGCGGCGCCCATACTCCACCGTGAAAAAACGTGTCGCATTCAGCCCTACGATCCAATCGGCCTCACTCCGACACTTCGCCGCATGATAGAGATTATCATACTGGGCACTCGGCGCGAGCTGCCCGAAGCCCTTTTCAATCGCCGAATTCGTCAACGAGCTAATCCAGAGACGTTTGCAAGGCTTCTGCTCGCACCCCGCCCAAGTCAGAATATAGCGAAAGATCAACTCCCCCTCCCGACCCGCGTCCGTCGCACAGACGATTTCCTCGGCCTCCTCAAAGAGACGCTTAATCGTCAAAAGCTGTTCATGCGCCGAGCCGTCCTTACGAGTGCGCAATTTAAACTCATTCGGAATGATCGGAAGATTGCTCAAGCGCCAAGACTTCCAAGCTGGATTATATTCCTCCGGTTCCTGCAGCTCGACCATATGACCAAACGCCCAAGTAACGACCCACTCCTCATTCCTCAAAAAGCCCTTCCCCTGACTATCCGCGCGAAGAAACTTGGCAATATCACGCGCCACCGAGGGTTTTTCAGCTAAGACAACTTTCATGGGAGTCGCCTAGAAAGCCGACCAAAACGAGCCGAGTCAAGCGGTCGACTAACGAGTTTTTTGGCTATTCGTGAAATCCCGTGGCCCTGCTAGCTGTTGCATGGGCCTAATAGCTGCCAGAGATCCCTATTTGTAGCGGCAGCACGAGAGTGATGCCGAATACAGCGCTTCACTTAGTCGAAGATTGCATTTGTACCGACCTGAGTTAACTGTGCAACGCATTGAACACTATACATCTTCATTTAAAAATTCAAGAAATCGAAACCCTCGACTCGATTCCTGACTATTGGAGCCTCCAGGATTATCAGGCGCTCCTTCAACGCTGTGACATCGAGGGCGGCGAACAAATGACCATGGCCGAAGCGGAAGATATGCTCTACATGGCTTTGACCGATAAGGAGCCAGACGAAGCGGCAAAAATCGTGCTTGAATATAAGTTCTCCGACTGGCTACGAGCCGGGCAGATCGATCAGATGTCGCATGAGATGCTTGAGGACTGCCTACCAGAAGAGCATGCAGACATTTCACTGCATTACGACCTGTTTGCGATCAACGAACTGCTAAACCGTGCCTTTAAGAATAAGTTCCCAGAGGCCAAAGCAACCCGCATCCGATTCCACCTTAAGGTTGACGGGGCACCTCTGAAACTCCCAAGCAAGGAGAGCCTACTCAAAGCCTTTGCGCTCTGTTTTACAGACGGACAGATCATCACCCGGCTGTATAAAGAACAACTCGCTGGCGAAGTCGCTTTTCCCGAGGCCGATAGTATCCTCTGGCAGATACAATCGCATGGCGACCAAGTGTATTCCATCCTCACTTCGCGGTATTGGCTGGAGAGGGAGGATTTTTCGACGCTATCTGCGGATGGTGAAATAAGGCTGAAATAACATTTTAGGTTCTTCGTAGGTTCTTGTGAAACATCACATATTAACTTAAATGTATTGTCTGATGTGAGCGTTGTAATTGCTTCGACCTTGTCCATTGGTGATCCAAGGCTGACCTTCAGCTTATAATCGAAGCATTTTGCCACAGTGCGACGGCTTGTCTGGAGACTGCGCCCTACCCCGGGATCGCCTTTAATGGTAGGGCGCAGTCTCTCCTGGCCTGAGCGTGGTCGAAGGCAGACAAGCCGTTGTGGCCTAGCCAATTCTTCAACTCATGCAGCTACTTCCACAGAAATCTACGAATAGCCCATTTTTGGTAAATGGGAACCAGCAGGGGGCCAGTTTTAGAACAAGGGTCGTGGAGAACAACAAAAATAGCCCCCCATAAAAATGACTTGGGCACGTATTTCCGGGTCTTTGATAGAATTGATGAGATGTCTAATCATACTATAAATGGGTCATCCATAATCCGGAGAGCGCCGCCAAATCGTTCTAGTATCTTTTGCGCTCGGGGATATCGGTGATGTTGACATCCAAAAGGAACAGGAAGGTGTATTGGTGGAAGCCGGAGCTACCGACATAGGATTCGCTGGAGAAGATGGGTGCGCCGTCAGCTTCGTAAGCGAGCAGGGCAATTTTTGCGATGGAATCAGCTTTAGCGGATTTGTATAAGGCCAGATCAGGAAGTTTTATCGAGCCCGCAGCGGGAATCACCAGGGGAATCGAGGGGATTCCGAAAAGCGTTGAAGACGAATCGATCCCAATCGCACCGCTTCGAGCTTCAACTATAACGTCGGCGTCCCCTCGCGCCTCGACGAGGTGTGCGCCGTTTTCACTTAATTTGGCACGTATTGAGCCCAAGACATATTCAGCGTCGTAGGATTTCAGAAACGCATTCGAAAGAAAGACTTTTCGCCCTTCAACGTACGGGATATCCTGACGCTCCAGCGCGTCATCCACAGCATCGCTCAAAAGTAACTGTTCGATGCCAGACCTTGAAGGCTCGGTCACTTTTGGCGATTTGCAGCCGGAAAGAAAAACAGCCATGGTCGAAAGAAATGCATATACGGTAATTTTAAACACCTGTGTAGGGTTGAAGAAGACTCGAGATCGTCAAACGGATTGCCAATTTTCTGCGGAGGTTCGCTTCATCGATACGCGACGGACGCCTCAAGCGCGTTGCCGCTAACGCTGAAACGCCTATTTCCTGCCCCTGATCGTGGGCCTTGATCTTCTCAATGACTGTTCCTAACATTACATGATGCCTGGACGCTTTAAATCCGAATGCCGCCGTATTATCTTTCAATCCAATCGATGGGATGAAAAAGCCTTCGATCTCTTTCTGATCGTCGCGATTCTTTTCAGCGTAGCCGTAGTCCTATGGGAGAGCGTGCCGACGATCTCTGCCGAGACCCGCGGCACGCTTTACGTGATGGAGTGGGTCATCACCATTCTCTTCACAATCGAGTATATCCTCCGCCTCTACGTATCGGAGCGACCGACTCGCTACGCGCGGAGCTTTTTTGGTGTGGTGGATTTATTGGCGATCCTACCGACCTACATCGACCTCCTGATCCCCGGGGCCCACTACCTCATGCTACTGCGAGTCCTGCGGGTCTTGCGTATCTTCCGCGTGCTCAAACTTGTTAAATACATCGGCGAGGCAAATGTCCTGATTCGAGCCATCCGGGCCTCGGGCCGCAAGATAGCTATTTTCATTTTTGCAGTTATTAATCTAGTCCTGATTCTCGGCTCGCTCATGTATCTCATTGAGGGTGCTGAAAATGGATTCACCAGCATTCCAAAAAGCGTTTATTGGGCCATCGTTACATTGACCACAGTGGGCTACGGAGACATCTCTCCACAAACTCCACTCGGCCAATTCGTCGCATCCATGATCATGATCATCGGCTACGGCATCATCGCGGTGCCCACCGCGATTGTCACCGCAGAGATGACACAGCCCGTGCCGTCCGGAGAGAGCGAGGCGGATCCGACTTGTCCGGCCTGCGGTTGGCAGAACCACGACCACGATGCCACGTTCTGTAAAGTTTGCGGCGAACGCCTGCCTGCGGAGCAGTCCAAATGACCTGTCACTTTATTACTACAACCATGCTCGAAATCTATACCTACAAGAAATGCAGCACCTGCCGCAATGCCACTAAATGGTTGGCCGCCAAAGGCATTACTTTCGAAGAACATCCGATCCGTGAGACGCCGCCAAACAGCGAAGCACTTCGCACCATGCTCAGTGCCCGCGATGGCGAGATGCGCAGACTCTTTAACACGTCCAGTAAGGACTATCGCGACGCGCAACTCAAAGACAAGCTGGACACCATGACAGAGAAGGACGCCTTTACCCTCTTGCAAATTAACGGGAATTTAGTGAAGCGGCCCTTTTTGATCGGCAACGGAATCGCCGTGAACGGCTTTCGTATCGAGGAGTGGGAACGTTTGCTTGGTTGAATGATCACTGCGAAGCCTTTCTTTTCACGTTGACCCGCACACACAGCTCATGAAGCTGCAAACACTGGCTCCTGTAGTTCAATGGATAGAGCAGCGGTCTCCGAAGCCGCAAATCCGGGTTCGACTCCCGGCGGGAGCACCATCCTTCGCTCTTCGAGCTTCGGATGGCAGGCCAAACCAATCCAGGTCTAAATCCGACATATCAATCCCTTCGCTCTTCGAGCTTCGGATGACAGGCCAAATCATGTAACTTTATCGCGGGGCAACTCTGTTGGAGTTCCGCCTTTAGGCGGTTTGGGACACCAGGTCTCTCGGAAGGAAAACCGCCTGAAGGCGGAACTCCAACCATAGCTGCAAAATTAAAAGACGCTCTGTGCTTACGCTTAGAGCCTATGCTTTATCCTTGCGCTAATGCCCCGGCCTTGCACTTTAATTGGCCGGTTCCCTGCTAACGAATTCCCAGGGCCTGCCTTCTGGCTTACCACTGAATTCCATGAAAACTTTAGTCATCTATTCCGGCGGACTCGACTCAACCGTCTTGCTCTACGACCTGCAGCGGGCAGGCCATGAGCTGAATGCACTTTCCGTCAACTATGGGCAGCGCCATGGCTGTGAGTTGACGTATGCGGCAGGAATTTGCTCCGGCCTTGATATCGCGCACAAAGTCGCTGACCTTTCTTCGATACAGTCACTTCTTGCCGGGAGCAGCTTAACCTCGCCCGAAATCAAGGTTGCTGAAGGGCACTACGCCGAAGAGAATATGAAGACTACGGTAGTGCCAAACAGGAACATGATCCTGTTGGCGCTGGCCACCGGACACGCACTATCAATCGGCGCGCAGCAAGTGGCCTATGCGGCCCACAGCGGCGACCATGCCATCTATCCAGACTGCCGGAACGAGTTTGCGGATGCGATGGCAGAAGCGATGGCATTATGCGACTGGAAGAAGGTCGAACTCAGCCGCCCTTTTGTGGACTGGTCCAAGGCTGACATTGTGCAGCGTGGTGCGGAGCTCGGAGTGCCTTTTGAGCAAACCTGGTCCTGCTACAAAGGCGGCGTCCAACACTGTGGTCGCTGTGGCACGTGCATCGAGCGGCGCGAAGCCTTCGATCTGGCTGGCGTTACCGACCCGACCCAATACGACGCCAATGCCCCGTCGGCCGAAAAGCTCAGAGCCAAGAACTGGCACCTCTAGCAACTCGCACATCCAAAGCCGAAGGGCTTCGGCTACAGAAAATACCTACTGCACATCCAAAGCCGAAGGGCTTCGGCTACAAAAATACCGACTGTCCTCTAAAAAATATGATCACCTGTAAGAAAAGCTATCGCGACATTCCCTTTGCGCATCGTCAGCATCGACACGACGGGCATTGCGCACTCATCCACGGACACAATTGGACGATCACCTTGACCTTCACCTGTGATGAGGTCGACTCGAACGGCTTCGTGGTCGACTTTGGCAAGCTCGGCTACATCAAGAATTGGATTGCTGACCATCTGGATCACGCCTGCCTCTTTAACGAAGATGACCTAGAGAAGGATACGCTGCTCAAAGGCCACGGAGCCCTATTTCAAGCTTACGTGCTGCCGAATTGTTCCTGTGAAGGCATTGCCGAGCACCTCTACGAAGTCTTTAACCCGATGGTGCGGAAAGCCACTAATGGCCGGGCGTGGATCATTTCAGTCGAGATTGAAGAGGATTCGAAAAACTCGGCGAAGTTTGAGGTAGCAGAATAACCATGCTTCCGATACACGAACAATTTTACAGCTTTCAGGGCGAAGGCACTCATGCGGGCAAGGCAGCCTATTTCATACGGACTTATGGCTGCCCGGTGCACTGCCCCTGGTGCGACTCAGCGGGCACCTGGCATCCGGACTATCTCCCTGAAACGATCAACCGCATCTCTGCAGAGGACTTAGCCGCGGCAGCAAAAGCCAGCCAAGCTGAATTCGTTGTCGTTACCGGAGGTGAGCCCGCCATTCACGACCTGAGCTCTCTCGTGGATGCCTTGCACGCGGCTGGACTCAAGGCCCACATCGAAACGAGCGGCGCATTTCCAATCAAAGGCGACTTCGACTGGATCACCTTGAGCCCAAAGCGCTGGAAGCGACCCCTCGAGGTAAACCTTACCAAAGCCAATGAATTTAAAATCATCGTCGATTCTCTTGCGGCGATCCAGGAATACACGGATACACTTCATCCCGCAGATCGCTCCGTCTGGCTGCACCCGGAGTGGTCACTCCGGGAGGATGCCAAGATTCTGAATGCGATTACTGACTGGGTCAAAGCTCGCGGCGCGCCCTACCGTGCCGGCTGGCAGATGCACAAGCCTTACCGCGCGGATTTACTGGATCCAAAGAGCGAAAAAGCCGCGCCTCTGGGCGGAGACCCAGATAAGGGATATTGATTCCCGGACGGAATTACACAGCGGCCCCGAAAGGGTAATAGGCCTAGGATTAAAGGACGAGGTGCTTGATCCTATTTTTCAGGCACCATCATTCTGCCGTAAATTATTCTGCTTTTAAAAGATCCCGAAGGTTACTTCTTAACGTAGGCCTTAACGATCTTTTGAGTTTCAACCGGCTTGTCTTGTGCGCCGGTCTCGACCTTCTCGATCTTGACTACGTTATCGTAGCCCTTGACGACTTTACCAAAGATGGTGTGCTTATCGTTCAACCAATTTGGCTTGCCTGTTGTGATGAAAAATTGGCTTCCGTTAGTCGTCGGGCCGGAGTTGGCCATAGCAAGCAGGCCTTCAGTATCGAAGCGGAGCTTCTCTGAAAACTCGTCCGGGAAGGGCTTGCCCCAGATCGATTCACCGCCCGTGCCGGTGCCAAGCGGATCACCACCCTGGATCATGAAACCATCGATGACGCGATGAAAGGTCAGGTCGTTGTAGTAGCCCTTTTCAATGTGGCCAACGAAATTGGCCACTGCCAGAGGTGCCTCGCTGGGATAGAGTTCGATCTCCACATGACCTTGAGTCGTTTCGAGCACGATATTGATATTTTCCTTTTCGCTCCATTCATCGGCGGTGGATTTGAATTCCGCCATAGCGGACTCGCTGGCTTTTTCCTGTTCAGCCATCATAGCGGCTTGAGCTTTCTCCATGCGGCCTTGAATAAAGGCTTGGAACGCCGGCATTCTAGCTTCCATCGCAGGGTCCATTTCAGTCTCACTGGCACCCTTTATAAACCCGTCGCGGATGGCATCGGCCTCATCGGCACCAAACCCGAGCTGCTGAACTCCGGACTGCATGGAAATCACCACTCCGATTTTTTCGAGTGCTCCTTCTGAAAATGCCGGCAGCTCTTCCTTCTCAGCCTGAACGGCCTCGGCGCGGGCTTGAGCTTCACCAAATGCTGCTTCAACAGCCGACTGATCAAGCGTCATGATATCGAGTTCACCGGACAGTGCTTTATAGAGACCGCCGGCTAGTTTCTTGATATTACTTTCGTCCAGATTCAACGAGCCAACACCGCCGCCCATGGCGGTCAGGTAGCCAAGCATTTCGTGGAGCTCCGGTTCAGAAACCGCAAGGGCAGCCGGAGCAATTTCCTGGGCTGGCTCAGCGGCATTGCCTGTGGCAGGCGTTGCATCTTCAGCAAAAAGTGCCCCCGCTAAAAATAGCGAACAAAAGGCAATACGGTGGATTTTAACATTATTCATAAATCTTGATAGTTGATAGGGTAAATATTGAGGGTTCAGTCAATTAAAGAAAGGTCAACAGTGATGCCTGTCCAGAGAGACAGACGCCGAAAGGAATAGTTCACTCCTTTAGATCATATTGATCGATTCTTTTGCGCAGCGTAGCCCGGGTCATACCCAGAATCTCTGCGGCTTTGACCTGCTTACCCTTACACTCATCGAGCGCACGCCGTATCAATTCCCGCTCGGCATGCTCCAAAATATTCGTTTCTTTATCCGTGCGAAGGTGGCGATAAGCGGAATCGAAGGGGTCCTCACCCGGCACCCCGAGCAGCGCCTCATCAGCTGCGGTTTCGTCTCCGCCGGCAGATTCCGCGGCTTCGGCATCAGGATTATCACCCGATACACTTTTCAGCTTTGCTGCCGGCAGCTCTGCGCCAACAGCAGTAAGAATATCCCCCGGCAGATCCTTCATCAGGATGGTGTCGCTCTGGGCCATAACCGCACTTCGGTAGATGATATTTTCCAGCTCGCGGACGTTACCGGGCCAGTCATACTTCATTAAGACAGCCATCACCTCAGGAGAAATGGAGTTAATATGAGCTTTCCTGTTTTGCGAAAGCCGCTTGAGGGCAAAGTCCACCAGCAAGGGCACATCCTCCATACGCTTACGAAGTGGAGGAAGTTGGATACGAACCACATTCAAGCGATAATACAGATCCTCACGGAAGGTTTTTTCGCCGACCATCTCTTCCAGCGGCTTGTTCGTTGCGGCGAGCATGCGTACATTGACCTTGATCGTTACGCTACTACCGACTCTCTGGATCTCACCCTCCTGCAAAGCGCGTAAAATCTTTGTCTGGGTTGTTAGCGCCATATCACCGATTTCATCGAGAAAGATGGTGCCGCCATCGCAGAGTTCAAACTTTCCTATACGCTGGTTACTCGCCCCGGTGAAAGAGCCTTTCTCGTGGCCGAAGAGTTCACTCTCGATGAGGTTCTCAGGAATCGCCGCACAATTGACCGCGATGTAAGGTTTGTTGGAGCGCAGACTGTTTTGAAAGATCGAACGCGCGATCAGTTCCTTACCGGTGCCACTCTCACCTGTGATCATGACCGTGGCCTCGCTAGCTGCGACTTGACCGATCATTTTAAAAACATCCTGCATTGCCGCCGAGCTGCCGATGATGCCCCCGTCGACGTCCTCTTGGCTGATGCCCTCACCCTTCACATCTTGACTCGCGCGCACCAAATCGTCGGATGCCGCGAGGGCCGCCTCGGTAATCGAAAGTATCTTCTTCAGATCAAAAGGCTTCATGATGTAATCGAATGCACCAAACTTCATGGCCTCGATGGTGGTCTGAGTCGTCCCGTAGGCTGTCATCAGAATAATCATGCTATTAGGATTTATCCCGCGCAAATGTTGAAGCGCCTCGATACCACTCATCCCCTTCATCCGATTATCGAGCAAGATCACGTCGGGCTTCTCGGCCTCTGCAACTTTCAGGCCCTCTTCTCCGCTGTCCGCTTCGACAACTGTATAGTGCTTTCCGGAGAAGACACGTTTCAACGAATATCGAAGATCATCGTCGTCGTCGATGACCAGAATCTTAGGTTTAGGGGGCGAAGTGGGCATAATCTGCTATGAGTAGGCGTAATGTGGCGAGCAGTTGGGATAAGGCAAGTATGATGGTTGCGCATCTTATACGACAGTGAAGTAACAATTATCGGGAAATGTCCAATTTGGCGGGACATTTTGGGAAGAACTAGACTATTTGTGTAGAGTAGGCACAAAACCTTCTAGAATGACCTTGATGCAGAACAAGCGGAGATCATCGCAAAACAGTACGGAGCATGGGTTCGTGCTGATTGCCGCGCTTTCGCTGATGGCCTTTATTCTCGTTTTGCTCGTTTCGATGACGGTTCTAATTCGCGTGGAGACGCAAACCAGTTCGAACACCCGATCCAATCTACAGGCCAAAGAGGCCGCCCGCCTCGCCCTGATGATGGCGCTGGGCGATCTGCAAAAGCACGTCGGCCCCGATCAGCGCGTCACCGCCAGAGCCGAGATCACCGGCATCACCAACAATAACCGCTATTGGACCGGCATATGGGACACCACTAATGCTTCAGCACCACCGACTTGGCTGGTCTCCGGAAACTCGCCGGACCCGGGCAACCCAACGGCTAGCACCATTCAACTTGTAGGCCCTGGAACCGTGGGCAATAATGTCGATGCCTTTGTCAATGCCCCGCCGCTTGAAATTCCGGGGACAGACGGCCAATATCTCACCCAAATTGCGTGGTGGATCGGCGATGAGGGCGTTAAGGCGAGTATAGCCTTAAAAGACAGAGCCTCGGAACTAAGTCCTGAATTCCTGACAGATTACAGCGCTTCCGGCTTATCGGAAGACGAACAACGGCAAATACTGAAACAGATCTCACCGAGACGCTTTCGCGCCGAAGTCTTTACAACAACGACGACAAATCTCGTCCCCGGAGAGATCGAAGACATTTCAGATCAAGCCGTTTACGAGAGAGTGGAAGCCGCCAATCAAGCACTCAAAAAGGTAAACTCGCTGCAACAGGCAGAGATGCTTGATGGTATGAACCCGATTGACCTACAGAACAATTACCATGATCTGGGCTACCAGGCAGAAGCAGTCATTGCCGACACAGAACGGGGTGGCCTGAAAAGGGACCTTTCCGATAAGACTTTCAACGATAGCGGCGGCGCGGTTCCAATTGATGAGAACCTACGTAAATTCCTTTGGGACTCGGCACCAGATGCTGATGGAAACATTAACATCATAGGGATTCCTGAGGGAGAAGTCGACGCGCTAACGACTGGCGACACAGTATACACAACTCCACCTATATTAACAGAACTCTCTCTTTACTTTGCCGTATCCGGACAACTATCCAACTCAAGGACAGCGCGCGCCTTCCTAAGCTTCGAGGCAGAGGTTTGGTCACCTTATGGTTTCAGACACAACTTTAGAGGTGATTCAGGCAGCAACACTCCAGAACTATCTGTAGAAATAGATGGTCTGCCTGAGGTCGCGCTTCGCTTCTACGACAAGGACCAGGAGAGCTACACAAGTTCAACCACATTAGACCTCAATACACTTGGACCGGAATTCCAGTTGGATCTAACAAACACACACAAATCCGGAGAGATCAGAAAAACAAATGGCATCTGGCCAGCCAATGACAGTAGTAACCAAACCTCGTTCTACTACACCGACAACTGGTCATGGACTGTCGATGATCCGAGCATCAACTCTGATCATCGCCGAGTCAGCTTTCCCGACGGGGACTCAATCAACTATACTTCACCTGACTCTCTAATAAATATAACGATAAAGAATTCAGCAGGCGAGATTCTACAGCGAATAGAAAACATACCCATCGCTGGGATTGAAGCTGATTTTGGTTTCTATGAAGATAGCCCTTCCGCGCTCTCTGATTCGGATGCTCCTATCGCATTTTACATGCGTCTTTATGACGATCGCACTGCGCTTGAGTCTTGGCTGACAGAGCATGATCTCAGAGGCATCAATTGGGATCTTGAAAATGCCTCTCTTCTGGAGCTTATCGACATTAACGATGTGAATGGGGATGGCTTGGGCGATGCAGACTCTATAAACTTCACCTCTTTCTCCAATGAGGATCTGTTCCACGGCCAGGCCAACAATAACTTCTTCCGTATTTTCGACGTGCCTGCTACGGTGCCAGTCTCGCTTGGCGTGCTACAGCACCTCAATCTAAATGGGGTGGCCCCTTTTTCCATAGGCAACCCATGGGGCGGCAGCTACAATGGGGTTTTCGATCAATACTTTGTATCCGGCATCCCACAAGATTCTACTTCAACGTATTGGAGCCCCGGCGGAGAGCCATCGGAGAACCCCCTACCCAACCCAGCGCTTCGCGTCTACTATGGCAGCGACACCTTAGTCCCAGAGAACATGACTGGCGATGACTCTGCGGCTCACCTACTTATTTCAGGGAACTTTAATATTAATTCCACCTCAGCCAAGGCATGGCAGGCACTGCTCGCATCAAATTACATTTACAACTGGCAGTTCCAAAGAAACGCAGGAACCTCAACCGAAGAGAGTGACTACAGAATCAACCTCGAGAGTAGTTTCTTCAGGCTACCCTTCTCTGGTCATAACAGGTCACGGGCCTTCACAAATTGGAAGTTTCCTTTCGAAGATCATGAAGAAGAAACAACCATTGGCGATGACTACCCCGATTTGCTCGATGACGAACTTGAATCCATATTCAGAAAAAGCAATGGGGTGAGCCCTCTCAAAGATTGGAGGCCTAGCTTGGCTATCGGCCATCGGGAACTCTCATCCGCTAAAATCGAATCACTCGCTAATCAAATAATAGCCGACCTTGAAGCTCGAGGACGGCCATTCAAATCGATTGAAGAATTTGCGAGTAGCGGCCTTCTTCAGGGCAGCATTGATCAGACATCGATCAACACAATTGTAAACAACACCTCCTATCTGGATGCCGATACAGAGGAAAAAATGCCCCGGAATGTGCCCGCATACCTCAGCCAAGCCGACATTATTTCTGCAATCTCGCCTTACGTTACCGCCAGATCTGACACTTTTAGGATTCACGCGAGAGCACGCGTTATCAACCAAGCGACCAATTCGATTGACAGCGAAGCAGCATGTATCGCCTTGGTTCAACGGGTGCCGACAAGGAATGACGGAGATGCTGATGCAATCATGGATAATGCGACCGGGATCGGCAGGAAATTTATAATTAAAGGGATCGAATGGGTAAACGTTTCAGAATTATAGTCTATTTGCTCCTCGCCGCCACTTCGATTGCGCCGGGGCAAGAGGACGATCTCGTTGAATTCGAATTCAAAGTATTCGGCGTAGGTAGCGATAGCTATGAGGGGCTTTTTTACTACAACGACGGGGAATATCTCCCGCTGGATTTCCATAGAACTCACCGCTCCATTAAAACCTACGAGTATCGAGGCCAAGCTGAGCTTTTGGTTTACATTGAAAACCCGGATTACCAAGTGTCCTCACCGAACTCCCCGAAGTATTACCCCATTTCCCAAATCCCAATCACCTCTGAGTCGAAGCGTTTACTCATCGTATTCTCGGCAAATAGAAATAACCGATCGGTAGCCGATACCGGAAGAAGATTTAATTTATACGCTCTTAATGATGACAAGAATTATTTCTCCCGCAATACTATCATCATTCTAAACACGACAGGTGCCGGTCTATTCGGACGCGTCGCACAGACGAATATCAAACTGCCTGTTGGCGCCTCCAAGCCGATTCCATACAAAGACACCGGCAGAGGGAAGTCAGAGACAAAAATTGCCTTAGCCTTGGAGACTAAAGAAGGCGCACGTCTGGTAATGTCGAATGATGTTCGGCTCTCTACTAATAGAAGAATCCTCCTAATTCTGGAACCGCCGCGGCGGCCGGGCTCATTTAGAATATCTGTGCGAAAGCTCTCCGAATCGATCTTTCCCGTCGAGGAAGAAGACTAGATCCTGCCCAGATACTGCTTCCAAAGATACACGAAAGACCAGGCGAAATCGCGGGGGCGCTCTTCCATCCACCGGTTGAGCGCGGCGAGATCGATCCATTGGCCCTCGCTGACTTCTACGGGGTCGAGCGTAAACGGGCCTTCGGAGTGGCAGCGATAGACCCAGACAAACTCGTTGCCGGTGGGACGGCAGGCGGATTCTTTAAAGACACGCTGCATCTGCTCCGGCGCATAGAGTCCAATCTCCTCGCCCAATTCACGCAGTGCGGCCGTATCGTAATCCTCCCCGCTATCGACGTGGCCGGAACATGAACTGACCCATTTGCCCGGGGCACTGTCCTTATTCATTGATCGGCGCTGCAGGTAGAGCTGGCCTTCGGAGTTAAAAACAAAAATATGCACTGCGCGGTGCAAGAGGCCATCCCGATGGACGACCGCACGCGCTTCGGGACGCAATACCCGGTCTTGGGCATCGACAACGTCAAAGAGTTCTTCAGCAGAATTGGTGCAGTAAACGGGTTCTAGCAGTGTTAAGGTCATGCGTATTAAAGTGGTTTATAGTATGATATAACCGCAGTAACACGAAAACCTGACAAGAAGATCAATTTTATGTGAACTTTTCTGCAGAATTAAATTCCGCTAGGATCGGCTCAGCCCAGGAACTGAACTTTCACCCTTCCTAAAACTAATCGGCTTTCCAAGCACTTCGCCATAGATGAAAGCCATCCGTGCGGCTCTTGGGTCTTGTAAGCTCTCCCTCACAGTGCCAGTGAAGTAGCCGCCCGTCCGGCGCTTATTCCTTGAAGGTTCTTCGACCGTTTTACGCCTCTCCGCTGCTTGCTTTTTAAGTTTCTCCGCCCGGCGTTTCGTTTCCTCAATTTGTTTGAGCTGCGCCTGCATGGAATTTTCATAAGCATTGTCGGACTCGTCCCAGGAGAATATACCTGAAGCTGGCTCCGGCTCTGCGCCGTAAGCTGTTGGCACTAAAGGCGGCGGCACATCTCGCCTTCCATGGACGGCCTCACGAGTCTCTTTCCTCACCTCGCGGGTCTCGTGGCGCGCTTCGACCTCCTCCCGGCGTTCGCGCTGCTCATATGCCGCAGGCGCTGCTGGTGATGGGCTATCTCCAGTTGCGCGGCGGCGCTCCATAATCTTGCGGCGGATCTCTTCCTGTATGCGACGCTGCCGCTCGGCACCCTCGCCCGCACCCTCGCCCTCAGCATCGCGCCGGCTGGGCGACGGTGCGGCCGAGTCTTCACCATCCTTCGACTTCCCGAACATATTGCCGAAGAAGTAGATGGCCGCGAAGATCAGCGGAACAAGGATTTCGAGAATGTTGTCCATTTTAATTGATGAATGAGTTACTTATTCTCGTCACCCTTGGAGATGGAATCGCGCATATCGGTATCGGCCTTGATGTTATTTAAGCGGTAGTAATCCATCACACCGAGGTTACCAGAGCGGAAGGCTTCGGCGAGTGCGAGCGGCACTTGAGCCTCGGCCTCGACGACCTTGGCATTCATCTCTTCGACGCGGGCCTTCATTTCCTGCTCAAGGGCAACCGCTGCGGCACGGCGCATTTCGGCTTTCGCCTGAGCAACGTTCTTGTCCGCCTCGGCCTGAGACTCCTGCAACTTGGCACCGATATTTTCACCGATGTCGATGTCGGCGATATCAATAGAGAGGATCTCGAAGGCCGTGCCGACGTCTAGGCCGCGACTAAGGACGACCTTGGAAATGCTGTCGGGGGATTCGAGGACGACTTTATAGGAATCGGCGGAGCCGATGGTGGTGACGATGCCCTCCCCTACGCGGGCGACAATGGTCTCTTCGAGGGCGGAGCCGACGTAGTTGTCGAGATTGGAGCGGACGGTGACGCGGGCGCGGGCTTTGACTTGGATGCCGTCTTTGGCGACGCCGTCGATGGTGTTACGCCCGCTGTTGGAGTCAGGGACTTCGATGACTTTGGGATTGATGGAGGTGCGGACGGCTTCGAGGACGGACTTGCCCGTGCCTTTTGTCGCGAGGTCGATCGCGCAGGCACGCTGCCAGTCGAGGGCGATGTTGGCCTTATCTGCGGCGATCAAGGCTTGCACAGTCTGAATGATATTACCCTCGGCGAGATAGTGGGCTTCGAGATCGTTAGCGCTGATTTCGATACCTGCTTTAACAGAGGTGATGCGCGCATCGACGATGACCGAGGATGGAACTCCGCGGAGACGCATGGCAATGAGGGTGGGAAACCCGACAGGTGCGCCAGAGAGTAAAGCCCGCAGCCAGATACTGAAAAAGGTGAAGATGATGAAGAAGCCGATAAGTAGGATGAGTCCTAGAATAGCGGCGGCGCCGAGTTTCCAGCCGGCGAGAGCTAATGGCCATTCGGTAAGAGCTAATGGCCATTCGGCCAATGCAAGGGGGAGTGTTATTGAGGTCATAGTTTTTTGATGATGAGTTTAAAATTATCTTGAGAGAAAACGGTTATAGGCTCGCCGGAATCGATGTAGCCGTCTTGAGAGTGAGCTTCGAAGGTCTGACCGTCGATTGCAACCTTTCCGCTCGGATTAAGGCGAGTTAGTGCGATACCTTCTTTACCTATTATGGATGCTTCTGCCGGGGCTTGGTTGGAGTGGCCGGTGACGGAGGATTTCAAAAAGAACGCGCCGCCGAGAGAGGTGCGGGCCAGGACTTTGAATTCGATAAAAACGAGCACGGCGATGGCGGCAATCGAACCGACAAAGGTGAGAATGCCCGCCACCGCGCCGAACTCCGAACCGGCAAGCCATGAGGCGATAATGACACAGACAAAGGCAATGACACCGAGGATGCCTCCTGGAAGTATGACCTCGAAGAACACGAGAACAAGGGCAGCGATGATCAGGCCAACGATGGTGCTCACTCGCTGACCTCCTCTACCATTAGACTGAAATCAGCGGTCTTTTTGACGCGGATTGCCGCGCCAATATCAATTGTGCCCAAAGTGCTGCGGGCATCGTAGCGGCGACCGTCGATTTCGACGCGACCGGAGGGGAAAAGGTCGGTAATGGCGATGCCAGTGCTGCCGGGAGGTGGCATCCGGGACTCGCGCTCAGCACGGATAGTCTGACTATTACCCCCCGCAGAACCGGCAAGGACGAGCCTACGCTCCATCCATGAACCGGGAAAGAAACGGGACAGCAACATGGCACCAAAGACAGCAATGGAGAGGCCAAAGACGAGATCAACGAGCGGATCGGCCAGTAATTCAGGTGAAAACTCAACAGGTTCGCCCGGCCAAACATCGACCATCGCCCAGAGGAGCGAACCTAAGATGAGTGCGAGTCCGCTGAAGGCAAAAACGAGCGTGCCGGGAAAAAAGAAGAGCTCGACCAGCACAAGGATAATGCCGAGGGCGAAGAAGAGTATGATTTCATTCCCCGCGAGCCCGGCGATGTGTTGACTGATGAAAAAGATGCCGAGCAGAACGATGCCGCCGATGCCAAAGAAGCCAAACCCAGGAGTCTTAAATTCTAGAAAAAGGGCGAGCAGACCGATCCCGAGAAGTGCGGGCGCGAAGGTGCTCATCCACTTGGCGATGACTTCGGAATAAGTTATGTGAAAGTCCTTGATTTCATAGTTTCCGGCACCGAATCGGGCGTCGAGCAAGGCATCGACCGAATCGTAAATGCCAGACCCGAGGAGTGATTGGCCAGGCTCGCCGTATTCCTTCATGGCCTCGCTCGCAGTGAGGGTGAGCAGTTCGCCCTCCGGCTTGATAACCTCTTCTCCAATCTTTAGCTCGAAATTTGCGTCGAGCATGGCGCGGATGACGTCGGATCGGTAGGGATAGTCCTCGGTGATGACACGGATATTGGCGCGGAGATAGCTCTCAACTTTCATGCGGGCCGTCTCGGGGACCTCTTGGCCGCCGCCTTGGATGACCGCGGAGGCACCCATTTTACCCTGAGGCGCGAAATAAATTTCCTGCGTAGCGGCGGCGATAAAGGAGCCGGCTGAAATGGCATCTGGGTTGATATAGGTCGCGGTGATGCCGTCAAACTTGGCGAGCATCTCCATCATCTCGATGGTCACATCGACTCGGCCGCCGGGAGTATCCATCTCGAGCAGCACCATATCGACATCATTCTCGATCGCCTCCTTAAGGCCACGGCGCAGGATAAAAAGATTGGGCTTACCAATCGCTTCCGTAATCGGGATGACATAGACGCTCACCTGGTCGCCCGAAGCAGCATTGGCAGAGGTATCCTGACCGGATTGTTCTTCAGTTAGATCCGCCGTGGGCTCTACGATGCGCTCCGCCGGGGCTTCTGGCATAGGCTCCACTACAGGCGACTTCGACGCTTCGGCGACCGTCGAATCATCCTGCGCAGGCAGTTGCGAGATGACTGAGCAAGTCGCAAGTAAGACACAAAAGGATCTAAGGAGCAGCATAGTTTGCCGTATAATGAATCATTCCTGCGCTAAGACAAGCTCTCTCAGGTGAATATTTACCGAAAGCCAGGGGCATTTCATCTGGCCGAAGGTGGGGCGCTGGCCCTGTTGGAGTCCCGTCCCGCTGAGCGCATGTGCGTCAACCTGAGGATTTAAGTGCTTGATGGGAGGCCACGGTATTTTTATTTGCACCTCGGTGGGTCGTGCGCCCTGTTGGAGTCCCGGATTTATCCGGTCTTCGGTCCCAGGTGGAGCGCCAGTGAGACCGTCCCGCTCAGCGGGACGGGACTCCAACAAATCAGTCCAAATAAAATACCGTGGATGGGAGGCTTGTTTGCGCTGCCGAACGTTCGCGGGCTTCCCGAGGGAGAGCCCCTACGGTTTGCTGCGAACGTAGCGCTATTAATGGGCCAATATTTCCTCCCTCTGCTTAGGTTGACGCACATGCGCTCAGCGGGACGGAAGGATTATCCGCCAGATGAAGTGCCTCTGACCGAAAGCGGCTCAAACCGATTATTCTGAAAGCTGGATGCGTAGATGCTCGCAGCAGGACAGAAATGTCCTGCCTCCTTAACGAATCAAAAGACAGGATAAAAGACGGGCCTAGATATGTCATCAAATAAGTTTTACATGTAGCCGACATGTCCGCTGTAGCCGAAGCGCTTCCGCTTTGGCAGACGTGGTCGCGGGTATAGGGCCTTGTCCAAACGCGAAGGCGTTCGGCTACGATCCCCTTGCCATCCGTAGCTTCAGCGAAGGGGGAAGATGTGCTCAGATTCCCTTCGGCAAGCTCAGGGCCCCGGTCTTGTCGCTTCGCTGGGAACGGCTACCGTTTTCGAAAGTTTTAGGAATTAAAGACTTATTGGCCGGAACACTAAATATGAATCGCTTCATCGAAGACGTCAGCGGCGGCTTCCATTATGGCTTCGCTCAGGGTAGGATGCGCATGGATCGTGTTATGGATATCCTCTGCGGTCGCTTCAAGCTTCATGCCCAGACAATATTCGGCGATCATTTCGGTGGCATCGGCGCCGACGATATGAGCACCGAGAATTTCGCCATACTTAGGATCGACGAGCATCTTAACAAAGCCGTCGGGTTGATTGGAGGCGACTGCCTTACCGGAGGCCTGGAAAGGGAATTTACCGACCTTGAATTCGATGCCCTCTTCCTTGAGTTTCTTCTCGGTCTTGCCGATGGAGGCGACCTGCGGCAGGCAATAAGTGCAGCCTGGGAAGTTGGTCACACGCTGGGGCTTACCGTGGCCGAACATGCCGTTGACAGCTTGGATGGCCTCGTAGGTGGCGACGTGAGCGAGCCAGGGCGGCCCGATGATATCACCGGCGGCGTAGATCCCCTTAACGGAAGACTCGTAGTTGTCATCGACCGTCACATAGCCGCGGTCGAGTTTAAGCTTCACCTTCGGAGATAGCAGCCCCTCGGTGTTAGCGACCACGCCGATGGCGAGTAGAATAGAGTCAGCAGTGATGCTCTCCTTCTTGTCACCCTTGACGAGATCCATCTTCACGTTCTTGGCGTTGACCTTGATATTTTCAACTGCGGTAGAGACGCGGCAATCGATACCGTCTTTTTTAAAGGACTTCTCCACAACGGCTGCGACCTCGGAATCTTCGACGGGCAACACCTGATCGAGCATTTCGACGAGGGTGACCTTGGTGCCGAAGGCGTTAAGGAAATAGGCAAACTCGGCACCAATGGCACCCGCTCCCACGATGACGATCGACTTGGGCTGTTGCTTCATCTCCAGGGCCTGGCGGGAAGTCATGACCCGCTCACCATCGACATCGAGGTCCGGCAGGCGACGTGGCTTACAACCCGTTGCAATGAGAATCTTATCAGCGGAGAGGACTTTACCCTTATCCTTGCCGTCAGTGACTTCAACCATGCCGGGCACAGACACGGTGCCAGTCCCGACGATGTGATCGACTTTGTTTTTCTTAAAGAGGAAGCCAATACCCTTGGCCATCGTGCCGGCCACATCACGGGAGCGGCCAATAATCTTGGAAAAGTCGTAGTCGAGCCCCTTCACAGTAATGCCCAGATCTTCGCTGTGCTGAAGCTTGTTATAAAGCTCGGCGCTCTTTAACAGGGCCTTGGAAGGGATACAGCCCCAGTTAAGGCAAGTGCCGCCCGGGCGCTCCTGCTCAACGCAGGCCACCTTTTTCCCGAGTTGACCCGCGCGAATGGCTGCAGCGTAGCCAGCCGGGCCACCACCGATGACGACAAGATCGTATTTAATTGTAGAAGACATAATTTAAGGAATGAAAGAGGGTTAAAAGAAATGCTGAATGTATAAATCAGAAAAAGACGTAAGACGCTATAAAGGTAAAGCCGCGAATCATCACTTTGGCAACAGCTTGGGCCGATTAGATATCGATCACATCGTCGTCCTGTAGTGACTTGCTAGTCTGCTTAGATTGTTTATGGCGCTGGGGTTGGCGGGAAGTATTTACACTACCACTGAACTGGACTTTAACACGCCCCTTTCCAAACAGAATACTGGCCGCAGCCCCGGTTAAACTGACGACAAAGGCTCCCCATAAAGCGCTGACAAAGCTAATGACATAGAACCCCTCCACGAGCCAACCCACGAAGAGAAAAAGAAGGGCATTAATAAGCCAAATGCCGATGCCGAACGTTAAAATGATAAACGGCAAAGAAAACAGCATTAGTACGGGCTTTAAAACCAAGTTGCATATGCTGAGCAAGAGCACGGCAACGACCAGTGCGGTCGAGTTGTCGTAGTGAATGCCGGACGCGGTGTGCGCGGCAATGGTCACACCGACCGCGAGCAACAGCCAGCTTTTGAGAAGTTGTTTAAAATCCATACAGTTTGATCGATAAAAAAGTTACTCCTTCGCGGATTGCTTAACTTCGCTCATAGACGGGAGATATCGAAAGCGGTAACTCTCAACCTCTTTCGCTCCTTCCGGTTTAATAACGAGCGTCACATAATAGCGGTGGGGCACGATTAAAAAGTAGGGAGAGCCAAGCGCCGTATCATCTGAAAGGCGTTTCAACCGATGATAATCGCGCGTAGTCTGACGCAATCCCCTTCGATCAAAACGAATCGTGACCGCATCCACTGCAGGCTCCATGATCAGGCCATCCTCGTCGATCCAGTAGAGGCGCATCTTATTCTCTATAATCCGGAAATTTAGATCAGCGGCATCTTTGCGCTCGATCGTATAACCACTCTCAAGCGGCAAGGCTCCAACCTCGAAGGGTGGCTCGGTGGGCTCTGGAAGTAAGACTCCCTCCTCGGCGCTGAGTGTAAGCGCAAGTCCGAAAGAGAGACAGAGGCATATAGAATGGAAGATGGTTTTCACAGTAAACAAACTAGTCAGATGCATGATACGCGCAAGATCTGTTCAGCCTTGCGCAGACTTCTGCGATAATCGAACTTTTTCTTTGATTCGACGGCTGATGTGTAGAACTTTCGCAGGTGACAAAGGTGACGTCCTAGAACAAACGTCACTAACTCGCTTTCCTTCATATAATCCTATATTTATAATTAATCATGCCTAAGATCGACATAGAAACTCTTAAATTTATCCTTCAACGAAACGAGACTGACATCCGAAAGGTCAACGAGATCATGCAGGATATCGACCTTGAACTGAAAGCCGAAGAAGAAGAGCGAGCCAACCGCCCGCCCCCCGTGAAAAAGCAATTCTCTATCGTGCTGGCCGACAACGACGGTGTGCTTGAAGGCAAGGATCTCACCGGCTGGGTCGTGCAAATCCCCGAGGAGGACAGCGTGACGGTTGCTCCCGAACGCATCACCCGGGCGGCATACGAATATAATACGACACCGAAAGGTCGCCGCATGCCGGTTGAGACCATCGGCGAAGCTTGTGAAGCCGTGACCGCGAAGTTCTTCAAAGAGCAAAACATCTGGGTAAAAACCAAGGTCCCGGTTTTAGCGGTCGCGACCCCGAATAAAATTCCGATGGAGAAGTCGGAGTAGGACCGACAAGCCAATAAAAGCGATATCCACCGTAGGGGCTGTGCTTGCGCATGCCCGCATCGCCGTCCAGGCGATGCTCCCCGAACACTCGGCCACCTCACGTAAACCCAAAAACGTCACGCATGCACGCAGGTGCCGATGAACAGCACCCCTACCTCAAAAAAGTGCCCGCGCCACCGTAGGGGCTGCGCTTGCGCATGCCCGCATCGCCGTTCAGGCGATGCTCCCCGAACGCTCAGCCACCCCACGTAAACCCAAAACGTCACGCATGCACGCAGGTGCCGGACGAGCAGCCACCCTTCACATAAAGAAGCCCGCATCCAAGATGGAAGCGGGCTTCTTGCAAAACAGAAAACAGGATCGGCTATGCGCCGATTTGGAAGCGGGCGAAGCGGCGAACCACCATATTCTCGCCCATCTTAGCAATCTTCTCAGTGATGAGTTCCTGAACAGTTTGATCCGGGTTCTTGATATAAGCCTGCTCGAGTAGGCAGCTCTCACTAAGAAATTTGTTCAGCTTGCCTTCGACGATCTTTTCGACGGCTTGCGCGGGCTTACCCTCGGCTTGGCCTTGGGCAACCTTTCGCTCTGCTTCGATAAGAGCAGGGTCGATTTCCTCACGGGACACGCAAACCGGGCTAGCAGCAGCGATGTGCATCGCGATGTCGCGGACGAACTGTTTGAAATCGTCAGTCTTGGCAACGAAGTCGGACTCGCAGTTGATCTCGCAAAGCACACCGACCTTACCACCGAGGTGGATATAAGTATCGATGAGACCTTCGGACGCTTCGCGACCAGCCTTCTTGGCAGCCTTGGCTACACCGCGCTTGCGCAGTAGCTCGATAGCCTGATCGATATCGCCTTCGGCTTCGACCAGTGCCTTTTTACAATCCATGAGGCCAGCGCCAGTGCTCTCGCGCAGCTCGCCGACCATTTTTGCATTAATTTGTACGCTCATATTCTTTTATGATAAGATAAATTTACTTTTCTTCAGGAGTCTTAGGTGCCTCAGGTGCCTCAGGTGCCTCAGGTGCCTTAGCTGGAGCTGCTGGTGCTGCTGGTGCTGCTGGTGCTGCTGCTGGTTTCTCTTCTTCATCCTCGCCGTATCCGGCAGGCAGCGTCACATCGACGTCTTCCTGTTGTTCGAAGATTTGCTCTCGAACGATGGGGCCAGCGCTTTTCTGAATTTTCTTAGCTTCGCGCTTGGCCAGGCCTTCCTGCACAGCTTCCATCACAGTCTCCACAATGATACGAATCGATTTGACGGCGTCATCATTACCCGGGATCGGATAATCAAGGATCGTTGGGTCAGAGTTGGTATCGACAAGACCGATCACGGGAATGCCGAGACGCTTGGCCTCTGCGACTGCAATCTCTTCGCTTTTAGTATCAATAATAAAAACCGCCGCTGGCAGCTTTTCAATATTGAGGATACCTTCAAAATTACGATCCATCCGGCTCATTTGCCGGCGAATGGCTGCTTCTTCCTTTCCGGGGAGCTTATCAAGCTCGCCTTCCTGGTCCATTTTGAGGAACTTGCGATACTTCGCTAAAGAAGTCTTAATAGTCGAAAAATTAGTGAGACCTCCACCCATCCAGCGATTCGCGCAGAATGGCATTTGGCAAGCAGTGGCGGTTTCGCGAACGATCTCCTGAGCTTGCTTCTTCGTGCCGATGAAAAGCACTTCCTTTCCGGAAGCGACGATTTCTTCGATCGTTTCGCAGGCTTTTTCCAAGCAAGCGTGGGTCTTCTCCAAGTCAATGATGGAGATGCCGTTACGGTTGTCGAAGATGAATGGTTTGGACTTTGGATTCCAGCGACGGAGCTGGTGGCCGAAGTGAACGCCTGCATCGAGTAGGTCTTGTGGTGTTGTATTCATTATGTTTTAAAGCCCTGAGATTTACTCTGGGAGAAACGATGTTTCTTTTAATTATGCGTATTGGTGATGTTAACTTATTACACTGCCAGAATTGGCAGCTCCGTTGCCCATAGTGCGCAAGGAAGCGGAGAGGGATACCAGCAGCTAAAGTCAATGCAAGCGAAAAGGCTGAAGAATCGTAGCCCGCGATTGGGGACGGCTTCCAAACGTAGGGGCTTTCCTCGTCACCGACCATGAGCCTAGTCGAATGGGGAAGCCCGCGAACGTTCGACAATGCGAACGCAAGTTACTAACTGCCTCGCGAGGTTCGCGGGTGGCGACGAGCACCACCCCTACGGAGGGGCACCTCCCCTACGGCACTCAGTTCACTCGCGCATGCGTGGGGACAGGAGCTAGCTGGAATTCTTTAATGGTGAATCCCTTATCCTGACCGTCTGCTTTGTGCGAGAAGCGCAGGTCATTCCTACCCTTCTTCAGCTCAACGACGATGGGCTTTGTATAATCCCACATCCCTACGGTATGTGGGAGTGGAATGGTTGCCGCATTGTCCTTGCTGTTGATCGAAAGGACGAGATTCTGCTGCCAACTGGGTGTAACCACTTTCGCAATCAACGCATACGGCCCAGCCTTCGGCGCATCAATTTGGTATTCAAAGTCAGTTTTTCTTCCGGTGCGCTTGTAGTGCATTTGCAAGCCACCCAGAACACTCGGAGTGAAAATAATTCGCCCGCTACTCCCCTTCGGCTCACTGGTAGCGGCCGCGGGAACGATAATTACGCCTCGATCATTAACGCGGATTTCCCGATCCGCATCCGTGACTTCAGCCGTTTCGATGGTATACACGACATCAGAGACATTGGCTTCTCCCAACTCTTCACCGACTGCGCCTAATGTCTTGGACTGGGCGATCAACCCACGCTGCGTATAAAGGGCAACACCATTCCAAAACTCCGGAGGCTGTTTTTGATTCAGCAGACCATAACTGCGGCGCTCGTCCATCAAGTCTCCCACCCAGTGGGCGCGTTTCACCGCTAAATAAGGCTCACCCATGGCACGAGCTTGTGTCGTCGCAAGGAAATCGAGGTCTCGGTCATACGGTGTCTTCGTCCATCCAGAGCCCCAGCCTGCTCCGAGAACCGGCACCCAACCGTCCGGCGTCCAACGCACCAGCGCCGCATGGCCACGCTGCGGGCGCGCGGTGGTGGGATTGCCAAAAGCCCGCAGGATGAAGCGTCCGATAAAGGCACGCCGTCCACAAATGCCGCCGTTCTTCAGGATGTTTTGGAAGAACTGAAGGTCGTCGCGGTCATACTTGTTGTCCTGCGACCCATAGCGAATATCCGTCCGCACCAGTCCGACATAACGCCAGCGATGATCCGAAGTGGTCACATGATCCGGGCGATAGTTGCGTAGCATTTCGCGGCCCCAGGTCAAAATTTCTTCCGGTTCCTCACCATCGACCACCATGCGCATGTCCCAGACCGTCAAATTCTTGAAGTTGGGGTCCAGTTCGCCCTCCAGATAAGCCTTCTCAAAATGAAGGTAGCGCTTGAGCGGATCGACATATTGAGGCGCGTCTGTATCCGCCTTAGCCGCCCGCAGCTTATGCGGAGCCGCATGCTCCAGCGCAACCGCTAGCGCCAGTCGCTGTAAAACCCCTTCAGATGCCTTGTCGCTCGCTTGCTGGATATCATTGTAGATTTCAAGCATACGTCCGTAGTCCGGACTCTTGGCTCTGCGGTCCTTTCTTGGTCCGTCAGCGAGCGCTACTTGCACCAGCAACTCCTCGTTTTTGAGAAAAGACTCCACTTGCCTCTCGTGCTCACCACTTCTTGCGGCGTATTCAGCCAGCGCGGCAGGCGTTGCTTCCTTAAGCGCAACATAACGAACCAGCTTACCATCCAATCGGCCCGACCTTAAAATTTTATCCACTCCGAGATTTTTAGTCGCTTCAACGACTTCGGCTCCCGCTGCCTCCAGATCCGCTTTAGCCTTTTTGATCTTCTGCTGCATCTCCGGCTTGTCACCCTTCAGCTGATTCCAATTAGCTGTGCGCTCCTTTAAAGCAGCCTCACCCGCTGCCTTATTTTCTTCCCAGTTCGATAAATCTTTTTGCGCCGCGCTACGCTCGTCAGCGGATTGAGCATTTTTGAGCTTCTTATTCGTCTCAGCGATCCCTTGATCAGCTTTTTTGATCCAGTGATTTTTGGCATGGCCGACGAGGCCCTCAGCTTTGGCAATGACCGACATCTGCTTCTCGGCATCTTTGAGGGCTTCCTTGGCCGAAGCCTCCTGCTTAAGCGCATCAGAATAAGCAGATTTCTTGGACTGGCTGATCGGGGGAATCTCACTGCTGAGTTCCGACTTCAGGTCCTTAATCATCCGCTGATAGCCCATCCGCAATGCGCCCTCGTTTGCCACGCAAATACTGCTAGTTCCCATGAATGCGGCCAATAAAGCTATAAATATTTTTCTCATCTTATTATTTAGATTAAACGCAATTGACATTGTAACATATCTAAGACCCTAAAGCGATTTTTTAGTTCCACACGCGCATTCAGGGAAGATGGTAGATACAGAGCTATGCAACCTAAGCAGGTATCGCACTGGCTAACTCATTACAGAACCAGCTGCTTGAATGTTCAGCATACAGGGCACTTCTGGAAACCCAAAAGGGAATGTTTCACTCACGAATAATACCCTAGCGTAGCATATGTTCTTACCTATTATTTCTTTGAAAGCTGGTTGCCATCAACATCCATATCCTACATGTTAAGGGGTCTATACCCTTATTTTTTGTAAATCATACCATGAATTCTCGCAACTCAGGCTTCGCGTTAATTGCTAGTCTTTCCATCATGTCCATCCTCGTGCTGATTGCGGTCGCACTTTACTCGCTGTCGTCCGTAGCAACAAAGAGCGCAGACATCGCAGCCGCCAAGACTGAAGCTGAGACCAATGCTAGAATGGCACTGATGATGGCGGTTGGGGAGTTGCAGAAACAAATGGGGCCTGACCAGCGGATCTCGGCCAATGCCGACATACTTTCACTTAATGAGGCAGGAAACGAGATTGCAGTCGCCAACCCTCATTGGACCGGAGTATGGGACTCTTGGATCGCGGGCGACCTTGCCGACGCGCCAACCAACCCGAACTACCCCAGTAGCGCCAGCCATCATCGGACTATCGGAGATCAGCCTGATGACAGCATGCATCCAAACTACGATAAGACTCTCTATTTCCGGAAATGGCTGGTCTCACTGCTCGACTCTGACATCAGCACCGATCCTCAAAGCACCCCCAGGGTACTACCACTCAATGGTCAACGGGCACCTGGCTTCGACCCAAGCAACCCGTCGGCTGTACAACTCGTCGGCGAAGTCTCCCTCGGCGGTGACCTTGAATCTCCGACGAAAACTGATGAATATGTTAGCGCTCGCCTCATTCCGATGACGGGTAACGGCCCTTCAAGTGTCCGTGGACGTTACGGCTGGTGGGTCGGCGATGAGAGCCTGAAAGCCAAGATCATGGATAATTCCTACGAAGCCAGTGAACCGCAAAGCCTGGCGGAAAAGCTCTTTCGCCAGCAAGCCCCCGCCTCGCTCGGCAACTCCGAAATCCCAGGACTGGAAAATTTAGCCGATCAAACTAACCTGGCCTCCATCCCTTCACGCGACTCCCTGGCCTTGATCAACGGAGCGACGGACCAGTTGACTGAGCACTTTCATGATACGACGACGCACTCTTATGGGATCTTGGCCGATGTTCGCGAAGGGGGACTCAAGCGTGACCTGTCGACCATCCTGGAACGGGCCATTGATCCTGCAGAAGTGTATAACTTAAGCAGCGTAGAGGAATTTGAGAGGGCTGACTCACTGACTGATGAAGGAGAAGACTTCATGCTCTATAACTTCGATGAGATGCTAAACAGCAGTGTAGGCAATACGGGAGAGGCTGCAGCCCCGGTTCAGGATCTGGCGGCCTACTATCAGTTATATGACAGCTACCGCCCTGGATCCAAGGGTGGCATACAATATTCATCGTCGGAAACATCACCACCCAACAACCTGCTGAATAATGGCATTATGGTCAGCAGTCCGGACCCTGGAGAGACTCAGGGAGATGTGGACATGTATCTACGCCAATATACGACGCTATATCGAAGACCCGCAGTGGTTAAAATCGAGTTCGCACTAAGCTATGTCACTGAACCAATTTTACCGGTGCCGGCGGATGGTGAAGATACGCACCGCCTAAAAATTGGCGTTTCACCCGCAGTCACCTATTGGAATCCAAATAACGTGCCAATGGTCATGCGCATCGGAGACCCCGAGACGACATCGAGCATGCTGCGCATGTATCCCCTCGGTATGGACTTAAACTTCCAAAAGTCTGACGGTCCTTCAGACCCCCCAACGCAAGTGGTTAACAGAGGTTTACAGGGAATCACCTTCACAAAAGATGAATTGTTCTCGTTGTTCACATTCGGCAACTACTCAACCGTGTTTGAACCTGGCGAAAGTAAGGTATTTGCATTGAGGTTTGCTTCAAACACGGATGAAGACACCGCCTCAAATGTCGTAGATTTTACCCATCGTGGAAGAGGCTACCGCTACAGCGAACCCTTCGTACCAGATTTGGAACTGGTTCAGGGATGGAACCCGGAGCGCTTTATACGACCTCGTCAAGTTGATAGTGACGGAACGGATGAGGTGATACTTACATTCAATAGTACTGACTATATTTCCGTAACAATATCTAATGGCGGCGGCAATTCATTTAATACCACCTTCTCACCCAAGTCACGGCACGGTCGAGACAAAGCGGGCGTTAAATGGCACTTCAGGGAAAGCCATATCACGGGACCGTATGATGCAGATAGCACTTACAAGGAAAATATTCTTTTCCAGGGTTTTCCGCTAGACGGCGCTAGTGGCATTTCCAACACCCAACCACGTGATATTGTGCTACCCGCCAGGTCAGCACAAAGCTTGATTAATGCGATGGGAAATCCATTCAACCCACGTGATGACCTGCCTGAGCCTTTCTTTTACTACAGTCTCAAGGCCGGCACGGAAACCCATGAGTCAAACAATCTGGCAGCAGCATCCAGCGGTGCAGCTCGACGCTTCGTGACAAGGCCTTTCATCCATTCGACCCCTATGGCCACTGCCTTCATCGATAATTATGACCCAGCCTCTTTTTATAACTATGGATGGAACTGGTTCTTTATGCCACTGGACAACATTTTTGATATCCCGGTTGAAATCTCCGGTTCGAACAGTGGCTATTATGGGGGCGGCTACACCGCCGAAAATGGTGTCACCAACATTGTACAACAACAACTTCCCATCACGCCGCCTATAGCGATAGCAACCCTAAGTCATGCACGCCTAGGAGGATTTAGTATAGCGACCGAAGCTCCCGCTGCGGGCTACACCGGCTTAGGCAGTCGTACTTCTGAACGATTCACCCGCACAACCGTAAATGGCTTCGGAGGTCTCGCGCCCCACAATATGCAAGCGATTGGTAATTCCTACGCCCATCCGAATATCCCCGCGGATAAAGCATTCACCACGTGGACGCGTCGATTTGAATACAACCAACCCGTTGATGAACCTTTTGCCGATCATTCATATCTCGCGAACAAAGCACTCTGGGACGATTACTTCTTTTCCTCAATCTCGCCCAAGCCTGAAGGCTCTGAAGCATTCTCGGATACAAAAACGGCCGAAGAGGTCGCTAATGAATTCTTTTTTAATGATATTGCCCTACCCAATCCACGTATCGTGCCAAATCCTCAAAAGATCGAACAGGTCACGCTGGATGATCTCTTCAATGACTACGCACTCTTTAATAACGGGTTTGCGGACAAGATAGCGGCTCACCTTATGGTAGAAGGCCCCTTTAATATCAACTCCACTTCCGTGTTAGCCTGGAAGACTCTCTTTTCCAGTCTCAAAGAACAGGAGGTAAGTTATCTCGATGCTGAATCCGCACTCGTCGTTGGCACCAATCTGGACTTCGACACCACTGAAGGAGTACCGATTCCAGGCGGGCCCTTGCCAAATGGTCAGGCTTATGAAGGCAGTCCCTCGGACCCCAGCGACCGGGAGCAATGGCTCGGCTTCCGCGAGCTCAACGAGGACGAAATCGACACGCTGGCAGATGCCATGGTGGAACAGGTCAAGCGCCGGGGCCCCTTCCTCTCACTCTCTGAATTCGTCAACCGCCGCCTGGACAGCGCTAACACAGAAGACATGGCATTGAAAGGTGCCCTGCAAGCGGCCATCGACGATCCGGATGGCTTGATCAACGAAGGTTTTATCGGGAATAGTTTACGTGAGTTCTCTAGTGAAGAAAAGTCTTACATGGGAACGCTCGCTTTTGATGATGCCATGAATGGGCCGATTGCCTACGGCAGTGCCGCCTATGTGGATCAGGCAGACATCTTGCGTAATTTTCCTGCCCAGTTGACACCCCGAGGCGACACCTTTGTGATACGAGCCTATGGCGACACACTCGAGGAAAGCGGCAACAAGGTTTTAGCGCGGGCTTGGTGCGAAGCGGTTGTTCAGCGAATCCCAGATTATGTCGCCCCCACTTCCGACGAAGCTCACTTACCACAATCCGCGCTCACCTCAGAGGCCAATAAACTTTTTGGCCGTCAGTTTAAGCTCGTCAGTTTCAGATGGCTCAATCCATCCGAAATATAAACACTCGCTCAATTCCACGCCACACATCCCCACCCCACACGTCCGCCTTTACCTTTCTATGTTATCACACCGTACACCACTGTTGTTATTGATCGCAGGCTACTTCCTTAGTAGCCTGCCGTCTACTGCTCAAGAGGAGGGCAAGGTTGCCCTACAATTTTTGGCCTTTCCTAAACAGTTGCGTCCGCAACCGGTTGAATTGGTGGTCGGCGAAAATAAAACCATCGAGATCCAAACGCCTGGCAACGAGCTCTCACCTACCTACGAGATGCCCCGAACCGGCACTATCGAAGTTGGAAAAACCGTTGAAAACGAAGCAGGCGAGAAAGTTTTCCAACTCTATGGCAGATCCAAGATGATCAGCGCCTCCAACCAGATTGTCCTACTGCTGCGAAAAGGAGAAAAGAACAGTGATGGGTTCGTCATTCTGCCGATTGACGGGGAACTTTCGGAATTTAACGGAGGAAGCTACATCTTTATTAATGCATCCAAAATAAATATCGCGGGTAAAATCGGCGACAAACGATTCAGCTTGGGTCCCGGAAAAAGGGAAATGGTTCAACCCAATGCCAGCCATCCGGGCGGCGCTTGCCAGGTAACACTCGCCTACCAAAGGGAAGACAAATGGAAAGTTTTTAAAGACACCCGCTGGACCGCGAACAAGAGATATCGCTCGCTGATCTTCTTTCATCAGGATCCCGTAAGCCAACGGCTGAGTGTTTCTCCCATAATTGACATGCTGCCCTTTGTCACCCCAGGAACAGGTTAATACACTTTACGCAGCCTATGGCTGGACGGGATAAAAGTGATACCTGAAAGTCTTTAAATTAAAAAAAATAGATACTATGAATGCCATCATCCGCTACGCATTAGCCTTCCAGTTGTGTATGGTATTCACAACTGCGAATACAGTATCCGACACAGCTAAAAAAACCAGCGAGGAGGAAGTGACTTGCTGCGTGCACTCCGACTCTGAAGCCTCAATTACAAACGAAGCCATCCCAGATATAGCGACGGATGCGCCCAAGGCTGTCGATGTGACCGAGGTCATTCCCTTCATCCAAAGAGAGCTAAAAAAGAGAGATTTAATCGCGCGCCTTCCTCAGAATGAATCGTTGGCAGACTTTGACGGCGGTAGTTACCTTTTTATCAACGCATCAGATACGAAACTATTGTGTGAGATTGGAGAGAGAACATTCGAACTCGCTTCGGGCGAGGGCAGACTGCTCCAGTCAGCCTTTACTCAAACAGATAAACCATACCAAGTGACTCTTTCCTATCAATTAGATGACACCACATGGAAAGTCTATAAAGACACTCGCTGGACCACAACCAAGAGCTACCGATCCCTCATATATTTCCACAAAGACCCTGACAACGGACGGCTCAAAATGGTTCCCATGGTTGATATACTGCCCTATGCCCAGCCGAATAACGAATAATACCTCCTACTAGACTTTAATAAACTTTTAGCCTGCAATTTGGCCGAAACTCCCTACATTAGTCTTATTAATTTGACTTTACCATGACACGACTTGCCCCAACGTCAGTCCCATTTCTGACCTGCGTTATCGCGGCCAGCTTCATTCTTTTCTGCCATCAAGCGGACGCAGTGCGCTTAATCGAAGAGAGCTTCGAAAACTTCGATTCTAACAACGACCCCGTCGGCTGGAACACTGCGGGTCACCCAAATTACATACAGGTCCAGCACGAAAGTGTATGGGACGTCGACACCTCCTATGGCGAATATGTCGTGTCAACTTATGGTGGTTCGGGCGCACCTTTGTCTCGTATCGTCGGCGTTATACCCAACGACTTCGACGATGATGCGGGAGGTGCCGGTGATTACATTGTCAAATTCAACATCGCCAATAGGTCTGGCAGTGCCATAGGTGAATACCGGGCCGAGATATGGGTCATTCCTTTCTTTGGTCCAGCCTTCCAAGTCGCCAGCGTCGCAGGAGACACTGACGGCAGCAAAGACTTCTCGTATTCGAATCAGATCTCTTGGAGATATGAATACCAGGATTGGGTTGATGCTGGGGGTGGGTTCAACATGATCGCAGGCGCGCAAATTGAGATTAGACTGATGCAGGACCCCGACCGCTCTAACTGGCGACACACTCCGTTATGGGACAATGTGACCGTGGACTACGAACCGGATATAGATAGCGATGGTCCGATAGTTGTTGATATCACTGACGACAACGAAGGCGTCTCGGTAGTGGCTACAAATTCGATCGTGACCTACACAGTCTTCTTCGACGAAGCGGTCGATCCTACCAGCGTTGATGCAACTGACTTCGAAAACGCCGGTAGCGCAACTGCGGCCATCGAATCGGTGACGCTTAACTCGGACAACACCTCCGTTGTTGTGGAAATCATACCGAGCAGCGCAGGCACCCTACGACTCGGCATAGTCCAAGACTCGGAAATTGCGGATGCCAACGGAAACCTGATGGATACCTCATCGGAGACGATTCAGGACAATGTCACATTCACCGTAGTCGCGGGCATCCCTACCATTCTGCCCTCCGATTTTGTTGACGATCAAGGAGGCGGTCCCATTGAGGAGGACACACTAGTCACTTATACCCTAACCTTCAGCAAGGACATGGATGCGACGACCGTAGCCAGTGCTGACTTCGAGAATGGCGGCACTTCAACGATCACATTCGGCAACATCACTGAGATTACTGACGGGGTATTTGAGATTGAAGTCACTCCGGTAACCTCCGGCACTCTGCAGTTCCAGATCAAACAAGGGGTGAACATCGAGTCAGCCGATAACGAACAACTCAACACAAGCGAAGCCATCGCGGATGATACAATCATTATTGTGGACTCCACCCCGCCGATCGTGACTGACATTGTTGACGAAGCCGGGGGCAACCCCGTAGCAGTGGGCTCACTCCTGACCTATGAGGTCTACTTCAGTGAGGACATGAATAGCTCCACCATTACTGCCGCCGACTTTGGTAATTCCACCACTACAGGTGCCGCCACTTACACGATTGATTCAGTCGAAGAAGCGACACCCGGCACAATCCGTATCGAAATTACACCGACTGGCGCGGGAACCATTCAGTTGCAGATCAACGCTGGTACAGATCTCAGAGATGCCTCGGGTAATGCCCTGGATACCACCTTAGCGATTACTGACGACGTCACGATTACAATAGAAGCTGCAAACACTGACCCCTACGACACCTGGTCGGGCGGCACCGCTCCATTCGGGGACGACGCCAACGGAGATACCATCCCGAATGGTCTGGCATGGCTACTCGGAGCTACCGATGAGAACGAGAATGCCTTGTCGCACCTGCCTCAGGCCAGCGTGAATGCATCCGGCGACCTGATTCTCACCTTCCGCGTGCTCAAGACCGCGAATAGGGGAACCGCAGTGGCTAAGGTTCAATACAGCAATGACATGGGGGCTACCGATCTGTGGGCTGATAACGAAGCCGAAGTTCCCGACACGGACTCCACCGTAAACGGAATCGTCTTCGACACCACCGACGACGGCGACTTCATCAATGTGACCGCAACCATCCCAGCCAGTGCGGCTGGTTCCGGCGGCAAGCTCTTCGCACGCTTCGTAGGTGAAATGCCATAACCCGAAAAAAGATCGTTCCACACATTTGAGTAACAATACGGTGCAAAGAAGGCCCCTCCAGACTAATTTCGGGAGGCCTTCCTCTGAGGTCCAAAACAGCAGTAAGGCTTTTAGCTGCCTAAATACCTCGAAAACCTGTCCATGATCGACCAGGTTTATACAGTTGAATTCATCAACGACCTCTTGAAATTCGAAACACCGACTTAATCAAATCCTAAACCATGCCTTTCAACATAGATTCTCCCTCCGAACAGGTCGCCAAACACCTGAAAAAGTTGATCTACAAAGGCGAATGGAAAGGTGAACTACCGGGAACTCCGACTCTTGCCGAGCAGACAGGAACCGACCGAAAGACGATCACTGCGGCGATTAAGCTGCTGGAAAAACAGGGGGTGCTTCAATCCCAGGGAGCGGGTCGGCGTCGCAAAATCATTCTGACGAATAAGCAGCGCGGGAGGGGTCAAAAGATCACATTCCTAGCCTACGAAGAAATGGACCGCCACCTACTCTACATAAATAAAATATGCCATCGCCTCAGTGACGCCGGCCATAGTGTGACGCTCTCAGAGAAGACCTTCTCGGGCATGAAGATGGATTTGCAGAAAGTGATTCGCTTCGTCAGAGCCAACCCGTCAGACATCTGGATCGTCATGAGCGCATCGCACGAAATTCTGACATGGTTCTCCAAGCAGCCCTTCCCAACCATGGCTCTATTTGGGCGCCGCCGCAGCGTGCCAATCGCGGGAGTCGGCCCTGACAAGACGGACGCCATTGTCGAGATGACCGAAAAATTAATCTCACTGGGCCACCGTCGTATTGTCATGATGAGCCGCGAGGAAAGGCACTTTCCGCACCTTGGCCTACAGGAGCGCACCTTTCGTGAAACTCTAGATAAAAACGACATTCTGGTCGGAGATTACAATTTGCCCAAATGGAAAAATAATGCGTCCGGCTTTAAAGACTGCCTCGAGAGACTTTTTAAAGTTACACCGCCGACTGCCTTGATCCTGGAAGAGAGCCAGTTCTTTACGGCAGCCCTGCTGCAACTCTCGGCTTGGGGACTTTCGGTTCCGAAGCAGGTTTCACTCGCCTGCAACGATGCCGACTTGATTTTTTCAATGAGTGAACCATCGAACAGCTGCATTGACTGGCCTTCGGCACCAGTCGTGAATCATATCGTCCGCTGGGTCCGGAATGTAAGCCGGGGCAGACATACAAACAAACAAGTCGATACCCCTGCGAGGTTCATCGAGGGAGGCACCATAGGTCCAGCCGACGATGGGCTACCGACCCTCAGTGAGATACTAAAGGGCTAAAGCTCGGGAAAAGCGGACACCGGTTATTACAGGGCCGAAATCAGCCATCAACAAAGCGCTGAAGGTAACTTTCTTAAGATAACTGAGCAACGCTGGTGGAATGATACTAAAAGTCGACACCTTGGGATTATAGCGAATTCCGGTGGCCGATTACCCAAGATTTATTTGTTCCGGGATTTTAGATTATAGGGCACTTCTGACCCTTACAGCTCGCGAGAGCTGCGTTCCCGAGTGCGCAAATACTCAGTTCGCCGCCTCGTCGTAAGTCGCCCAGAAGCTACGGCCCTGGGCGTTGCTGAACTCGTAAGGAACGTTGCCGTCGTTGAGCTTGAGGCGTTCATTTTCGAGCAGAGTGCGCAGGTGTTCGAGCGCCGTGTGATATTCGGGTAATTTGGCGAGGTTCTGTGTCTCATAAGAGTCTTCCTGCAGATCGAAGAGCTGGGTGCGGCGCTCGCCGTCCACGCAATATTCGATCAACTTAAAGCGCTCGTCCCTCACCGCACGCTGCCATTGCATGAAGGCGAAGTAGAGCTGTTCACGGTGGGCGGCTTCGGCATCTTTCAGCAAGGGCACCAAACTACGGTATTGCACAGTTTTGGGAATCTTTAGTCCGGTCAACTCCAGCAGAGTTGGGTGCACATCATACATGTAACAGAGCTGCTCGCGATCCACTCCCCTCGGGATACCGGGGCCCGAAAGTATCAGAGGCACTTTGACGGAGTGCTCATAGATGTTTTGCTTCCCGACCAGGCCGTGCGAGCCGAGGGCCAGCCCGTTGTCCGAGGCAAAAACGATAATGGTGTTCTCCGTCAGCCCCAGCGCATCCAGTGTTCCTAAAATCCGGCCGATTTGCGCATCGGTATGGGTGACCAGCCCATAGTAGGTGGCCAGACGTCGACGGATTTTTTCTTCTGTCCGCGGAAACGGCTCCAGCTTTTCATCGCGTATTCGCAACATCCCGTTATCAAAAGGATGCTCTGGATAAAACGGCGGCCAAAGCTCCATCTGCTCCGGATCGTATTTGGCCAGGTAGTCCTTCGGCACATTCAGTGGATCGTGCGGGGTCTGAAAAGCCACGTAGGCGTAGAAGGGTTTGTCCGAACCCTCCTGCTGCTTGAGAAAATCGATCGCGGCATCGGCATAAACCTCCGCCGAGTGCTTGCCCTTGAGCACCGTCCGTTTATCCCTCGTATACTGACCGTCGGGCTCAAACTCATAGAGCGGCAACCGATACTGGCTGCCGGTCATGCCCTGGAAAAGGATTTTGGCGGCGGCGGTGTAAGCACGCGCAAAATGACCGCCCTTACCTGGGTCGTTCTTGCCTGTAGCAAAGGTCTCGTAGCCTGCTTCCCGGAAAACCTCGGGCAAGGTCTTGAATTTTTCGGAAATTTCAAAACCCCAAATCCCCTGACACTCGATATTCCAGAGGGTCCGACCCGTTAAAAGGCTGGCCCGCGAGGGCAGGCAAACGCCGGGCGAGGAGCCGCCCATGATGTAGGCGCTACGAAAAGAGGTGCCCGACTCGGCCAAGCGGTCGATGTTCGGCGTTGCGATGGCCTCGTTACCCCAGGCCCGAATCGTATCCTGCCGCTGATCGTCGGTAAAAAGAAAGAGAACATTGGGAGCGGGTTTCGCCACACTTAGACCGCCCGAAGCGAACAATAGTAAAGCGAAAGCACGGACGAAAAATACCAGCATCATTCCAATCTGACTTGAATCGAATGGGGATCAACCATAACCCGAAGCAAATAGGAGGCACGTTCTGTTATAAGGATCCTCGAGGCTGGGAAGAGCTGAAAGCTCGGAAACGCAAATCTCCTGATTTGCTCGAACCCGGTGCAGAGCGAAGGTCGCACATAACATCCCACGAATCACCGGCACACAAGAAAGCCCCGGGCAATTTCTTGCACCGGAGCTTTCAAAAGTGGCAGGCTCACAGGGATTTGAACCCCGAATGACTGTACCAAAAACAGTAGTGTTACCATTACACCATGAGCCTAATGAGGGAGGCACAGTAGAAAGAAGAGCAGGGGCGTCAAGCTCTCGATTTAATAAAATCTTCATCTGAATCAGCCAAAGCAAGCACGGCTTCCAATGTGTCAGCTTGCTCGGCAGGCTTGTCCCGCCGCCAGCGGTGAATGCGCGGGAACCGCACCGCAATACCGGATTTATGGCGCTTGGATGGGCTAATGCCCTCGAAGGCGATTTCAAAGACCAACTCTGGCTCCACCACCCGCACCGGGCCATGACTTTCCAAAGTGTGCTGCCGGATCCATTTATCGACTTCGCGAATTTCCTTATCGGATAATCCTGAATAGGCTTTTGCAAAAGGCACCAGCTCACCATCGCGCCAAATCGAGAAGGTGTAATCAGTATACAGGCCTGCCCGCCGGCCATGTCCCTGCTGCGCATATACCAGCACCGCATCCACCGTGTAGGGATCGACCTTCCACTTCCACCACTCACCCTTCTTGCGGCCGGCAAGATAAGGTGCCTTTCTTTTCTTCAACATAAGGCCCTCCACTTTACGTGCCCGTGAGCTTTCGCGTAAATCCGCGGCATCGGCCCATGAATCGGCCTCGACAAGCGGTGATACTTTAACAATGCCACCGTCGATCCCATGAGCAAAGGCTTCGAGTGCGGTGCGGCGCAGTTGCGTGCTATTTTCACGATAGTCATTGCGATCAATTTCCAACAGGTCGTAGGCCATAAAGATGACGGGCACGTCGCGACGCAACTTGGGGCCGACTTTCTTACGCCCGAGTCGGCGCTGCAGCTCAGAGAAATGCGCTGGCTCACCGCCAGCCCATGCCAGTAATTCGCCATCAAGCACCACTTCACACGGCCAAGACTGAGCAGCCTCGACAACCTCGGGGAACTGCTCCCCCACCAATTCCTCGCCGCGCGACCAAAGTAAGACTTCATCTCCCCGCTTAATGAGCTGGGCGCGGATACCGTCCCACTTCCACTCGATTTGCCAGTCGCTGACGTCTCCGAGGCTTTCAGGGGCCTTGTCGTGCAGCGGATAGGCCAGACAGAAGGGATATGGGCGCGCGGTATTATCCTGCGACGACTCCGGCTCAAAGAGCGCACTGTAGCTAGCAGCCGTAGGCTGCCAGTCCCCCATCAATCGATGCGCCATGACTGCGGGGTCGACCCCGGCCACCTCGGCTAGCGCGCGATTAACCAAAGTTTTACTCACACCCACGCGGAAGCCACCAGTTATCAGCTTATTAAAGACAAGGCAGGCATGCGCGCTCAGTTCGTTCCAGCTTCGCGCCATCTGTCGGTGTTGCTCCTCCGGTTCGAGTCCTCGCAATACCAGAATGTTCTCCTCGACCAGTTTATGCAGAGGGGGAGCCGGGCTCCCGCCTCCGGACCCGGCCCGTTGATGCATGAGCTGCGCCAGTGTCTCTGCCAGATCGCCAACGTGCTGGTAGCACTCCTCTACCATCCAGAGCGGAAAGCCGCAATCCGCTGCCGCCCACTCGCGGAGGTTGCTGCTTTTCACGACGCGCTTGAGGCGCTGTCCGGTTAAAAAATAGACCGCCCAAGCGGCATCGACTGGAGGGACCTCGAGGAAGTATCGCTTCAGCGCAGCCAGCTTCGCGCTGGTGCGATTGGAGGCGTCGAGCTCCATGTATAAGTCGGTAAAGCACTTCATTCTGAAGCTCCTTCCACTCGCAGCGCAGTGTCGACTCGCGCAAATCTGGAGATTTGCGTTCCCGGGAGCGCAGATCTCCAGATCTGCGAGGCATGCACACCAAGAAGACAGGTCGGCAGTGGCCAAAAATCGCTTCTCATACTTGGCCTCCCTCTTCGGTAAACCGTGTCGGGACCTCCCAGGCATCGAGGCCACGCTCTTCTTTCAGCCAGCGGATCAGCGGCTTGGCATAACCATGCGTCACGCCGATCCGGCTGGCACCACTGGCTTCGATCGTCTGCAGAATACCCGGCCAATCCACGTGGTCTGATAGCACAAAGCCGCGATCCAGAGCTTTACGGCGACGATTACCCCGCACCGCCATCCAACCGGAAGCGAACCCCAGAGAGTAAGGCGCAAAGCGGCGGATCCAAGGCGTGTTTTGCGCAGAACCCGGTGCGATGACAATACCCCGTCCTTTCAATATATCCTTCGTTTCTGCATTCGCAGGTATCGTATTCGGCAGCGGTCGGCCTGCTGCAAGATAGTGTGTATTAAGTTTTTCAACCGCACCGTGCACCCCAATCGGACCGATTGAAGCATCCAAGCCGCAAAGCACACGCTGGGCCTTGCCAAGGGCATAGGCAAATAAGACGCTGGTTCGCCCCTCAGCCTGATTATCCCGCCACCACTGGTTGATCTGACGAAAGATTTCCGCCGGCTCCGGCCAATTATAAACAGGAAGGCCGAAAGTCGACTCCGTGATCAGCGTATCGCAACGAACCGGCTCGAAAGCTTCACATGAAACATCCGGCGCGGTCTTGTAGTCGCCGGTCACGACCCAGATCTCTCCTTTGTGTTCGACCCGTATCTGAGCCGATCCAAGCAAATGTCCAGCCGGGTGAAATGACACTTTGACATTGCCGATCTGTCGTGACTCTCCAAAAGCGATGCCTTCGATGTGTGCGTTTTGCCCGACGCGTTCCCGCACCACGCCGATGCCGGGCGTAGCGGTCAGATAAGCCCCCATGCCGTAGCGCGCGTGGTCGCTGTGACCATGCGTCACCAAGGCACGATCCACCTTGCGCCATGGATCGATATAGAAGCCTCCCGCTTCGCAGAACAGCCCATCCCTGGTTGGACGAATTAATTGGCTTGATGTTGACCTGTATCTCACGACTGACAGAAAGCTAGCAATCTAGACAAACAAATCAAATTCTGACCGCAATGGGCTCTACGATTGTCCTCATATTAACACCTTTCATCACTGCCGCCATAGGTTGGTTTACTAACTGGGTCGCGATTCAGATGCTATTCCATCCGCGGGAGC
>Ga0307933_1000324_pt1 | contig 45762 bp, 61 predicted proteins | sample OrgLakmetageno88_FD_201811 | JGI IMG/M metagenome (GOLD analysis project Ga0307933, IMG submission 201811) | Saline water microbial communities from Organic Lake, Antarctica - #88 | ecosystem: Environmental > Aquatic > Non-marine Saline and Alkaline > Saline | place: Antarctica: Organic Lake... | reverse complement strand
ACTACTTCTTTTTTAAACTCCCTGGCCTTGTCTATACCCGCTTGGTACGCACTTAATACCCCGTCGATTTGCTCTCTAAATACCTCGCTATCACTCTCTGACAAAAGATTGGCTAACGTATCATCAACAACCTCGCCGAGCACCTCGTCAGTTGCTTCTTTGGCAGCGCGAACCTCGTCAGCGATTGCCCTGAAAGGGGCACCGATTGCTCCCGGTATCATTGCCGCCACATCAATAAGCTCGCTAAAAGCACTTACTAAGCCCGTGATAAGACCCTGAATGGCCAGCTCGGCAACACTTACACCTTTGCTTATAAAACTAAAGAGAGTTCTAAACGGCGGTATTACAAAATCATTAATAGTGCGGGCGATTGCTATTAAACCTAAGAGCAATGGTTTCAAGGGATCGCCCTTTGCTGCCTCTTGCGTTGCTCCTGTTAACTTTGCAAATAACTCTGTTGTTGTATTAAAGAAAGAAATCAAAGCGGGGCTACCTGTTATGATTTCGCCTATAGCCTCTTGGAAGTCTCCAAACTGATTAGATAGTTGTTGAGTAGCACCTGAGAAAGTCTTAACTCTCGCCTGAGCCGCGCCACCAAATCTCTCACTTAAAGCATCTAGTGCATTCTTAAAAGTATCAGCATTGTTCGCGCCTTTTTGGATAGCTAGACCGTATCTACTAAAAGAACTTACTTCACCCGCTGCTGCCTTACCTACTAATGTGGCTGCGGATCTTAAATCAATACCTAGTCCCGCCGATAAGTCAGCCGCTGCTGTTGTTGCCTCTTTTAGTTTATCAACAGGTAAAGCGCCTAATGATTGAATCAGTGCGCCCGTAGAAAGAATTGCTTCATCTCCTAGCGTTGTTACTGATTGAAGAGCAGAAGCGTATCCCTGAAAATCTCGTGATGCTTGTTCTGTGAATTGACCTGTATTTTTAAGCGCAGTATTAAGCTCGTTAATAGAGTCTTCTTGAATAGATGCTAAATTAATAGACTCTTTAAAAAAGGCAAGACCTTTAGTTATAGCGGCGATACCAATGAAGGCCGCAGCTATTCCCTTAAGCCCTGAACTAAACCCAGATGAAAAAGCCTTACCGCTTTTTTTACCCGTACTAGTCAGTTTCTTTTTAGCCTTATTAGCCGTCTTATCAACATCGAGATCCAAGTCTACTTCTAAATTAGCGGCCATTTTATAATCCTAATGCTTTTTCAATATCATCAAAGGAGTGAACCTTTTGAACAGGAAAAGCCTTTTTACTAATTGCCTTATGAAAAGAGTTTCTACTATCATCGTTCATTTTGGGATAATCTGAGACCTTAAGTTTTGTTAAAGTTTCCATAGCCTCAATTCTTTCCATTGCTCTTAAGTGCTTAAGGAAGTCGGGCATTGTTTTTGCCTCAACTTCCTCATGCTTAATATTAAAAAATCTGGCGATCCTAAAACAGTTTAAATCAAACTCGCCTAGCTCGCCTTGATCTTTCCCACAAGCTTCTCAACTAGTTGATTAAGATGATTAGACTGTAGACCGTTAAGTACTTCCTCGGGCATACCGCATGAGGATACTAAACTAAAGACAGCATCAACAGTTACGTCATCTTTTTTGCTGTCGAGTTCTCTGATTTGTTTAACTGTCGGATAGCTCATCGTGTGAACTACCCCGTTAACTTTAACCGTAAAGGATTCTGTATTAAATTCCATTATGCTTTCAATCCTTTTTGCGTCCAATCACCTTTAAGAAAAAGATTGATTGCAGTATTGAATGAGCTATCAAGGTAAGCAGTAAAACTTACCCCAAGCTCTTGCGGTGCTGTACCATCAAAATTTAAGCTTGCAACCTTAGGGGCTGATTTATGAAAGACTACATCAGAGCTTTTGTCGCTTACTGGAAGTCTAACAGGGTGCAGGATAAGTTGACCGCCTAACGTATCAAGTGCTTGAAACACTCTTGATTCGCCAAAGCCAGTTACTTTAGTTCCGGCTACAGGAGTTACACTGTCACCAGTTACTTCGCCTACAAGAACATCAAACCTTTCTTTAGTTACTTCGATTAAACTCATTGAGATCTCAGCCGACGATCCTGTGAAAATTTCTGAGCCGACGAGTGAGCCTGTCTGATTTGAATTGATTGGAACTGACTCGGATGCCAGGGCCAATTCTAGTGGGCCACTTGTTGCGCCAAGGTCGACACTTAAGCCAACAACGCCAACAGTGAAGACGAAACCTGTAGAGCCTGAGTCAGTTTCAACAGTGATAACACCTTGAACCTGATTAACAATCTCAATCTCTGCACCTGTTACAGTAACAAAGCAAGGAAGGTTAGCAGCATCAACGCCTGTCTTAATAGCAGCGGCTACGGCAAGTGCGCTGTCGCCTGTATTGATTGTGACTGGAATAGCAGTCTTTCCAGCAATAACTGGATCGGTGCCGAAATGAACATAATATAGATCCTCGGCGAACTCGTAACCAATAAGGTTGAGATCAAAATAAGTCCCGTCAAGAGAGTCGGCAACATCAGCGATAGCTGTAATAGTTCGACATTGTGTGCGCCCCCATCTAGCAGTAGCGGCCTCTAGTTGTGCAGCAATTCTTCTTGTTTCTACGCATGACATTCTTAAACTCCTTGAAAGTCAAAATCTTTTCGGATCTGGAAAGTTAGTAAAATTTTAAACACCTTATCATTGCTTGGCAAAGCCTCTGGTGCAATACCAGCAAAAGCAATATCGCTAAAAAAATCATTATTCTTAACGAGTATCGGATTCATTATGTTGTTCTTGATTGCGATGGCCTTCTTGTATACCTGATCAAAGCCATCAATCTCTGCTCTTATATTAGGCTTATTGTAAATCTCCACAGTGCATTCGACAAGATCAGAATAAAAGCTGCCATCATATTGCGTTGACAGTGAGCCGAATAAAACCTTGTGAGCATCATTGAGCCTCGATAGCTCCAGGTCTTGATCCCCTATCGGATCATCAAGCTCTTTATTGTCAGGATAACAAGCAATGATTTGTTGGTTAATGTAGGCCCTAGTTTCTTTAATCATCGTCTAACCAATATGCCAGAGATCATATTCTCTGTCGTATCAACAGCACCATCGTTATCAAGGTCAAGTCTCAAGAAAGCTCTCGTTGATTGGCGTGCTGCTAGGTCAAGATAAGAGCGTGACTTGATTTCGTATACGTCCCCGACTTCCGATTGAACCGACATAAAGATGAGGGATAGGGTGCGATACTTTGACCACTCCCTTACCTCTTCAACGTCCCATATATCGAGGGCGGTAAGTTTCTTGCCCTCTCTATCTGTTACGCCCCGTTGGTCAAGCTCATCAAGAATTATCTTTTGAGCGATACGATGAAAGTCTGTGAACGTATTACGCCCCTTTCTTAAGTATCTGTATAGATCGTTTTCGTGAGATACAATGTCTTTGTCTGTGCTGAATAGCCTGTCAGTTGCTACCGATAAGCAAGAGATGGTTACTGTCTTTGATACCGCCACGCCATCTGTCGTGACTCTTACGGTGACGACCTTATCTCCCTCAGTTGCATAGGCCCAATCAAGATACTTAATTGCTGTAGCATCGATATAGCCTACGGCCGTTTCAGGCTCAATCTCTATTAAAGTAATCGCGGCCTCATCAGGGCTTATAAAAGTATCCTCAACATTGATTCTTGTCATGTCGTCTACTTGAACTTTCTCTTCATTTTTTATCTGTATAAAGATCACTTGATCACCTTTGTTTTGCATTCAACGTCTGCATAAATATCGTCCGTTCTCATTGACCAAAAGAGATGACCCAAGAGAATACCAAAGAGTAGTGTCACTAGTGGCATTGCTTTAGAGATTCTAATCACTTCTGCTGATAACGAAGCTGGCTTACCTTTCTTTGCAATGATCCAAACGTCAAAGATCGCCACAACGATCACAAGAACAATGATGAATATTAAAGATAAGCTCATATTAAGCCTGTGTAACTACTTCATGAAATATTAAGTTAAAGCCGACTTCCGTATCTATAGCGGTATCGTTCTTATAAATAATAACAATTTGAAAGCCTGCGTATACGTCTGCATCGTAGTCCGACTTATCTGAGTATAGAAAGTCTGAGACGATAACATCAAAGCCGAATTGATTAAGCATTATATTGGCTGGCATACCGTAAGCCGATGCTGTTGCAGGATCAACTGGAGAGCTAACAGAAAGGTCTACGCGGTCTAATGAATTGGCCCCTATGATTTCAAGCTTGTTAATCTTTGCTCTACCGTAGGGGCATGTGAATATAATTGTTGCTGTGGTGTTTGCTGCTATAGTCTTTTTCTTGCCTTGCTTTCTTCTGAAAAGATTAGATCCGTCCCTAAGTGTCTTGGCGGCAAACGGCTCTCTTGAATAAAAAGATCCTAACTTCTTGTTAGACTCTGCTAGATAGTTTGCCTCAAAGTCTGCAACATCATCAACATCAAGGTCGTGTGTATATGTTACGGCCCCGTCAATGGCCGACAATATATAACTACCCTTTCTAATATAGTGAAAATAAGGAATGGCCTTGTCTGCTATCTCTGCTTTCCATTCTGTATAAGAGGATATCTCTATTTTCATTATGCTTCCTCTCTGTTCACAATAACTTGATAGCCCTTAAGCTTCTTTGTTTTGTTGCCATCATTAGTTTTAGCAAAGAACTCGATGCCCTCTGTGTACTGAATAGGCATAGGGAACTTAATTATCAATAGCTTGTTTTTTTCATCATAAAGGATACTTGCATTGTAAGCAGGGGCATACTCATCACTACCACTAAAATCTCTAAGCTCCTTAACATCAATATCGATAAAGACCCCTTCGCTCAAGGACGCTCTAAATGAAATCTTCTCGCTATCAAATCTAAAGGCCGCCTCAATGAACTGCCCTCTCCCTGATATTGAAAGAATTGATTCGTAGTTCTGATCTTCTCTAGGCAAAGTGTTATCGTCAAAGTTTGACTCGTAAAGAATGTTGCTGCCTATATCTATTCGCATATTATCCTACCTGTATTATCCCACCGACATAAGCTCGCGTTCCCGTTCTACCTCGGGCTTGAATCGCTATGCTGGTGGTTGATTTAATTGGAAAAGCAGGAGTGAAATAGAAAGCCTTTAAGTTGTCGTTCCATGATACATAAAACGGCGGCAAAGAAGCTTGATTCCAGTCTAGCAAATCTCTAAGCTTTGATATGTCGAGATCGAAAATAGTAACACCATCAAGCAATAATCGTACGACAACATTTCTATTACTAAACTCTAAAGCAAAGCCCGAGATGGTTTTAATGCCAGTGTCAGAAAAGATCGTGTAGTAAGTAACATTGTTCAAAGTCTCATTAACATCAATCTGCTGAATGATAGCAAGGTCTGTGCTTATGGAAGTCTCGGAGTCTACAAGCAAGCGTCTACTGCCGTCAGGCTTTAGAACGACTTGCGCATACTCCGATTCTGTGCCATCAGCAGAGGCACCCACCAACTTAGTGGAGCCACTAGCTTCAAGATCGTTTAAGTCAGCCATTATGCCATCTCTAATCCCTTGATCTGTGAGTAAAGATCTTGAGGTTGATTATCTAGGTTTGTTCTAACCACTCTAACAATAATACCAGCTTCCACAGCCCTCTTGTACTTAAACTCTACATTAGGATTTGCGGCACTGTTAAACTTAACCATTACTGAGTCGAATGTTCCGGCTGCAACACCAGTTTCCACTTGTAATTCAAACCTAGCTTTACCTGAAGCAGAAGCATCTACCTCGATAGATTTAAAATTAAGCCCGCCTGTAACGGTGTAAGTATGGTTTGACGACGAATTCTTAATAATGTCTACTGCTTGGTCAAAAACGTCTACTTCTGTTGCTGGAGGTTCAGCGACGTAAACCGGAAGGGGGTTAGTTTCATCAAAGAGCTGACCGTTGCCATCATGTAAAGCGATGTCTTGGCAAACTGTATCAGCTTCTCCGGCGACAGCTGTTGGTCTTTTATTCATTGTTGCTTCTGAAGGAAGAGAGTCTCTATCAGATAAAATCAACCCCTGTGAAGATGGTCGCTTATTAGATGCTGCATCGTAGTCACCGTTAGTTAAGCTATGGCCTTCTTGTGAAACCAAAACTTCTTGGTCAGCGCCATCAGAATCTTTATTGAATCCACGGACATGAGCTTTTTTCTCACTAACTTCAACTGTGCGACCCGTTCCTGACGGATCATCTCCATCCTGAAACTTAACTAAAAGCCTCTCATCTATATCTTGTTTACTTCTTACTGGTAGTTGTGAGTCATAATCTGCCATTTTACTCTCCTTCTGCAAGCTCAGAACTAAGCTTGACTATAAGTTTTTCTTGTTTTTCAATATGGGTTTGTATCCTTGCTATATCCGCTTGCCTCTCGAGGATCTTAAATTCAAGCTCAGCTACGTTAACTTCAGCCTTTTTAATGCCTAGCTTCTTTTCTGCCTTCTTTAAATCCATTATACTATTCCTATGCTTGCCTCAAAATTGGCTAAGTTTTCACCGAGGTTCGTGGCTCTAACCTCTATAAGTTCTTCACTTTGGAAAATTATACCTCCGTTTGAAGTATTAAACCAGAAGTCTGTGTCCCATTTTGTCCACCAAGTTCTCTTGGTTGCTATTGGTTGACCATTCACAAGTACTTGAAATTTGGCTATACAATCTCCGCCGACCATAACATGTCTAAAATATATAAACTCGTCTGGCAAAAGCTGCTTAGTATATACTGACACACTGTTCCCAACTGGTACACTGCTAACTTCTCCATAAAGATATGTCGTAGAAGATTTTGATACGTTTATTGCGCCATCTCCACCGCTAGGAAGAGATCCTTGTGCTGCATCTTCACATGCCTGTGTCCACTCTTTAACATCAGGAAGGCTTGCTAAAGCGTTGCCTCCATCATCATAGGTGAAGCTTCTATATAGCGACGGTGCCGCTATTGATATTTGGCCACCTGCGTTAAATAGTGCATTGCCGACAGGACGAGTATTGATCCTAGCTTTAAATTGCTGGACAAGAAGACCGTCTTCATCAAAAAGATTACATTCCTTCTGTAGCAGACCTTCATTCTCTAAGCGGAGCCAAGTTTCAATGTCGTAGTTTTCTCTTTTGAAAGCCAACATAAGCTCCAGAAAAAAGAAAAGGGGCCGAAGCCCCCCGTCTTATTAGTAGTTGATACCGTAGATAATACCATTGTGTGATGGCTTATTTACAATCAAATCTCCATACATTCTAATATCAACAATATACTTGTATCCATTAGTAGTACGAATCTCGTAGAAAGACTTCCCTTCTGGTGAAGTTCTTCTTTCAAACATCTCGTTTGTGTGCATCTTAACTGAGCGCCAATCTAGGATGTGCATAACATCATCATCCATTTCCTGAACGCCAACAAATTTAAGTTGCCCTTTTACTCCAACAACAGAGATTTCAGTCCAACCGTAAACGTCAGCTTTAGTATCAGAGATTGTGTACTCTCTAGCAGTTTCAAGTTGCTTCATTACGTTACCAAGATGCTTAAAGCTCATGATAACTTCTGTAGGCATACCCTTACCAATAGTTCTAGTTTCGTTGTACGCATCAAAGATTTTCTCTAAGATGTTGGTAGCAGTTACGCCAGAACCGTCATAGTTAAATGCCTGTAGATGAGGATAAGAAAGCTTAGTAACGCCAAATAATGCGGCGCTTCCGCCATTAGCAAGAGATAAACTCTGGTCTCTAAGCGATGTAAAAGCTCGTCCTGCAGTTAATGCACTTCTAACGAAACCTTTGTCGCCTGCGCCTATAGCAGAAAGATCAACAGCACCGCCAGAAAGATCTTTGTTAGCTACAAGGCTAAAGGCTTTTGTACTCATGTCGATAGCTGCAATATAACCTGCGGCTTGTGGAATTCCGACCTGCCCTAGCTCTAAGTATTGACCAATTGAAAGACGCGCTGGTCTATCACATACAATAACGCCAGCAGCTAAAGAAGAAGCAGGAGCAGCAGAGTCAAGAGTTACAAGGTGCGCCCCGTTAAGAAGGTTAACAGAAACGATTTCTTTCATGTCATCAACAAACTCTTCGATAGTATCGGGAAGGATTTTAATGAATGAAGTTTCCATGTCACCGTGACGAGAAAGGTCATGGTCATTAAAGATCATTGATCCCCAAATCTCTTTGTAATCAGAAACGATTCCTTTTACATAACGGTTTTCGACGATATCATTAACGTCAGTCAGTTCGCCAAAAGCAAAAGAAGTCGCCTTTCCGCCTTTAAATGGAACCTCTAGTTCTCCGCCTTTCCACTTATTATCAAACTCGACTTTAGTTAGAAAGTAATCTCTCTTAGTCATCTCTTCCCTAAGGAGCTGGTAAGGCATATAGCGTTTAAGCATATTATCAAATGATTTTTCAGTACTCATTGTATTCTCCTAATTATCCAAGTCTCTTGGCCAAGGCCTTTAACTCATCCATTGTCATCGGTTTTTCTACTGCAGCTTGTCCAGTTCCGTTAATAGATGGAATCGTAGGCTTCTTTACGGCGGGAGCTTGATTCGTGTTTGTTGTTGTTTGTGCCTGTGTTGCTTGTGCTGGCGCTGGGGGCATAGGAGCCTGAGGTTGTTCGATGAGGTAGCTATGCTGCTGGGCTATTCTAGAAACCACAGACTCTATAGACGGTTCAACGCCAGTCTTGTGAAATTCCAGATTACCCATTGCCATAACGCTATCGACAAAATTTAAGCCACGCGCTGCCATTGCCTGCGCAATTGGTCTGACAGAATCGGTATTGACTAAGGATCTGAGTTGGTTGATGTCTCCTTGAATAGCAGCTTCTTTTTGCTGTTCTTCAAAAGAGCTAACCTTCTGCTCATACTCTGCCATTTTCTCTTCTTGTACTCTTTGATTTTGAAGTTGCGCTCTTTGCTCTTCTGGCATTTCATGCTCAGTAGCTCTCTGCATCGCCCATTCAATAACGAAGTCGTCGTCAATCCCAAGTGCTTTTTGTAGCTTTAGAAATTCTTTGTCGTTCCTGAGTGAAGCCATTTTCTGATAACCCTGCGTAAGGTTTTCTGAATACCCCTTTAACTCATTATACTCTTCGTCTTTCTTGGTAAACTTTTGCTTATAGCTTTCAAGGCCATCGGCTTTGGTATATAAATCCCTAAGATGATCTTCGGTTTCCTTATCCTTAATGCCTGCTACTAGTTTCTCGTTGAAAGATTTTTCCTCGTCCTTGATCTTGTAAGTTGTGTTTGGCGTATAGTCTTCCAGAGTTTTCGGCTCTTCTTCCTTTAGTCCCTCGCTTTCGGCTTGGGGTGCAACCACATCTTTCTCAGCTAATTCTCTGAGACGTTCGAGACTTACGACCTCTTCGTCCTCTCCTGATTCTTTAATTTCAGGATCTTCCTCTGCTGCGATTTCTTCGATCTGAGGTTCAATAATTTCTGCTTCATCATTCCCTAATTCCTGCATTCTAAACTCCTTGGGCTTGCGGCCCTAAATTTGCTGTAGACGCTTGCGGCGCTTCCTGCGTTAATATATTTGCTTGGCTATCTTGCGGAAGGCCAGCGTTTTCTTGTATTACATTCCCTTGTGCTGTGAGCTTATCTACTAACCATTGTATTGCATTACTTGGTACCTTGATTCTCTCGACTCTGTTTGTCTGAGGATTGAAAGCACTTGCATTCACGGTGGTCAGGAAACCTCCTGTTGGGATCATGCCATTTTCTATCATAAGTTTTTGCTGAGCTTCTTGCCTTGCGAGCTGTTCATGCTGAGCCATTACTTGCATATAGTTATTTTTAATATCTTCTGCTAAGAATCGAAAGTCACTCTTCTTCATTCTGTGATTAAGAGCCGTAATCATGAACTGATGATCTTCATTTACATTAACATTTGGTACGCTTCCTCTGTCTAGCGCAAGGATAGTGTTCATTGCGTTATCTGTACTGATGGTCATCGTGCTAAATAACTGCTCGTCATTCCCGAAAGGAAGCTGTCTAATGAGAGATCCTATCTGCTCGGGATTTAACTGTCCGCCTGTATACTGAAGCGTCTGAGTGATACCCAATATTTTGCCAAACTTAGTTTCAATATCTCCAGACTGAGGCTTGATTTTTATTTCGAAACCATTGTCTTTGCTCTCGACAAACTCAGGGATATTTACAGCTTCGCTTCTTCCATTTATCTTAATGATATGTTGCGGAGTTAGATACTTCTTAGACATCTTGAGTACAGTCTCGAATATTCGCTTTTCAAATCTGCCAAACTTTCCGACGTATTTTACAAACCGCTTCTTCTCTTTCATTGTTCTGAATAATAATTGATAGGGATCACCAACGCTCTCCTTATCCTGCATGATATGTTCAAGGTTTGCAGCTTCGTACATTTCTCTAATTTGAGATAGTTGATACTCTAGATACTGCGCTCCTGACCTGCCTGCCTGAACAATGGGCTGCTGTCCTGATATCTGGAAGGCACGCACGCCATGCATGTACCCCCCGTTGCTTATTTTTGTTCCTTTCTGGATGAATACTTTGTCATCGCCGAGCGTAATCTGGTGTTCAGCCATCTTGCTAGACGAACGATTGATCTCAACCTGATAAGGACGACATACACGGACGATACTAGTTGAACGAGGCGAAGTAGTAAGTTCATCGAAACCTTCTGTTACGACTGGATAGATACCAAAAGGAAGCTCCCCTTGGAACACAACAAGTTCGTCTGTATAAAGAGCGTACCACCCTTTAGGATATCTTATGCTTGGCTTATAAAAGAGTTCCATAATGAGAGTCTGATCCTTGGCCGTTCTATATTCACCGCTATTAGAATCAAATATCTTAAATGTACCCTTGCTACTTGCTGTAAATGTTTCTGGATCAATATCAGGATTAAGGTCTTTTACTAAAATCTTAAAGTCCTCAATGTCAACCATTGTATCTTTAATCCAATACCTAGTTTCCTTGGAGTCTCTAGCGTTTGGATCTCTCCTCATATCAAAACCAAAAACTCTATCGATGACAAACTCGCCAAGTCTTGATACGGCACCCTGCTCGTCTTCAGTCTCAGCGCCAAGGCTGTAATCGAACCTTACGATACCAAACACTTCGCCGATAGTTGTAAAGTCGTGGGCATTCTTTTCTTGCCTATCTTCCCAATCGTTAGTCGCCTTAACCCAATCAATGATTCCTTGAGCCATTTCCGCCTCTTTAACATCTTGAAGCTCGTCTTTATTGTACGGCTCGGCCATGCTAGAGGGGTTTGTCTCGAGAATAGAGTTCTGATATACGTTACAGACTCTGTGGATATGGTTCTTCGTTAGTCTAATCTTCTGTTTCTTGCTTATAACACCTCTTGATCTGAGGTCTTCAAACAGGCTTTCTGCTTTCTGTCTATTGTAATGCTCACCAGATCGTAGAAGTATGTTGGTTCTTTGCTCAGAAAACAGTTTTTTGTCTGCGATGTCTCCATCTTTGTGCATCTTTTTTAGTTTTTCTAGCGTAAAGTCAGCCATTAGGTATCACCCTCGTTCTTCATTATTTCTTCGTAAAGCTCAGGATTTGAGAATGCAAGCTCATCAATATCCTCTTCAGTCAGCATTGGCTTGAATTGTTCCTCTACTTCGGTGTCACCATTATTATACACTTCTTCCTGCAATTCAACTCTTTGCGTCGATTGATGAAAATTACTTGCAGGAGTTAAGGCCACTTGTCCACCTATAACTAGTTCTAAATCAAGCCCACCGTGTTTAAACGACATGTGCTTAACTCCAACCTCTCCTGCAGCCCTAATGATTTCGCATACTTCAGTCGAAGAGAAGGTCGTCCCATTCGCCGATTTCGCTCTCGATCGACTCCCAGTCGCTGTCTTGGTCTTTTTTTGTTGCCCAGTAGTCATTTGGTCTTACCTCTTCAAAGTTAGAACGGCTCGCTTCCTCTACTTTTCGAGGAGCTGCTCCGTTTAGTATAGTTTCCCAATCAATTGGTATCTCGCATATTGCATATCTAATGCTGTCAATAAAGTCGTCTTTGGCGTGTCGCTTATTACTGTTGATTCCCAGAGTCTCAAACTCTCTAACAATTTTGAGTGATTCATCCTCTACATCTTCAGGGTCGTAATATACCTGAAACATGCCAGACTTAAGTGCGGTATTAAGGGCCATCTCTCCAAACTCATGATTTTTTTCAGCTTTCTTAAAAGGCCTTCCCGCTCTGTTTGATATCGTACCAAAGTCTTTTGATGCCCAATCGTAAGCTTCAACTGATGGCTGTAATGTACCACAGTCCCTAACGTAGTGTTTATAGATATCCTCAGCAGTGGTTTCGATTCCATCAAGTCTCCTTCCTTTAAACCATCTTATTTTTGTGAGTGCTGCATTAACCATAAGAAAGGAATAAGCTGCAGGGTGATTGTTGTCACCGCCGCTGCCAACGTCAACAGCACTGTATACGCTCCAACCTTTTGGAACCCCCTTAAATAACTTTCCGCTCGAGTCTCTAGGAAACGGTTTATAGTTTCGCTCTCTATCAAATCCAGAGTACTTAAGCCCCTCGTCTTTAATAAAGCGTCCCTTAATTCTTCGCTCCACTTCAGCTTTACTTTTGCAGTTTTTAACAGCTTGCTCGATTCTTCCAATCGTCCACGGGGCTTTAGTCCCGTCATGATATTTAAGACAGTCGTACATCGAGATTTGCCTCTTCCATGCGTCTTTCCACATTTCATCTGGTTCTCCTCTTCGCTCGATAACTTTATACCAGAATTCTTGACCGAGTGTTGCTGTAAATGCCATAGAGAAGTATCCATCGGTAGCGAACAACCTAGCCTGCAATTCGGGCAGGAGATTCTCTGGAAGCTCTTCGTCGCAATCGATTGCAAAGACTGTCCCTGATTGGAGATCCTGCGCATTTTGATTGTAGGTTTTAAAATAGATTTTATAGCCACTATTGAACTCGATGTACTTTAGTACTTTGTTAACGATGGCTTCTTTCCATCCAAATATTTCATGGTCTTTGTATTCGCCTCGAGGCAAGTAATACGGCTCCCACTTTTCACGAAACTCCGTCATCACTGTGTCTTGATTTGGGTATAGGTACCAGCTGTACGGTCTAGTCTTTGGATTTACAGCGAACTGTGATGGCCAAAGATCCTCCCATATATCTGGGTCTGTAGCAATCTCAATCCTATCGCAGATCTGAGCGGTTGACTTACCAATCTGGTTAGCTGCACATATAAGACGTTTCTTAATATACTTAGCTTCATCATACTCCTTCTGCCAAAGGTATCTTTTTAATCCGTATCGATGGGGCAAGCCTTCTTTAAGCTTTAGCTTTTCCTCTAGGAGTCTTAGCTTTTCCATCTTCATCTGCAATAATTCTTTCTTCATATAGCAAAATCCCGACGATATGATTAGGCCCTACACCAATTTTAAATTCTCTAATTACAGATCCAGCTTCCTCGAGCTGTCCAGCGAACTTGTTATAATTCCTGTCAAACTCTTCTGGGTAGCTTGTTCTTGCGATAAACGACTTTGCTTTTAATGACATACTCTGATCCTTCGTCTCTTATTAGAGAGCGTTTCAATTACTTCTTCACACTTAGATTTCCAGTACACGTTTACAGTTATCAGGTCTTCTATTTCTCTACTCTTTCTTGAACTCAGCATCAAAGGTCTTGTACTCTCCAGACTCAAGATCCTCTCCTTCACTGTCTCCAACATCTTCTCCGCGAATTCCTTCTTGCCCATTTGTCTCATTAAGCTGCTCCTCTAGTTCAATAAGTCTGCTATTGACCGCATCCATATCTAGCTCGCCCTTGGTTTTCTTAGAAGGCTCATTAGTATTAATATTAATTTGTCTTTGTACTGCTGTACCTTTAATACGATCTTCTAGATTCTTAATTACCTGAAGTAGGACTAGAGCTTTTTTGGGGCAGACCTCTTGATATTCTTCCCACTCTCCGTCAACTTTTCTTTTCTTGGTAGTATTGATATCCATCGAAATAAGATCCTCATAACGCTGAGTAACCATATCCAAGGCTGCTTTTGACTTGTCTTCGTATGAATCTAGGGGGCTTGTGATCCACGCCATCTTCGCGGGGTTGCTAATTATGTCTCTATAGAAGTATTCTTTTGAACAACAGTTATCGTATACGCGCCAGTTGCGCATTCGCTTACCACGTTCTTGAGCCACAAGAAGCTCTTCCCAGAACTTCCGTTTGATCTCGTACATCTTAAGGGTAGGCTTTACTCTACCGATAAGCTGATTCTCTGATAACAAGTATAATTCTTGCGGAATTACCTCTATAGCTTCCTTTACCCTGTCACTGTAGACGGATAAATTCTTTTCCTCATCCATTACTCATACTAGCATAAAGGAGAATCTACGCAACTATACTTGGTCAATAACAGGTAGTCCCACCGCGTCAGAAGCGACCTGCTGTTGTTGAGGGGCAAATCCATCTACTACGTTGCCTCCAATTGCCATTGGCCCCTGCTGTTGCCCATCAATCATGGCCTTAAGGATATCCTTATTGAGTTGCTCTGACTTACTTTCGGTCGCGATATCTGCACGAACTTTCTTTTGTTGTGCCTGAGCCATCTTTAGCTCACCAAGCTTCTGATCAATTCCTTGCGTAAGCATTTCCTTGTCAGCTTGGATTTGAGTAATCTGGTTATTGATATCACTCATGTTTTTATCGTTAACTACTTTTGCCATCTCTGTGAATTTTGACATTACCTAAGATCCTTTGATATTTTTTCTAACTCTCTGAGGGCGCGTTCTGTTCTGCTGCTACCCCTTGAGCCTCTCTTTGGCCCCGCTGCTTTCTTTGTATTTTTTAATGCATCAAGCACTGGGTCTACCTTTTCTTCTACGATCGGAACCTCTTCTTCCTTTTCGTCATCTCCGCCAAACATCTGGTTAAGAAGTGCTAGTCCGCCAAGAATCATCGCTCCTTTTTTACCGCCACCCTTAACTGCACCTAGCATTCTAGAGAAAAATCCACCGCCTTCTTCTGCAGTCTCCTCGAGGATTTCTTTACCAATCTTCTCGCCAGCTTCCTCTACTCCACCTAGCTTGCTTGTCCCTGCACCGTCAACTGATCCGCGTAATGCTTCCTTAGTAACATTAGCAACTTTTCCAGCGTTTATCTTTGGGATATCTAAAACATCCGTACCGCCAGACTTAATTAGGTTCATCACTTCTTTAATGGGAAGCGGTGGCAGTTTAGCAATACGAGGAATCTGTCTTATTGCTTTATTGCGCAGAGAATCTTCCATGCCGTTAATTTCAGTTAAGAACTTACGCAAAGGAATCAACTCGTCTTTTCTTATACCTAACGAGCGAACTATGCCTCTGAACTCACGCTCATCTACTGGCCCATTCTCGCTCATAGTAAAGATAGCGCCGAGAGCTTTTCTCATTCCGTCAGATACTTTAGATGGGGCAATCCCGCCAGTCGCAGTTAAAATTAATCCGCCAGCACCAGTCTGAATAAGCTTGCTAATTTCCTCGCTTTCCCCTGCGCTTTGCGATTCTAACACGTCTCCAACCGGGCCAAGAAGCCCTAATCCAAGACTCGCAATAGTGTCATCATCAAATATAGCCAAACCATTCTCCTTAAAGTTAATTGATTTTATAATAGCAGAGGAGGTAAGCGGAAACAAGTGAGAAGAAGGCGCAGCGGTCTAAGCAAATCCCGAAAGCAAATCCACGTCGGCGAGGGCTTAGGGAAACCTCCCACTGAAGGGCGGCGGCGGCGGCTTCTGTTTGCTGCTGTCTCTCGGCGGGATTGTTCGCGGGAACCATGTTCCCCCCCCCTCTTCTTCCTTTATAGTAAACCGTCTAAAAATAGCGTGTCAATACCGAGCGCATTACTTTTGGCGATTTATTTTCGATATCTCAATGATTATGGGGTTTTACGATAAAAATAAAATGCCGCCAGATTTGCGGTCTGACGACATAAGAGTGAAAGGATGAGCTGATGAAGGCTACAATTCATTCTAGTATTGCTCTTCTACCCACGCAAGATATAAATGCTTGGCCTTTATTATGTCGAGCATCGCGGAGGCAAGTAGGAAATAATAAGGATCTTCCATATCCTCGTAGCACGACATCGTCTCTATCGTGGAATCTATTCTGTTTAGATTTATCTCGTGGTCGTCAAGGGGTTCAGGCTGTTCGTGGTTTTCTGTAACAAGATAGAGTTTCGTCATACAATATATTAACACAGTCTTCGTCTATCGATAGGATCAATTCTCCATCTATAAACCTATAGTTCCTGACTATGTGCATACCCATATGCCGCTTCGTTTCACAATCTAGGCAGTCGTCGCAGAGGCCGTCGTTCTCGTAATAATCAATTTCATCCAGCTCGCAGCCGCAGTGATCGCATTCCATAGTAACAGCGTACATGAGGTTTTACTAAAATGCGATAGGGAAATGGAAGGGACGGACAGGACTTGAACCTGCAACCTTCCCGCAACGAATCCTGTCGATTTTACTGACTAAAGACTCCAGCAAGCTGCTCTACCGTTGAGCTTCCGACCCCATTGATAGCTGCAGAATACCGCAAATGGAGGGGAGGTGTCTAGGTTTTGCTAGTAGTTTTTTTCGGGGAGGATTCTCGGGAAGGGTTGGCAGATCGGAGGGATTTTTTGGGGTGGGTGTGTGGCGGACATTACATTGGGCATATAGTATCTAGACCCCCAGCCCCCCCCTCCGTTTCCAGCCTGTCACATTGCGGACTGCGTGAAGCAAGTGCACCTCGGTATCGTACAATCCCCCGCGTTGTATAATCTCCGCACCTATAATCTCCGCAGTTATACATAAGCTAGATTAGGCAGCGCGTCCGCTTAAGCATTGAGTCATGTGCATCGTGTTATACCGCACCGTTCCTACTGCGTATGGTCGTGGGGGAGAGGGAGGTAGTCGGTGGACGCTCACCTGTAATATACGAACCTACCATATCCGCCATATCCGCCATCTCCCGCCTCACCGCATCAACCCTTAGCAAAACAGGAACGCCGCAACACCCCTTGATCTCCCCTTTATGCAAGTCACTTGCAACAACCCTCATGTGCAGTAACAGCGCCCCGCCTTGACATTCCACATTGCAAGCCTGTTGCATAATGAAATTGCGCACTTGACCTATACATAGCAAAACCTTTAATGGTATTCGCGCGCCCGCTCCCTAGGTAAACTTCTCACCATAGACAATAATAAATCGAATAAAAGTTATAATAAAACTTGCCATAGCATTACGTTCGACGTAGATTACCTTTATCGAATCAAACGCAGCAAACAAAGAGAGATGCTAAATGGAAACTGAAGAAACAAAATCAAGGCGCAAAGTGTTAAAGATTCTCATCAATATGATTGAGGCGGAGAAGAAAGAGACTGTTGAATGGAGCAGCGAGTTAGTCTGTGTGGGATTCAGTTCTCCCTCGGCAGCAACTCTCCACGCCAATAATGCAGTAGCATTGCAGCTAGCACATGATGCTCTCGAGGAAAGTTATAACAGAGTGGATGTATCATTATGAAAAAGAAATTAAAAGTGATATGTCGTGGCTCATACGGCTACAACCTGACTGTAGGCGCAACCTATGATGTTGTAGAACTCATTGGGCTATTGATGACTAGAAACTTCACTTTCCCGCGCTATGTCACAGTGATTGACGACGATGGGAGACGGGCTTCAGCCCACGCTACGAGGTTTGAGCTGGAAAATGGATTATATAAAGACTAACGTATCAGATACAAAGGACATTAGATGAGTATGACAATTAATAGAGAAGACTGGCTAACGCGCGCGGCTATGATAGCAAGCGATATGTTGTTTAAACGTGCCGGATACACTGTGCCCAACAACGTGCGTTACTCGATGTCACTTCCTAGTCGCAATGCAATGAGCGCAAAGCGAACTACAATAGGGCAATGCTGGTCAAGCGTAGCATCGAGCGACGGTAACATCGAAATATTCATCACGCCCTTAATCGACGATGCCAGAAGCGTCTACGCCACGCTAGTCCACGAGATGGTTCACGCAGTAGTAGGCAATGAGCACGGACACGACAAGATATTTAAGCGATGCGCTCTAGCCGTGGGGCTGGAAGGCAAGATGACCGCGACGACAATAACAGATGCAGCATGGGATGAAGCAAAACCAATACTAGAGAAGCGCCTAGGTGCATATCCTCACGGCAAAATGGGAAACCTTAGCAGTAAAAAGAAGCAGACGGCTAGGATGGTAAAGATAGAGTGCGCTTGCGGTTACGGGCCGATAAGAGCAAGCCGTAAAATAATTAACCATGAGGCTGGACTGCCCTTGTGTCCGTCATGCGGCGACTGCATGATGGCAATGTATTAAAAGGTTTTGTGATCCGCCAAGGAAGGCGCTAGCTAACCGAACTATTAATTCTTATCACGGAATTTTAACGATAGCAAATTAATGCTATAAGGAGCAACGCAATGAGCGCAAAGCAGCAGATTATAGACAAGATTAACGATGATTTTAAAGGCAAGGCGCTTAAGGATGGATGTAGTAGTTCTTGCGCCTATCTTAATAACAGTGATCAGCGCTGCGTAGTCGGCTTATTCATCGGCGACATAGGGCGAGTTAAAAACAGTGACGAATCGGCAGATGATGTGCTGTACGAGAACAGCGATATCCTTCTCGATATGCCAAGTCATAGCATCAAGTTTTGGCAAGCTGCGCAGGAACAACACGACGAATTAAATATTGACGACGAACTAGACTTTCAAAAGGGAGTACTAACGCAATGGGTTGAATCTAATTTTGATCTATTTGAGCACACAGAAAAGGAAGGATAATATGAAACTATTAACGCAGAACAGCAAGATGAAAAAAAGCGGAATGCGTGTCTTTAACTTCACGCTACCCGCCATAGATACATGCCCAAACCTGGGCGCTTGCGCAAGAGGGTGCTATGCAATGCAAGGCGCATACCGATGGAGTAATGTTTACGCAAAGCATAAGTCCAATCATGACGCGACGTTCAGTCCAGAGTTCATAGGTAATATTGTTCAGGAAGTCAGAGCGAAGCGTGTAAACATAGTCCGCATTCATGATGCTGGTGACTTCTACACTAGGGAGTACGCAAGCAAGTGGATATCTATAGCAGAAGCATGTCCCGATATAGAATTCTATGCTTATACGAAAATGGTGCAGTTATTTAAGGAGGAACTCTTTGACTTGCCGCATAACATGACAATCATCTATAGCTATGGTGGCAAGCAGGATGCCATGATTGATCCTAGCACTGACCGCCATAGCCAAGTGTTTAAACACATCGATGACCTTAAGCTTGCTGGATACGTCGATGCAAGTAGCGACGACTCGAAAGCATTAACACCTAATAAGAGGGTGGGACTTGTCTACCATGGCGCGAAGTCAAAAGCGTGGGGGGAATAATGGGAAAGATAGGAAATGCAACAACTCCAGCGCCAATGTATATGTTTGACAATGACGCGGCAGGTAGGACATGCATCGGGAGGAGTCGAGTGTCGGCTCCTACAAGGTGGTTAGCTTGCGACGGTTATCTAGACAGATCTCAAAAGATACTAGACTTTGGGTGCGGTAAAGGTGATGAAGCGTTTATACTCAAAAGAGATGGCTTCAAAATCAAGGCTTACGATCCATATCAAGAGGCGTTTAAACGCAGGCCAAGTCTTAACGCATTCGACGTGGTGCTATGTACTTATGTTCTGAATGTGAGTGCGGACGATAGGCAGATGCAAGCCATGATTCTCGACGCGTACTCCCATCTCAGAAAGGGTGGCAAGGTATTCTTTGCTGTGCGAAGGGACATAAGACCAAAGAGGGCAGGACTTCAGCGGTGCGGATCGCATCAACGGCTAGTCTACCCCGACCAATTGTTTCCTGAGATGATCGAGAAAATCTATGAGAGGACAAAAGGTTTTGCTATCTATATGGCGACACATTGAACGCGCAGCGGATTTACCTATGAGATATGAACGTATAACTTTTAAAAACAAAAGAGGAATAAATGATTAAAGTAGAAGACCTTTCAGTAATTAATGCTCACCCCGTGAATTCATATCATGACACGGTCGAGATTAGTAGAGCAACTCTTTGCAATATAGTAGAGAAGTGTAAGAGATACGAGCAAGCACTAGTAAATTGCTTGTCAGTGGTAGATAAGGCATGCGAGAGCGAGACCTACACCACCAACGAGACGGCCATGAAGGTGGCAGTGCTTTCTTCAAAGATTAACTATGAGTACTACGCGGCAATGCGAGCGCCTATTATCTCATCAAGTTTTGATTACACAAAAGCAGACGATAATAAGTATAAATCAATAGTGATTAATAAAATGGATTCATCGGGGTAGGAGGTATGAAAGAAAAGCAATGCACTAAGTGCGCAAGTAAGATGAAGCTTAGTAGTTTTAATAAGGACAAGAGAAGCAAGGATGGTTACAGATCCGAATGCAGACTTTGCCATTATATTATGCAAGCAGACAGTTTAGTCAAAAAAATAAAGGAGCTAGAAGATGAGCGCAAGTAAGTTATACGCATACGATATTGAGACCGCGACCATTGGCAAGAGAGCTAACGGATACACGGATACTAAGCCTTATAAATTAGGCAACGTAAAGGACGCAGTTAAGATTGAAGCTAAACTAAAAGAGAAGAGGGCAGACGCAAGAGACAAGCACGCTTTGTCGTGGTTCACTGGCCGTATAATATCGGTATCTTTCGTTGATGTTTTTGGCAACGAAGAGGATGAAGTCTTTGCCTCGCATGATGAGACGGAGATCCTCGCTAAGATTCAAGATAAGGTAGCTAAGGATTGCAAACTAATAGGCAAGACAAGCGACCTATTCGACAACGGTTTTGTGATAGGTAGGTTTATGGCCAACGCCATGAATGTTCCGAGTGTGTTTAAACAGAGTAGCAGGTTGCTTGATGTAGATAAATTCTTTGCATTCTCATCACAGTCTAGTCAGAGGGGAAGGCTTGACGACTACGCATTTGGCATAGACTACAAAGCTAAGCCAATGACTGGAGCAGGAGTGGCTGTCTTATGGAACGAGATATGCATGGCAGCAGTGAACTCTGACACAAAGAAGGAAGCGGCTGCTTGGGATAAGCTTAAGGATTATAATCTTCACGACTCTAAGGTGGTTGCGATGCTAGCAAAACTTTACTACGGTGATTCGTTTCAATAGGGGGAACACATGGAGATCAGGAAAAGTACAGAGTTAATCGAAGGCGCGAAAGTTAATACGCTATCCATAGGCGACAGTGGCAAAGGCAAGACGTGGTTCGCTGGTACTATAGCAGACTACGGCAAGCCTTTTATTATTGATAGTGAGAAGGGATTGATGACGGCAGCGACCAAGGTTTTTGATTATGTTGAAGTCAACACCTTTAAGGAATTCCAGGAAGCTTGCGTGTGGTTCATGAAGAATGCAGAGAAGGAAGGCTACACTCATCTAGTTGTTGACTCTGTCACACGACTGCAGCAATACTTGGCCGAGTCTATCAGCAAGGACATGAAGCTATCACAGCAGCAATGGGGTGAGATACTAGCCACGTTACGCAAGACAGTTAACTGGCTTACAAAGGAATGCCCTACTCATGTTCACGTTAGTGCGATGGCCATGGAAAGTAAGGACGAACTGACAGGGGGAGTTAAGATTTTCCCAAACATCATGGGAGCATTTAAGTTTGACCTAGCTGGCTACTTTGATGTTGTTCTTTATCATGACTGCGGTATCAACAAGAGTAACGAGCAAGCTTACTGGGTGCAAACAAAGGGCGACAGCAGAATACCGGCACGCTCGAGACTGGATGCAATCAAGCCATTAAAAAAATTTGAACGCAATGATTATGGAATCATAGCAGACATTCTTAACATCAAGGAGAACAAGAATGAAACCAAGTAGAGATCACAAACAGATGCAGAAGAGTATTGAGAGGATCAAGAAAAACATGTCAACAGATGAGAGGCAAGAACTTATGGACGAAGCCGCTCGAGTTGAAGAGATCAGAACAGACAAGCGTATGTATGACATGGATTCAGAAATGTTTATCCAAGCTATGTCTCAATTCCTAACGTCTATCGTTAACGGAAGGGTCTCGCAGATAGGAGCATACAATGAGGAGACCATGTTTCAAGCTGACTTGGACACAGCCAAGAGCATGGCTGCATTCATGGTGAGGGATATGAATGCCTATAGAGATAGCAGAGAAGCCAATTACATTTATAAAGGTTCAACAGAGGAAGGGGTACAATAATGGATATTTTCAAGCCGACTAAAGATCAGATCGAAGACGCACTTTCAGGGGGCATACCCAGATGGGAGAGCGGAACGGAAGTTCATATGATAGTAACCGACATCGAAGAGAAAGAGCAGGACGATGGCCTACTTCTTATTATCGAATGCGAGGTTCTTAACACCAAGCATAAAGGTAAAAAGGTTAAGCACTTTATTAGAACATGGAACCCAGCAGCAGCAAGACAATTCTACGACATGGTTCAGGCCTTCGTCGATCAGGATGCAATGGTTTTACTGGGGCAGTCAGGCGAGCTTAAGACATTCCTTATTGGCAAGTCTTTAGGTGGGCAGACTGATAACTACACCGCAGCAAGCGGCAAGGTTTACACGAACTACAAGAACTGGACTGCAATCGAGGGATCTGGCGGATCAGCTCCAGACCTTGATTCTTCCGACATTCCGTTTTAATTAGAAGGGGGGTAGATGTATAAGTACGTTACATGGAGCGAAGGAAAGTATTTTTCAGGCGGTAAGCTATTGCCTATGGCGACCGTCTCAAGGCTTGTCGGTTCTATCAGTAAAACGAAGAAGGATCTTTTCACTACTGTTCAGGACTACGATGCCGAGGGAAATATTATCGGATGCCCATTGTACTTCGACATCGACTCTCCCTCTCTTTACGATGCATACAATGATGCTATCGGATTGTCTAACGCACTGGAGTGTGAGCTTGGAGTTAAGGCTTTCGCTTTCTTCAGTGGAAGTAAAGGCTTTCATATCATGGTGCCATTGTATGTTAGGCATAAGAGATGTCACGAGATAGTCAAACTTATAGCAGAAGACATATGTCCTCAGGTCACGGTTGATCCGAAGGTATATAGAACGAGATCTATGTGGAGAGTTAATAATAGCTGGAACATTAAAGGCGAGAGATACAAGATAGCCGTTAGTCTTACCGAGCCTCTCGATCAGATCATCGAGGCGGCAGAGAGGGGGCGTTTAAACAGCGAATGGAAAGCGAAGTGGATGAGTGCCTTGGGGGAATTTCCAGTCAGTCAGTATGAAGATAAGCTTCCAGTTTTTAAGCCGTCGAATCCGAACGAGAACACTCACTTCTGGCGCGACATGATGCCATGCCTAGCCAAGCTATGGCGTGCAGATGCACCACCAGAAGGAGGTAGACACGAGCTTGCTTACATGTTCATCCGGCATTGTTACAAGTCAGGTCTAGATAGGGATGAAGCGGCATCGTACTTTAGTGTTCACCCATTTTGGAAAAATGTTGACGAGAACGATTACACAAAGATAATTAGATCAGTATACACAACAGGCAATGCAGCCATGGGTTGCAAGCATAACGAGATGTTACAGTCAAACTGCATTAAGTACTGCAGATATAACATTGGTAATTTTAATTTAGCAGACCTATTAGGAGGTTAAGATGTTTTGGTGTTGGGAAAGAAAGAAGGCGCAGACAAGAAACGAAGTAGCAGACGATGGCCAAATCGAGCAAGAGATGGAAGCTCAGAAAGATCCTCTCGTCAGATCAAGGCAAGTGTTCCCAGATGGCTACAAGTCTTATGCTATTAGAAAGTTTGCACAAATGAGCGTGGGCGTGAACCTATTGAAAGGACAGACTAGAGGACACATAGCTTGGTATGTCAACAGATTAAGGAATGGTCGCCCCAAGTACGAAGGTGCTTCAACTCTAACGGGGATTCCTTGGGAGATTATCGGAGTTCTTCATGGTCTAGAGTCAAGCTTTAATTTCGACAAGCAAATCCTTAATGGCCAGAAGTGGTGGAAGGTAACGAATTTGGTGCCAAGAGGACTAGGGCCATGGGCTAATTGGGAGGAGTCTTGTGTGGCAGGATTTAGGCATGAGCTTAAGCACAATCCAATGCCCATCGAATGGTCAGTTGAAGCTACTGCCTTGTTCCTAGAGAGATGGAATGGCATGGGCTACTGGAGAATGAAGAGAGCATCACCTTATCTCTGGTCTTATACTTCAGTACAAGAGCAAGGCAAGTATGTCAGCGACGGAAGATACGACAGGAATGCAGTCAGCAAGCAGGTTGGCGGCATGGCCATGCTTAAAGAGGTAGGCTTCTTTGGTTAGCATAATGATAATAGCTCGATTGATATCTGGCATGCAGGTCAGTCAACAATACAAGGCGTGGTTATCTGACTGCGTCCTGTATGGGCAAAGGAGAGGAGCACAAGTCGATCTATTTAAACGACTAGAAGAATGCAAGGGGGTAAGGAGTGGCAAGCATGGCGGAAGCAATCAACATGATGAACAAGGTCTTCGATCAAGGATTCGGTAGAGGTAACGTAATAGCACACTGGCCAGACAAGGCATTCCAATCGTTCACAAAAGAAGAGATGGGAAAGTTTTGCCAGATGGTCAAGGAAGAACTAGAGGAAACGGAGGACTAACTAATGAACGAAAAAAACCCACCAATAATGGCGGCACACATAAGAGGGAAAATATGAAAAAGGTAGTACAGGTGATTGAAACAAACGAAAGCGCACTAGAGTCATTGATGGGAAAACGGGTTACGTTTTTATGTCTTAATTATATCTATGTCGGTGAGTTAATTGGAGTAAACGACACAAGCGTATGTCTAAAAAATCCTGCAATAGTTTACGAAACAGGTAAATTTTCAGATAAGAGCTACAAGGACGAGCAAAGTCTTTGCGTTGAAGAGTTCTTTATCTCTATGAACTGCATTGAGAGTTTTGGCGAGTTGAAATGATTAGAGGGAAAAGACAGAAGTGGTCTAGGTCTTGGTCTGGGTATAAGTCTGGGTATGGGACTTGGTCTTGGTCTGGGTCTTGGTCTAGGTTTGGGTTAGAAGAACGAAATGATAAAGGAGGTGAGGAATGAACGAGAAGGTAATAGAAAACCTGTTGTTGGAATGGCTTAACTATCAGAGAGGCTGCTTTGCTTGGAAGAATAACAGCATGGGGGTCTATGATCCAATCAAGAAGACATTCAGAACAAATAAAAATAAGTATGTGCATAATGGAGTGAGCGATATCTTAGGTATATATAAAGGAAGGCTCCTCGCTGTCGAAGTCAAGACTAGTAAAGGCGTAGTGAGTCGGGCGCAGCAAATATTTATCGACAGAGTCATAAAAGAAGGGGGCATAGCTGGTGTAGCCAGAAGCCTTCAAGATTTAGAAAAACTAATCAAGGGAGGTGATGATGAGACCAGATCTTAGATACTATCAGAAGGATTGCGAAGACGCAGTCGTTAGGGATATTGCATATGGACACACTAGACTTGCATGCGTACTCCCGACAGGAAGCGGAAAAACTACAATCTTCGGGAGCATTTGTAAAAACTACACCAAGTCTTTCCCTAACAAAAAAGTACTTATTGTCTCCCACCTCGGGCTACTTGTTAGTCAGACGGGACAGAGGTTCGATACAGAATGGGGCATTAAGACAGGCATTCTTCAAGGGCAGAGGCTACCGAACAAGGGCGATCGAGTTATTGTCACCACCATGCAGTCATCAAGAGAGAGGGGAAAGATTGAGCGATGGGCAAGATCAGAAGGCTCGTTCAGTTCAGGTGCAGACAAGCTAGACATTGGCATGATTATTATCGACGAATGTCATTATGCACAGTCAGCATCATACACGGCCATCATCGAGATGTTCCCAAAGGCAATAATCTTAGGTTTTACTGCAACACCATTCAGACAGAACAAGCTAATGACGGACATGTTCGAGAAGGTGAGCTACACAGTATCGATGCGCGAACTAATAGACAAAGGCTACTTAGTTGAACCTCGCTTAAACCTTGTCCCTTTCGACACGACAGATGAGGCAGACATGTACAACAAGATGATTAACATCTACAAAGACAGGCATCTTGGACAGAAGGCCGTGATTTTTTTGCGCACAATTGAAGAGGCCAATCTCTGCCGTAATGTGTTCGACAAGGCTGGCATATCATGCAGCGCTGTCACATCTAAACTCATTGGCGAAGGACGCGATGATGTTCTCACAGCATTTAAAATGGGAGGAGGGCCAGACGTTTTGACTACAGTTGATGTCCTCACTGCAGGATTCGACTCACCAAACTTGTGCGCTATCTTTATGCCATTCAAGATTGGATCTGTTACGACCTACCTGCAGAGAGTAGGAAGAGGCTTGCGTCCATTCAAGGACAAGGATCATTGTGACATCTATGCCGGATCTACTACACCAAATATTGAAGACGGATTCTGGGAAAGAATGAATAAGAAGATGCTGCATGGAGGCAGGAAGAGCATCGAAGACTACGACAGTTTTCTTGAGATCATCGAATACGCGAAGGAGAAGCTTAGCGAGGAGAGATACAGGTGGACGATTGATGTCATTAACATGGCTAACGCTGTCAAGAATAAAGGTATGCAAAATGTTCACGACATGATTATCTATCAGCAATTCCCTGAGGATATGTTGGACGTTTTTGTTAACAGCCCACCCACTACAACGAAGAAGGGAGCCAAAATTAAAGCTACCTCTGCTCAGAGAAAATGGCTTGAAGACATAGGCCTGTGGAACGATAAGCTAACTAAACCCGAAGCCAGTGCAATTATCACTGGACATAGAAAGGCTAAGGGATTGGTACAGGAATGGGAGAAGGTGCCTGCCGGAAAGCACACAGGCAAACTGTTCTCTGAGGTTCCGCCAATGTACTGGAGGCAGCTGGCGTATAAATTCTCAGGATCAGAAGCATACAAGGCTTATAACGCGTATAAAAAAAGGATAGGAAAATGATTATTATACCAAACGGATTGCTTTATAATCAGAAGTTCGTTGCATCTTTTGCAAAATTAATGGAGTATCGTGAGTTTACACCCTCGCTTAAGATGAAGCTCGTTAAGCTCAAGAGACAAATGATTCAGGTTGTTAAAGATATGCAGGAGTTTAGGGGAGATCATGAAGCGATGCGAAGTGTATTGGAAGAAGGAACAGAGTACAATTTTAATAAGATAAGTCTTAACGATGCCCTGTCTAACCACTTGGCAGCAGAAGACATTTTTAACCTTGAATCCCTATTGGAGGAATTATGAACGAAGAGCCAGAAGTTGAAGTAAGTGAAGTAACACCAGAGAAAGTAACAATCAAGGAGTCACTTGAGATCATCAAGGGTCTTGACCTTCTAGCCGACACAGCAGTGGCAGTTCTTGCTGATGGAGCTGTTAATGGTTCAGATCTTATGATAGTCGTTGAGAAATTTAAAAGTCTTAACGTATTAGTGGAAGCATTTGAAGATTCTGACAAGGCATTGGCTGAACTTAAAGACCTCGATCAAGAAGAGCTTATTCAACTTGGTCTTGCTGGATACTCTCTAGTTAAGAAGGTTGCGCTCGCAGTTAAGTCAAAACGATAATTTAACCACAAGAGGGGTCATGTTCAAAGAGTTAGTAATTACATTGAGAATGGCCCTCACCTTGTGGAATACAAAAGAGAGCCGTAAATATATGGACGAGGTTATCAGGCTTGAGAAGGATAAGTATGAGGAAGAGAACAAGTACCGCCCTGATCATGCTGTTATTGACAATCTTGACTTTAGGTTGCTCACTCTCAGCAAAGCGATTAATTCCGATTTTAAGAAATCGAACTCTTAGAATTCACCCAACAAAACCGGCCTTGTATTATGACTACTGCGTTAAGGAGAAGTTCTTGGGCAAGGAATGCAAGCAATGGCGTACAGACTTCTACGATCTAAATGACAAGGAACAGCGTGTCAAGCTTCGTAACATGGGCTTCAGGTGCCGAGTAATTAACTAGCAGGTTTGCACCAGCATAGGTTTCCCTATACAATGTCCTCAAAGGATAATTAATGGGCAAAACCATATATGTCATACCAGACACTCAGGCTAAAACTGGTGTCTTTAATCCGCTCGAGCCAGTCGCTTACCACATAGCGGCTATTAAACCATCGTACATTATACACCTAGGCGACCATTGGGACATGCCTTCACTTAGTCAGTACGACAAGGGAAAGAAATCTCATGCAGCCAAGACATATCTAAAAGATATTATCGCAGGCAATCAAGCTATGGAACAGTTCTTTGCTATACTTGACCGAGCATGGCCTGAGCATGCTAATGTTTGTAGGAAAATCATCCTTCGCGGTAATCATGAGTATAGGATTGATAGGGCCAAGGAGTATGGCTCCGCTGATCTTCTCGACTTAATGAATCAAAATCCTCCCGACTACACAGGATGGGATGAGCGTATTGAATTTCTAGAAATAAAGACCGTCGAGGGTATAGATTTTTGCCACTATTTCCAGAACGACAACAGCGCCAGACCTATAGGCGCAGCTAGACAATTACTACTTAAGAAGCATAGAAGCTGTATCGCTGGACACATGCAAGGATTTGACTACGCTGAGGGTCTTGTGGGGAAAGATAAGCGCATACAGGCTATCATAGCGGGCTCTTGTTATTATCACAACGAGGCGTATAAACATCACACCAACCACCATTGGCGAGGATCACTTGTCCTTACCGACGTTACCGAGGGAATGTTTGACTTTAGCCGCCATAGTCTTACATTGCTTGATGCACGTTACCTGAGGCGATAGAATTTAGCATGGATGAAAGCCCCACCATGGATGGATAGCGTGGTTAAAAATCGCTAGGGCTATTTAATCTTAAGGATTATCTCAATCATCTTGCCTACCTGACTGATTTCAGAAGACTCATCTTCCCCTTCATCCTCTTTGCCTTTGCCCATAAGTTCACTTAAGTCGTCTACTGTAGGCAATCCATCCTCTCTCTTGACTTTAACTCTTGGCATGTCGTCTTGATGGATAGTCCCACCGTTCTTAGGGTAGATGTCTGATCCCATTTCTTTAGCAGCTTCCATACACTCTTGGCATTCGCAGCCTTTCCCGTGTTTATCTTCCATCATCTTCTCCTTGGCAGTATGTTGCCGGATTCTAGCGTGTTCTGATTTCTCATTCGTTGCCTAAATAGTCGCATTCTTTGCTGCTGCGTAGAGAAGTTTGTTTTAACTGGAGTAAATTGCCTAAGGATAGGATTCTCAGCATCTCTAAAATCTCTATCAATCGCTGGCCTTGTGATTAGTTGATTGACTATCGGTACGTTTAAAGGCGAATCAGTGAACACCTTCCCAAGAACGGCCGCTGAGTCAGATGAGGTATAAAGTCTCCCGTCTCGAGGATCTACAGTAATACCCATAGCTTCTAGTGTTGCTGGGGAGAACTTTTTAATCAGTCCGGTTAACGCGTTGTCCTGCATTCTGACGACTGGCCTGCGCTCTGTAGGTCTAATCTGCGAACCAAATGAATTTTCGTTTCTAAGAAGCTCAGTAGGCACTCTAATGGCAGGTGCGAGATTCCCTGTTATGTTAGTCTCAGCTTCTGAGAATGGATTAATTTCATCAATAAACTTCGCTGCGGCTGTCATAGGAAGAGACGGTGCAGACATGAAAGAATCCCCTCGTACTCTTGGCCCTTGCTGCAATAAAAACCTAGGCATTTGAGACCTTTCCTCATCGGTGGGGGCTCTGCCTATTCCTTGTTGCACTGCTTCAACTCCTCCCACAAGTCTTGTCTTGGTAGGGTCGAATACGGCTCGTGACCAGAATTCTACGTCTTTGCTTAGAAAGCTATAGAATGGTACGAGGCGCTTCATAACATATTTCTCTAGAGCATTTACGTTTCCATAGTCATAGAAAGCGTCTTTGGTTTGAGCTGCCGAATTCTTCATTAGTCTAAGGGCTGTTCTACGCGCCTCGTTAAACTCGTTGGCTGGCATCTTCTCTAGTCCTAATTGTTTTTGTGTCGATCCGATAATATCTTCAGGTGATTTCGTGTTAAGGAATTTTCTCTGACTCGTAGTGAGGTCTGCGAACTTAAGTTCGTTCTTATATATGGCCTTGAATGTTTCAAGCCTCGCTGTATCCTCGAAGGTGGTAGCAATTCTTGCAAAAGGTGATCTCCACAAAGTATTCGTAATAGCTTCAGCAGCATCTCCAGCGGAGACCGCCCCAGCCATGATCTTTTCACCAAGCCCATCTCCTTTTATATCGGTAAACCCCTTAGCAAGTGCGTCTCTCGCGTCACCAAAGCCAGACTTACCTGAAAGCTTCCCTACGAGTTCAACGACTTCATCGCTATTAGCGCCTCGAGCTAGGTTGCTCACGTCGTCAAGACCTTTCTTTGCCTCTTGTACAAAATTAGAACCAACTACGCCTAGGTCTTGACCGACATTCAGCCAAGGATCTCCAGCATCTATCTTTACAGCAGAGCCTTCGTTAGAGGCTAGTCTTGCCATTTTCCTAAAGAAGCCGTCGTCCACTAGGGAGTTTGCCTTCTTGAGTTGATTTATATTTCCTATTGAATAAATGCTTGCGCCAAGACCATTGCCCATAGTTTTTATAGCAGCCTTAGGCCCAGCCATCCCATACGATTTTAGTATTGTCTCTGGCAATGTGTTAATCACCCAACTTACACCGCCAGCCAGCCACATAGATTTGCTTAATCCCAAGAATTGATCATACACCTTCAAGGCTTTCGCCCCGTAAGTACTAGGATTTTGCCTAGCCAAAGCAAGATCTCTCATCATCGATCCCGCTTCTTTCTCGGCTTCGGTTAGGTATAATGCTGCGTGTCTATCAGCTCCAATTTTATTAACCTGTTCAGGAGTCAATCCCTCTATGAAAGATTTAACTTTTGAGCTTGTTCTCATCTTAGCCCCTTCCGAAAAATTGGTGCTTCCAGCCTTAGGCATCATACTGTCTACGTTCTTAAGATCTACCGTGTGGAAATTTATAGGAGTAAAGGTTAGGTCATCCCTGCCCCTCTTAACCATTGTAGAGTTAAAATCCCCTACTAGTCTTCGCTGAACATTCGTGTATTTCTCTATGGAATCCTTAAGAATATTTTTCTCTGTCAGAGATCTTCCCGTTCTTTCAACAAGCTCCTCTGCAAATGATCCTCGACCAGCAATTTCTGCAGCAGTCTTAGACATCTTCGTATTAAATAACTCATTTACGAACCGAGTAGAAAGTTTTAAAACCTGCTCTTCTGTACCAGCCTCCCTACTAGATGCCATTATAGCGCCAATAACGTCCTTCGGTACTGCACCGACTTCTTGGCTGGTAAAATTTACGAGGTCTGATACTGCTTCGTCTGCGCTTTTGCTTCCGTCTCTTACTGCTTTGATCGATCTCTGAGCAAGATTTCTAGCTGTAATTATTGTCGAAAACCCCTCACCAAGAAGCTCTCTAAACTGGTTTTGCAAACCTACCGCATCTTTTGGGCTAGCTCCGTTCTCTATCGCCTGCTTGCGTATATTATCTGTGACATCATTAACGCCTTTGTAATATCTTCGAGATGCTCCAGCAACTTCGTCTCTTGAGAATGACGCTTTATTTATCTCGAACGATTTAGAGAAATCCTTTGCGTCAATCTTCCCAAGCACTTCTGGAAAAGTTCCCTTCATTAAGTTGTCCATAACGGGGGTCGCCAATCTCTTAACGCCCCTTCCCGCAGCCCTTAATGCAGGATTTAACGTAGCTCCAGCTGCCGCTCCTGTTCCTAATTTAGTGAGAACATCTGTAAAATCATCGTCTTTTTCTATGCTCAAGGCTCCGAATGTTGCGCCAACAACAGCTCTCTGCGCCAATGGGCTTTTGATAACCTTACCCGCCTTTAATAATTTAGCAGGCAATCCGATGATGCCATCAAGAGGGGATGCTACTAGGTCTACAGCAAAATCTCTCGCCATAATCCCTGCGACCTCACCCTTGGTCATCTGCTCAAATGTCTTATCGTTTGTTAGGTCTACGAATCCATTGGTAGCTTTCTTGAGTTGCTCTATAACCTCTTCAGATTCTACTTTTTTTTCGCCAGTTAGTGCTGCGATAGTGTCATCTAAACTAAACCTCTTTCCGCCCAATGCGCCTTTCATGAGGCCCCTGCCCACTGTTCCGACTCTGTTAAATGGCTCGAGTACCGTTTCAATCAGCGAATTATCTGGGCCTTCCATTATCTTCCTAGGTTTTTAACTATCTGGGCGTTTCTCTTTTCTAATCGCTCAAGAATTGGATCCATCTTGGCTTTGACATCTTCACGCTGAGATGGTGACATATTCGGGGTAGACTTCAGTAGTTTTAAAAATTGATCAAGCTCTACTCCGGCAGCATCTAGCGCCACTTTGGCTCTAGCAAAACCTGCCCTCTGTTCAGCCATGTTTACAGCTGCCTCTGCTTGGGCGATCTGTGCCTCTGCAGTTATAATAGCTCTCTGCACGTTAGTTCTTATCTGTTGATTCTGGAGATCAAGACCTTTGTTCCCTCTTTTCGACTGTCCAATAGCCGATAGCGTCGTTAAAACGTCACGTTCTCCTTGGCGCTCTACGTCTCTAGGATTTCCCCGCTCCCCTCTAAATGCATTACTCTTGCTTAGATTCATAGAAGGCTGTCTTCCAGCTCTACGTTCACTAAACCCTCTGAGCAAGTCTGCACTTGTGGCTTCTGGAGAAAGATCTTTTCTAAACCTTTGAGCAACGTCGCTGCTTTTTAGTATTGCATCAAGAGCCTTGACAGCTCCTTCAGTATCTCCAGCTTGTACGCTTCTAGAGAAAATATCTTCTAGGCCTTTGCTTGGAGTTGGCGCTATCCCGTCAATATTAATCATTGGCGATTCTAGCGGTACTCTTACTTCAAAGTTAGCAGGGAGGGTTGGTGCCTGAATGTTATCCGTATTCATCTGGATTGCGTTACCAGACGGCTCGTCTTGAAGCGTTCTAAGTTGAGCCTCTGCAGGATTCCCCGAAGGAGTTAGTTCTTGAAGATTCTCATCGGGAAGGCCTTGTTGATTGATTGTTGCTTCGGGAATGTTTATTTCTTTTGGTATTACGGGAGCGTCTAGCCCAGCCATTATAGCCTCAGAAACCATTGGTGGAGCGTTAAAGCTAAAAACTCCATCTGCAGCTTGCGCTACTAGCGCGCCATCAGATGATCTTCTCTCTACTTTTGCATCACCAACAAGAGACTTAATTATTCTCGTCGCCCGAGTTACGTCGTTAGGAAGCTGTATAAACTGCTCTGAAGTTAAGTCTCCAATCATTACGCTTTCCTTGCCGCTAATATTTTATCGTCTAGTGTTTGTTGTAGGTTCTGGTTCTGCAAGTCTACATTTTTAGCAGACGCTTCGCCAAACTTATTTAACAAGACCTGTACTCTATCTCTCTCTTCGGCAGCTTGCTTAAGTGCCATGCCTTCGCCTATTGCAGCAATAGCATCTCCGCCACCCGGCCCTTGCTCAAATGCATCGAGGATAGATCCCTTGGCAAATGGCGCGGTAGCAGCTTCTACTGCAGCCAAGTCTCCTTTGATGTTTCGTGAGCTTATGTCTCCAAGAGCGCCAGCAACTTGCTGACCAAGAAGGACATCGCCAGAAGAAAGTCCAGAGAATAATCCCCCACCAGTGTTTGCAGTACTTTCACCACCACCAAGCATAAAAGGAGTTTGCCTTAAACCTCCAGCTGCCTGACCATTGCCAAATGAAGAACTTAACTGCGAACCGTCTAAAAAATTAAATGCCATTTTATGCTCCTATCCAAACATCGAGAATATACTCTTTCCTGCGCCTGCGCCAACTGCTGCACCCATGGGCCCACCTAGAGCAAATCCTGCTCCGGCTCCAACTAGTGATCCTAGGCCACCCATTTTGCCTTTATTGTTTGCGTCCGTTAATGCTTTTGCTCTCATGTTTGCAGCCGCTGCTGCGTTCTGTATCTCTAATGGAAGCGCACTTAATTGTGGCAACCTCAGTGTAGATTCAAATTTCTGTTGCTCTTGCCCTGCAAAATCCTGCGCTCTAATTCCAGCTTCTGCTGTATTAGCCCCGCCAAGAAGTTCCTGTTGTCCGAGGTTAGCGTTTCTATTGCTATCTCTTGCTAGCCTTTCTGATGCGCCAGAGTCTAATCCGCCTTGCTCAGATATTGCGTCTTGCATTGCCATGAACCTTCCAGAAGCTGCTCCACTTATTTGGCCAAGCGCCTCGTCTGTCCCTCTGTTTAGCTCATCAACCGCAGTCGTCGCAGACAATCTATTTCCCTTAATATCTTTTGTGCTTAGGCCCCTAACTCTACTAATGTCGTCTTCGAGTTGTTGAGTGTCGGGATTAAATGAAGGAGCTGTCTGGTTTGCGCCAATCAATCCTTTGACATGTCCGCCAATACTTTTCCCTGTGACCTTCTTACTTAATGCGTTTGCGGCAAGGCCAGCTGCTATTGAAAATAAAGGCATTAGTATTCCCCTCCGACGCTATCGATATAGTGTTCCATGTCCATGTCTAGTTCATTATCCCCATCTGGAACCATTTCCGAGAGAGTATCAATCATGTCTTGCTTATATTGTTCTTCTAGTATTTTAGAGTCATCTGCCCTTGAGTCGCCATCTTTAAGAAAGGCTTTGGTCTTCGCGTATTGCACTACATAATGGGAGAACTCATCCACTTCGCAAACGTCGTCATCTAGTACAAGCTGATTCATGGCTCTTATATACCAAATAAAGAGATTGCCGGATCTTCCCGTCTCTGGGAATAATCTAAGTTTCCTGCCTACTCCGGCTTTGTTTACAGGAGACCACTTAAGTATGGCCTGATCTGTATCGCTCGAGTAAAGGTCTGCGCTTTTAGCATTGATTAGGCTTTTTATTCTTCTGACTTCATGGCTTGCTGTGCTATTCCCTAGGCCATCAGTAAAGATTACTTTTCTAACCTTAGTCGCATATATATCAGCAGGATAGTCAACAAGGTTTTGCCCTTTAATAATTGTTATCGCATCTGACTCGCAGAGAAAGTAGTCTTCATAAAGTGTATGAATCTGGGCTTCTGCAGACTTAATCCCTTCGTTGATCCAGACGTTTATTTCTGACTCGCTAATCCATTCTTCTTCTTGAAGGTCTAAATCCGATATGACTTGATCTCTAAGTTGTTTTAATGTTTTCATTCTAGAGCCTCTAGTCTTGCGTTTATAGCATTAAGAGCATCTTCTATAAGCTTTAAGCTTTCCTGAATTGCTACATAATTATCTATGTTTGCATCGTCTGTGTCTAGTCTAAGATCAGTTACTTGAATATCATAATCACTCATTCCCGCCACCCGATGTAAACTCATTCCCTTCATTATCTATCGCGGCAACCCTGATTGTCAGAGCATTAACCTTGACTTGAGATTTTTTATACTTGCCAGATATCTGCCATTTTAAACCATTACCAGTAATTATTCCACCTGATAACACTATGTTGTTTCCTATAACTTTAAGGATATTATATTTATTCGCATACTCGTCGCTCTCAAATGATATCTTATACCCGTAAATATCGTCCGGCCATGCATCCCCACTTGCCAGCGAGACATTCACCTCTGTTGGATCAGTAGGAACAACGTATGAAATATTACTTAGACCATATGTGTCAGACTTATATATGACTACCTCTGCAGGCTTCATCGTAAGTTGGCGGGTCTTTGCCCTTGACGTGCCGCGTGGTGTATGCCTCTTATATCTTATTGTTTTTGCTTTACTCCAAACTATCTCAGGATCTCCCCATACAAAGGAAGGATCTCCCCAGAAGAAGTTGCCCCATGATCTTACAAATTTGCAGTCTTTCTGAACTCTACCATCGTCACAATCTACCCCTACAGCCACTCCGTAGTTAGTCTCCGATTGTATTTGTGGGCTAAAATGTGAAACCCAATTGGTCAAGGCAGGGTCACCGAAGTCTATCCCTACCGATTTATAAAGCCATTCTATGTGCTTATCAAACCACTGACCTATCGGTCGAGTTACGTCTCTCACAGGATCAGAAGTTGTACCGTTTTCATGCTTGTAAATATAACCAAGCTCATCGGCTCTATATAGTGAATCATTAAGTATATGAAGTGCTGAAGATGGCACGTCGCTTGCGGTTGTAAACCCAAGAGTATTGAGATTTAAAACAAGCCATTCGTCGTTGTCAAGATTATCTTTATTAACACCCCAGATTATACGCTCATTATTCTCGTCGTAGCGACCATTGATTGTCCTTGCTCTTGCCAAGTCTTTCGTTAGTTCTCTGATCGTCTTTAGTAGATCGATTGAAGCTGGAACCTTTTCGACTTTATAACCGTTTGTAAAGTAAACAGCACTATCCCCTATCCAATACAACGCGTTATTTGCAGTAACAATAGAATTATGCGACGCGCATCCGGCCGTCTCTGATATTGTTCTTGTCCTGATCCCGCCGCCGCCAGTGTTATTGAACGCCCCCTCAAGCCTATATATCTCAGAAGCTGTAAAAGCTATAGGGAAACCGTTTACTTCTCCTATGCCTCTTACCTCGTCATCAAGGTCTACGAAAGAGGCTGGGTCGTGAGAGTCTGCTATTCCCGAGTATCCTTGGATCACCCTGAAAGGTTTTACGTCACCACTTGTCTCGTCGGCCACATATCCCCAATAAGGAGTATCGTTAATGAATTTAACATACTTAGCTTTAGGTGAGGCGAATCTATCTAAGACACCGCCACTTGTATAAATAGGCTCTGCTGTGACAAGGATTTCATCTTTAATATTGTCGGTAAACGTAGCCGTTCCATTAGCTACCTCGCCTACTTTAAAGAATGAAGTACCGCCATTAACGGATCTAAATATCTCAACCCTTACTCTGCTGATGTCATACTGTGTCGATACACCAGACAGAGCAGGGATGCCTGATATAACCATCCGCTGGCCCGTTCCTGCATCTATTTCTGTATTGGTATATACTATGTTCGTAAACCTAACGTCGCTCACGACTCTATATGTAGATCGTTGTGTCTGATATTCGTAGATATAGTGAAATCCATAAATATAGGTCGCTGCAAAAGCTGAGGCGTTTGGTGGAGGCACAGGACTTACTGGATTATATGTTACTAGGTTGCCATTGTCTCGAGCGAATCCTACGCCAGACATTAGAAAGTCTGAAATACCAGTGAGCCCCATCTGGGATAGTTGAAGCGCATCCAGCTCATCTCTATAGACGCGCATCGGTCTGTTTAAATCATCGCCCTCGTCGCTATGCACAAGAATTAACTGATCCTGCCATGTGTCTGCTGAGATTGAAGTAAATCCTGTGGTATTATTCCAGATAGGAGATCCGGCTTGTGGTCTATTTGGCTGAGTAAGTACGCCACCGACCTCATCAAAGAGCCATACTAGCGAGTCTCTGACGGCAATAATGTCTTCTGATAAATTGTTGATATAGTTTATTTTTACGTCGACCTCTCTATCGTAGACAGGCACGCTTCCGTACCTGCTCTCGAAAGACCGATCTTCTTTAATGAAAAGATTGTCGCCAAACTCGTATCTATTGAGAGGCATGTTAATGTAGTTATCGCTAATCCCTGCAGAGAAATCTCTAAGGACAACGTCTGAGTAGTTTAAACTCACAGAGTTACCACCCGTAGATTGGCGATTGCTTCACTCGCAAAGACCTTGAAAGAGCTAGTGCTTATTTTTTCAACAGTAGGATAGAACTCGTTAAAATTACCATCCTCTCCAACGAAAAACTTCCTGATGCTTAGGTCGTAACTGGTTCCAGCTGGCACTGCTACAGTTGCCTCGAACTGATTACTGCCTAAGTCAACCCAGAAAATAGTAGATCCTTCAACTAGGTCTTCAATATCTTTCTGAATGTTTAGACTTATGCTATTAGAATCTGCGCCACTGTGAGAGTGAGCAGCCATTCTGTCCATAAATTCTTCGAGGCGGTCAAAGATATTATCACCCTTGTCTCCATCTGTTGGCTTTGTATAAGGGCCATTAGTGAAGGCTTCTGTTCCAGCAATATCCTGTGCCATTATAATCCCTCGCTTGCTAAGTACGTTACAAGTTTATCACGAAGAGCGACAGGAGCCAAAACCTCATCCGTAGCTAATGACTCGATAATTCCCTTAAATTTAAGTGGTCGCCATTGCCTTAGGGCTTCCATCGCATCAGCATACAAGGCAAGTTGACTGTCCTTCTGTGCTGCTGTCAATCCGCTAGCGATATTAAACTCCACCACGATCCTGATGCATTCGTTACAGGCCCTAATAACTAAAGCCGTTCCAAGCGCGACAGGATCTGGGGCTTGTTCCGCTAGAAGCTCAGCTGTGAATACCTCAAGCTGGGACAAAAGAGCCTCGTCGTTGGTCGCTATAATATCTCTTCTTGTAAGCGCCGCGTTAGGCTGGTCAATTCCTGCTCTGAATGCTGCCGCTGGAAGCATAAGTGCTGCCACCCTCGCTAGCCATGCGTCTCTAATTGCTTTCGCTGCGGCCATTTCTGCCTGATATGCTGCCATCTCATCAAGTCTTGCCTGCTCTTCGACTCTAAGCTCTTCTCGATATTGCTCTAGTTCAGCAGTAAAAATCTCGTCAGCTGGCCTATTCAGGCGCGTGTTTAGGAAAACTCTTTCTAGGAAGGGCTTCTCTTCTGCGCGGTCTAAGCTGTATGGGGTTTCGTTATCAGGGATAATGGCGAGGTCGAAGATGCGATCAACGATTACATCAAACGCCTCGATCATAGTTAATTCTGTAATCTCCTCTAGAGTCATTATCTTACCTTTGTGATTTTTAATTGGGTATATACTTCACTTACTCCAAAGTTTGAAGCGAGACCAAAGCCTGTTGTTGACTGAGTTCTATTACATCGGTGTTGAATTTCAAATACTTTAGATGCGTTAATATTTAATATGCCTTTAAGCAGCGAGTTTGTCGACATTGTCACGGAACCAACAGCATCATCTGCCATAGCAGAACCGCCAATAATGCTATCGACTGAATCTGTAATATTTCTAATTTTTGCTTTATGAATGTTAACAAAATGGCCGGGACTATATCCTTCAACAATGTATCTACCTGAGTCTAAAATAAATTGATTTGCAGATAATGATAAGAAAGAGGAATCACCCTCTAAAGTATTTAACTCTCTAGTGATCCAAGCTCCGGAAGTGAAGGTTCCTCCCGCGCTATTGTTTGCCTTAATGTCTTTCAAAAAAGCTACGGGTTGCCCGAAGGTTCCGATGAATGCGCCACGATCTCCGTAGGACTCGTTGATGTTGAGGTAGTGGTAAAGCGAACTGTTTGAGAGAGTGCCCGCAACAGGCGTATGAATAGAAATCTTGTCATTAACAGAAAACTCGCCCCGTTTGCTTTCATAACTAAATACATGATTAGCGCCTACTGAGCTTGCGCCTATTCTTTTATAAAAAACATTATTTATATATAATTCCGCAGAGGTTCCGATTGAAGTGGTAAACCTCATCCCGCCTGCAATGGCAACGATACTATTGCTTTTTTGTACCTCATAGTAGTTACCGGTTAATCCAGTAGAGCCATCTAGACCACTTGTCCAACCTATTCCTGCGCCGCCAAACGGTATCGATTCCGTATTTACGGTAATCGCCCTCCCGTCATTCCCAGAAAGCCCTATGCTGTTACCGGTCATGTTATCAACTGGCACCGTGTAAACCTTATCGGTTTCTTTTATGTAGTCGGGTGCCATTTTCGTAATTGCGCAATGGTAGTTTCCGTCTACGTCAACATCGGAGCTGGCAATATATGTCCTTACGTCAAAGCCAGTTGCCGTTACATTTTTTATCTCTGCATTTACGTTCCCAAAATCATCACTTGTGCATCTTACAGATGGAATCTTTGTTAAGGACAATCCTGGATATGCTATAGAGGTGCTTCCTGTGGCAGACCTAGACACTCCGAAGGTTCCGACAATGGACTCTTCGCTAATGACGGCTGCTCCGTTATTCGTTACCCAAAAATCAAAATTATTCTCCACGCTGCTAGAATCTGTGCGGTTTTTAACCACTACGCCCTTATTAGGCTTGTTCGCACTTATCTGTATGTAGGTATTGCTCCTAGAGCCTGTACCGACTATGAAGTTCGATCCGTTAGCTGAAGCGTTAAAGTAAAGATTTTCAGTTTTTGCAACAAAAGAAAAAGACACCGACCTGCTTTCAACCTTCTGACCACTGCCATCGTCATAGAAGACAATGCTACCGAAAGTATTACCAGCGGAGCCTGCTTGATCATAAAAAGCAACAACGCAGTTTGTTAAGCTGTTTGCATATATCTGCCCCGTGACATAGTAAGTTTCACCTATCTCTAGATTGTCAAACGTAAGTCCTGCTATGTCGCCTGATGTAACAGCGTTAGTGCCAAGTATCTTCTCGTCCACAACCTTAAATTTGTTAATCTCTGTCGGAACTAACGGGTTAGCCTTAAATTCGATGTCATCAATAGCCAACACTGCCCCTGCATTCTCAAGCTTAACCTGAAGGCCCCATTGCATCTGCGTGCAAGTCTCTGGCATAATAAAGTGATATTCGTGCTTAAGGAATTTGCCTGCTGTGTTTCTTATCTCAACAGGAGCGCCTTCTATAATTTGCGCATTTGTAACATCGTATGCAAAGAAGTCAATCTCTGAGTTATTTCCGTCGTATTCAAAGTACCCTGTCATTGAGCAATATTGCCCACGGTTTCTAGGTAGAACCTCAAACACCTCGCCTGCGATATAATCGTTAAGCGACCCTGATGCTTGCGTGTATGTCACAGAGCGAAGCCCGTTTGCTGGAGTTATTATATTATTAACTAACGCGCCCGTAAGCACAGAGGCACCACCCAAGAATATTGGATCGTTGCCAGTAAACATGTCTGCCGCGTCGTTTATTTCAAAGTTTTCCTTATAGAAGAAGTCTAGACTCCCCCCGCCTGATTCGCCAAACTCATAGCCTAACTCGTCTGGTCTTACGATAAGCGCCTGCCCTGCTTTGCCCAAGATATCATCTATGCCTGTGCCGCCAAGGGGGTGAGGCAAAACCCCTGTGATCTCGTTTCCTGTGAGTGCGTCGTCTAGCTGAACCTTAGTGTCTCTGCGAGCTTCAGGTAAATGCTTCTCTAGCATAAGCTGACTAACGTCTGTGCCGTCGTCAAGATATGGTCTATCTATATCGCTTCTAAAGTAGATAAGGCCTTTAACTGCAGACGCAATAACGCCCGTTAAGTTTTCAAGCCTAGCTTTAATCAGCTCCGAGTAGTGTTTCATACGCCTAAGTCCCTATTGATTTTAATGAAATAGTTAACCGTTACACTTTTCGGGGCGGTCTCGGTGCTACCAGCCCCTATACTGGTTCTAGTTGTATCTACGTCTGTTGTGTAAATAAACGGTTCACCGCTGTTGCTAGTTCTGTTACATCTTGCATTTTGCTGAGCGCCACCAACAGTAGCACTTATGTCCACTGTTGAGTCATTGTACAAGTGATTGTGGAGTTCATACTTATCACTTGTAAATTGACCAAGAGGTAAGTCTCCGTCTGGATTTATGCCTCGACCGTTATCTTTACCTCTTAAGAAAACTCCTCTCAAGTCTGGTGCGAAAGTCTCTGTTAATAATATAGCTAGGTCAGATCCTGTTATATCTCTGCCGTCTGCTATAATCCATTCGGAACCATTCTCTATTTGAAATTGAGTCTCGGTAAGGATAGACGATCGTATATCCCCTAGGGCGGTTTCACTTGCTATAGACTTCCATACGAATCCGTTACCAATGTAAACCTTAAATGTTGAGGTATCTAAAACAATCCGCGCGAGCTTCGGTGTTTCACTAGCTATTGCCGATACATGCTCGAGTTGCGCATCTTCCAGTTGGCCTATTACTTTCATACTTGTATTCCTATTAGTCGATATGATCCTGCAGGTAGCGGTACTGTGTTTGCTATTGTAACAGATGTTGTTGTCTTTTGGATAGGCACTGCCATTATTTCTTCGTTACCCGCTATATCACACAGTTGCCATATACAATCTCTAGCATCATCAACTCCGGCACTGACATCAATAGCAGCGAGTAGCTCTATGTTTGTGTGCGTAGCGTTGTAACTATTGTTGCCAACGCGTTTAAACTCTGCTCCGTTGTTCACATAAAGGAATCCGTCAGCTGTATTAAACGCTGCTCTACCGATATCTGCTGCATTGAAAAGTGGAACAGGGTTTGCAGTGTTCTCGAGTCTTAACCCAAAAGCTTGCCCTGTCATATGAAGGTCGGTGAACCTGTTGGCTGCTCCGCCTAATTGCAGCGTTTCGTCGCCTACTGGCTGAACACTTCCTGCTGTGATTGCTAAGAGGTTTCCTGTAGAGCTAGAACCTAGTGTTAAGTTACCGGATCCACCGCCATCATCGCCTAGAATCGATTGACCACCAGTTCGTCCTGCGAGCATTGCGAATTGTGTATGGCCAGCGTCTGTGGAGGTTAGTCCTGTAAGTACTGCATGATCAATTTCTGTGTCAGGCGCTGACGCAAGCCACTTCCCACTTACAGTATCGTAGAATAAAACATCTCCGGCCTGTGCTGGCTGTGTCTTGGCAACATCTCTGTATGCATTCCGGCTCATTCTCATTAAATCTACAGATAGGTAATCGCCTGTACCGTCACTTATGAATCCTGATAAATATATATTGTTCCATTTAAGGGCTGCTGATCCAATGTTCAGCGTACCGTCTACTGTTGGGACGATTGAGTCAGCAAAACCTACGTCTGCTGTTGAGCTGATCGTTGAGCCACTAATCGTAATATCATTAAGTATTGCGTTACCTGTTCCGAGTACCGTAAGGTTTCCACTTAGCTCTGCATTGATCCCAGATAAGTCAGATAAGATATCGACCACACCAGTACCGTTAGCGCCAAGATTGAGATTAGTATTAAGCGTCGTGATGCTGACAGAATTACCATCAATAGACACATCATCGACAAGAACACTAGTAGCTGTAATTTGTCCCGCACCAAGAGTTCCTGTAGTTAGAAGATTTTCGTCAGCAAAACTGATTAACCCTGTCGTGTCTGTTATTAGCCCTCCGGCCATGGCCATAGTTTGTATAGTCGCTGTTCCAGATGTGCTTAAGTTATTACCGCCGAAAGATAAAGCACCTGAGCTACTAATAATTGAAGTTGCAGTGGCCGTGAGGATATTAGTAGTATCATCAATAACAAGACTAGTAGAAGCCTGAAGAATGGAAGCATTCACGTTCCCTGTCGTTAAAAGGTTTTCGTCGTCAAAAGTAATTACGCCACTAGTGTCTGTGATAGAACCTGTGGCAGCACTAGATGTTATAGTCATTGTGCCAGTACCGATTATAGCAGTACCCATATATACTTCGAGCCATCTTTCGGCCGCTGTTCCTGAGCTAAAGACCAAGTCATCATAAGGTCTAAACTGACCTCTAACCTGAACAAATCCTGTGTTTACACCTGCATCATCACCATTAGTAGGATTTAAGGTAAGGTTTTGATTCGGTGCATTACCACCAAATATAGCTTGCCCAGCGTCCTTCCCTGCTAAGGCAATTCCAGTGTCCTGATCGAAATCCGTAGATCCCATTTTTCTTGCAAATAAGTATTGAGTCTGATCCAGCAAGCCTTGTATAACTGTGTTTGCCCCGTAGTCAAGGTCGCCCACCTTGTTCCACTGAGAGGCTGGCTGTCCGTCCATTTTGTAAAACATGTAGATTGCCGCACTGCCGTCACCGTCGTCAGACACAAGCCTCTGCTCGTATTCTGCTGGGGCAATATCCCCTAGGTTTGGCGTATCAATCCCTGTCGGAAGGTCTGCTGGGGTAGCCACTTGTACTGCAACTCTGGGGTATAGAACCTCAAAGATGTAGTCAAGTGCCTGCTCTATAGTTAATGAACCGCTTGGCAAGGCAGGGTGGCCGTAGGTGAACTCATCTAAACCGTGTTGGTAAAGGTGTTGAGATCTTTGTACGACTTTATATCTATTGTGATCGTTAAAGCTCATATTGTTCCCTAGGGTACTGTGTTAATATCTTCTGCGTCTGTACCACCAATGCTAGTATAGCCCGGCCATACTCCAACAGTTTCTTCGTATGCAATGATCTGTCTGCTTGATCCAGCATCCCCATCTACAAACTTATATACCGTTATTAAACAGCCGTCTCCAAGCTCTGCATTGAGTGGTGCTTCGTAAACTATAGAAGATCTTCCCGCTAGGTCGAGAGTAGTTATGGACTTCATCCCGCCACCCATCATGCTGCTGAGATGGTCTCTAGTTATACTGTCTTTAAATTCTGTCTCTTGCTTAGCCATTATTTATCACCCTGTTTTTTTATGAAATGCCAGTAGATTTCTCTAACCATTCTGCGAATTTCTTTAATATCATCGCCTTTGTCTCTATCGTTTTCCTCTAATTGTTCTACCTGCTTAGATACTACAGCAAAATCTCTCCAAAGGAACACTGCATTTGCGGCTCCGCCTGTAAACATTGTTATAAGCATTGCGGTCGCTATTGCTGCCCTCATTGGGTTATTTCTTTTTCTACGCATTCTATATTAGTATAGATGTCATCAGTGCGCATAGACCAGAAAAGATGGCCTAGTAGTATTCCAAAAAGAAGAGTAACAAGAGGCATTGCTTTAGAGAGCCTAATAACCTCTGCTGACAATGAGGCTGGCTTACCTTTCTTTGCAATGATCCAAGCGTCAAAGATCGCTACAACGATCACAAGAACAATGATGAATATTAAAGATAAGCTCATATTAAACCTGTGTAACTACTTCATGAAATATTAAATTAAAGCCGACTTCCGTATCTATAGCGGTATCGTTCTTATAAAGAATAACAATTTGAAAGCCTGCGTATACGTCTGCATCGTAGTCCGACTTATCTGAGTATAGAAAGTCTGAGACGATAACATCAAAGCCGAATTGATTAAGCATTATATTAGCTGGCATACCGTAAGCCGATGCTGTTGCAGGATCAACTGGAGAGCTAACAGAAAGGTCTACGCGGTCTAATGAATTGGCCCCTATGATTTCAAGCTTGTTAATCTTTGCTCTGCCATAAGGACATGTAAATATAACTGCTGCTGTGGTGTTTGCTGCTATAGTCTGTTTCTTCCCTTGCTTTCTTCTGAAAAGATTAGATCCATCCCTAAGTGTCTTGGCGGCAAACGGCTCTCTTGAATAAAAAGATCCTAACTTCTTGTTAGATTCTGCTAGATAGTTTGCCTCAAAGTCTGCAACATCATCAACATCAAGGTCGTGTGTATATGTTACGGCTCCATCAATGGCAGACAATATATAACTACCCTTTCTAATATAGGAAAAATAAGGAATGGCCTTGTCTGCTATCTCTGCTTTCCATTCTGTATAAGAGGATATCTTTATTTTCATTATGCTTCCTCTCTGTTCACAATAACTTGATATCCCTTAAGCTTCTTTGTTTTGTTGCGATCATTAGTTTTAGCAAAGAACTCGATGCCCTCTGTGTACTGAATAGGCATAGGGAACTTAATTATCAATAGTTTGTTTTTTTCATCATAAAGGATACTTGCATTGTAAGCAGGGGCATACTCATCACTACCACTAAAATCTCTAAGCTCCTTAACATCAATATCGATAAAGACCCCTTCGCTCAAGGACGCTCTAAATG
>Ga0307933_1000320_pt1 | contig 45945 bp, 47 predicted proteins | sample OrgLakmetageno88_FD_201811 | JGI IMG/M metagenome (GOLD analysis project Ga0307933, IMG submission 201811) | Saline water microbial communities from Organic Lake, Antarctica - #88 | ecosystem: Environmental > Aquatic > Non-marine Saline and Alkaline > Saline | place: Antarctica: Organic Lake... | reverse complement strand
CTGAAGTGGCCCGAAAGAAGATGGAGGCCAGTAATGTCTTGACCCCAGCATGAACCAAGAAACATAACTTAGAGGTGGCTCACTTCTCGATGGAAAACCTGGCTCACTTCTGCGTGGAAATTAACACTGGTGTGTTTAAATAGCGGATACATAAAGGACGGCCATGAGAAGTATCTCACTGGCTGGCTTAGGCACAACTGGCGCAAGTCGGACGGCAAAGAGATAGCCAATCGCGAATTGTGGGAGAAGATCGCTGCCCTGACAGAGGCCCGAAAGGTGACCTTCCACAAGATCAAGGTCCACTCCGGTGATCTCGACTATGATTGCGTAGGTGCCTTGGCAGGAGCGGCTGCTAACAAGGCCATCCAGAGAGCCTTCTGTGCATCGCAGGATGCGGGGTGATGTCCGAGAACCTAGGCCCAGCGCGGCGCAGATTGATCGCAGAGTGGGAAGTAAACCCAGAGGCCCCCGCAAGGATACCCAAGACATTACCCCTGATGAAGATCGACACGGAGCCAACTGTGTTTCAGCCGCGAGGATATCTGGACAAAGCTGACACGGATCATGGCCATGTATCGGACATTGCTCAAGGCATCGGCGATCCTTTGTATGACGATCCCTTGGACGTCTGGTGGACAGGAAAGCGATATATCCTGCTGGACGGTCACCACAGGCTTGCGGCCTACGCGCAGAGGCAAGAGACCACAGGGGCGACCCAGAAGGTCCCAGTGAGGGTTCATCCACACATGACTTTTGAGGACGCTGAAGCGCTGTCTGCGCGGCTAAACACGCGGAACAAGCTGTCCATGTCTCGTGAGGACAAGGACGCGGTGGCTTGGAGGATGGTGTGCTTTGGCAACGGGTCCAAGGCCGTGCAGCACCGGGCATCGTCTCTAAGCAAAGGAACGATTGGCAACATGCGGGCGGTATTTAGTCGGTTGTCGGATGCTGGGCACAGGGGTGAAGGTCTCTACGAGATGGGCTGGGCCAAGGCCCGAAGGCTGGACAGAGGGGATACTGACTTTGACTACACCGATGATGAGTTGGAGCGCCGGGCAGAAGAGATCGCGCTGGCCTTTTCAAAGGTAGTCGGGGTCAATCCCACGGCAAACCCAGAGGTAATCGCATTGGCGCTTAAACGCTGGAGCAAGGCGTTGCCGGGATTGCTGCTTCAAAGTGATAGCTGGGAGGACGATCTGAAAGATACTGGCAGGGAACGACTAGCTGAGATTGATCTTTATGAGAGTGATATTGACGAATTCTAACCGAGGATGATGGAACTCAGAGGTGACCTTGCGAGGGACCCTCTGGGTAACCATTCCCTAGGCGTCCAATTTGGATAATCAAAGGTACACAGGCGAGAGCTGCAATCCAAGCTTTTACAGCAAAATGATCACTACGGCAGCAGTGCACCTTGCCGCATTGTCTTCATTCCAAAACGTAGAACGGCAGCTTCTCAATCTCACGGTAGAGCGCCTTTGGTCCAATCTCGCCATAGCGGGTGGAGGCCTTACCATCCTCGTGACCCATGATGGCTTCGCTATATTCAGAGCCAATGCCACAATCGCGGCTGATGGTTTTCAGTCGGTGACGCCAAGCGTGATTTGGCTGAATCAGTGGGTCAGTTATCTTCGCTGTAGTCCGTATCCAATCGCCAACTTTTTTGTAAACGCTCGAAGCTCGCGTTTGTGGATTTGAATTTCTGGCATCAAGTTTGAAGAAAAGATGGCCCGGTGGACATCCTTGTATGAAATCCACCAAACCCTCTTTGAGCAGCTGAGGATGAATAGGAACCAGCCTGAAATTCCCTGTCTTTACCGAACCAGCTTCAGGGGTAATCCGCAAGCAATGTATGCCATCGTAATCAATGAGGTCTTCTTTGCGAAGTTGCGCCGCTTCGCCCCCTCTGGCACCTGTAAATGCGCATATCCAAGGCAGCCAGCGAATACCCAACCTGTTGCCATACCCAACGCGACTGTCGCGGGGGAATGGCTCCTTTGTTTGACGAAGTATTTGTTGCGCCTCTTGGTCTGTGTAGCCTTTGGGCCTTAGCCTTTGCGGTTTTGAGACCTTTACTACTACCCCTTTGGATGGATCATCTGGTAAAATCTGCTTGTTGACGCCGGTGCGGAAAACCGCCCTTAGAGCGGCTAAGTATTTGTCCCTCACAGTCTTCCCTGACAGGTGTTTCTCGTGGCGTAGGTAGTCACACCACTGGGCAATTTCTGAACGCGTGATGCGGTTGGCATCGTCGTGGTCAAGAAAGGCTACCAGCGAGTCCACCTTATGTCAGAAAATCTGAGGCAGTCTTGCTTGCGCCATTATCGGCCAAGTGATCACGCTCCCACAAGCTGAACAAATGGGGCAGAGAGGCCTCTCCCATGTCAGCTTCCGGAGACTTTGGAGGGGACCACTCCGGAAACCTGTTAGCCTTCGGATCAGCGCTGTAGTCGCCCTTAGCGTTGCGTTTGATTTGCTCCAGCGACTGAAGATCGGTCCTGTGAATTTCCCGCAGTAGGATTTCGCGGGTTGCAATATCAACCTTGATCGCGCGTGCCTTTAAAATCTTGTCAGCTGCCCGCCGATACCACACTTCAAGGCGCGAGGTGTCGTGACCAACGCCCTGTCGCATTTCCAGTTCGTTTAGAGTGGAAGCCAAGATTGGCGGATTGTCTCCAAACTGATCCCTGAAAAAGGAGTATCTCTGCTTTGTGAGGGCAACCACCTCTTTGTGGCTCAGGGTGATGATCTCAGACCGAAGATAAGCCCACTCGCGGTTCAGCTCATGGAGTTTGCTTGCATGGCGAGCTTTGGCTTCGGTGGGGTCTTTTGTCCGCAGCGAGGCTTTGATGGCTTTGCGCCCTACCTTGTCAACTAGGTCAACGGGGACCCTCTGTTGAAGATAGTAAACGCCATTTTTCAGCTTGATCGGTCGGGACATTGGAAGGGCCATGTATGCCGCGTCTGTATACCACCGAGGGGACTTCAATGCCATGATACAGCACATCTTTTTGATATTAAAGTCAAAAGGATGGTGCTGTGAGAGAGGATTGAACTCTCGACCTCACCCTTACCAAGGGTGTGCTCTGCCACTGAGCTACCACAGCAATCGGCCGCTGATTAGACGCTTCTGCGGCGTGGCGCAAGCCTAATCTGGACCCGCCCGGACGCGTGATGTAAGGACGGCGCATGACAGGCAAGGACACACCGAAACGACAGCGCAGTGAGGCCGAGATCCGTGAGGATCGGCTCAAGCAGGCGCTCAAGGCCAATCTGGCCCGGCGCAAGGCGCAAACGCGGGAGCGTAAGGCGGGTCATGCAGGCAATGATACCGGCCCCAAAGCGGGCGGCGAGCAGGAAGGCTAGACGTAAATGGACAGCATCATAGTGACCGGGAATGGCCCGCTCAGCGGCGACATACCTATTGCGGGGGCCAAGAACGCGTGCCTGACGCTGATGCCTGCGACCCTGCTCAGCGACGAACCGCTGACATTGACCAACGCGCCGCGGCTGAGTGATATCCGCACCATGTCGGCGCTCTTGGGCTCGCTGGGTGTCGAGGTGTCGACGTTGCAGGGAGGGCAGGTGATTGCCATGTCGTCCCATGCGCTCACCAGCCAGCGGGCCGATTATGACATCGTGCGCAAAATGCGTGCCTCGATCCTTGTTCTCGGGCCGCTTCTGGCGCGGTTCGGCCATGCCGAGGTGTCGCTGCCCGGCGGCTGCGCTATCGGCGCACGCCCCGTCGATCTTCACCTCAAGGCGCTGGAGGCGTTGGGTGCTGAGCTGGAGCTGAAAGAGGGATACGTGCACGCATCGGCCCCTGGCGGGCTGAAGGGCGGCACCTATGAATTTCCCATTGTGTCTGTCGGCGCGACGGAAAACGCGTTGATGGCCGCGACGCTGGCGAAGGGCACTACTGTACTGAAAAACGCCGCGCGCGAGCCTGAGATCGCCGATCTGGTTCAGTGTCTGCGCCGCATGGGCGCCCAGATCGAGGGTGAGGGGACCCGTACGATCACCATTCAGGGCGTTGACAGCCTGCACGGCGCGACACACCCCGTCGTGACCGACCGGATCGAGTTGGGCACATACATGCTGGCCCCTGCGATCTGCGGCGGTCAGGTCACGTGCCTTGGCGGACGCATCGATCTGCTGGCGGCCTTCTGTGAGAAGCTGGATGCGGCAGGCATTTCCGTGACCGAAACCGACAAGGGCCTGACCGTGGCGCGCAAGGGTGGCGATATCTGCGCCGTCGATGTGGCAACCCAGCCCTTCCCCGGCTTTCCGACCGACTTGCAGGCGCAATTCATGGCGCTGATGTGTACAGCTGGCGGCACATCGGTGCTGGAGGAGAACATATTCGAGAATCGGTTTATGCATGCGCCGGAGCTGATCCGCATGGGGGCCAAGATAGTCGTACATGGCGGCCACGCGACGGTCACGGGCGTCAAGAGATTGAAGGGTGCGCCAGTCATGGCGACTGATCTGCGCGCGTCGGTGTCGCTTATCCTGGCAGGGCTGGCAGCCGAGGGCGAGACGATCGTGAACCGCGTCTATCATCTCGATCGCGGGTATGAGCATGTCGAGGAAAAGTTGAGCGCCGTTGGTGCCAAAATCGAGCGGATATCAGGCCAATGAGTAAATCTACGACAAACGACGCCAAGTTTGAGGATGCGCGCGCGGCGGGACTGAACCTTGGCGCGCTGGACCTTGCCGATCTTCAGGTTCTCTCGGGGTTAGCGCAGGATGCGGTATTCCCGATCACCGAGATGAAGTGGCAAAAGGGTGCGCGGCGTTTTGCGCTGCTGCTGAATCGGTTCCGCTGGGAGGATGCAAGCGCCGGGCGCCACGCGCCTGAGCGGGTGCAGGCGCTGCTGGTCGTGGACGGCGTTTTGGGCGTGGCCAGTCAGGGCATCGACCGCACTGACCCGGACCTGATCCTGTCGCTGCTAAGCGTCACGTTCGAGCCGGGGATCGATGGCGCGGGCCATGTCCTGCTGACGTTGGCGGGGGATGGCGCGATCCGGCTGGAGGCCGAGACGCTGGACGCGACCTTGAAGGATGTGACGCGGCCCTATGTTGCCCCATCGGGCAAGACGCCGGAGCACCCGGAATAAGCCCGCCCAGACCGCCGCCGAGTAGGATCAGACATGCCCCGTTTCCTAGACCACGCCAGTCCCGATTTTGAAGCAGAGTTGGCCGCGCTGCTGAACGCTAAGCGCGAGGACAGTCCCGATGTCGATGAGGTCGTCGCGGCAATCATTGGCGATGTCCGCACCCGCGGCGATGCGGCGGTGATCGATCTGACCGAGCGGTTTGACCGCATCGCGCTGACGCCTGCCACATTGCGCCTTACCGCCGCAGAGGTGGCCGAGGCGGCGGGTCAGGTGGCGCCCGATGTGCGTGCCGCGCTTGAGTTGGCGGCCAGCCGCATCCACGCTTATCACCAGCGCCAGATGCCGGGCGATGACAGCTGGACTGACGAGAGCGGTGCGACGCTGGGCTGGCGTTGGACGCCCGTGGATGCCGCCGGCCTTTACGTGCCAGGCGGCACCGCGACCTATCCAAGTTCGGTCTTGATGAACGCCATTCCGGCCAAGGTGGCGGGTGTGCAGCGTCTTGCGATGGTCGTGCCGACGCCGGACGGCGCGTTGAACCCCGCCGTGTTGGCCGCAGCCCAGATCGCGGGCGTCGACGAGATATACCGTATCGGCGGCGCGCAGGCCATCGCCGCGCTGGCCTATGGGACCGAGACGATTCCCCCGGTGGACAAGATTACCGGACCGGGCAACGCCTATGTCGCCGCTGCAAAGCGGCGCGTTTTTGGCAAGGTGGGCATCGACATGATCGCCGGGCCGTCCGAAATTCTGGTCATAGCCGATGCGGACAACGATCCAGACTGGATCGCCCTCGATATGCTCAGTCAGGCCGAGCATGATGAGAGCGCGCAGTCGATCCTGATCACTACGGATGCGGCGTTCGGCAAAAAGGTGGCGGACGCTATCGATGCGCGCCTCAAGACGCTGGAGCGACGCGCCATCGCTGGGGCTAGCTGGCGCGACTTCGGCGCGATCATCACTGTACCGGACCTCGACGTCGCGGCGCAGCTTAGCAACCGCATTGCGCCCGAACATCTTGAACTGTGTGTCGCGGATGTGGATGCGCTCAGCGCGCGGATCACACATGCCGGCGCCATTTTCCTTGGGCAATGGACGCCTGAGGCCATCGGCGATTATGTCGGCGGGCCGAACCACGTGCTGCCTACCGCGCGGTCTGCGCGTTTCTCCTCCGGGCTGGGCGTGCTGGACTTTCTCAAGCGCACGACGCTGGCGCGAATGACGCCCGCCGCCTTGCGCGCGGTTGGCCCCGCCGCCGAAACGCTGGCGAAATCAGAAAGCCTTGAGGCGCATGGCTTGTCGGTGCGCGCCCGTCTGGACAAGCTGAACGGCTAGGGGCTGCCCGCCCGCTCCTATTGCCCCCTGCGCTTGCGCGCGTTACTGCTGTCTCCCAACAGCATTCGCGTGAAAGACCGCCCATGAGCCGCATTAGCCATATCGAACTCGACGACGCAAACCTGCCCGCCCCCACGCCCGAGATCGAGCAGGAGCGCAAGGTCGCCATGTTCGACCTGATGGAGGACAACACATTTGGCCTGCCCGCCCGCGAGGGGCGCGAGGTGCCCGGCGGCCCCTACCGCGTCGGCCTGTCGATCCGCGAGAAACGTCTGGTCTTTACCGTCACGACTGAGGACGAGGCGCCAGCGGCCGAATTTCACCTTTCGCTAAGTCCATTTCGCCAGGTGGTCAAGGACTACTACGCCATCTGCGAGAGCTATTTCGACGCCGTCAAGAACATGCCCCCCAGCCAGATCGAGACGATCGACATGGCCCGGCGCGGCATCCACAACGAAGGCGCGCGCATCCTTGAAGAGCGGCTGGAAGGCAAGGCCAATATCGACAGCGATACCGCCCGCCGCCTGTTCACGCTGATTTGCGTGCTGCATTTCGGCGGATAGGGCGATGGTGACGGAGCTTCCTCAATCGGTTCTGTTCTGCTGTGATTACAACGCCGTGCGCTCGCCGATGGCTGAGGGCATGATGAAGAAATTCTACGGCTCTGGTACCTACGTCCAGTCGGCAGGGGTCAAGAGCGAGCAGGACATTGACGGCTTTTCCATCGCCGTCTGTGCCGAAATTGGGGTCGAACTGGCCCGCCACCGCGCCCGCAGCTTTGACGAGATGGCGCAATGGGGCGACGATCTGGGATCGTTCGATCTGATCATAGCACTTAGCCCGGCCAGCCAGCGACGCGCGCTGGATTTAACGCGGGTATTTCATCTGGACGTGCTCTACTGGACGATCATGGACCCGACCGGCTTGGGCGAGACGCGCGCGGCCAAGATGACCGCATACCGCCAGTCGCGCGACCAGATCCTGAGCCATATGACGGAACGCTGGGGTGACCCAAGGGGAGAGTAGACCATGATTATTGAGCACTATTTTGACGGCTTCAACATTGGCGACACCGACGGCATGCTGTCCTGCCTGTCGGACGACATTGCGCACTATGTCAACGAGGGCGGTGTGCGCCGGGGCAAGGATATGTTTCGCGACTTTTGCGACCATATGACCAAGTGCTACAGTGAAGAGCTGACCGATATGACCCTGTTCGAGACCAAGGACGGCAAACGTGCCGCCGCAGAGTACGTGGTCAACGGCACCTATATCAACACCGACGACGGCCTGCCCGAGGCGGATGGTCAGATCTATATACTGCCCGCCGGATCGTTCTTTACGCTGGAAAGCGGCCTGATTACGCGCATTACAACTTATTACAACCTTGCCGATTGGCGCAATCAAGTTAGCAGATGACCGGGAAAGCCGGTGAGGTGGCTGTCGATATAGACGTGCGCCCGCTGCGCGGTGTCGCGCTTGAGGTGGCGCTGGATGATGTGGCACGTCTGCGGATCGAGGTGTTTCGCGCCTATCCCTACCTCTACGATGGTGACGCAGAATATGAGCGGCGCTACCTGCAGGCCTACAAGGACAGCCCCGACGCGATCCTGATCGGCGCCTATCACAATGGCCACCTTGTCGGTGCGGCGACCGGCACGCCGATGGAGGATCACGCGGATGATTTTGCCGCCGCCCTGGCAGGCCAGTCGCTGGACGGGCAAGAGACAGGCAGTCAAGCGCCCGACCTTACGCATATTTTTTACTGCGCGGAATCCGTGCTTCTGCCGCAATATCGCGGGCGCGGGATCGGGCACGCGTTCTTTGATGCGCGCGAAAATCATGCGCGTGCGCTGGGCTGCGACGTATCCGTATTTTGCAGCGTTCTGCGGCCTGCGGATCATCCCTTGCGCCCCCAAGGATACAGCCCGTTGGACGGATTTTGGCGCGGGCGGGGCTATGCGCCACTGGCCGGCGCCATCGCGCATTTCGCGTGGAAGGATACGGACCAGCCCGATGAGACCGATCACGACCTGCAACTCTGGATGCGCCGCCTCGGGTAAGGCTCTGATGCATGAGACTTAAATGCCAGTTAGGGTCAGAAACATCCTCGCGCCCGCGAAATGGCATGACCCTGTCCAATCCGCGCCATATTTGGTTCGTTAAATGCGGATGCCGGGGGGTCACATCGTTAAGGATATCATGATGCGCCCCATCGCCCTTGTCAGTCTTGCGCTGGCCTTTCTTTTGGCCCTGCCCACCGCCGCCGCCGCAGCCGAGCCGCGTGTGAAGCTTGGTTACGGCCGTCTCGTCACTAACGATTATATTGGCGATGGGCATGACCGCTGGCGCACCGGGTCTGTCGCAACCAGTCGCGTCTGGGGGCCGGAATGGGACGGGGCGCTGCCGGATGGCATCGGCCAGCTGTTGGAATTGCGCGTGAACGCGCAGATTATCGCGCCACAGGATCTGAATGCGCCCGCACCCGGCGACCGGCCTTATGCTGGGTCCATCGCTGTCGGGCTGCATACGCATTACGCCGCGCTGGGCAACGAAGTGTCTTTGGGCGGGGACCTAGTCTTTACTGGGCCGCAGACGGGGCTGGACGGGTTTCAGAGCTTTATCCACGATAATTTCAACGGGCAGGGCGTGGGCGCCGGGGTGCGTGGGGCCCAGATCGGCAATCATGTCTATCCCACTGCCGTGGCCGAGGTGGGACGCACCATTTTGCTGGGCGGCGCCGCCCTGCGCCCCTTCGCCGAGGCCCGTGCGGGCGCCGAGACGCTGATGCGCATCGGGGCCGATTTTACGTTTGGCGGCGTGCTGACGGGTGCCTTGCTGGTGCGCGATCCGGTGACTGGGCAGCGCTATCGCACGGCTGGCAGCAATTTGCCCGGCTATGCCTTCGTGGTGGGCGCTGACACCGCCTATGTCGAAGACAGCGCCTATTTGCCGTCCAGCCGAGGCTACAGTCTGAGCGATTCCCGCAATCGTGTGCGGGCTGGCGTTCACTACGGCGCAGACGCTGGACACCGTGCGTTTTATGGTCTGACGTGGTTGGACCGCGAGTTCAAAGGCCAGAAAGAATCGCAGATTGTGGGATCCGTGCGACTACATATCAAATTCTGACAGCTTTTTCTTGACGTGACTTCCCAGGATGAACTTCGGCTGCTAACCTCGTTTCAACAATAAAAAACTATCGAGGCAGGATAACGGTGATGGGAACGGGCTTTCGAGGCACGTTCGTCATTTGCTGGTCGCAGACAGAAGTGGACGGCTTTGTGCCGGACGCGGTCGAGCAGCTGACAGTTGGGGCAACATGGCGCTGGCACGGGACACCCGTGCGCGTCGATGGGCCACCGGAACTGTTGCGACTGGAAAATGCGGACGGATATGGGGTTAATCGCAAGAGTGCGGCGCGAATGGTGCGGCGTCTTGTAGGTGCAGCTGTTAGTGGAACGCGCGATTTAAGCGCGGTCGAATTGGACGATTCACTTCCAGACAGTAGTTTCGTCGTCACCAATGGCGCACAAAGCTACACTGTCAGCGTGATCGAACTGGGCGATGGCGCAGCGCCACTGGTGATGTTCATTGACGCGCTGCCACCGCAGAATACCGATATGTGGGTTGTGCATCACACGCTGGAGGGGGCGCAGATTGCGTCCACCGCACCCAGCACCGGCGGTGTCATATGCTTTACCCCCGGCACAAGGATCGACACGCCGGATGGCCCCAGACTGGTAGAGGATCTGCGCGAGGGCGACCGCGTGCAGACCAAAGACAACAGTGCTGAGGAAATCCAGTGGATCGGTAGTCGGCGCATGACAGGCGCGCGGCTCTTTGCGATGCCCAAGCTGCGCCCGATCCGCATCCGTGCTGGGGCCTTGGGTGGCTTGCGACCCGACGAGGAGCTGCTGGTCTCGCCGGAGCACCAAATGCTGGTAAAGGGCGATGTTGCCCGCGCCTTGTTTAATACGCCCGAGGTGCTGATCGCAGCCAAGGATATGATTAATTCTGGTAGTATTCGTGTCGATTTGACTGTGCGCGAGGTGACATACATCCACCTGCTGTTGCCGGGTCATCAGATACTCTGGGCCAATGGCGTCGAAACCGAGAGCTTTCACCCCGCTAGCGCGGCGCTGTCGACACTGGGCGAGGCAGACCGCCTGCGTCTGCTGGCGCGGTTTCCGTCGCTGGAGTATGAGCCTGAGCAGTATGGAGCGTTCGCACGCCGCAGTCTCAGCAGCCCCGAAGCCGCGATATTGGCCTTCGAAGCGGCATAATCTGGTCCTCAGCCGGGCAGCATCGCTGCCCAGCACCACATATAGTGACGTGACGGCCATGATGCGGGCTGGCCAATATCTATTGCGCTTTTTCGGTTGCTTTGGCCCAGATAGGGCTACGTATCTGGGCAAGCGGCAGGGATGTAATCAATATGACGCAGCAGCCGGTCATTGTGGCGCAACATATCGACAAGCATTTCGATGACTTTTCGGCACTGAGCGATGTCAGCCTGACCGTCCACCAAGGCGAACGTGTGGTCGTGTGTGGCCCGTCTGGGTCTGGCAAATCGACGCTGATCCGCTGCTTTAACGGGCTTGAAGCGCACGACAGCGGCACCCTGACGGTGGACGGGCGCGAAATGTCTGCAGATGCGCCGCATATACGCCAGCTACGTCAGGACGTCGGCATGGTGTTTCAGCAGTTCAACCTTTTTCCGCATCTGACGGTGCTGGAGAACCTGACCATCGGACCGCGCAAAGTGCGCGGGATGCCCCGCGCCAAGGCCGAGGCGCTGGCGCGCAAGTATCTGGGGCGCGTGCGAATTCCCGAGCAGGAGGGCAAGCGCCCCGACCAGCTGTCGGGTGGCCAGCAACAGCGCGTCGCCATCGCCCGCGCGCTGTGCATGGAGCCGCGCGTGATGCTGTTCGATGAGCCGACATCGGCACTGGACCCCGAAATGATCGGCGAGGTGCTGGACGTCATGGTCGATCTGGCGGAGTCGGGCATGACAATGGTCGTCGTTACGCACGAGATGGGGTTCGCCCGCAAAGTGGCTGACCGGATGGTGTTTATGGAGGCCGGGCGCATCGTGGAGATTTCCCCGCCCGAAAAGTTCTTCAGTGATCCCGATACGGACCGCGCCAAGCTATTTCTCAATCAGATCCTGAACCATTGAGACGCCTGCGCCGCGCCCTCAATGTGCCCGTCGTGGCCGTGCTGCTTTATGCCGTGATCATGGCGGCGATCTTGTGGGCGTCCTACGCGGGCGCGCGGGACATGGGCTATAACTGGCAATGGTACCGGGTGCCAAAGTATCTCTACACGCTCACTGATGACGGCTTTCAGCCTGGCGAATTGCTGGTAGGGCTGTGGGCGTCTGTCAGGCTATCTGCTGCCGCCTTCGGGCTGGCGACGCTCTTGGGCGCACTGATCGCGATCATGCGCCTGTCGGGGCTGGTTGTGGGGCCAGGCGTGTCGGTGGTCTACCTCGAATTTGTTCGCAATATCCCGCTTCTGGTTCTGCTCTACCTGTTCTACTACGTCCTCGGCCCGATCTTTGGTCTCACCCGCTGGAGCGCGGCAATCCTGACACTGGCCATTTTCCACTCTGCCCTGATCTCTGAGATTTTCCGCGCCGGCGTCAACTCCGTCTCGCGCGGCCAGTGGGAGGCGGCAGACGCCATCGGCATGACGCGCGGCCAAGCGTTCGTTTACATCATCATCCCTCAGTCAGTCCGCTTCATGCTGCCGCCCCTCACCGGCGAGGTGGTGCATCTTATCAAATCGTCGGCCATCGTGAGCGTCATCGCGGTGGCCGAGCTGACGACAGTGGGCCGCAACATTATCTCGGACACATTTATGAGCTTTGAGATTTGGTTTACTGTGGCTGCGATCTACCTTGCTGTCACGCTAACTCTGTCTTTCGGTGTCTCGGCGCTGGAGCGGCGGTTTAATCCTACTTAACTCAACCAGCTAAATTTTTTGGAGAATGTCCATATGTCGACCACCCGTAGAAAGGCCATGATTCTTGGCCTCGCCTTCGCCGCGACGACAAGCACGATCACCATGCAGCCAGCGTTCGCACAATCTGCGATGCAGTCGCTGTCGGGCGAATCCGTGATTGAGACGATCAAACAGGACGGCGTTCTGCGCATTGGTCTGTCTGTGTTTACGCCTTGGTCCATGCGCAACATCAACGGCGAGCTGATCGGCTTTGAGCTGGACGTGGGCCGCGCGCTGGCAGAGGATATGGGCGTGGATGTCGAGTTTATCCCGACCGCATGGGATGGCATCATCCCCCAGCTGGTGTCGGGCAATTTCGACGTGATCATCTCGGGTATGTCGATCACACCCGAGCGGAACCTGACCGTCAACTTCAGCGATCCCTATGCGTTTTCCGGCCAGACCATCCTTGCCAACAAGGGCATGACTGACGGCTTCACGCTTGAGGATTACAACAGCGCTGACGTCACATTCTCGGCCCGCCGGGGTGCGACGCCCGCTACGGTCATCGCGGAGCTCTTTCCCGAGGCTGAGCTGCTGCTGTTCGACGAAGAAGCAGCAGCCGTGCAGGAGGTGCTGAACGGGAACGCGCATGCCACTATGTTTGCTGAGCCAGCCCCCTCTATTGAGGCGCGCCGCTACCCTGACCAGTTGCATGTGCCGTTTGACGAGACGTTCCTTGCCACTGGCGAAGGCTTTGCGCTGCGCAAGGGCGATCCCGATGCGCTCAACTTCTTCAACAACTGGATCGCCGTTCGCACAGCATCGGGCTGGATGAAAGAGCGTAACGATTATTGGTTCAAGGGCGACGCTTGGCAGTCCGAAGTAGACCAGTAAGAGCTGACCAGCGTGCCCTCGATCCTGCAAAAACTGCGCTGGCCGGACCTGTTGATCCTCGCTGTTATCGCGGTGGGGATCGGCTATGTCGCGCTTAGCATTGAGGGCACGCTAAACTACGAATGGCGCTGGCATCTTATCCCCGACTACATCGTGCGCTGGCGCGAGGACCGGGGCGAATGGTTTGCCAACCTGCTGTTGCAGGGGCTGTTCACCACGATCCGCATCAGCATTTACGCCAGCGTTCTGGCGTTGATACTGGGCGTATTGCTGGGCATCGCGCGCTGCGCCAGCAACCTGACTGTGCGTTTGCTGGCGCGTACCTACATGGAACTCCTGCGTAATATCCCGCCCGTCGTCATCATTTTTATTTTTTTCTTCTTCCTGTCCCAGCAGTTGATCGACGCGCTGAACTTGAACGCATGGGCGCGCGATATCGCACGTGGCGACAATGCCGCGATCTGGGAGTTCTTCTTTGGCGATATGCGGCGCTTCCCTTCGCTCATCTCGGGCGTGATCGTGCTTGCCCTGTTCGAGAGCACGTTCGTCGGCGAGATCGTCCGCGCGGGCATCCAATCGGTAGCGAGGGGCCAGCGCGAGGCGGCGCGCGCCATTGGCATGGGGCCGTTTCAGGAGATGCGCGATATCATACTGCCGCAGGCGATGCGCAAGGTGACGCCGCCGATGGCGAACCAATTCATCAGCCTCATCAAAGACAGCTCGATCATCTCGCTGATCTCGGTGCAGGATCTGACCTACAAGACGGTCGAACTCGTCGCCTCCACCCGCCTGATATTCGAGGCGTGGATCACGACGGCAGCGCTCTATTTCATCCTGTGTTTTGGCCTGTCGATGCTGTTCCGGCGACTAGAGCGCAGACGCTGACTGCGCTCAGAGAATGGGATCCATCAGCGCATCATCCAACTGGCAATCACAGACTGCATCCTGTCCGCACGGCACTGGGTCCAGACCCTGCTACAGGCAAATCTGCGGCTCGGCGATGCGCCCGGCGCGGCAGGTAACGGTTATCATATCCGGCTCTAAGTTCGGATTTCCCTTGAGAAACGCGGCCTCAACCACGTGGGCGGGCATGGTGATGGGGCTGTCCAGCTTTGCGAATACATCCGGTTTGGCGACGTGGCTAAATGCCTCGCGCGACAGTGCAAAATAGGCGGGCGCACTCAGCCCCGTGCAGCGGCCATGCTTGTTCCACTGATACCACGCTAACCCTCCGCTCCACATGATGTCGGTCATCGCGGTCGTCATGCCGCGAGGTGGCGGGCGCTGAACAGTAGGGAAAAAATGGGCCGGCCACGATAGAATTGCGGCCAGAGGCCAAGCAGCGTCCAGCCGACATCGGCGGTATCTTCGCATTCGGGTGCGCCGCGCGGGTCGCCCATAGTGGCGCACCACGTCGGTGTCCAGCTGAGGGCCAACACGTAACAGTCGAACTCCCCAGCTTGTTCGCCATCCGCCCACGCAACTGTGCCTGCCACGCTAAAAATCATGGTGCAGGCCACCAGACTGATCAGCAGGGTACGCATATTTCGGTCTTTCCAAATGACATGGAGGGCACTATACGAGTAGTCAAGTTTCCCGACAATGGCGACCTGCTTCGGACCAAACCGAAGCCTCCTGGAGACAGGGGACAGGGAAGGCATGTTCAGGACGTATAGGGTGTAGGAGAGACAAATGGCGAAACCACTCATGGCCAAAGCCACCGCCGTCTGGCTGGTGGACAACACCACGCTCAGCTTTAAGCAGATCGCGGATTTCGTTGAAATGCACGAGCTTGAGGTGCAGGGCATCGCCGATGGCGATGTGGCCACAGGCGTCAAAGGGTTCGATCCGGTCGCCAACAATCAGCTGACCCAAGTCGAGATTGACGACGCCGAAAAGAACCCGGTTCATCGGCTGAAGCTGAAGCATAACGCCGCCGCCGATGGCGAGGAAAAGCGCCGTGGCCCGCGCTATACCCCGCTTAGCAAGCGTCAGGACCGGCCCGCGTCGATCCTGTGGCTGGTCAAGTTTCACCCTGAACTGGCGGATGCCCAGATCTCCAAGTTGGTGGGCACGACCAAGCCGACCATTCAAGCGATCCGCGAGCGCACGCACTGGAACATTTCGAACATCCAGCCTATCGATCCGGTCGCGCTGGGCCTGTGCAAGCAATCCGAACTGGACGCTGCCGTGCAAAAAGCCGCTGCCAAGAAGGCCAAGGACGGCGCCGCGATGAGCGATGACGACCGCCGCAAGCTGCTGAGCACCGAGCAGAGCCTGAGCAGTGACGACGACTACAAGATGCCCACAGCCATTGAAGGGCTGGAGACATTTACGCTGGGCGAGGCCGAGCCTGAGGTCACAGAAAAGCAATATGACGCTGACAGCTTGTTCAAAGTGCCCGCAGCCAAAGCTGATGAGGACGAGGACGAGACTGAAGGTGAAGGCGACAAGACCTAAATTCGCGCCCGCTGACATGACAGGAATCCCGGCTGCGAAACCGCATGCCGGGATTTTTTTTGCGTGCGGGTGAATTTAAGCTTGCGAGAATCCGGGGTGCGTATAATTGGCGACTTCAAGACGCCAACGCACGCGCCTCTGGCCGGTCCGCCATATTGGGCTGACCTCCGGTTCATGTAGCGACGGTAACGTCTCTGACTGCCGATCCCCCCGGATATGACCGGGGCTATCCTTTTGGAGATGACCCATGACAGCCATGATCCCCGGCACCCTGTGTGCCGATATCTATTCCGTCCCCGCTTCTGATTTCCTGTCCAATCCTGCCGCCGCGTTCATCGCATCGAACATGTTCGATCGGCCCACGCTGGTCGTCAGCCGTGCGCGCGTCGCCACGCAATATGACGCGCTGGTCGCCGGCCTTGGCGATGCCCACATCCACTATGCCGTCAAGGCGAACCCCGCGCCCGAGATCATCCGCCTTCTGGTGCAGAAGGGCGCGCGCTTTGACGCCGCCAGCCGGGGCGAGATCGAGCTGTGCCTGAGCGAGGGCGCGCCCGGAGCCGACATCTCGTTCGGCAACACTATCAAGAAGCCCGCTGACATCGCCTATGCCCACGCGCATGGCGTGACGCTGTTCGCTGCCGACAGTGAGGCCGAGATCGACAAGCTGCGCGCCCACGCGCCCGGCGCGCAGGTCTATCTGCGCGTTATCGTCGAGAACTCATCCGCTGATTGGCCGCTGAGCCGCAAATTTGGCTGCGCTCGCTCGGCCCTCGCAGATCTGATGGACTATGCGCGCGCGCACGGCGTCGACGTGGCAGGTCTGTCCTTCCATGTGGGCAGCCAGACGCGCCGCTCCGAATTCTGGAACCCGGTGCTGGACCAGATCGCGGAGCTTTGGACCGCTGGCATTGCAGCAGGTCACGACCTACGTGTGCTGAACTTGGGGGGCGGTTTTCCTGCCACCTATGAGGAGGACATCATTGACGCGGGCACTTATGCGGCCGCTGTGATGGATGCCGTGACCGAGCGCTTCGGCGACGTGGCCTATATAATGGCCGAGCCGGGCCGCGGTTTGGTGGCCGAGGCAGGGCATATCGTGGCTGAGGTGCTACTGGTGTCGCGCAAGTCGGCAGACGATCTGCATCGCTGGGTATATTTGGATATCGGTATGTTTTCTGGCTTGGCCGAGACAATGGGCGAGGCGATCCGCTACCGCATCCAGACGCCGCATGATGGCGGCGAGATGGGCGCCTGCATTCTTGCCGGGCCATCTTGTGACAGTGCCGATATTCTGTACGAGCAGCGCCCCGTTAACCTGCCAATTGCACTGGCCTGCGGCGATCGCGTGGTGATCCGCCATTGCGGCGCCTATACCAGCAGCTATTCGTCTGTCGGCTTTAACGGCTTTCCGCCGCTGGACGTCGTGGTCATCTGATACTAGCCGCTGCTGGGTTGATCGCCCGGCAGTGGCGCCCTAGGCTGCCTGAACCCAAGGATCAGGAGCTCTAAACCATGCCGCGCCCCCTCGATATCGCCTGCCTTCAATTGAGACCAATGCCCGATATGGACGCGGCGCTGAGCGAGGTGCTGCCGCTGGCCCGCGAGGCCGTGGCAGGCGGTGCGCAAATGGTGTTTTTGCCCGAATATTGCGGTGGTCTCTGCTCGGACGGCCCCGCGGTCGCGCCGCCGTCGGCACCCGAGGCGGATCACCCCTTTCTGGCCGCGATGCAGGCGTTTGCGGCTAAGAATGGGGTGTGGATTAACCTTGGATCTGTCGCCGTGGCCAGCCCTAATGGCCGTATCATAAATCGGGGTTTCATGTTGTCGCCTGAGGGGCAGATCACCGGGCGCTATGACAAGATTCACTTGTTTGACATCCAACTGTCCGAGGCCGAAGTCTACCGTGAAAGCGACCGGGTCGATCCCGGCACTTGCGCCGTGATCCATGACACGCCGCTGGTGCGGGTCGGTCATACGATCTGCTATGATCTGCGGTTTGCGCATCTTTTTCGCCGCCTCGCGCAGGGTGGGGCCGAAATACTGGCCTGCCCAGCAGCATTTACCGCCAAGACGGGCGCCGCGCATTGGCACGTCCTGACCCGCGCGCGCGCGATCGAGACGACGCGGTTTATGGTGTCGGCCGCGCAGGTCGGCCCAATACCGGGCGGGGGAGAAACCTACGGCCATTCGCTGATCGTAGACCCGTGGGGCACCGTTTTGGCCGATGGAGGCGCTGGACCGGGCGTGGTAGCAGCGCGGATCGATCTGGAGATGATGGCGGCAACGGCGGCGCGCATCCCCAGTCTGATGAGCGACGCGGAATTCGTACTCGTTTGATAAAATCCGCGCTCTATTAAGGAAGTTGAGGAACTTTCTTGGCCTCCGGCGGGAGTATTTTGGCCCAGATGAAATGCGGGCGCCGCCTGAGATGAGGCGGCGCCCTGCGTCTTATTTTGGATAGCCGATGGTTCTCAGGGCTTCTGCGATCTCATCCAAGATCGCGGGGTCGTCGATGGTCGCTGGGGGCTTGAACGTCTCGCCGTCAGCAAGGCTTGCCATCGTGCGGCGCAGTATCTTGCCTGATCGTGTCTTGGGCAGGCGGTCAACCACCAGTGCCAGCTTAAAGGCGGCGACGGGGCCGATTTTTTCACGCACGAGGGCGACGCATTCGCGTGTGATGTCCTCTGCTGGGCGGTCCACGCCCTTGGTCAGGCAGACGAAGCCAATGGGAACCTGCCCCTTCAACTCATCTTTGGCACCCAGTACGGCACATTCGGCGACGTCGGGGTGGCTTGCCAGTACCTCCTCCATCAAGCCGGTGCTGAGGCGGTGTCCGGCGACATTGATGACGTCGTCGGTGCGGGCCATGATGTAGATGTATCCGTCCTCATCCATGAGGCCGGCATCGCCTGTCTCGTAATAGCCGGGGAAGGTGTCGAGGTAGGATTTGCGAAAGCGCGCTTCGGCATTCCATAGCGTCGGCAGGGTTCCGGGAGGCAGGGGCAGCTTGATCGCGATGGCGCCGAGTTCGCCCACCGGCTTGGGTGTGCCGTCCTCGGCGAGGATCTCGATCTCGTAGCCGGGCATTGGCACGGCGGGCGAGCCGACCTTGACGGCTAGCGCCTCGAGGCCAACGGGGTTGGCTGCAATGGCGCTGCCGGTTTCGGTCTGCCACCAGTGGTCATAGACTGGCTTTCCCAACATCTTTTGCGCCCAGTGGATCGTATCGGGATCTGCCCGTTCGCCCGCCAGATAGAGTGCGTTGAGGCAGGACAGGTCGTAGTCCTTCAGTAGCTCGCCTTTGGGATCCTCGCGCTTGACCGCGCGGATGGCGGTGGGCGCGGTAAAGAAGCTGCGCACCTTATGCTCGGCGATAACGCGCCAGAACGTGCCAGCGTCGGGGGTGCCTACCGGCTTTCCCTCGAACACGATTGTGGTGTTTCCGTGGATCAGTGGTGCGTAGCAAATATAGCTGTGACCGACGACCCAGCCAACGTCGGAGGCGGCCCAGAACACATCGCCGGGTTCGACGTTGTAGATATTCTTCATCGTCCAGTTGAGGGCCACCAGATGGCCCGCAGTGGCGCGGATCACGCCCTTGGGCGCGCCGGTGGTGCCAGACGTGTAGAGGATATATGCCGGGTGATTGCCCTCGACGGGCAGGCAATCGGCTGGTTCGACGCCAAATTGGAAGCCGTGCCAGCTGACGTCGCGGCCCTCGATCAGTTTGGCCACTTCCTGTTCGCGCTGAAAGATGACGCAGAAGTCTGGCTTGTGCGCGGCCTGATCAATGGCGCCGTCAAGGAGGGGTTTGTAATGCACATTGCGGTTTGGCTCGATCCCACAGGAGGCGGCGATGATCGCCTTGGGGGTGCAATCGTCGATCCGCACGGCCAGCTCGTTGGCGGAAAAACCGCCAAAGACGACTGAGTGGATCGCACCGATGCGCGTACAGGCTAGCATTGCCTCGACCGCCTCGGGCACCATCGGCATATAGATGATGACGCGGTCACCCTTTTCGATTCCCTTGGCGCGCAGCGCACCTGCAAGGCTGGCGACACGCGTCTGAAGCTCGGCGTAGGTGATGGTATGCTTGGTTCCGGTGACTGGGCTGTCATGGATGATGGCGGCCTGATTGCCGCGCCCTGCTAGAACGTGGCGGTCGACAGCGTTGTAACAGGTGTTGACGCGGGCATCTGCGAACCATTCGTACATATGGTTCCCGCGATCAAAGAGCGCCTTTGTCGGAGGTTCGTCCCAGTCGATGGCGTCCGCTTGTTTTAGCCAATAGGCCTCGGGGTCGTCCTGCCAGCTTTTGTAGATATCAGCGTAGGTCATGTAAGCCTCTCATACGTCACGGACCTTTGTAGGGCGGTGGTGGGGGGAGGGGCAAGTCGCGATTCAATTGGCGAGTGGGGCGCGAAAAGGATGCTAGGAAGGCGCAAACGCTGGAATTGAAACAGCGCCGCTGCGGAAACGGGACGGCGCTGTTGTGTCTCAGGCCCAAATACTCAGTTAGGACGGGGCCCCGCGGTCTCAGCCGTAATGCGCGACCGGCGTGCCGGCGATTGCGCCCATGTTCAGCAGGCCCCGGGCCGTGATCGAGGGCGACACGATATGCGCGCGGTTGCCCATGCCCATCAGGATCGGCCCGACCTCAAGCCCGCCCCCTTTCATTTTCAGGATGTTGCGCACGCCGGACGCCGCATCTGCGTTCGAGAATATCAGCACGTTCGCCGCGCCCCGCATCCGGTTGCCGGGCAATAGGCGTTCGCGCAAATCTTCGTCGAGGGCGGTATCGATATTCATCTCGCCCTCATAGCAGAAATCGCGCGGTTGCGTATCAAGCAGGGCAATTGCGGCGCGCTGGCGTTTGCCTGAATCCTCGCCTTGATTGCCGAACTGCGATTGCGAGCAGAAGGCAATGCGCGGCTCGATGCCAAAGCGGCGCACGTGACGCGCGGCGCCGATGGCGGTCTCGGCCAGATGCTCGGGCGAGGGGTAGACGCGCACATGCGTGTCGCCAATGAACAGCGGCCCGTCCTCAAGGATCATCATCGACAGCGCGCCATGCGGGTAGTGATCGGCATCACCCAAGACTTGGGTCACGTAGTTCAGATGCCAGCGATATTCACCGAACGTGCCACAAATAAGCGAGTCGGCTTCACCGCGATGCACCATCACGGCGCCGATAGCGGTGGTATTCGTACGCATCACGGCCTTTGCCAGATCGGGGGTGACGCCGCGCCGCTTCATAATCTCGTGGTAGCTGGTCCAATAGTCGCGATAGCGCGGATCATCCTCGGGATTGACCAACCGGAAGTCGCGGCCCGGCCGGATATCCAGCCCCATCCGCTCGCACCGGGCCTCGATGACGTTTGGGCGGCCGATCAGGATTGGCTGCTCGCTGGTCTCCTCCAGAATGGCTTGGGCAGCGCGCAAGACGCGCTCGTCCTCGCCTTCGGCAAAAACGATACGGCGGGCGTCCTTTTTCGACGCCTCAAAGACGGGGCGCATCAGCAGCGCTGATTTGAACACCGAGGCGTCCAGCTTGGCCTTGTAGGCGACCAGATCGTCCAGCGGGCGCGCGGCGACGCCTGATTCCATCGCCGCGCGGGCGACGGCGGTCGATACGATGCCCGACAGGCGCGGATCGAACGGCTTGGGGATTAGATAATCGGGGCCAAATGTCAGTGGCTCGCCTTGATAGGCGGCGGCCGCCTCGGCGGAGGTGGTGGCGCGGGCCAGCTCGGCTATGCCGTCGACGCAAGCGATTTGCATGGCGTCGTTGATCTGGGTCGCACCCACGTCCAGCGCACCGCGAAAGATGAACGGGAAACACAGCACGTTATTGACCTGATTTGGAAAATCGCTGCGCCCGGTAGCGATGATCGCGCCCGGCACAGCGGCGCGGGCGATGTCGGGCATGATTTCGGGTGATGGATTGGCGAGCGCAAAGATGATGGGGCGCAGGGCCATCCGCTTGACCTGCTCAGCGCTCAGCACGCCTGGGCCTGAAAGGCCGAGGAAAAGGTCGGCGCCGCCGATCACGTCGTCAAGCGTGCGCAGATCGGTCTTTTGCGCAAATTCGGCCTTTTGGTCGGTCATGTCCTCGGTCCGGCCCTCGTAGACCAGCCCTTGGATATCGCACAGCCAGATATTGCTGCGCTTCACGCCCAGTTTGACCAGCATGTTGAGGCAGGCGATACCAGCCGCACCGCCGCCGGTGGACACGATCTTGATGTCTTCCCACCGCTTTTTTGAGACATAAAGCGCGTTTGTGGCCGCCGCGCCGACGACGATGGCGGTGCCGTGCTGGTCGTCGTGAAAGACGGGAATACCTATCCGCTCGCGGCAAATTTTTTCAACGATAAAGCAATCGGGCGCCTTGATATCCTCAAGGTTGACTGCGCCGAATGTTGGCTCCAGCGCGCAGACGATTTCGGCCAGCTTCACCGGGTCTGGCTCGTTCACCTCCAGATCGAAGCAGTCGATGTCGGCGAATTTCTTGAACAAGACCGCCTTGCCTTCCATCACCGGCTTGGACGCCAGCGCACCGATGTTGCCAAGGCCCAGAACGGCGGTGCCGTTGGTCACGACGGCCACCAGATTTGCCCGGCTGGTATAGCGGCTGGCGGTGGCGGGATCGGCCTTGATCTCTAGGCAGGCCTCGGCGACGCCCGGCGAATAGGCGCGCGCTAGGTCGCGGCCATTGGCCAGCGGCTTGGTTGCACGGATCTCCAGTTTGCCAGGTTTTGGGAACTCGTGATAATCTAGGGCTGCCTGACGTGCGGTGTCTGTTGGGTCGCTCATTGTGCGGATCCTTGCCCGAATTGGGTGAGTGCGTAACTAGTCTATTTGGTCGACGGTTAGATCTAAAAATGCATCTTTGTAAGGATATATGCAATCCTGAAGCGAAGTGCCCCCGCTCAGGGTTACCATTGCCCGCGCCGCCCGCATCTGCAAATAAGGTGTAACCCATGCGCCAAAGGAACATCTAATGCAGCAGCACCTGACAGTCGTCAAACATCCCCTTGTCCAGCACAAGCTGACGCTGATGCGTGAGAAAGACACCTCGACAGCCGTGTTCCGCCAGCTTTTGCGTGAAATCTCGCAGCTGCTGGCCTACGAGGTCACGTATGAGTTACCCATGACCACCCGCGCGATCGAAACCCCAATGCAGGAGATGGACGCGCCCGTGCTGGCAGGGCGCAAGCTGGCGCTGATCTCGATCCTCAGGGCGGGCAATGGCCTACTGGACGGGATGCTGGAGTTGATCCCTTCGGCGCGTGTCGGTTTTGTCGGACTCTACCGCGACCAGGCGACGCTGAGGCCGGTGCAGTATTACTTTAAGGTGCCTGACCAGATGGGTAAGCGGCTGGTGATCGTGGTCGATCCGATGCTGGCGACTGGCAATTCATCTGCCGCTGCTGTCGATCTTTTGAAACAGTCGGGTGCGACCGATATTCGCTTCTTGTGCCTGCTCGCCTCCCCTGAGGGCGTGGCACGCATGAAAGAGGCACATCCAGATGTGCCCATTGTGACAGCGTCACTGGATGACGGGCTGGACGAGAAGGGCTACATTCTGCCGGGTCTCGGCGATGCGGGCGACCGGATGTTCGGAACGAAATAAGGCGCGCCCGCCCATGCTTGCCTGTTTACTAGCGGTTTGAATTAAGGCAGGATCGTCCCTACATCTTGTGGGGGCAATATGAAACTTACACGCGTGATAGCGCTTGCGGTCATCGCCGCGTCCTTTGGATTGGGTCTCGCCGAGGCCAAAACTCTTAGGGATGTCGGCGCGCCTGCAGAATTTCCGCCTAGTTCCTACACGGGACGCCAGTATGTCGACAGCGTCGGCTGCGTGTTCGTCCGGGCCGGGATTGACGGCAACGTGACTTGGGTGCCACGCGTATCGCGGGCCCGCAAGGTGATGTGTGGACAGCAGCCGTCGATCGCCGCCGCGCCGAAACCTGAGCCTCAGCCCCAAGTTGCGCCGCAACCTGTCGCTAAGGTGGCGGTCGCGGCTCCGGCGCCCGCACCTAAACGCACGGTGCGTGTTCAGGCTGAGCCCGCAGCCCAGCCCGCCCCGCAGCGTGTGCGCACCGTCGCTGTGCCCGCACAGCGCACAGCGCGGGTTCTGGCCCCGGCCATGCTGCCGGCCATGCAGCCTGTGCCTCAGCCCGCGCCCAAGCTGGTTCGTCGCAAAGTTGCCACCGCACCCGCCGCTTGCCCCGGCGCCAGCGCGCTGTCGTCACGCTACACGGGCAATTCGGCAGGCTTTGCCGTTCGGTGTGGGTCGCAGACCGCGGCGCACGTGACGCGCGTTCCGGGCACGCAGGCCGCACGTAGCGCACCGCGCGCCATGCCAGCGCCCAGCTATGCAACGTCGGCTTATACCCCCCCCGCCGCCGCCGCGCCCGCTGTGCCGCAGGCACGTACCACTCAGCAGGTCGTCCGGGTTGATCCCTACACCACGCGCGTCACGCCTCGCCATGTTGCGCAGGCGCAGGCCCGTGCGGCGCAGGGCGTCGTCATTCCGGACGGATACCAGCGTGTGTGGATGGACGGGCGCCTGAACCAGCAGCGCGCGCATCAGACCTTCGCAGGCAGGGCGCAAATGAACATGATGTGGACGCAAACCTTGCCGCGTCGCCTGATCCTGACGGATACGGGCCGCGACATGGCCGTGCATTATCCCGGCCTGATTTATCCCTACACGAGCTACGAGCAGCAGCGTGCTGCGATGTCCGCGCCCACGGCCCGCGTCGTAGTGTCAACGAAGTCGCGCCAACCGGCAGCACCAGAGGTGCAGGCCGCAAGAGCGCAAACAGCAAGCGGTCAAAACTACGTTCAGGCCGGGGTGTTCACCACCCGCGCGCAGGCGCAGCAAGCTGCGCAGCGCCTTGCCGGTGTTGGCCTGCCTGCACGGCTGGGCAGTATGACGCGCGGCGGCACGCGCTATAGCCTTTTGCTGAGTGGACCATACGCTAACGCTCAGGCGGCACAGGGTGCGCTTGCGCGGTTACGCGGTGCGGGCTTTGAGAATGCGCGCCTGCGCTGAGGCTGGAGGCCGTCCTGGAATTGCAAAGCGCCGGGTCCGATAGGGTCCGGCGTTTCGCATGTCGTCAGTGTGCCTAGCGCCTTGCAAGCCGGATGTAAAACGCGGCTTAAAATCAAGGGAATCGGGCTTTTTCACTGAATATACAGGCTTTAGCCGCCGCAGATGCCCTGCAGGCGTAGCCAATCGCTATCGCTCAGCAGTGGCGGGGGCATTTCGCCTGCGAATGGGTCGGCCTCGATCAGGGCAAGCGTTGTTTCGCCCGAGATATCGTGCGCATAGGCATAGGGCGCTGCGCGAATGGACCATGTCGCGAACCCCTCCAGCAGCACGGCGTCGGCGACCGGGGCCGCAGGCGCGTCGGCCAGCAGATATTCGGCGTAGCTGCGCAGCGCGACGCTGCCCGGATCGCCGGTGGTCAGCAGTCGAAACGCGGCACCAAGGCCTGCGTGATCCAGCAGTCGGCCCAAAGGGTCATAGGCGCGGGCGCGCAAACGCTCGGCCACGATGTAGCCGGCGACGACGTCCGGCTCCTCATAATCCTCGACCAGCGCGCGGTGGATCAGGATGGTGCCGCCGGGCAGCGTGGCCGTACCGGTGACGCCGCTGCGTAAGACGCGCAGCATCCCGGTGCCGCGCGTCGCAGGGATCCGCTGCGCCAGCCGGGTCAGCGCCGATACGCCGCCGGGTGCGCGGCAGGGCGGACCGGTGACAGATTGCATCTCACGCTCCAGCGCTGCGCCGATCTGGGCGCGTTTGACCGGCGGCACAACGCGCAGGGCGTGATCGCGCACTGCGCCCGGCAGCCAGAAGATGGCCAGCACCGCGACCACCGCCGCCGAGCCCAGCATCATTCCAAGGCGCAGTCGCCCCGGCTTTGGCCGCTGGCGGGCGATGACGGCGCGCAGCTTCTCGATGGCGTCGATCATTTGCGTCTCGGAGGCGTCCAACTCAAGCGTTTCGCCGGAGTCGCCATCAGGATGATAGAGCGCAGGGCTCTGCCCGGGATTGGCGCGAGTTACAGCCGGGATCGACCAATGCGCCAACACGCGGTCGCGCATATCGGTGATGATAAGCGTGGCGTTCCCAACCGACACGACAACCTCGGTTCGCTGGTCGGTGGGCACGCTGCGCCACAGGCCCGCAGCCTCTAGCCGTTCATATTCGCGAAGTGCTGTCATTTTTTGAGACGTGCGCCCATGCGTGGAATTTGCCCTATTATTTTAGGTAAACCCTAGCATGGGCGTGTGGGGGGCGGCAACGCTAGGCGGGGGGCCAAAGGGCAGCATTTGCAGTGGGCGGGGGACGCGCGCTGCGCGTGAGTACTTTTGCCAAGATGAAACGGAGAGACCTGTTTGTGCAGGGGGGTGGTGGGGCCGCGCGTGATGCGCTAGCGATTGGGTTTCACGAATGCGAGGTCGCGCCATGCCCCAGTCACCAGTTAGCTCCGACAGGCCCGTCAGGATTGCGGTAAATGGATTTGGCCGGATCGGTCGCGCGATTCTGCGCATTATTCTGGCGGGGCGCCGCGACGTGGATCTGGTCCTTATCAACGAGATCGAGCCGTTGGAGACCTGCGCCTATCTGTTTGAATACGACAGCGTCTACGGCACTTGGCCCGGCGATGTGAGCACGGAGCCGGGCGCACTGATCGTTGCTGGGCGGCGCGTGCCGTTTCATTCGGCAGTGGACCTGCGGCAGCTAGACCTGAGCAGTATCGATCTGGTGTTGGAATGCACCGGCATGGCGGGTAACCGCGCGATGGCCGAGCGCGGAATCGAGGCGGGTGCGCGCGCCGTGCTGGTATCGGGCCCTGCCGCCGAGGCGGACGTGACGCTGGTGCTGGGCGCGAATGAGGATGCCTTGAGCGACCAGCGGATAATATCCAATGCCTCGTGCACCACCAACGCGCTGGCGCCGCTGGCGCGTTTGCTTGATGGCGCGTTCGGCATCGTGTCGGGGCAGATGACGACGGTGCATTGCTATACCGGCAGCCAGCCGACGGTGGACAAGCCGCGCGACGCGCTGGAGCGCAGCCGCGCCGCCGCCCTGTCGATGGTGCCCACGACGACCAGCGCGCGCGGCCAGATGGATCTGGTATTACCGCAGCTGGCAGGCCGGATCGAGGCGCGCGCGATCCGCGTGCCGACGGCCAGTGTGTCCTGCATCGATTTGGTGATTCAGACTGGGGTGCAGGTGTCGGTGGAGGCCGTCAACGATGTCTTGCGCAGTGCATCCGAGAGTGGGGCATATACAGGTGTCTTTGGCTGGACGACGCGGCCATTGGTATCGTCGGACATGCACGCACGGCCCGAATCGATCATCATGTGCGGGCGCGAGACCTCGGTCTCGGACGGTGGTCTGCTGCGGGTGTTTGGATGGTATGACAACGAGTGGGGTTTTTCCTGCCGCATGCTGGACATGGCCGCACGTATTGGGGCGCGGCCCTAGCGGGCCTTAGAACCAGGGTTTGAAATTCTCCTCAAAGTCTGCCTGAACTGCGGCGTTGTCATACTCGGTCTGCACCCAATCCTCGAACATGATACCCGTCTGTGCGTGGCGCGCCTCAAAGAGGTCGAGGATGTAGTCCAGCACGCCCGTTCGCGAGCGTTTGACATGAAGAAACCGCAAGGCCAGCATCTGGCGCGCCTCGGCGACGGGGCGGCCTTCGATCACCATCAGGTAGATGGCGGAGGCAAACCCGGCGCGGTCGGCCCCCGACTTGCAATGCATGACGAACGGTTTTTCGATGGTCCGAAACGCGTTGATCACCGCCTGAATATCATTGGGCGGCGCAGCGTAGCGTGCGTGCAGCGTGACGTCCACTAGAGAGAGGCCCAGTGCTGCGCAGCTTTCCTTTTCGGTCAGATAATGCGCCGCCCCGGCAGAACCGCGCAGGTTAAGGATCGACTTGATCCCCATCTTCTTCATCGTGGCAAAGCGCTTCTGCGTTGGATGGTTCGAGCGCCAGACGCCCGGCGCCACCTCGAACTGGTTGGTCCAGATCCCGCGCAGAACCGCGTGGTCGAACCACAGGTTGTAGATATGCGCGCGGCGGCGGTTTTCGGGGGTCGAAAGGTCCGTGTTGTAGGATTTGCGCAGATTATGCTCCCAAGCGGCCAGTCGTTTGAAAAGGGGCATGTCGGCCTCGGCGCTGCGGCAGGAAGCATTGGTCTAATGGGCCGGGGGCCGCATGGCAAGCGCATGGGTGGATTGACGCGCGCCGCGATCGGCGTAGGGTGCCTCGGCATTCACAGGGCGAGGTAGCAGATGAGCGGTTTGGGCAACAATGGTGCGCTGGCAGGCGGGCGGTCCTATCTGGCCATTCCCGGCCCGTCGGTCGTGCCCGATGCGGTGCTGAACGCGATGCATCGCGCCTCGCCTAACATCTATGCGGGCGCGCTGATCGACATGACCGACACGCTGATTCCGGATCTCAAGCGTGTTGCGCGCACGCAGGCCCATGTGGCGATCTATATCGCCAACGGCCACGGTGCGTGGGAGGCGGCATTCGCCAATACGCTGGCACCGGGCGATACCGTGCTGGCGCTGGTCACGGGCCGGTTCGGTCACGGCTGGGCCGAAATGGCGCGTAGTATGGGCGCCGAAGTGCAGGTGCTGGACTTTGGGCGGACGTCACCGATCGATCCGGCCCGTGTCGAAGAGGCGCTGCGCGCTGATACCGCGGGCAAGATCAAGGCGGTGCTGGCGACGCATGTCGATACTTCGACCTCTGCGCTGAGTGATGTGGCCGCTGTTCGCGCTGCAATCGACGCGGCAGGCCACCCGGCGCTGCTGATGGCCGACTGCATTGCTTCGCTCGGCTGTGACCGGTTCGAGATGGACGCATGGGGTGTCGATATCGTCGTCACCGGTAGCCAGAAGGGGCTGATGTTGCCCCCCGGCCTCGGCTTTGTCTTTTTCAGCGACAAGGCTGCAGAGACGCGGCGCGGATTGTCATCGCGCGTCAGCCCTTACTGGGACTGGACGCTGCGGGCGCATCCGGACCAATTCTATCAGTATTTCTTTGGCACCGCGCCGACGCATCACCTATACGGACTGCGCGCCGCGTTGGATATGATCCACGGCGAGGGCATCGAGGCAGTTTGGGCGCGCCATGATCGCCTTGCACGTGCCATCTGGGCGGCATGCGAAGTGTGGGCCGAAGGGGGCGCGCTGCGGATAAATATGAGCGACCACGCGCATCGCAGCCGTGCTGTGACGGCCCTGTCGCTGCCCGCGCCGGGTGCCAGCGATCTGCGTGCATGGCTTGAGCAGAACGCCGGTATCACGCTTGGTGTTGGTCTTGGCATGGCCGAGCCGGACGATCCGGCGTGGCATGGATTTTTCCGTATTGGACATATGGGGCATGTCAACGTGCAGATGATTCTGGGTGTTCTGGGCAGTATCGAGGCCGGGATGAACGCGCTTGATATTCCGCGCGGGCAGGGCGCTATCGCCGCCGCCGCGCAGGTGATCGCGCAGGGCTAGCGCCCCGCGTCTTGAAGGGCGCCGGGCAGTGCGGTGGCCAGCCTCTCCAGATCACCTGGCAATCCGCAACTGATGCGGATGCAGCGATCCTGCGGGGCCACGAACGGCATCCGCGCAAAGATGCCGCGCTGGATCAGTCCGGCCAGCACGGCCCGTGCGAAATCGCCGTCCCTGCCACAATCGATGGCCACGAAATTGGTGGCCGAGGGCAGGGCGGTCAGCCCGTTTTCGCCAGCGATACGCGCGATGGTGGCCCGCGCCGTTTGCACTTCGCGCCGAATATGATCCATCCAGTCGGTGTCGTGATAGGCCGCCAGCGCGCCAGCCTGCGCGGCGCGGTTCATGCCAAAATGATTGCGGATCTTCTCAAACTCCGCGATCAGTGGCCGCGCCCCGATGGCATAGCCGACGCGCCCGCCCGCCATTCCATAAGCCTTTGAAAACGTGCGCATCCGGATCACGCGCGGATCATCCGCACTGATGGGGGCGGCAGTGCCTTCGGGTGCAAACTCCACATACGCTTCATCGAGGATCAGCAGGCATCCCTCCGGCAGATAATCCAATGCGGCGGTGACATCCGTGCCGCCCGCCCAGCTGCCCATCGGATTGTCGGGATTGGCGAAATAGATCAGCTTCGCACCCGTTTCCGCGGCGCGGGACATCAGCGCGGGCAGATCCTCGTGATCGGCGTGATACGAAACCTTGTGCAGTGTGCCGCCATAGCCCGCCACGTGGTAATTGAATGTTGGATAGGCGCCTGCGGATGTCACTACCGCATCGCTGGGCGCGATCATCATACGCACCAGATAGCCCAATAGGCCGTCGATCCCCTCGCCGACGACGACATTCTCGGGCGTGGTCACATGCCGATCTGCAATTGCGGAACGCAGCTCATAGCTGGACGAGTCGGCATATTTCCAGATCTCGGATGCGGCGGTCTGCATCGCTTCGATAGCGCGCGGCGAGGGACCGAACGCATTCTCATTCGCCCCGAGGCGGGCGGCATAGCGCGTGCCGTTCAGACGTTCCTGCACCTCCGGGCCGACGAAGGGCACGGCGGCGGGCAGCGATTGGATTAGCGGTGTGGTGCGTGTATCTGACATGGCGCCAGATAACGGCAAGGCGCGGCTATGTGCAAGGCTCACAGAACGGCTCAGAGGCCAACGGCCAGTAATGCGGTGGCAACGGCAGGCACGTCGCATGACGCCATACCTGCAATGTTGATGCGCCCGTCGCCGACGATATAGACCGCATGGTCGTCGCGCAGGCTGGCCACCTGAGCTGGGCTTGCCCCAATCAGCGAAAACATGCCGCGATGCGCGTCGATGAAATCGAACCGACCATCATTCGTCCGCGCCCTCAACTCCTGCGCCAGAGCGCCGCGCAGGGATTGCATCCTGCCGCGCATCTCGTCCAGCTCGGCCTGCCATTCGGCGCGCAGATCGCCATCGCCCAACACCATCGTCACCAGTCGTGCGCCATGATCGGGCGGGAAGGAATAACTCTGCCGGTTCAAATGCGTTAGCGCACCCTGCGTCAGCGTATGCGCGCCCGCATCGTGCATCACGGCCATAAATATGCCCGTCCGCTCACGATAGATGCCAAAATTCTTGGAGCAACTGGCGGCTATCAGCACTTCAGGGCAGGCGGCACAGATTGCCCGCGTGGCGGCAACATCCGCCTCAAGGCCGTCGCCGAAGCCTTGATACGCCAGGTCAACCATCGGCATGGCGCCGGCGGCATTCATCACGTCAATCAGCGCCTGCCATCCCTCTGCATCAGGGTCGGCGCCGGATGGGTTGTGGCAGCATCCATGCAGCATCACGACATCGCACTCGCGCAGCTGGTTCAGATCCGAGATCATCCCAGCGGTATCGACGCCGTGTGAGGCGGTATCGAAATAGCGGAATGGCACCGTCTCAATTCCCAGATAGTTTAGGATGCTCAAGTGGTTGCCCCATGTCGGATTGGTCACGAACACCCGCGCGCCGGGCCGCGCCATGCGCACCAGCTCCAACGCCAGCCGTACCGCGCCGGTGCCGCCGGGCGTGCCAATCGCAGCCACGTGGTTTGCGGGAACTTCATCGCCTAGGATCAACCGCCGCATCGCTGCCAGATACTCCGGCGTACCGGGCAGGGAGGTGTAGCTTTTGGTCGTCTCAGTCTCCCATAGCATACGCTCGGCGCGCTTAACCGCGCACATTATCGGCGTTTCGCCACTGGCATCCTTGTAGACGCCGACGCCTAGGTCGATCTTGTCGTCGCGTGGATCATCCAGCAACTGCTGCTTCAGCTTGAGGATTCCATCGGCGGCAAAGGCAGGCAGCCCGCGCATCATGTCAGGCCACGCCGGTGGCTACGGGCACGGTGGGAAACGCGCCCCATTCGGTCCACGATCCATCGTATAGCGCATTGTCGACATTGCCGATCTGCGCCAGCGCAAGGTTGATGACCGCCGCCGTGATCCCGGACCCACACGTCGTGATGATTGGCTGGCTCAGGTCGGCGCCTGCCCCATCGAACACGGCGCGCAGGGCATCTGGTGCCTTCAACGTGCCATCCTCGTTCAGCAGATCAGTATAGGGTACGTTGCGTGATCCGGGAATATGCCCCGAACGCAGCCCCTGCCGCGGCTCTGGCGCCTCACCTGCAAAGCGGGCGGCAGCACGGGCATCCAGAATGGTGTGATCGCCCAGTTTGGACGCGGCCGACACTTGCGTGACGTCCTTGACCATCTGGTTCTGCCGCCGAACCGTCATATGCCGGTCGCGCACGATGGGAGGCATGTCCTCGATCGCACGGCCCTCTGCCTGCCATTTGGGCAGACCCCCGTCCAGTACGGCGATGTCGCTCTGGCCCATGAGGCGGAACAGCCACCAGACGCGCGCGGCGGAAAACAGGCCATGCGTGTCGTAGACCACCACCTGATGCCCATCGCCCACGCCCATGCTGCGCATCCGCGACATGAACTTCTCAGTCGTGGGCGCCATGTGCGGCAGGTCCGAGCGGTGATCGCTGACCTCGTCTATATCAAAAAACCGTGCGCCGGGGATGTGCGCCGCCGTATATTCGGCACGCGCGTCACGCCCGGTGCCGGGCAGAAAGGTGGTCGCATCCAAAATGCGCAGGTCCGGATCTTTCAGATGCGCGGCCAGCCACTTGGTCGAGACTAGGATTCTCGGATCGTTATCAGCCATGATCGGCCCCTGTTTTGCCATTCATCTGGATTTGTAACGACCCAGTCAGTTAGCGACAAGAGGGCGTTACCGCAAGATGCGCATCCGCAGCGTTATAACCAGCGACAGCAGAACCGCGCCGCCGATGATGCCCCCCGCCAGATGCCACATCACCAGAGGCCCGGCCTCTTCGCCTGGCCCGATCCGGGCCAGCACTTGCCATGCGCCCGCACCGCCGATGATACCCAGCAATGTTGCGATCCACGTGCCGGGCGCGGCGCCCCGCATCACACCGCGCACCAGAACGGCGCCCACCGCCCCGCAGAACATCGCGATCAGTAGCTCCATCAGCGGTTATCCTTGAGCAGGCGCTGCTTCTGGCGGCCCCAGTCGCGCTTGGCCTCGCTCTCGCGCTTGTCATGGTTCTTCTTGCCCTTCGCGATGCCTATCTTCAGCTTCGCAAGACCGCGATGATTGAAATACAGCACCAACGGCACCAGTGTCATGCCCTTGCGCTGGGTATCCGACCACAGCCGCGCCATCTCCTTGCGCGACACCATGAGTTTGCGTCGCCGCTTCTCATCGTGGCCAAAGGTCTTGGCCTGTTTGTAGGGCGCGACATAGCTGTTCACCAGCCACAGCTCGCCATCCTCGACCGAGGCATAGCTCTCGGCGATGTTCGCCCCGCCCACGCGCAATGATTTGACCTCGGACCCTTCAAGGATGATACCGCATTCGATATCGTCCTCGATGGCGTAGTCGAACCGCGCGCGCCGGTTTTCGGCGACAACTTTGTAATTTTTGTTCTCGTCAGTCTTTGCCATGCATGCGATCTAATCATGCGCTGCGCCCAAGTCCAGCCATTGGACACCGATGAAGTCTGCACCTTATATTTTCATCTTGGTGAAAATACTCATCTGCGCCGCTGGCAGGGGGCTAGGCCGGGCGGGACGATGTGCGCTCAGCCTCGGTGTCCTGCACCAAGCCTTTCCCCGCACGCGCCAATAGGGCATGAATAGCGCAACAAAGGAGCAGACCCCATGCGCGAAAACAGCACCCCTCTTCTGGCCGTCCTCATCGATGCGGATAACACGTCGCCCAAATGGACGAAGGCGATCTTTGACGAGATTGCCGGCATCGGTGAGGCGTCTGTGCGCCGCTGCTACGGTGATTTTTCGTCGCAGCAGATGGCTGGCTGGAACAAGGTGCAGGCCGAATTCGGCCTCGTGCCGCACCACCAGCCAGCCAATACGGTGGGCAAGAACGCCAGTGATATTGCGCTGGTCATCGACGCGATGGATCTGATGCATTTGGGCCGTTTCGACGGCTTTGTCCTTGTCTCGTCTGACAGCGATTTCACCCGACTCGCCTCCCGCATCCGCGAGCAGGGGCTAGAAGTATTCGGCATCGGCGCCAAGAAAACGCCTGAGGCGTTTCGTCAGGCCTGCAAACGGTTTATTTACTTGGAGAACCTTGGCGGCGCGTCTGAGGATGCCCCCAGCAAGCCCACCGGCCAGAACCTGACAGAGGCGCGCGATCTGCTGTTCAAAGCGATGGACAGCATCGATCAGGACAGCGACTGGTACGCGCTGGGCCGACTTGGCCAGCAGATGACCACCGCCAATCCCGATTTCGACACCCGTAGCTATGGCCACAAGAAGCTGAGCGATCTGATCGTCGCGATCAAGGTGCTGGAGACGCGCCGCGAGGGCAATCAGCTGATGGTGCGCCGGATGGACTGACGTCGGATTGAGCAGGCGCAGGGCAGGGCGCCAATCTGGACAAGCGCCGCGCCTTGTGACACATCCTGCGCAACCCTGATCGAGGATTTCGGCCCCATGACCATCACCCGTTTTGCCCCATCGCCCACCGGCTATATTCATGTTGGCAATCTACGCACTGCGCTGATGAACTGGCTCATCGCGCGCAAGGCGGGCGGTACGTTCATCCTGCGCATCGACGACACCGATCCTGTGCGCTCCAAGGAAGAATACGTTGATGGTCTGAAATACGACCTCGAATGGCTGGGCCTGCACTGGGATCGGGTCGAGCGACAGTCCGAGCGACTGGACCGCTACCACGAAGCCGCTGATAAACTGCGCGAAATGGACCGCTTTTACGAGGCGTTCGAAAGCCCGACCGAACTGGACCTGAAGCGCAAGAAGCAGCTGAACATGGGCCGCCCGCCGGTGTATGACCGCGCCGCTTTGGCGCTGGATAATGCCGAAAAGGATCGCCTGCGTGCTGAGCGTGGGCCGGGCGTCTGGCGTTTCAAGCTGCGCCAGGAGCGGATCGAGTGGCCCGACGGCATTCTTGGCGATATCAGCATCGACGCGGCCTCGGTCAGTGATCCTGTATTGATCCGCGGGGACGGTCAGGTTCTATATACCCTCGCGTCGGTCGTCGATGACACAGAAATGGGCGTGACCGATGTCGTGCGCGGATCGGACCATGTTACCAACACCGCGACCCAGATCCAGATCATCGAGGCGCTGGGCGGGCATGTGCCAAATTTTGCCCATCACTCACTTCTGACCGGCCCGCAGGGCGAATCGTTGTCCAAGCGGCTGGGCACGCTCAGCCTGCGTGATCTGCGCGAAGCTGGCATTCAGCCTGCCGCATTGCTTAGCCTGATGGCACGTCTGGGCAGTGCTGACCCGGTGGAGCTGCGTACGGATATGCAGACATTGCTGGATGGTTTCGATATTTCGCGCTTTGGCTCGGCGCCGACGAAATTTGATATGAACGACCTCTACCCGCTGACTGCGCATTACCTGCAAGGGCTCGACTATGCCGAGGTCAAGGCGCGCATTGACAGTTTGGGCGTGCCGGACGATATCGCGCTGCTGTTTTGGCAGGTGACGCGCGGCAACATTTCGACCTTGGCTGATCTGGACGCATGGTGGGTCATGTTCCGCGATGGCGCTGAGCCTGTCATCGAGGAGGAGGACGCCGAATTCATCGTGACCGCTATGACCCTGTTGCCCGAAGGCCTGCTGGACGAGAGCAGTTGGAGCACGTGGACCGCCGTCGTCAAGGAAGAGACTGGCCGCAAGGGGAAGGCCCTTTTCATGCCGCTGCGCAAGGCCCTGACCGGGCAGGCACACGGCCCTGAAATGGCGCAGGTGCTGCCGCTGCTACAGGTTATCCGCGCGCGCGCGGGTAGCGCTGTGGCAGGGTAGCGCTGTGGCAGGGTAGCGCTGTGGCAGGGTGGCGCGGGGGCCGGTAGCGCGCTCCGGATCAGATGCGGGCCAAGTGCCCGCAGCCGTCACTCTTTTCGCATCTGCACCGGCAAACGCTCCAAAGCCGCATCGACCAGATCCAGTTCATCGCTGGTCAGCGTGCAGGCGCGGGGGTATCGCGGTTCTGCGCGGTCGTCCAGCACAGGCACGTCCCAGCCATCCGTAGTGTCAAAGAAATGCTGCGCGCCGTCTGTCCCGAACTCACGCAAGTAGCCCTGCACGACCACATCGATATAGCTGAGCAGCAGATGATAGCCGCCCTTCGGCACGGCATGTGGCGGCTCTGGCACCGAATAGACGGCGATCTGCGGCGTTTGGGGCAGGGAATGCTCGATCATGTGCTCAGCCGGCAGGCGGTCATACGCGCCCTCGCGGATATCTAGCGCATGCCAGTCAGCATCCGGGACAGGCGCGATCAGGCCGTTGATCCAAGTGCTGTCATCGCGAATAACGGACAGAAATGCGACTTCGCGCTGATTGGTGGGCCGCCATGTGCGCCTCCAGCCATTCAGTTGCGCTGGGTGCGCGTCCTTGAAATTATGCGTGTCGCGGTTCACGAGGCTGCCATAGCCAAAGAAATAGGCGGGAGTGAGTGTGGTCATGGAGAGGCCAATCTTTTTGCTTGTTCAAGTACTGGCGCTTCTTTCGCGTGGAATCAAGGCGAAGCCGCTGGGCAATTGCCCGTTCGTTCCGTAGCACCGTAGGTGTAAAATGTATCGTCAGCACGCCTCTGGAGTGATGGCTGCCGCTCGTCCGGCTAAATGCGGTTCTCGCATTTCTTCTTGCTGCCTGCGCGTTGGTATACTAGCGTTCATATCGATTGGATCGGGAGAACTGGCATATGCCGGTGCCGAAGGAGCAACCGCCCCGGAAACTCTCAGGCGACAGGACCTTTTCAATCATCAGAACTCTGGAGAGTGCCTCACTATGGGGCCGCCGAAGGGATAGCGATCTCAGGCGACAGGACAGAGGGGGCATCGTGGCGCGGCCTGCTTTGCAGGCATCAGCGCTTTTACGATGCCGATGTTGATTCTGATCAGCCCGGCAACCATTTGAGGAGGCCGGAATGAGTGATCTGAAGACGACGGTGCTGAACGCGCTGCACCGCGAGCTGGGGGGCAAGATGGTCCCTTTCGCGGGCTACGACATGCCCGTCCAATACCCCCTTGGCGTGATGAAAGAGCATCTGCATTGTCGCGCGCGTGCGGGCCTCTTTGACGTCAGCCATATGGGACAGGTCATCGTCCGTGCGCCCGGCGGCTACGCCGAGGTGGCCGCCGCGATGGAGGCGCTGGTTCCGGTCGACGTGGCTGGGCTGCATGAGGGGCGCCAGCGCTATGCGATGTTCACCAATGACGCCGGCGGGATCGAGGATGATCTGATGGTCGCGCACCGCGACGAAGAGCTGTTCGTCGTCGTCAATGCCGGCTGCAAGGATGCCGATATCCAGCGCATGACCGATCACATGCCAGGCTGCGAAATTCTGCCTGTGACGCACCGTGCGCTGCTGGCCCTGCAGGGCCCCGAGGCCGAGACGGTGCTGGAGGCGATGGTGCCTGGCGCGGGCGCGATGCGGTTCATGGATATCGCCATTCTGACGTCGGACTGGGGCGATCTGTGGCTGTCTCGCTCGGGCTATACCGGCGAGGACGGTTATGAGATTTCGGTCGAGGAGGACCGCGTCGAGGAGTTTGCACGCGCACTACTGGCGAAGGACGCGGTTGAGCCTATCGGACTGGGCGCACGCGACAGCCTGCGGCTGGAGGCTGGGCTGTGCCTTTACGGACACGACATCGACGCAGGCACCACTCCGGTCGAGGCCAATCTGGGCTGGGCTATCCAAAAAGTCCGCCGCTCGGGCGGCAAGCGCGCGGGCGGCTTTCCCGGCGCAGACATCCTGCTGCCGCAACTGGTGTCTGGCGGGGGCCGTCGCCGTGTCGGGCTGCTGCCCGAAGGGCGCGCGCCGATGCGAGATGGCACCGTGCTCTTCGCAGATGAGGCTGGCGGAGAGACGATAGGAACTGTCACCTCAGGCGCGTTCGGCCCCAGCATTGAGGCGCCGATGTCGATGGGCTATGTCCTCACCGATCTGGCTGCCCCCGGCACCACAATATACGGGGAGGTGCGCGGCAAGCGTATGGCCGCCAAGGTGGCGTCGCTGCCCTTCAAACCCGCAAACTTCAAACGCTGACCACCCAAAGGGAGACAAACAGCATGAAATATACAGAGGAACACGAGTGGCTGCGCGTTGAGGATGACGTGATCGTCGTCGGCATCACCGAGCACGCGGCCGAGCAGTTGGGCGATATCGTTTTTGTTGAACTGCCCGACGTGGGTACCGAAGTCGTCAAGGACGACGAGGTCGTCGTGATTGAAAGCGTCAAGGCAGCAAGCGATATTCTGGCGCCGATAGATGGCGAGATCGTCGAGGTGAACGAGATGTTGACCGGCGCGCCCAGCACGGTCAACGAAGATGCCATCGGCAATGGCTGGTTCTTCAAGATCAAAGCCAGCGACCTGTCCCAGATGGACGACATGATGGACGAGGCCGCATACCAGAAATTCATCGGCTGAGACTTTACTTGCGCGCGGGGGACGCCTCCGGCGGGAGTATTTTGGAACAATGAAAGACAGGCGGGGCGCATCTGCGGCCTGACTTGGATCCCCCGAATATGATGGAGAGTGACATGGCGTTCGAGCCCACCGATTATCTGCCATACGATTTTGCGAACCGGCGCCATATCGGCCCGTCGCCTGATGAGATGAAAGACATGTTGAGCGTGCTGGGGACCGATAGCCTTGAGTCGCTGATTGATGAGACAGTGCCAATGGCGATCCGCCAGAAAGAGCCGCTGAATTTTGGCAAGGCCAAGTCTGAAAGTGAGCTGCTGCATCACATGCGGCAGGTTGCAAGCAAGAACAAGGTTCTCGTGTCGCTGATTGGGCAGGGCTATCACGACACAGTCACGCCGCCTGCGATCCAGCGGAATATCTTTGAAAACCCTGCTTGGTACACCGCCTATACGCCATATCAGCCCGAGATCTCCCAAGGCAGGCTTGAGGCGCTGCTGAATTTTCAGACGATGATCAGCGATCTTACAGGTTTGGAAATCGCCAACGCATCGCTGCTGGACGAGGCGACGGCCTGTGCCGAGGCGATGACTACAGCGCAGCGCGTAGCAAAATCCAAAGCCAAGGCATTTTTTGTCGATCGCGACTGCCACCCGCAGAACATCGCGCTGGTTCAGACCCGCGCGGCACCTTTGGGCATTGAGGTGATCGTCGGAAATCCGGACAAGATGGAGGCCGGGACAGTCTTTGGCGCACTCTTCCAATACCCTGGCACCTATGGCCATGTGCGTGATTTCACGGATCATATCGCCAACCTGCATAAACATGGTGCCATCGGCATCGTGTCTGCCGATCCGCTGGCCCTGTGTCTGTTGAAAGAGCCGGGTGCGATGGATGCGGACATCGCGGTCGGCAGCACCCAGCGCTTTGGCGTGCCTCTGGGCTATGGTGGCCCACATGCGGCCTATATGGCCTGCCGCGACGCCTACAAGCGGGCGATGCCGGGACGGATCGTGGGTGTTTCCATTGATAGCCACGGTAACCGCGCCTACCGCCTGAGCCTGCAGACGCGTGAGCAGCACATTCGCCGCGAGAAGGCCACCAGCAACGTCTGCACCGCGCAGGCGCTTTTGGCGGTGATGGCATCGATGTATGCGGTGTTCCACGGGCCCAAAGGCCTGCAAGCGATCGCGCAGCGCATCCATCGCAAGACGGTGCGTCTGGCAGAGGGGCTGGAGGCGGCGGGGTTACAGGTAGATCCGAAAGCGTTTTTCGACACGATCACCGTCGATGTCGGCCCTTTGCAGGCTGCCGTGATGAAATCGGCGCTGGACGAGGGGATCAACCTGCGCCGCGTCGGCGAGAACCGCGTGGGTATCACGCTGGACGAGTGCACGCGTCCCGAAAATATCGAGAGCGTTTGGCGCGCCTTTGGTATCACCGAGCATGACGATGATTTCACGCCCAAATACCGCGTGCCCGAGAATATGCACCGGACGTCCGAATACCTGACTCATCCGGTGTTCCACATGAACCGGGCTGAAACCGAGATGATGCGCTATATGCGCCGCCTTGCCGACCGGGATCTGGCGCTGGACCGCGCGATGATCCCGCTGGGCAGCTGCACGATGAAGTTGAACTCTGCCGCCGAAATGATGCCGGTCAGCTGGCGTGAATTCTCGCGGATGCACCCCTTTGTGCCGCGCGACCAGGCCGAGGGGTATCACGAGCTGATCGACGACCTGTGCGCGAAGCTGTGTGACATTACTGGCTATGACGCGATCTCGATGCAGCCCAATTCCGGTGCGCAGGGGGAGTATGCAGGCCTGTTGTCGATTGCCGCCTATCACCGGGCACAGGGGCAAGGGGATCGTAACGTCTGCCTGATCCCGAACAACGCGCATGGCACGAATCCCGCCAGCGCGCAGATGGTCGGGTGGAAGGTCGTGCCCGTTAAATGCGACGATCGCGGCGATATTGATCTAGATGATTTCCGCGCCAAGGCCGATAAATACAACGATACCTTGGCCGCTTGTATGATCACCTATCCCAGCACACATGGCGTGTTCGAAGAGACGGTGATCGATGTCTGCCGCATCACGCATGAGCATGGCGGTCAGGTCTATATCGACGGGGCTAATATGAACGCGATGGTCGGGCTCAGTCGCCCGGGCGATCTGGGTGGCGACGTAAGCCACCTGAACCTGCATAAGACGTTTTGCATTCCGCATGGTGGGGGCGGGCCGGGCATGGGGCCGATCGGCGTCAAATCGCACCTGATCCCGCATTTGCCAGGCCACCCTGAGACGGGTGGTACGGAGGGGCCGATATCGGCGGCGCCCTTTGGCTCGCCATCGCTGCTGCCGATCTCTTGGGCGTATATCCTGATGATGGGTGGCGAGGGTCTGACGCAGGCGACACGGGTCGCGATCCTGAACGCCAACTACATCGCCAAGCGTTTGGAGGGGGCGTATGATGTCCTATACAAGGGTCAAAACGGGCGCGTGGCGCATGAATGCATCCTGGATACCCGGCCCTTTGCTGATTCGGCGCATATCAACGTCGATGATATCGCTAAGCGCTTGATCGATTGCGGCTTTCACGCGCCAACGATGAGCTGGCCTGTTGCGGGTACGCTGATGGTGGAGCCGACCGAGAGCGAAACCAAGGCCGAACTGGACCGGTTTTGCGACGCGATGCTGGCGATCCGGCAGGAGATCCGCGACGTTGAAGAGGGCCGGATTGATGCGGAGAATAACCCGCTAAAGAACGCGCCGCACACGATGGAGGATCTGGTGCGTGATTGGGATCGTCCCTACAGCCGCGAGCAAGGCTGCTTCCCGCCCGGTGCGTTCCGGGTGGACAAGTATTGGCCCTCGGTGAACCGGGTAGACAATGTTTACGGCGACCGTAACCTTGTCTGCACCTGCCCGCCGATGGAGGAATATGCCGAAGCGGCAGAGTAGAATTTGCGGGTTAGCAGATAAAAAAAGCGGGCTTTGCAGCCCGCTTTTTCAGTTTCAGGTGGCGTTCTTTTACCCAGTAAAAAAGACGCCACTCCATGAAAGGGGCTTGTGAGGCTTAGCTTACTCCCGTGCCCGGAGCACCTGCGCTGGGCGTGCGGCCAGCGGCCTCAGTGAAAATGCCAGCGCAGTTGCCAGCGTCACAAGAACACCGCCGCAGACGATCACCAGCGCGGAGGGCCACAGGACGTGGTACTCGACCTCGAGCACATAATGGCTGACGGCCCAGCCGCCCAGTGCTCCCGCACCGATCGCCACAATTCCGGCCCCTGCGCCCAGAAGGACCGCGCGCAGGGCAAGGCTAGCCAAGATCCGTGCGCGCGTCGCGCCCAGAGTTTTCAGCACGGCAGCCTCAAAAATGCGGGCATTCTGATCTGCTGCCGCCGCACCGATCAGCACCAGAAAGCCTGTCAGCAGAGTGATAGACGCCCCCCACGACGTGGCCGCAGCCAGCCCTTTGAGCAGTTGCGCTACGCGGTCGATAGCGTCGCGCACGGCGATGCCGGTGACGTTGGGATAGGCGTTCGACACCTCGCGCAGAATGCGCGCCTCGGCGCCGTCCTCGGCATAGACGGTCGCGATCACGCTATGCGGTGCGGCCTCTAACGCGCTGGGGTTCATCACCATGATGAAGCCGATCCCGGCGGTCGAAAAATCCACCTCACGCAGGCTGGTGATCGTTGCGGTAATGTCGCGGCCAAGGATGTTGATGGTGATTTCGTCGCCCAAGCCAAGCCCCATCTCCAGCGCTTCCTCGGCGGCAAAGCTGACCTGCGGGGCACCGTCATAGCCCTCAGGCCACCATTCGCCCGATGTCACTGTACCATTGGGCGCGGCGGCATAGCTGACACCCCGGTCGCCCTGCAGGACCCAGTGATCGCCCGCTACCTCTGCGGCGTCCTGACCGTTTATTTCGGTAATGATCCCGCGCAGCATGGGCGCGCTGTCAACGCGGCTGACTGCCGGATCCTCCGCTGTCATGGCGCGAAATCCTTCCATCTGATCCGCCTGCAAATCGACAAAGAAGAAGGAGGGCGCGCGGTCTGGCAGATTACCGGTGATCGCACCGCGCAGTGTGCCGTCGATCTGGCCCACGGCCGCAAGGACGGTCAGGCCAAGGCCCAGTGACAGCATCGCGGGCGTGGCTGTGCTGCCCGGCCCGCCGATGGCCGCCAGTGCCCAGCCCAAGGGTGGGCGACCGCGCGCTAAAGGTCGCGCCAGCCGTGCTAGGCCTTGCACTGCCCAAGCGGCTAGCGACAACAGCGCCAATGCGCCCAGTATTCCGCCCGCCGTCCATAGCGTCAGGGAAAGGTTGCCTGAAAACGCGGCAGCCACTGCCAGCAAAGTGGCAACCAGCCCGACGATCAGCGCTAGCATTGGCCAGCGTGGCAGACGGCGCCCGCCTGCGCCGCCATCGCGGAAGAGGCTTGCGGCACGGATATCCTCGATCCGTGACAGTGGCGCGAGCGTGAAAATCAGCACTGCGAGCGCGCCGTAGATCGCGGCCTCGGCCATAGGCTGGGCGTAAAATGCAAATTCAGCGGGGACCGGTAGCCGCGCCTCGATCAGCGGGGCCAGCGCGACAGGCACGCCCGTGCCCAAACCAATACCAAGGATCAGGCCCACGCCGCCCAACGCGCCGATTTGCAGGAAATATGTGGCCAGCACCGTGCCGCGATCAGCGCCAAGGGTGCGCAGGGTGGCAATGGTGGCGGTCTTGCGCGCTAGATAGGCGCGCACGGCTGACGAGATGCCGACACCGCCCACGGCCAGCCCGCTAAGCCCGACGAGGATTAAAAACGCGCCCAGCCGGTCCACGAACTCCGAGATGCCAGGCGCGCCAGCGCGCGCGTCGCGCCACTCGATCCCGCTTGTGCCCAGCGTCTCCTTCGCCTCAGCCTCCAGCGCCGCCAGATCAGTGCCATCGGCCAGATCCATCCGGTAACGGGTCGAAAACAGCGTACCTTCGCGCAAGAGGCCGGACGCTTGCAACGCTTTGGTGCGCACCAAAGTACGAGGCCCGAGGGCAAAGCCTGCAGCGGCACCGTCCGGTTCGGCCACTAGCGCGGCCATCAGCACGAAATCCTGCACGCCGAGGCGAAAAATGTCGCCAGGCTCCAGCGCAAGACGCGCGATTAGGTCAGGTGCCATGACGGCGCCGGGCATCGCGCCCCGGCCGTCCAGCGCGCGGGCCAGCGGCATCGCAGGCTCAAGGCCAACGTCGCCCAGCAGTGGGTAGGCGGTATCCACAGCCTTGACTTGGGTCAGTGCGCGGTCCTCGCCCACGACGGCGAGCGAGCGGAAGTCGACAATTTCGGACACTGCGCTTGCGCGGCTATCTAACCACGCACGCTCGCCTGCGTCTGCAAAGCGGTATGTCAGCCCGATCTCGGCGTCGCCGCCCAGTAGCTCGGCCCCCTTTTCGGTCAGGCCTGCCTCAATGCTAGCGCGGATCGTGCCGACAGCTGCAATCGCCGCCACGCCCAGCACGATACAGGCCAGTAGGATTCGGAATCCGGCGATGCCCCCGCGCAATTCGCGTCGGGCCAGCTTGGCGGCGATGCGAAGGTTCATGCGATGCGTCCGTCCGACAGCGTCACCGTCCGATCGCAACGTGCCGCCAGATCCGCATCATGTGTTACCAGAACCAACGTCGCGCCATGCTGCGCGCTGAGGCCAAAGAGCAGGTCAATGATTGCGGCGCCGCTGGCGCTGTCCAGATTGCCGGTCGGCTCGTCCGCCAATATCAGACGCGGGCGCAGCGCTGTGGCGCGGGCCAGTGCGGTGCGTTGCTGCTCTCCGCCCGACATCTGCGAGGGGTAATGGCCTGCGCGCGCGGCGAGGCCGACCGCCTCAAGCTGCGCCGCAGCGCGGTCTGCGGCATCGGACGCGCCCGCAAGTTCCAGCGGAACAGCCACATTCTCTAGCGCGGTCAGCGTCGGGATCAGGTGAAACGATTGAAACACGACACCCATATTCCCGCGCCGCAGCCGCGCCAATGCATCCTCGCCCAGCGCACCCAGATCCTGGCCCAATGCAGCGACGTGGCCGGTGGTGGCCCGCTCTAGCCCGCCCATCAGCATAAGTAGCGAGGATTTGCCGGACCCTGACGGGCCGACCAGCGCGAGTGTCTCGCCGGGCATCACGTCCAGTGAAATTCCCTTGAGTATCTCGACTGCACCTGCGCCTGATCTAAGTGTCAGACCAGCGTTTTTTAACGACACTATGGGAGAGGGCATGAATATGAGCCTGTTTGTTAAAAGTTCAATTAAATATGGGGTTCAGTGCCTTCGTGGCAAGGCGGCCCTCGCTGTTCTTCTGGCGTTGTCGCTGGGCGGCGCGCGTGCCCTTGCTGAGGATGCTGCCGTTCCAGCTGAGGTGCGCGTGATGGCGTTTGGCGACAGTTTGACTGCTGGATATGGGCTGACGCGCGAAAACGGCTTTGTCGCGCAGCTAAGTGTCTGGTTGCAAGAGAACGGCACGCCCGGCGGCGTGCCAGTGCGTCTATTGAACGGCTCGGTATCGGGTAGCACAACGGCGGGTGGCGCGCGGCGCCTCGGCTGGGCGCTGGATGACGCGCCGGATGCGTTGATTGTGGAACTGGGCGGGAACGACCTGCTGCGCGGCGTCGACCCGGGCGAAACGCGCGCCAATCTGGAGAAGATTCTGACCACAGCGGCGCAGGAGGGTATCGAGGTACTGCTTGTCGGCCTGATCGCAAAGGACAATTACGGGCCTGACTACCGCACCGCATTTAACGCGATCTATCCCGAGTTGGCCGAAAAATACGGCACGCTGCTGGAGTTGGATTTTTTCGGCGCGTTGCCGGCGAGCAAGGCCGATCAGGTGCCATATCTGCAAGGTGATGGCACGCATCCGAACGCCATGGGGATCGCACTGGTCGTTGCCGATCTGGGGCCGAAGGTGCAGGAGCTGATCGGTGAGGTGTTGCAGGATCGCGATTGAGGGCGTGCGGGCTACGTCTGGAAAAATCACCCATCCACGAAAAAGGGGCCCCGCGGGGCCCCGATTTACCAATCTATCGCAAAAAAGCTAAAGCCAGAGAGGCTTAGGCCAGAACGATGTTCGCCGCCGACTCGCGGCCATCACGGCCTGCTTCGATGTCGAAAGTCACTTTCTGGTCGTCTGCCAGACCGGTCAGGCCTGCGCGCTCAACAGCGGAGATGTGGACGAAGATGTCCTTGCCGCCGCCGTCGGGTGCGATGAAGCCGAAGCCTTTTGTCGAATTGAACCATTTCACGGTGCCATTGGCCATACCGTAGTCTCCTTGTCTTATGCTGCCCGCATCGTGCGGCAGCCCGGCTAGTCAGTGCAAGATCGAGGCCTGTGCCGTGAGGAGCAGATGGTCGATAGTGGTAACGTCGCGCGAGTAAATTAGCCGTCTCGGTACGTTTTTGCAAGAGGATTGCGCGCCTGTGCATCTATCTGTCGCATCCCGGACGGTAGTATGGCTGTCTCTTGAAAAGTTCAGATTTCAGTTTGTGCCAGTCTTTCATGGCTTGCAAGGGCGTCTTGCTGCCTAGGGCTGATTGCGGGAGCTGTTGGTTGTAGAGCCAAACGTAGCGATCCAGAGTTGCTTCCAGTTCTTCGCCCGAACGA
>Ga0307933_1000317_pt1 | contig 46101 bp, 34 predicted proteins | sample OrgLakmetageno88_FD_201811 | JGI IMG/M metagenome (GOLD analysis project Ga0307933, IMG submission 201811) | Saline water microbial communities from Organic Lake, Antarctica - #88 | ecosystem: Environmental > Aquatic > Non-marine Saline and Alkaline > Saline | place: Antarctica: Organic Lake... | reverse complement strand
GCCGCCGCGAAACGCGCGGACTGGCTCTTGGACTTCAATGGCTCGGAAAGCCCTTTTGAGGGCGTGGATTTGGGGTTTTACTTGTCTCTTGTGGAGTGGACAGGGCAGAATATCCGTGAAGATAAGCTCGGCTACGTGCCTTTGGGGCTGAAACCGGTATTGGAGCGATTTAACCTGGATACGGAAAACTGGGTCTGCAACGTCGAGAGCTACGGCGGTCTTTTTTACCGGGTCGCGGGTCCGCTGGAGTTGATCCTGGCTAGGGCCCGGGAAAAGTGCCAAAGCTGGTTGAAAGGGCAAAGTGGTAGTAGGCAGCTCTACCACGGCTCAAAACAAGCCGCATAGGGCGGCGTTGCTTAGCGGGAGCACCAAAGCAGGTCCCAATCGGTAGTGATTGGCACCGAACACTAGCCGTTGCCGAGGTAAGCCCTCGAACCGGAGCTTTACTTGCCGAGGGAAGGCAAGTTTTTGGGCTATGCTTCGAAATTAACAGCAGTTTAGATTGATCCGTTGTAGTGACTTAAATATGTGGGTGTCTTTTAAATCTTTCCGGAAAACCTCCGGCAAACGCTTCCGCCGCTCACTCGAAGCAATCAAAGAGTGGGGTTGGGAGAACCGTCACATGTCACTAAAAGAACAACAGCAACAGATCAACAGGAAACTTAGCGGCCACTACGGCTACTATGGGATCACAGGAAATATCAGAAGTCTGAACCGGCTACGGTATGAAGTGCAAAAGCACTGGCGCAAATGGCTGGGCAGACGAACCCGAGGCGGGCCAATGAACTGGAACCGCTTCAACGGGCTACTAGTAAATTACCCGTTGATCCCTCCCAAGATCGTCCACAGCTATAAAACTCCCAGCGAATCCATGATCTGAGGAACCGTGTGCGTTAATCGCGCTCGCACGGGTCTGTAGGAGTGCGGTCGAGCAATCGGCCGCACGACCTCGACCCCACCCTAAAAGAATGGATAAAAGTAGCTGGACTTGTGTTCGCGCAGGCATAATCTGAAAGTAGAAATCGGCTGCCAAGCCGCTTCACTCATCGCACTAATCCTTTGGGAAGTTCCTTGGATTAGTTTGTAGTGTTTTTGATTTACCAGCGAGTTTCATATGCAATATAAAAGTGATCAAACCATTTATGGTCGTATTAATTATTCTCGGGTAGCAAACCGGATTTTATTTCATGGGGAGGCAACACGACAGCTCATCGCGAAAGATACGGGGTTATCTATGAGTGCGGTGACTAAGCACACTAGCTGGCTGAAAGAGCATCAGTTTATCGAAGTAGAAAGATTCTCTGTCAAACATGCAAAGAAACCGATTGATAAGTTGAAGCTTAAAGCTGGAACAATTACATCGCTCGTGGTTTCACTGCGGCCTGACTGTATCATCGGAGAGTTAATTGGCATGGATCTAAGGGCTGTGTATTATTACAAGGCCGTTTTGAAGGAAGTGAGTCAGTCGACGTTATTGGCGTCATTCCAAGAGGTAGTAATTCATGCTTTGGGGAGTGCTGAGGATTCGGAAATCGAAGTGAGTGCGGTTGGCGTCTCAGTCGCGGGCTGTGTTGATTCGAAGGATGGTATTATCTTTAGCGTAAGAGGTATCCCGTCCTGGAAACCTTGTCAGCCTTGGGAAATACTTTCTGGGTTGCGGGGCTCGCCCCGCGTTGCGGTATGGCCGAGGCCCGCTTGTAAGGTCAGGGGGCTGTGTGATGAGTTGAAGACTGATCACCGTGTGGCATTTGTCGAGTGCGACGGCGAGCATGTGTCACTTGCAGCTATGCATGATGGTGAGATTAGTTATGGGAGTCATGGTACTACAAGTCACCTACTTCATACAACTATTTCTGATCGTGAGGAAATATGCTATTGTGGCCGTCAGGGATGCTTTTGTCATCACTTAAATACGGGTGAGATTACACCAGAGTTGATGATGTCGGGCTTAACCAACGTGATCGAGGCATTGCCAGAGGACTACTTTGTTGTAGAATGGTCAGCGTCGAATATGCCGATGAAATCATTCGAGAGCGACGATTCCGCAGTCCAATTTAAACTCATTGATGATGGAGAAAAATATCACATGGCAGGCCTTCGGGCTTTGACTGCGCAATCCGCTCTGACTTTCCGTATTGCCAAGGAAAATGGGGACTAAGTGCTTTCGGCATTATCTACGATGCTGCTCCAGCTTTATCGTTATAGCCTGAATGCTTTTCGCTGTCATGTGCTTCAGATTGTTTCCGGTTGATTTCGGATGGGTAAATGACTGCCCCTTCCTCGCGTAACAGATTTTGTAGATCATCAATATTGATGTTGTTTAGCTCAGTCCTTTTTGAAATAGCTAAGTAAGCAGCTAAGCCAGCGGCCTGGCCTAGTGATAGCCAACAGGGCTCCATCCTTAATGTGCTGAAGCCGAGGTGAGTGCTGGAGACAGGCACTGGCGCAATTAGTCCCTTAACTGTTTTCGGTAACATAACTCCATAGGGAACAGTGTAAGGAAGGTTGTGGACATTGAAAAAGCCTTCGAGATGTGGATAGCCTGGTTGATACTTCCGAACTGCATGGGAATCCAGAGAGTAGTGGCTGGCTGTAATGCTGTTTTCATGCTCGTCAACGCATTGGCCGTCTGCGCGCCAACTGTCAAAGGCAGTAAACGTGTATGTGCCGACGAGTCGCCGCCCTTCTCGTACGTAGACTTGACGCGGGAAATGCTTGTTGTCCAGGTATTCATCTTTGGCTAGACCCCATGCTGCGCAAGCCTCCCTGAAGGCTGCTGGGAGGCGAGGGTCATTTTGTGCAAACCATATGAGGCCAAGAGTGTATGACTTTAGTCGCTCGGCGAAGGCATCCCGCCAGGCCCATGTGGATGTCGGCCAAGGCCAGTTTTCTTCAGGCAAGTCCGTTGACTGGAAGGCCAAGTGCTGATTGTTGGCATCGTATTTTCCATTTGGTAATGGCACAAGGTTCAAGCACCTGCCGATTCCGTCTAGATAGCGTTCATCTGTTGGAATTCCTGTGAAACGGTTTTCTAAGATGTCATCTAGAAAGACCTTATATTCTTCAGGGTGGTAGTCTTGTGGCTTAGTTACGGTTACACTATTCTCAGGGTTCTTAGTAATGCAGAGGCGGTAGTTGTAAGCTTGAATCGTCTTATCTCCTTTCCCGCTTGATGCGAGGAGACGTTCTTTCTTCCAGCCCATGTAAATTTCGCCCGCGAAGGGTTCTCCATAATCGGAAATACCTTCTCTTCCCAGGCGGTATGCGGCCTGCGTGACTTCCAGTAAATCCCCTTCATATGTTGCGTCGATAAGGATATTTGCGCTGTAGGTGCTTGTTTCACCGCTAGCCGTATCGGTGATTTGTATATGCCACATGGTATTAATGTAACAAGCCGCATCCTGGCGATAAGGATCTAACTCTTGACCTAATCTTATTGTAATGTTTGGACACGAGCTAAGCATATTTAGAAAAACGGTTTCAGCCACATGTGGCTCGAATCGATATCCATCGGAACAATCCCTGACTTGTGATGAGTCCAGCCCGTAATTTACTATGTAGTGTCTTTTTACGCTTTGGACAAACTCTAGAAATATGCCTCCTGAGATGTCCCGTGTATCGATGTCCGTTGCGCCTAAGCCGTTTGCGGGTAATCCGCCTACGTGCTGAGAGCGTTCAAGTAGTAGAACGTTTATACCGCGGCGGGCGGCGGCTAGGGCGGCCGAAATTCCACCTGGCGTCGCACCTAAAACGATGATTTGTGTGTCTTTTTCTTTCATTCTAATTAGCTATCGAGAGATTGTTAGCACGAGTGTGTTCGGCAGGCTTCATTTCTATTGTTTTGTTGTGAGTGTCATGCCCTGGGGTTGCTTCATTGTTGGCTTTCCGGTGATAATGCCTAGTGAGCACGAAAATCGATCAATCTGGTAAATGACTTCATCATAGGCCTCTTTGCCTCCGGTCGCTGGAGCGTAAAAACTGTGCGGCATACCTTCATAAATGAATATCTCGCAAGTGACCCCGTAGGAGGTGTAGTCTTCGCCAAATTCCCACAGTAGTTTTGGCGGTATATGCCGATCTTCTGATCCTGACAGGATTAGAGTGGGGGGCGCTTTTCTGGAAACATGATTATAGGGTGAATATAATGAGTAATTACTTTGAACCCGTTTATAGCCGTAATTGTCTGGGCACAGGTAGATGACCGGGTTAATTAGTATCATGGCGGCAGGCTCTATGGGAATGCTGAGATTGTCATTTTGATCGTTGTGGTCATCGATTAGGCTAATGGCGGCAGCTAGATGCCCGCCCACGGAAGCGCCAGCTACAATGATTTTCTTTGGATCGATGCGCAAATTTTCAGCGTTCTCTGCGACCCAGCGATAGGCAGAACGAGCATCCTCAATGCATACTTTAGGGCTTTCCCACTGACCGTTGGCGTCCGGATTTTTACTGAGTAAGCGATAGCTAGGTTGTATGATGACATATCCTCGCTCAATGAAGTAGCTTGCTTGTTGATCAAACTTGACGGGCTTGCCACCAGTCCATCCGCCAGCATGATAAAAGATTATGCATGGCTGCTCTCTGCTATTGCCGTCGGGTAGCTGCACCCGGACTTGTAGTTTATGATCATTTATCTCTTTAAATGTAAAGATATCATGCGGGTTGCTGGCATGTGCGCAGCACCCCAATGATAGACCAACGCCGATTGCGAGAATCTTGTGATTGTTTAAATTCATGGATGGCATCGGAATCGATTTTTTGTTACCTTGTTAGAAGTTTTTCCTATGTGCAATAACAAATTTACATGAAGAAATTTTAATTGAATTAAGTTATCTATTTTCTTTGTTAGACGTCCGAGTGTGTGACCTGTACAAACTTACTTATCGTTCCGACTGCTTTGAATAGATAGTTTGTTTTTTGGAGTACAATTATTTTAAATACTGATTAACAGTGATTTAAGTTGGCGTGTTTGTGGGATTAAGGATAAATTAGGGGTAATATGAATAAATGTTGACAGCCTTCCTTTTTATCAATTTTATGCGAATAAATTTCATATAATTTTTCGCACAAACACATAAACCACAAACCCAAAAAAATATGATGAAAATCCCCCAAATTAAGACTGCACCTTTGTGTGCTTCATTTTGCGCCCTGAGTGCTTTCTTTCTTGTTGGTGTGACAACACTCACGGCGAATGTGACCACTGAATTTAACTCGCCTAGTGACGTTAGTAGTAGATTCGATACTATCGATTCTGGAGCCGCGGGCAGCATAGACTATTCGACTGATGCTGGCATCGGTGGTGTTGCTGGTCGCGTTAACTTAGCTGATATTGGTGACGCTAGCGGCAAGGGTCTTTACACAGTTGGAACAGTGGACCCCAATGAGGGGGGCTTTACTTCCTCATTCTTTTTTCTTGCCGAAGAATATACGACGACGACTCCTTCGCGTATCGCTTTAGGGCTCTCTCCCGATCAAACTAACTTACGAGCTAACTCCGAAGTTCAAGTGCGTCTGATCAAAAATGGCGCAACAAATGGCACATTTGAGGTTCGTGACTCTAAGAATGACTCTGGAGGCGACAATATCAATACTACGAATGTTACATTAGTGGATAATCACTGGTATCTATTCTCGGTCGATTTTAGTAATTTTGCCTCGGGCAGTATGAATCTCGATGCCTCAATTACGGATTATGGTACTGTCGGTACAGTAGCTGGTTCAGTTATTGCCACTGCTAAGGCTGGTCGTGCGGTGCCACCTGACGACTTTTTAGACAGTGGCACGCGAGTGCCGCTTTATATCGGTATCCTTGCTCAGAATGATGGCGGTGGTGCGTTGGCTCTAGACAATATTAACATGCCTAACACAGCTGTCATACCTGAATCAAATAACTTTGCATTGCTGGCATCTCTTAGTTCTCTGGCATTCATTCTTATTCGTCGTCGTAGTTAAGTATTCGAATTTCGTAAAAGTAATAGGGCTTGGTGCCCTGGTACTTATACTTTCTAGTTTGAGAATTAGTGGAATTATATCACTATGAGCTGCTACGACACTGCTTGTCCTGCGCTTCAGTCGCGCTTTGTATGTTTAGCTGTTGTAAGCCAGCTATAGGCTAGGGGCTTTTACGGTTTGTCTTCAGCGAAACGGATTAATTCACTTTCGTAGATACTGAAGTTTTAAATTAGCTTCAATGGCACTGCCGGTTTTAGTAGAACATTAAATAGTGTTAATACAATTGTGCCACGTAATAGTGGTGCTGTCACCATGGATTACCTTTCTGTGGGTGACTATTCGATCAGATCAATATCTCTAATATATTAAGCACCGTAATGGAAAAAAGGAGTCAGTTTGGATTTACACTCATAGAATTACTCACGGTAATTGCGATTATCGCGGTAATCGCCGCAATTTTATTGCCAGTTCTAAGCCAAGCCAGAGAAAGCGCCAACCGTACTAAATGCGTATCTAATCTTAGGCAAATAGGTGTTGGGGTTAATTTATACATCGCTGATAATTACGACGAATTACCTATAATTGTTAGCGATGCTAGCGCTGGAAATGCGAATCGTTGGACGCATCAAATTCTTGGCTACATGGGCGAAGGCGAGGGGGGCACCCAAGAGGGGACTATCGGTGCGCGAAATAACCAGTTTTTTGTGTGCCTGTCTGATGATGTTGTGCGCAACAATGATAGTCGCACTATTTGTAGCTACGGAATGAACCGACGCACGCACGCGAATGGTGTTATCTCTAATCAAAAACATAAGAAAAACGTTAACATTCTTGAGCCATCTAAGACCATCATAGTTGGCGATGTTTGGCTTCCTTACAACACAGTGGTAAACGCGGTGAGCCTGGGTATCAATGGGTCTGTCGTTGATGATTACCATGGCGACGGTGCCAATTATCTCTATCTCGACGGACATGTCGCATACCTGAGCAAAAAAGAAGTCTTTGCTAATAATAAGTCAGCACTTTTTATCCCTTAAAAATATGTACAGTAAAATATTACTATTTCTCGCTTTCTTTGTATCCATTATAGCGCCAGCGCGAGCTGGCGAGAAACCGTTGGGTAGCGAAACTACCAAATTTGAAATTAAGAGTCAGTTTCCGACTTGGGTATCGATGGAAAATGCGGTTGGCACTAATATGCCGCCAGCTCCATCAAAGGGATCAGATGTGTTTTCGTGGTGGGCAACCATGGGGACGCACTATCGTTTATTTACTCAAGCGTACCTAGGCACAACTCGCAGTTATCCAACACCTAGTAAGTTTAGCTATTTTCCTGACGTAACTGACTCCAAGCCAATTGAAATCCAACCAGTAATCGGTGCATTCAGTGATGAACCGCGCTATTATGATTTTTTGGGCGTACTTGACCGTGGCAAGCCTGGCCATAATTATGCGGCCTACCTTCGCAACGCAGCAAATGCTCATGTTGATATGGTGTGGAACCTTGGCCAGATACACAGCAAGCATCATGGTCATGTAGACCTAATTATGTCAAAAGACGGGGCTTACTACAAAGACCTTGTGTATCAGTCAGTTGTCTTTGCAAATACTGGAGAATTTGCTAACAAACCCAACACAGTTTACTGGGAAATTGGCAACGAGATCAACTCTTGGAAACGGTTTGGCCTGCGCGATCTGGGTGAAGAGGCCAACAATGTAGAGAACGCACGTGACTATCTTGAGTATTACCTGGCTCCAGCGGCTGAAGCAATACGAAGAGCCTCTGCCGATCTCTATGGTGATGCAGGAGAAATACCTATTTTGCTTGGGAATGTTACTTTCGTGCGTGATCCCAAAACCATGATATTTCTCGAGGCCATTTTGGATGGTGTGATTGTGGGTGAACATGCGCCCACCTTAGCGGGAAAGCGAGGTTACGAGATAGTAGATATAATTGGCATTCACTATTCCAAGGGCATCTCGCATCTTCAGGATAGGTATTATAAACGTTGGATTGAGCCCGGATACGTCGACGGCATGTGGAATACTGAAGAGCATGGGCATGCTGGTTTAGGGGATTACAGCGTCTTGGTTGATGCCATCCGTTGGCTTGATTACTGGGCGCAACGTTCATGGAGCCCCGATACTGCACGTGTCATGTTCTGGGGCGACCAGTCCAAAACAAATCGTAAACGTAGCGATGGTCTCGCCAGCGAAACGACGGGTGTAGAAATGGAACTCTTTTTAGGGCAACTCCTGCGTGACTATCAACTTGTTCGTCTAAAGCCTGAAGACTTATTTGTGGATGCTGATGGTGATTTTGAGCAATACGGGTTTACCGTTACTTTGCCGAGTGGAAAGCAGCGCTGTATCGCGGTAGTCATTCCGTTAGAGCCGTTGAATATTAAGCGCATTCAACTAACTCTTTCTGATGCTATCGGGCATCAAAAAGCATACCTGCAACCCGTTGAGCGTGGCAAAGTGGAATGGGGTGTTAGTGCCGTGACAAGCGGTAATACGATTACACTCCAGCCGATTAGGGCGGCTTTACGCGCGGAGGACGTTGTTATAATAGTCGCGGAAACAGTAGCTGGCGAGTCAGCAGTGTCCTCTTCATTAGAGCAAGTAAATCGATCAAAACCTTTAGGGATGAAAATCGCTACTTATTGGAAAGAGGGAAAACTTGGTATCTTGCCAGAAGATGCCAGGTCCTTTTCTGGTGCACGTATAGGAGGATTTCCGCTCAAGACTAAAGAGGGTGTTTTTAACTTTCTAACACTAGAGAAATACCTCTCTTCAATGCCAGACGAGGTTACAGAAATTATTATTCCAGTTAAGACCACTTCGTTTACCTCTTTACGCACTAATCCCGAGGCATTCAAGAAAGGGGACTGGTTTTGTGAGTCTCAAGACGGCAGGACGATTTACCAGCAGACGTTCCGCAATTTTAATCACAATTCGGAGAGCTTGCGCGAAGTGTGGCAGACTTACTTCGCCGCAATTAAGGAAGCGGTGCCACCATTGCTTGAGGGCATGGAAGATCGCACTGTTTACTACGGGTTCAATAACGAGCTGAGTATGTCGCCACGCAGTACGATTGGGCTTAAGCAGATGGATGAAGGTAAGTCATGGACTGAAAAGTCAAAGGTGCATCTTGGCTATGGCAGGCTGGCTTCGTTTTATTTGCCCGAAAAAGGGCTTTCTGGAGAATTCTTGCAGGGATTTCAGCTCACCGATTACAGTGAGGCCACGCAAAAGAAATTTCGAGTATGGCTAGAAGGTGGCTATGGTAGTCTCGATGCGTTGAATCAGAGTTGGAATACAGCTTACAGGGGTTGGGGTGATGTAGATGCGCCAAGAGATATTGCGACTTGTGCACAGACGCAGGCCTGGCGGGATTGGCTAACATTTCGACCTATTGACTTCGCAGAGTTTTTTGCTTGGGTGCAAGGCGAACTAGGGGGAAGTCTACCAGTCGCGCATAATTTTATCGGCCACCGCTATCTAATGGCTGATCCTTACAGTGCAGTTAATATCGCGCGCATGGCTCCATACTTGGATCTCGTTGGCATTGATTATCCGGATCTGTTTGATGCTTTTATACTTAATGAGACTGATAAACCCTACGCCATTTTGGAGAATGCTGTAGGTTATACGCCCGAACATATGTATCGTAACATTCTGATGAATGGTGCTTCTGGCTATGGCAGCCTATATCACTGGCATCGCACAAGTGATTACATTCAAGAACGTCGTAGTGTTCTTAAGGGGGTTGAACAAGCAAAACCTTTTCTACCGTTAATGGACGGTCGCATGATTAAGGGAAGAGTCGGAGTATTACATAGTCCTTTGACATCTTTTGACCGTATGATGTCACCTGTTAAAGCATGGGCGAATGCAGGTGACGTAAATGCTGGAGAAGATGAGCTGCAACGCTTGACGAAGATTATTACAGGGGGGCCGCTAAGCTTTACTGGTAAGGAATACTTGTCCGACGTGTTGGGAACTTGGGCAGCTCTTCTAGAGGCTGGATATTTCCCTCGTATCATTGATGAGGAAACCCTGGAAGAAAGTGACCTTGAGGGACTCGATGCCCTCCTTTTACCAGGAGTTTCACGATTGCGTACTAACACAGTTGGTTTGCTCAGCTCATTTGACGGCATGGTATTATTCCCCGAGAACTTTGAGGTTAGTATCGAAAACCTTGACCCGTCCTTTGGTTCAGATGGCTATAGTACTATCGAGGATGTAAGTTCGCAGGTAACTTTATTCGAGTCGCGTCGACAGCAGACTGTATTAGCTCTGCCCAGTATAAATGCATACTACGGCGTTTTTGATAACCTGCAGCGTGAGATAATCGACTATGACGGCATTGCAGCGCAGAGGGGTGAGATAGTTGCCTTAGCTAGCATCCTTGACGAAGGGGGTATTGTTCCTGATATTGAAATTATATCGCCTAAAGGAGGCGAATTGGGTGGAGTTTGGTTTACGATGCTTGAGTCGGACACGCACTATCGACTGGTTTTATTTGACTATCAAAATTGGTGGGACTGGTGGGACACGCAGTTTCATTCGCCATTGTCCCTGCCTATAGATGGACTTACGCAGCCGCGCTGCTTTCTTATCGAAGATGAGGCTGTTCGCAGCAGTCTGATGCCTTCGAGTAAATTCTTCACGCTCAAGTGGCGGCTCCCTGGAGCAGTGAGCAATGTGGGTGGACGACTTATCCTAGAGAGCGAAATGCAATCACCTTTAGTGAGTGATGTGGAGGTTAGCATCGCTGGTGGATTTCTAACTGCAAAGGTCGATGCGATGGCTTTTCTCGCCATTATCGAGGTTCCTAAAATACAAGCTTCCGAATTAGATTTTCCTACGCAATGAACTCCATCAATAGCAAATCGCCCAACATCGTTTTTATTACGTGCGATCAATTGAGAGCTGACGTCTTGGGCTGTTATGGTAGCCATCAAGCGAAAACGCCGAATATTGACGCGCTTGCTGCCAGAGGTACCGTATTTGACAATGCGTATGTTAGCAGTCCTGTCTGTGCGCCTAATCGCGCTAGTTGGGCCACCGGGCAATACCCTAGTGCGCACGGCTTGTCCACTAACGGAATCGCGCTCGATACGGCAAGTCAGACATTCATGGAGTGCTTGCGACGAAGTGGTTACCAGACTGCGGTTGCGGGTAAACTTCATTTCAAGCCGCAATGGTCACATGCAAGAGGTGATCCGAGCTTTGCCACCGACGTTGTCTCGGGTAAGGGAGCAGATGACCCGCAGCCTCGGCCTTGGGATTTTCCCTACTACGGGTTTGAACAATGTGCTTTGACTGAAGACCATAATGCAGGTTCTTATGCCAGCTATTTAGAGGCAAACAACTATGACCCTTGGCAAGACCCGCATAGCGCCAGCTACCCTCAGCATGTCACGCAGCGTTCACATGTGCCTGTTGAGCATAGCAAAACAAATTGGATTACCGATCGGAGTATTGAGTTTGTTGATGGCTTCGACCACGACCGTCCATTCATGCTTTGGACCTCCTATGTGCATCCTCATCATCCCTTTGTTGTGCCAGCACCCTATGATGAAATGTTTAAAGCAGACCAGATGGATTTGCCTGCATGGGATGAGGCCGCTATAGAAAAATGGCCAGAGGCTTATCGAGCTAAGTATTTTGCGGAGGGAACCGGGCACGAAGCTATCGGAATGCATAAGCTAGCGGACGAAGATTTTCTGAAGATACGTGCGTTTTACTATGGTATGGTTGCTCATATTGATAAACAAATCGGGCGACTCATACATCAGCTTAATACAATGCCGTCTGATCGAGAAACCATAATAGTTTTCTCAAGCGATCACGGTGAAATGTTGGGCGACCAGCATTTGCTATTTAAAGCCACTCACTATCGTTGTGTGACGCGTGTGCCACTTGTCATTACATTGGCTAATCAGAAAGGGAAACGCTGTAACTCGTTAACGAGTGCTGTTGATATCATGCCTACGATTCTGGAGATGGCTGGTGTTGCCTCTCCTTCGGGGCTTCAGGGGCAGTCTATACTGCGATGCGTTACAAATTCCGATCATACTTTAAGGGAGGGGGTCTATGTCGAGAATCCAGATTGCATACGCAGTTACATCACTGACAAAGCTCGCCTCAGTTGGCATGGGCCGAGTGCGCAAGGTGAACTCTATCGATTTGAGAATGATCCGCATGAATTAAGAAACCTATGGGGAGCTTCAGATGCAGCGATGCTGAAACACGAGATGATGGAGTCTTTGCTCAATGCTCTGGTGACTGAGGCACCCATTCCACAGCGACGTGTCGCCTACTTTTAATTAGCATATGTCAAAGATAACTACAGATAAAACGCAGCACATCACGAAGCCCGAGGATCGAGTAACTGTTCCGCGTCGAATGGCCTTCGGGTCTGGCCTGATCGCTTATTCGCTCATGAACAACGGATTTACGACTATGCTTAATCCGATCTTCAACGTCAACTTGGGCGTTAGTCCTGTAATGCTCGGGTTGGTTATGGCGATTTCGCGGTTTTATGACGCATTTACGGATCCGCTAATGGGATCGATCTCTGATAATACACGATCAAAAATGGGACGTCGTCGTCCTTATATCGCTTTGGGTGGTTTTCTAGGTGCCTTTTTCTTCGCGCTAATTTGGTGGGCCCCTCGCGAAGCTTCTGAGACGTTCTACTTAGGATGGATTTTGATCGGTAGTCTTACCCTGAGTACCGCTTTTACTATTTTCTCCGTGCCGTATATTGCGCTTAGTTTTGAGCTGACACCAGACTATCACGAACGTACACGAGTCATGGCGTATAAGGTCGCGATGGGTATGATAGGAGGTGTCCTAGTTGGAAGTTTCTTCTGGCTAACTCAGCGCTCGTTTTTCACAGATACGGTTGAAGGAATGCGTTATGTGGGGATAGTGGCAGGAGTCGTCATCTTTCTTGTCGCGATGATTCCAGTATTCTTTACCAAGGAGCATCCGAATGCAGTTCGTGCTGCCAGTCAGGATAAAGTTTCTTTTGTCAGTAGTGTGCGAACCACGCTCTCAGTAAGGCCTTTTCAGATCATTATAGCAGTAACAGTTCTTTTGCTCTTTAGCCTACATCTTGTGCAACAGCTTGGCTTTTACGTGAATCTATATTATGTATACGATGGCAATCAGGCTGCATCTGCTAACGCACATTTCGCCGCGATGACGTCGTATCAGGTTTTTGCGTTTTGCTCCATTCCTGTCGTTACAAAGCTCGCCGGGCGTGTTGGTAAGCGTTATGCCCTGATGGTATTTTTATTGCTTGCGATGATCGGTTCAGCATCTAAATGGGTGTGTTACAATCCGGCCTATCCCTACTTGCAAATTATCCCCAACGCATTAATGGGTTCTGGTTTGGCGGCAACTTGGCTACTGCTTAATGCCATGATACCTGATGCTTGCGATCTCGATGAGCTATCTTCCGGCACGCGTCGCGAAGGCATGTTTAGTGCCGTTTATAGTTGGACATTTAAAGTTGGCATTGGCTTAGCGCTTATCGGTGCGGGCTATGTTCTAAATATAACTGGCTTTGACGCCACACTTGAATCGCCGCAGTCGGATGGAACATTATGGTGGATGCGCCTTCTGTTTACTTTACTTCCTATCGCAGGTATTTGTACAGCTATTTTTGCTTTGAAAAAGTATCCACTCACTGAAGATAAAGCTTACGAGGTGCGCTGCGAGCTTGACACGAGACGTACTGAAAGAGCGCTTGCTGGTAGCTTTGAAAAGCATTAGCCACAACAAACTACCATTCCGATTAAGTGATTAGTATATAAGTGCTTACCTGGATTTCGGGCAAGCGAAAATCCCCAACCTCACTATGAGCTGGTTTGGTAAAGTTGGACAGGTTGCGACTACTAAATAAAGTAAAGCAACCAATGAAAAAGAGACGTAAATTCACAGCAGATTTCAAGAGCAAAGTAGCAGTTCCGGCACTACGAGAGAGAGAAAGAAAAGGGATCAAACATAGAAAATAGAATAACTAACTAACTAATACGCGTTTTTTTTCTGATTTTAGGTAAGGGTCAAACGATGGGGTCAAGGGCAGTAGTGTTCGGCAAAGAAAATAGCGGCAAAAGACGGGGTCAGCGGCAAAAGACGGGGTCAGGCCAAGGAACTGAAAAAGGGTCGTTCCGTATATTGCGATGTTTTGATTTTAGCCGCTCCTCCGCTCAATATAGCAAGGGGCAAGCTGATGGCACCAGTCCAATTTACCTTGTTTTTCTATTCCTTAGCCGCTTCTTCGGTCAATGCCACAAATCCGATTCGCTTCGCTCATTCCCCTTCGGCGGGACACGGCGAGCAATAGCCGTCCGAAACTCCAACTTCTGGAAAGCCAATGGGGCACCAGTTCAATTATCCATGCATTCATGATACTTGGATATTTATAAATGAAGATTCGAGAGGAGAGGGGGATTGTCTCTGACTGGCACTTCTGAGGAACTTTTACTTTGTTTTTTGTAAAACATGGAAAATTGGTTCCCATTTCGGGTTATCGGTGGAGTGCGCCCCAGCGACGGAGTATTTAGTTCCTTGGTCGTGCCTCACTGCGATACTGCGGTGTTTCAATTATTCCTGGATTCTCTTGCTCAAGAGAATCCACCTAAAGTTGGCATTCGCTCTAGTCGTGATCGTAGCTGCTTGCGAAGCGGCGAAGATTGCCGCGAATAAACTGATTAAGGAGTATTCAAACTCACTCGGACGCGAAGGAAGCGGTTGGGTATTTCCGGAACGATTGTCAATGCTTCCGTCACGGTATTGCCGGAACCGGGATAGGTGGCGAATTCCTCCCAGCTCTTCAGATCGATGCTGGATTCTAAGGTGTAGCTGCGGCCGGTTTTAGTCGGGAAGGAGAGGTCGACCTGGTTGGCCGAGGATTGATGGATCGTTGTTTTAAAAAAGGAAGTGGCATCTTCCGGATCGGTGCCGAGGGTCAGCTCATCAAGATCAAAAAATCCATCACGGTCGCTATCGGTTAAAAAGGTGATGGCTAAATCGTCGATGGCGACCCCTTGGCTTTGCGGAGGTGCAGTGAAGGTTTGTTCGGAGTTTGCTTGGCCGGCAGTGAAGGGTAAGCCGTTGAAGCGAGTCCACGAAAACCCGTCGGCGTTGCCTGCAGTTTCGGTCAGTCCGAGCGACGACAGACCGGCAGCGTCAGTTGAGCTCTGGCTGAAGCCGATGTCGGTCGAGGTCATGCCGTCCGCTGCTCCTTCGGTCGCTGTGATCGAGCCTTCGTAGGAGATGAACTGGGTGACGGCTCCGTTGACGACGAGGGCGAATCCATCTGGCCCATTTTGGATGCCTGATATTGCCTTGGAGAAAATTCGGTGACCCGTGTCAGTCGCGGGTCCCTGTGTGAACGAACTCAGCGGATGAGCCGCTCCGTAGGGCCTTCCGCCGTTGCCGTTATACAGGATCAGGACGGCTTCGGATAGGTTCCCGGTAAATCCAGGGCCCGCGACGATCTCAACGAACTCGTCGGCATCGTCGCCCGTGTTGTCATAGTGAAACTCATTGATGAACACGTCAGCGGGTAAGGGGCCTCCACCGCTGCCTTGAGCGAAGTTGAAGCGCAGCTCGAAGGGTTGCCCGGGTGGAATATCTAGGCCAAGGATGTCAGCGCTCATCGGCGTCGACTGTCCGCCGACTAAGGGGCCGGAGGGAGCGCTATTACCTATCTCAACGGTCAGCGCAGGCACGGGGGTCGACGTCGCGCTGACGAGCAACTCGGCGCTCAGCGTATCGATGGTTCCCGCCTGAGCGCTTCGCCATTGTTCGGCGGTGAACGAAACGCGGAGGGCTTGCAGGTTTTGGTTGGATTGGTTAACGAAGCTTGCGGTCGCGCTGGCCCCGGCGGCCGCTGTAATCAAACCCAATGAGGGATCCGAGGGCGACCCATAACTGCGAAAACCCGGCGCAGTGGCGGAGCCATCATCGGTTCCCAGCCAAGTGCCATCGGTGGTGGCCCACGGGTATGGATCGTAGGTCCCGGAAAAGTTGGCAAAGGTCTCGGTGATCGTTTGTCCCGCGGTAGTGAACTGGTAGGGAGGTGCGGCGTCTAGTTCGAAATCACCAAACAGGGCGAGGTGGTCGGAGGCCGCGGCACTGGTTCCAGGGGCGAGTGGTGCGCCCGCTTTGCTCAGTCCGTCGGTGTTGGATAGGTCTAAGGCAGAATTATAGATTTCCGTGCGAAGCGGTCGCGAGCCGATGATGGAGGAAACTAGAAAGAGATCGAGTGTCGATCCGCTGTCAAAGGTGGCGATGGAACCATCGAGTTGTTGCGCAATGATTTGGGTGACGGTTGGGGCGGAAAAGTAGGCTGTCGCATCGGTATAGTAATTGACTGGAAAGGAAATGTCGTCGCCGAGAACAAAGCTGGAGGGTATTCCGCTGCTTGGAATACCGCTGAAGTTCCGATCGTTACCAGATAAATTGAAGTCACCCAGCACGATGAAGTTATCGTTATCGCCGACACCGTTGGCGAGGAGGTGATCGGTGAGGCGTTGCATTTCAACCGCCCGCTGGAAGCGATCAGGGACGCCCGTTCCCGATTTTAGGTGGGTGCCGATGATCAAAGGATCTCGGTTGGTTCCCGGCACATCGACTCTCACCGCTGGAATCAACCGCGTCATATCCTTGTCCCCAGCAGGTGAACGGATCGCGACGGTCGACAAAAAAGGGAAGCGCGACAGAAAGACCACCCGCAGGCTAGGGTCGAAGGCATTCGAGGTGCCCGGATCGTAAACGTATAGATACCCTAGACTGGCCGCCAGATCGGCGAGGTCATTGTTGGAAATGTCGACACTATGGATTTCTTGGAGGGTGATGATATCCGCGTCGATTCGGCCTAAAATAGCTTTTACAGATTCATAGTCCGTGGTTCCCGGAGCACCGAGACCATAGTCAAAGTAAACCTGGTTACTCGACGTGGTATTGAGATTCGCGCCAATATTGAAGGTCGCGACACGAATTTCGACTGCGTGAACAATGGTTGCCAGAACGAGGCAGAGAATAATGTGAATTTTCAAGGGGGGGGAGGTCTGTTCGTGGGTTGGTTGAATGGAAGCTGTTAATGATAGTCAGTTCTGGGCGACTAGCAAACGGCAGGTCGGTTGAGGGTCTGTTTGGATAAGGGGAAAAAGTGGGGTCCAATTTACCTTGTTTTTTATTCCTTAGCCGCTTCTTCGGTCAATGCCACAAATCCGAATCGCTTCGCTCATTCCCCTTCGGCGGGACACGGCGAGCAATAGCCGTCCGAAACTTCAACTTCCGGCCCCCTTTGGTTGCCGGATACGCGGCCGGAAGGCGGGACTCCAACCTGATCAAAACACGCCTGTTTTCAAAAACTTCACGACGTCTTTAATCACGCATTTTTTCTTCATGATAAATGGGTGGGTGGCGTGGACGACTTTGAATTCGGCGATGCCTTCGATTTCCGCGCTCTCGGTGGAGACTTTGCCATCGTCTTTTCCGGGGATCATTAAGGAGTTGATCCAGTTGATACTCCGGTCGCCGGTGATGACACCGCATTTGAAATCGATAGCTGGTAGCTGATTGACTAAGCTATCGCTTGCGGTGCCGAGTTGCTGGCCGGCGGGGCCGTTCACCTTTTGGAATAGCCGCCAATGCCCGATCTTATCGACGACTTCGCTGCCCGCGTTGGGTGGGCTGAGCATGACGACGCGACCGAGCTTGGGAATCGGATCAGTCGCTTGAATTTGGCGAATGAGGATGCCGCCCAAGGAGTGGGTGACTACGTGGACGCGCGGAGCCGACGCCGTGTATTTGCGAATCTGTTGGCTGACGGACTCCGCCAGTTTTTCAATGGTGTGGTGGCGCGAATCGTAATCGAGGTTGTGAACCACATAGCCCTCGCGCTCGAGAGCGACCCCCATCTTTTGTGTCGAGTGTGGGCTGCGAGCGAGGCCATGTAGAAGCACCACATGTTCTTGGGCGAGGAGTGTGCTGTGTGTGAGGCTCATTAGTATCAATAGATATAGGAAACGCATGGTATGTTTCATGATGGTTTATTTGAGAAATTGATCCAAGAATCGGGCGACTAATTCTTCGGGTGTATCGGCGTCGCGGACGTTAAGTTTGCCGCTTTGCTCCAGCAGGCAGATACCGTGGAGGGTGGACCAGAGAACCTTGGCCTTCTGGCGAGCGACAACGGGGCTTTCGCTGAGTGCTTGCATCGCTTCGGTCACTTGGTCGAAGATTTGGTGAATCGCTTCGTGGTAAGCTTCGGAGTGATGATTGACTGGAACGGCAAAGATGAGCGCCCAGAGCTGCGGTTCCTCTTTATGGAAATTCAAGTAGGCTTGGGCGATCTTGTGGATTCGGCCATGGTTCTCGTCGTTCTGTGCGGCTATGTGGCGGAGCTTTTCTGCGAACCACTGCATACTCTCGATGTTGATCGCGGCGACGAGCGCATCGATGTTCTCAAATACATTGTAGAGCGTGCCGGGGGTGTAGCCGATCGCCTGGGCCACATTGCGTGCGGTGAGGGCGGCGGAGCCTTTTTCGACAACGAGCTCGCGGCCAGCCTTAATGGCGAGCTGGGTGAGTTCCTCTCGAGTGTGATCTTTTCTGCGAGCCATTGATTGATTCTGGTTTTGGTTGGGGGCAGCGGCGATTGTGCCTAATCGCAATGTGTCGGTTTTAGGCCGTTTCGATGGCGTTCGGAACGAACGCCGCTGCCGTTGTATGATATTCTGAACATTGTTCAATAATTGGTTTGAACTTTCTGCATTATGGAACTGCTCGGACTTCTTCTCGCCTTAGGATTGATTGTCGCTCTGATCCTGCCTTGGGTCAACATGACGCGTATCAACGGCCAACGTAGCGAGCTAGATCGGCTCAAGCGTGAGGTGTGGAAGTTGCAGAATCAGAGGGACGCGGCGGTGCAAGCGGCTGTCGTTCCGACCAAGAAGCCGGAGCCGACGAAGGAGGCGATGCCTAGGGAGGCGCCTGTGGTTGTCGCTAAAGTGGAACAATCTCCGGGAAGTATATATACCGAAGTAAGTGCGTCGGATCCAGTCGATCTTGGGAACGCTGTTCCGAATGAAGTGCTCCCAGAAGCTAAGCCAGCCGATCCCAAAGATTGGTTCAGCAAGATCGCGGTCTGGGTCGGCGGCATCGCTTTGCTCATGGCGGGATTTTACATGATCAAATACTCAATTGATTCGGGCTGGCTGTCGCCGGCTGTGCGCATCTGGCTGACGACGGGCTTTGGCGCCTTGCTCTGCGGGGCGGGTTTTGTCGTCGGCATCCAGTCAGCCATGGTGGCCAACGGGCGGATCGGCCAAGCGCTTTCGGGGGCGGGGATCGCTTGTTTGTATTTTGCGGCCTATGCGGCGGTGCATCTCTACAGCTTTCTTTCACCAACTCAGGGCTTCGTCGCGATGCTCGTCGTCACGGTGCTGGCAGTGGCGCTCTCGCTAAAGAACGGCGCACCGGTTGCCATGATGGGCTTGGTCGGTGGATTTTTGACCCCGTGGCTCATGTCGACGGGTTCGAATGATACGGTAATGCTCTTTAGCTATCTCTTTCTGCTTTTCTGCGGAGCGCAGTTTCTTTGCGTGCGTCGTGGGTGGTGGGCGCTCTTTAGTTTACTGAGTGTCGGTGCGCTAGTCTTGGCGGTGTTGAAGGAAGATGATTTTATCTGGGCTGCATGGCTGGCGCTGACTGCTGTAGCGGCGAGTGCCTTGTCTAATACCGATAGCGCTCTGTGGAGCTGGCTGGCCGCGCCGCTCGGCTTGATGGGTTTGTTCTTCGTGGTCGGGCATTGGCGCGGGCTTTCGTCCGAGCGAGCCTTGACCTGGCGGAGTCTTTCTGTGGCAGCGGCACTTTTGGTGGTGCCAATACTTTATCTGAACCGAGAATTCATGGTGGGTCTGGATGTTTCTGTGAATTCATCGGTCTGGATCTGGTTGGCGGCTATTTGGGCAGGCTTGCTCGTACTGGCGGGGGAGCATCTGTTTCGTCGAGAGGGCAATTCATACGGGTCGTCGTTCTCCATATCGGCGACGTGGGTGCGGAGGGTGAGAGCTTTTTCCTGAATGCGCTCTTAATTCAGTTTGGTCTGCCTTCTGCGGCTGCTTGTATCCTAGCTTGGCAGAGTGGGGTGGAGGGATTCGAGCGTTTGCGTCGCGTCTATCAACTGGCGGCCATGCTGCTGGGCTTCATCTGGGCGACTTTCTTAGTGCAGGATTTCTTCGGAGGCAGCGAGCTCTTCGATCGCCACAATTCAAGCACGGAAATTTACACCTACTCAGTCGTCTGGCTCTTGTTAGCGGTCGTCTACCAAGCGATTGGTATCTGGCGCAATCAGTCCGCCATCCACGTGGGCTCGCTGGTTCTACTACTCATCACGATTGGTAAGGTTTTTCTCGTCGATGCCTCTGAACTGGAGGGGCTATTTCGAGTGTTATCCTTTTTGGGGCTAGGGCTGGCACTGATTGGAGTCGGATTCTTCTATAATAAGGTGGTGTTTGCGCGTCGAGAGGCTGCTTAACAAGCCGATTAACATATTTCGTCTATAGCATATTTGGGCATATGCGATAAACTCTCAAAATACCAATCAGCGTCGCGTCTCCTTGTTTCGTAATGGCCACGAAAACAATTGGGGTCCGAAAACAATTGAGGTCAGTCCAAGAATTCATAATTTATCGGCTTGATCGATTATCTGTTTCTTTCAGGTGATGGGTGAGTTTGGGGTGAGATTTCGATCTGACTCTAGCTCAGATTATAAAAAGAATTATGATTTCTTGGACTGGTGCCATTGAAGCTGACTTGTGCTTGAAGCAGATCGGTGCGCGGGCGGGGTATTCTGTGATGAACGGCGTGGTTATGAGTGCGCTTTGCTTGACCGGTAGCTTTGGCCTGCTCTCGCAGTACATCCCGATCGAAGCGGGGATGGCGATTTTGATTTGGGTGGGCTTTACGATCGGTGCGCAAGCCTTCCAAGCAGTGCCCGCTCGCCATGCACCTGCGGTGATTGCTGGTTTGATTCCCGGGATCGGTGCGTTTACGGCGCTGATTGTTAAACGTGTGCTGGGTGCAACTGGCTATGGCACGGAGGCCCAGCCTTATAACGAAGAGGTGTTCACTCTTATAACACAGAAGGGTAACTTGTTTGCCGAAGGTGTTTTTGCTTTGGAGCAGGGTTGGCTCTATTGCTCGATTGTGCTGACCTCGGCTATGGTCGCGATTATCGACAAGCGCTTCACCGCGTTGATGGGGTGGCTGGCGGCAGGCGCGGGGCTCGCTGCGGTGGGCATTATCCATAATTATCAAATTCTGGAGCGCGACATCACTACCCAGCTGGGGCCGGCGTGGCAGTGGGTGCTGGGCTACTTACTTGCGCTCGCCCTGCTCTATCTCGTGCGGCTATGTTTGGTCGAGCGGAGCGACGAGTCGAGTTCACTCTGACGACACGCAAAAGTTCTATGCGCTCACTGGCGAGATTGATCGTTTAGGCAGAACGGATGGATTCGCGACTGTGCGAAAGGTGCTCGCTGCAGTCGTGCCGCCTGCGATCTACATTATCAGCTTAAACGGCCATTTTGGGGAGGAAGCGCGAAAATGGTAGAGAACCTGCTAACGGCGGTTTGTGCAAACCGCTGAGCCTAAAACTGAACTACTCTATCCGCATGATGCGACGATGGCACCTCCCCGAGCTTTATTGGCGGCGGCACAGCAATTCATTGCGATGTTTACAGGCTGTATCACACCTGCACTTATTTTTATTTCGGTGGTGGAGCTTGAGCCAGACGTGCAGCGATATTTGATAAGCATGTCGCTGTTCACGGCGGGCATCGGCACTTTTCTGCAAGCCAAGCGCTTCGGGCCGATCGGCTCAGGCTTGCTTTCGGTCAACGGCACTAGTTTCGCTTACGTCGATCTGCTCCTACGTGCGGGCAGCGAGGGCGGGCTCCCGCTGGCCTGCGGTATGGTGCTGGCCGCGGTGCCGATGCAATTCGGCTTGGCCTTTTTCCTGCCCTCGCTCCGCAAGTGGTTTCCCCCCTTGGTCGCGGGCGTGGTGGTGCTCTTGATTGGGCTTACATTGATCCCAGTCGCGGGCTATTACATCACTTCCAGCATGGGGGGTGCTTCGACTTGGTCGAATAATTTGATTCTAGCGGGTCTGGTTGTATTGATTTTGATTCTTTCTCAAGTATTGCGCTGGCCCCTCTTGCGAATCGCTGGGCCGATCCTCGCGATCACGGTGGGCTACTTCGCGGCGGGAGCCATGGGCCTGTTGCAATGGCCAGCCGACAGCGCGGGGGCGTGGCTCGTGCTACCGCAGCCATTGCATGCGGGGCTGGCCTTCCAGTGGGAACTATTGCTGCCTTTTATGATTATCTACTTGGTGTCGTCGCTGGAGACGATTGGCGATTTGACGGCCACGGCCAGCCTATCTGGGATGAAGACTACCGGGGTCGACTTTTGGAAGCGCGTGCGCGGAGGAATTTTTTCCGATGCGCTGACAACCAGCTTAGCTGCGCTGCTCTCCGCATTTCCCACCTCTTCATTTTCGCAAAACAACGGCGTGATTCAGCTCACGGGGGTGGGTAGTCGCCAAGTCGGCTACTACGTGGCGGGTCTCCTAGTGGTGGCGGGGCTACTGCCGCAGACGGGGTTCGTCCTGAGCATGATGCCGCGGCCCGTATTGGGCGGGGTGACTCTGGTCTTGTTCGGGCTCATCGCGGGCGCGGGCTTGCGGATGATCAACTCACAAAAGCTCGGCAACCGCGAAATGATGGTGCTGGCGGTCAGCCTCGGAATGGCTTTTGGAGTTCCGAGCCAAGAGGCCTTCGTGGCTCAACTACCGTCGATCTTGCAGGGCGTCCTCAGCTCGCCCATCGCTACAGGCGGGCTCACTGCAGTGGTCATGAGTGTTCTCTTTTTAAAAACTGAGCCGGAGGCAAAGGTCGCGCCCTCAACTCTATAAACCAAACAAAATTCTTTTTATGCAAAAACTAATGCCTTATTATCCACCCGAACTTTAAGAGCGGCGCACCGATGCCAATTCAAAAACATATATCAACTACCGAGGCTACACAGTGGAGTCGTTCCTACGCGCTTGGCGAGAAGTTGGCCCCGTCTTCACGACTGAGGTGAATGGGATCGAAGAAGTCGTCTTCGGTGGGCTCGACGCCAACGAGCAAGCGTGGCGCAGCCCGGATGACTGGAGTTATGGGGAGGCAGTGGCCGTCTTCCGCGAGGAACTGAGCGAGCTGCATTTAACGCAGCTTGATCCCGATCCCCATCGCCGGAAACGCCGCCTTTTAAACAAAGCATTTAAAACCAGTTCGATCATGGAAAGCATGCCCGCGATCGCGGAGCAGATTATGCAGGGGATCGCCGCGATCTAAACTTTAAAACGCAGCTAAACCATTTTGTAGCTAGCTTAAGCTTTATCCGCTAATAATTGATCAACTGTTGGGATCAACTCCTCTAGCTCGTCGACTACCACGAAAAGATCCTCTTGGCACCATGGCTCGAGAAGGTCGATCAGCTTATCCCAGAAGCGGACGCCGTGAAGGGCATCCTTTCGATTAAAGATAATCACGGGCTTGCCTCGCATGAGGTCACTCCCACTCTGTTTAAAAATGAGCAGGGCGAGCATTTCTTGAACCGTGCCTGCGCCACCGGGAAAAATAATAAAGGCGTCCGAGCGCTGAATCATGACTTCCATCCGCGTATAAATATCAGGGCGTAGCCAGAAGCTAGACAGCCCGGTTGGCAGCCCCTCGATTTCAATGATGTGCGGCACGTTTGAACCGCCCGTCCAACCACCCGCTTCCACGGAGCCATTGACGACGGAGCCCATCACGCCCGTAGTACCGGCACCTGATACACAGCCGTAGTCATTCTTTGCCAGTGCCACGCCGAGTGCATAACCGTCGTCGATGTAAGCCTGATCCTTGATACTGGCTGAGCAAAACACGCAAACATTGCCCCGATTGCCTGGCGGGAGAGGTGTTTCAAAAGAGTGATCCGCAGCGAAGTCTAGCTTCTCTCTGCCCACATCGGGGAGGCCCTCCTGGTCGACTTTTTCTAAATGAGCCACGACCTCGTTGGGTAGGTCGGCCAGCAGTAGAAAATTTCGATAATTTTGATGGATTGTGCCGAGCCGTTGCAACTCGTCGAGCAGGCTAAAGAGAGGATCCCATGAGCCGTCTGAATTAAGAATGACCGCAGCCTTGCCCTTTAAGTTTGGATCAAGGGTTTGGTAGCCGACGAAGATCGAGAGCGCTTTAAAGAGATCTTCCAGCGTCGCACCCGGCATAAAGACAAAGGCGTCGGATTCGAGAATCTTCGCTTCAATATTACTGAGCGTGATCCGCTGATCGCCGTTAGAGTTATAAATATCCCAACCGCCCGCAAAGAGCTGATAGAGCATGCGACCGCGCATTTCACGATTAGGATCATGGATCCCGATGACCGTCCCGGAGAGTCTTATTTTTGGCATAGCTGAATAATAGCAGAACTCGCGCCATCAAAGCGGAGAAATTTTTATATCTTGAGATTCCTTGGCACATGACGTGCTAGCAATTCTTTTTGATCAACGAAACAAACAAATGAACATACAAATTAAAAAACTACTCGGGCTTAGTGCCTGTTTAGTATCGCTTGGCTCGCTTATGTATGGCTAAGGGGGGTCGCAAGAGGTGGACATTCCGATCAGCGAGACGCGCGCGGCTCGTTGCGCCTTCGAAGGCAAGGATTGAATCGACTGCCAAGCCAAATCCCGATCATTCCCTCGGCTCAAAGAGCGGCAGAATCTTCATGCCTGGCACGGTGACGAGGCCCTTGTCGGTCAGGCGGATTTCTGGGATGACTGAGAGTGGCAAGAGGTTGAACCCCATGTAGGGGAGGGTGCAGCCAAGCTGTGTCCATGCTTGTTTAAGCCGGGTGGATTCTTCGGCCACGACTCTAGCGCGTTTATCGGAGAGCAGGCCGGCGATCGGTAGATCAACTTTGGCGATCATCTGACCGTCTTTGACCACCACGACTCCGCCTTGAGTTTTTTCAATCTCAGCCAAGGCTATTTTCATGTCCGCCTCGTTGCTGCCAGCCATCACGACATTATGCGCATCGTGTCCGACGCTGCTGGCGACCGCTCCGTGCTTTAAGCCAAAGTTTTGAAGGAGCCCGTAGCCGACTCCGCCATTTTTGCCGTAGCGTTCGACTACGGTCAGATAGCAAAGATCGTTCGCCTCCAAGATGGCGTCCCAAGCTTGCGGGGCTTCGCTTAGCGCCAGTGTGCGGTGTAGCGTGACGATGCCGGGTAGCTCTGTGCGTAGGATATTGAGTGTGCCCGCGCCCTTGGGAAGCGAGGGGATCAGCTGTGGGTTTTTGGGTAGATTGACGGTCTTGTAGGCGGCAGCTGGATAGACGTAGGCGTCTTCGGTCAGGGTTTTTTCGAGGATGGGGGTGATGCGTTTATCTTCGACCACGAGCTCGCCACCGAACCAGGTGTTTTGAACCTCTAAATTATCATTAAGCAAAACAAGGTCGGCTCGTCTGCCGGGGCCGAGGCCTCCGATCTCACCATCCATTGCGTAGCGAGTGGCACCATGCAGGGAGCCTGCGCTCCAAGCGAGTTCAGGCTTCATGCCGGCCTTGGCCGCTTGGCGCACGACCCAGTCGAGGCCAAAGAGAAAAAGGTCGTCGGCATCGCGATCATCGGTGCACACGCAGAAGCGCTTAGCAGCGGCGCCGCTCTCGATGACGGGTTTGATGGCTTCGGGCAGGCTGTGCCAAGGAGTAGTCGGCGGGCCGCCGCGAAGAAAGATCCAAATGCCTGCCTCCATCAAATCCTCGGCGATGTCTTTATCAATCGCTTCGTGGGTATCGGTGACCCCGGCGGCGGCGTAGGCGCTGACGAATTCGCGCCCGTAGATGTGCCCGCAGACGGGTTTTCCGCGCTTGAGCGACTCTGCGATGATGGCGTGTGAGCGCTCATCGGAAGTGGCGACTTGCACGAAGTCCATCTTTTCACCGAGCGCGACGGCTTCAGGCCATTTATCAAAGATACCGGCAATCCGTTCTGGAGTGAGATCGCCGCCGGCCGTCTCGAAATGAGAGGAGGTCGCGGGAACGGTGCTCGGCACGGTCAGGAAAATATTGAGCGGTGCGCAGCGGGCGTCTTCCAGCATCCATTCGATCCCAGCGACCCCAGAGACGTTGCCGATTTCGTGGCTGTCACAAAAAATGGTGGTGGTGCCGTTGAGCAGAGCGGCCTCGGAGTAGGCGCAGGCTGTCATCATACTACTCTCGATATGAATGTGGGGATCGACTAAGCCGGGCGCAATGATACCGCCCTTGGCATCGTAGTAGCGGGTATCCATCTTATGGTGACGCGCAGTGCCGAGTGGTTGCACGCAAGCGATACGGCCGCCTTTGATCCAGATTTCTCTCTCGGAGAGGATGCGCTCCGAGTAGGTGGACAGCATCCGGGCACCGGTGATGACAAGATTAGGTGCTGCGGTAAGCATGGCGACGCGGGAGAGTTCGCGCGTCAGCTCGTGAAGGGGGGCGATTTTGTTGAGTGGCATGGGAGAATTGAGAATTGAGAATTGGGAATTGAGAATTGGGAATTGGGAATTGAGAATTGGGAATTGGGATGCGGGATTATTTACTGGGGATGGTATTTTCGCAAGTGTCCCAGTTGGCGACGAGTTCGTCGACTACAACCTTGGCGACCTTGTAAGCGGCTTCAAGTGCGGGGAGTCCGTTAGTGGGATATTTTGCTACGTATGCGCGGCTCGAAATTCATGGTGGAGATTAATTTGATCAGCAACGAACTGCTCGGGTATGTGCCGCAGATCGAGGAACATCCATTCCCTATCTATCGATGCTGGCGTCGGTCGGGGTGCCAACGGGTGCTCCGGATTTTTGATTGATCAGATTGCCGTCGCTGTCCCAGTAGCGGATGAGCATCCCGAGTCTCGGGTGATGGGCAGAGTCCTTTATTTCAATCAGGCTCTATCCGAATGCATAAAATGCGATAAAAATGGCTCCGATCACGTAAGTCAGCCAGTTGACTTGTTTTGCCTTACCCGTAGCGATCTGCATCACAAGATACAACAACAAGCCAATAGCGAGGCCGTGGGTGATGCTGAAGAAAAGCGGGATAGCCAGGGCAGTCAGAAGTGCAGTGAGCGTCTCGGTGAAATCATCGTAAGGGATATCGCGGAGGCTCTGCCCCATTAGCAGGCCCACAAAAATAAGCGCAGGTGCGGTCGCAATGGCAGGCACGGCGATGATCAGAGGATAGAAGAAGAGCGAAAGCAGGAAGAGTATGCCGACTACAAGACTGGTGAAGCCCGTGCGGCCACCTGCCTCGACCCCTGCGGCAGACTCGATGAAAGAAGTCGTGGTCGATGTGCCGAAGATGGCTCCGCCGACCGTGGCGAGTGCATCGGCGGTGAGGGCTCGATCCATCTTTGGGAGCTTACCCTCGGCATCGACTAATTTAGCACGACGCGAGACCCCGATAATGGTGCCAAGCGAGTCAAACAAATCGAGAATCAAGAGCACAAACATGATCTTGAGCGAAGCGGGATTCACGAACGGGTAAAACCAATCGAGCTGCATGAAGGTCGCCCCTAAGCCTGAAGGCACGCCGACGATACCATCGGGCTTTGATGTAAGCGTGGCACCATCGGGGCCTGCGACGAAGAAGCCGCCGATCGCGAGGGCGACCATACTCAGTAAAATGGCACCCGGTATTTTTTTGGCGGACAGGATGCACATTAAAAACAAGCCGCCGATGGCGAGCAGAATCGGGGGACTCGTCATGTTGCCATGCGTGATAATCGTGGCCGGGCTGGCCGTGACGATGCCGGCTGCTTTCAACCCGAGTAAGGCGATGAAAAAGCCAATGCCCGCTTGGATGCCGACTTGGAGGCCGAGCGGAATCGCTTCAGCCAGTTTCTTACGAAAGCCGGAGAGCGAAAGGATTAAAAAAACGATACCATTCCAAAATGTTAAACTCAGCGCGGCTTGCCAGCTCAGCCCCATGCCGAGCACTATGATGAAAGCAAAGTAGGCATTTGTCCCCATCCCCGGGGCGAGTGCGATCGGGTAGTTCGTCAGGAAGGCCATGAGGAAACAGCCGAGAGCGGCGGCCAAGCCCGTCGCTATGATGACGGCCTGGGTATCCATGCCCGCATTACTGAGGATGAGTGGGTTGACCACTAAGATGTAGGCCATTGCCGCGAAGGTTGTCACCCCCGCCATGGTCTCTCGGGCGAGGGTGGTGCCGTGCGCTTCGAATTTAAAGAATTTTAGCATAAATGAGTGGGCGGCGCGTTGTGCGTAGCTCTTTTTTGGAGAGTCGTCACGCCTAATTAAAAATCGCTTCGGGTGGCACCTCTAGTTGATAAACTTTTCTAGGGTATTGATATATTGCGCAATGCAGGTTACGGTAACGGTTGCGCGGGTGTTAGCCGCTAGTTTTGACGAAGGAGCTGACGGCTGGAAACGCGCAGTTTGATTATAAGTATTTTTTGCAGATATGGCACGATTTAAGCTTTTTTTGTGCCATAGCTCCGAAGGACTTTTCTTTTTAGTTCTATTTTCCGGAAACTCTAAAATCTCTGACCAAATGAAGCGAATTCTAACAAGATCACCTATTCTCCGCTCATTGAGTGATCATGCGGCTGAGTTTATTGCGGATGGTTTAATCCTGACCGAGGGGGAGGGTGTTGACGCGGGGCGCATTATCGCGGTGGGCGATGCGGGGGTGCTCGCGGGGACTCACGGTATTGATCTCACGAAGGTCGAGAAGGGGAGTGGATTGCTCCTCCCGGCATTTTTTGACACTCACTTCCATTGGGTGCAGGACGACGTCCGGGAGATGCCAAAGGCTTCGTTGATTGAATGGTTGCAGATGTACACCTTTCCAGAAGAAGCGAAATATGGCTGTCGTGACTTTGCGCAGGCTAAGGCGGATTACTTTTGGAAGCGGATACTTGCGGTGGGTACGGTGGGTGGGCTTTGTTATAGTTCGATTCACGAAGTGGCTCTTGAGGTGGCGATGGAGGCGGCACCGGAGGATTTCAAAATCGGCAACGTGTTGATGACGATGAATTGCCCCGAGAGTGTGCGTCAGACGCCCAGCGCAGCGATCGCCTCGGTCGAGGCTGGCGCGCAGCTCTATGGCGATCGCTATCTTTGCTCGCCTCGCTTTGCGCCGACGACATCTCCCGATGTGATGAAGGCCTCGGCTCTCGTGGCGGGCGATCATGGATGTTTTCAGCAAACCCATCTCGGCGAAACGTTAAATGAGATCGAGTGGGTGCTCGCTATTTATAAGGATTTGGCTGGATTTGAAGATGTGAATTCGTATACCGACATTTATCAGCGCTGTGGGATGCTAGGGCCGAAAACAATCTTCGGGCATTGCATCTATCTGGATGACTCAGAATGGGAGCTCATGGCGCAATCGGGCAGCCGGATCGCGAGCTGCCCAACTTCAAATGCTCCGATTGATCAGTTGGGCTTGGGCTCTGGGCTATTCGATTTTCAAAAAGCAGAGAACTACGGCGTGCCGTGGGCACTGGCTTCGGATATCGGTGGCGGACCGTTTCTATCGATGTTTGATGTGATGCGTTCTTTTGTAATGCAGAATGAGGCTGCGGGTCGTCGCGGTGCGGGGGCGAATTATACAAAAGCGCTCCACCGCAGCAGCGCAAAGGGTGCCGAGCTGATGGATATCGGTGCTGACCGAGGGATGATCGCTGAAGGTTACTTTCTGGATGCGATCAAAGTGAAAATGCCCGAGGGCAGGTTCGACCCTCAAGATGCAGACGCCGCAGAGGCACTCCTGAGGGCAGTGGTCGAGGCCCTGCCTAGCCGCGAAGCAAGCGACCACTATGTCGAGGCTACTTATATAAAGGGGCAGCTGCGCTTTGCCAAGGAGGGGACGCCGTGCGTCTAGGTGATATCTGGCAGCAGGCGCTCAGCGAACTTGAAGCTGGGCGGGTGGTCTACGTGTCCTTCGTCGTCGCGCAGAAAAAAGGGACGCCCGGCACGACGGCTGCTCGTATGCTTCTAACCCAAGATGGCCAGCAGCAGGGGACGATCGGCGGTGGCATCATGGAAAGTGAATTGTTGAAGAAAGCGCAGCGAGCGCTCGCAAAGGGCGAGCCGATGCTTCCGAGTCTGCGCCGGTTGAGGCACCGTAGAGATGCGGAAGCCGCAGCGTCTGGGCTGATATGTGGAGGTGAACAGACTAACTTAGAGATGATTTTATGCCCCGCCACCGATTTGGTTGCGGTTCAGGAGATTGTTGCGGCGATCCGTGAAGAATCGTCTGCCTATTTGGAAATTAGTAGCGAAGGCTTGCGCCTAGTCGATTGTGTCGAGCCGATGAATACACGGGCGGAGTTGAAAAATGAGGCAAAGGACTGGCGAGTTCGGATTGGTTTTCGAAGCGTGCGGCGGATCGCGATTTATGGAGGCGGGCACTGTGGTGAGGCGCTGGCCGAGCTCATGCACCGCCTCGACTACGACGTGACAATCATCGACTCGCGCGAGGCAGTCATCTCGCAAGCGAAGTTGCCGGGCGCAGTTCACAAGCTAGTTTCGCCCTTTGAGGGGGCGGCGGCAAAGGTCTCTTTCCCTGAAAGGACCATTGCCCTCGTCATGACTTATTCGATGCCGACCGATGTCGAGGCGCTCTGCGGAATCCTCGGAGCGGGCTTCGCACAGGTTGGATTGATGGGGAGTCCTGTGAAGATCGCTTTTATTCGGGAGCAATTAAAAATTAAGGGCTTCAGCGATTTGCAAATTGATTTAGTTCGTGCACCCATTGGTTTGAAATTTGATAGCGACACGCCCGCCGAGATCGCTGTCAGCATTGCGGCGCAGATCTTGCTGGAAAGGTAAATAGGGAAAAATATGGTTAAGTTAATCCAAGGCATCACATTCATTCTGAATGACGAAACGGTCACTACCGATGTGTCACCGAGTCTTTTAGTATTGGATTATTTGCGTCAAGAGAAACGCCTAGTCGGGACGAAGTCCGGCTGCAAAGAGGGCGATTGCGGCGCGTGCTCGGTCATACTCGGGGAGTTAGACAACGATGGGCTCGTCAGCTATCGCCCGATGACTTCTTGCCTACTTCCGATGGGCGAGCTAAATGGAAAGCACCTCGTCTCGATTGAGGGTCTTAATATGAAAAAGCTCTCACCCGTTCAGAGCGCCATGGTCGACTGCGGAGGCACCCAGTGCGGCTACTGCACGCCTGGCTTCGTTGTTTGTATGACAGCAGGGCTGATGGCACCGCAGATCCCGCTGAATAAAGAGGGGGTGCTCTATGCGATCTCGGGCAACCTTTGCCGATGCACAGGCTATCGTTCCATCAAGGAGGCGGGCATGCAGAGTATCGACAAGCTACGCGATCACTTGATCGACAAAGAGCGGATCGCGGCGCTGGTCGACGCAGGCGCGCTTCCAGATTACTTTTCAGAAATCCCCTCCCGCCTAAAGACTCTGCGAGCAGACGTTTCTGCTGAGGCCGAGTCCCCGAACCCTCGGTATGTGATTGCTGGAGGCACAGACCTCTACGTGCAGCGCGGCGAGTTGATTCCAGATGAGTCAGTCGTGCTCCTCAACAACCGGGCAAAGATCCCCGCCGCTCAGATTCGGGAAGACCGATTAATTGTTGATGCGCGGATGACTTTTGAAACCTTTGGCCTCGATCCGCTTGTGCAATCCTATTTAGGAGATATTGAAGCTTACAATTTATTAATCGCGAGTTGGCCGATTCGCACCCGCTCGACCTTGGGTGGTAATCTATGCAACGGCTCGCCGATTGCTGACATGACTTGTTTACTGCTGGCGCTGGAGACATCGATCCATCTCGTGGATCGGGCGGGCTCGAAGCGCGACCTGCCGCTAAAGGATTTTTATCTAGGGTATAAGCAGCTAAATAAGGCTGACGACGAGATTGCCTTCGAAATCTCGTTTCCAGTTTTCGGGGAGTCCACCTTTGTCAACTGGGAGAAAGTATCGAAGCGTGCGTGGTTAGATATCGCGACGGTGAATTCAGCCTGTAAGTTGACGGTTGAAAGCGGTGAGATCGTCGATGCCCATCTATCGCTCGGAGGGGTCGCTGCGACGCCTCTTTACTTGGAGGCGACCAGTCGTTTTTTACGCGGTCAAACTCTCTGCTCTGGTGTTTTGAGCGAGGCCTTAAATATCGCCCAGACTGAGTTCGAGCCGATTAGCGATGTACGGGGGAGTGCTCGGTATAAGCGCCTCTTGGCGCGGCAGTTGATGGCGGCACACTTTGCAAAACTTTTTCCCGATACATTTAGCGAGGAGGTTCTCTATGCGACATTGTGATAGTGAACTACACGTGAGTGGCCGCTCGCAGTATGTCGATGATGTGCCTGCTCCCGGTGATCTGTTGCACGGGGCGATCTTCGGCTCGCCCATCGCCCATGGGCGCGTGCTGAAGCTCGATGTCGATGCAGCGCGGGCAGTTCCCGGGGTCAAAGATGTCATCACCTACGACACCGTCCCCGGCAGTAAGCTCGTGGGCGCACTGAAACTCGATGAGCCGCTTTTTGCACACGACGTGGTGATGTATATTGGGCACCCCCTCGCGATGGTCGTGGCGGATTCGCCGGAAGCGGCTGGAAGGGGCGTGAAGGCCTGCTCCGTCGCCGTCGAAGATCTCCCTGTGATCACGTGTCCGCGCGAAGCCTTTGCGCAGGGAGCGCTTTTGCAGGAGACGCGCCTCTTTGAGAAAGGCTCGGTCGATTCGACTTGGGAGGCGTGCGAGACGGTCGTTACTGGCGAGATCGATCTGGCGGGGCAAGAGCACCTCTACTTGGAAACTAACCGTGCGCGCGCACTTCCTCGCGAGGACGGGCAGATACAAATTTTTTCTTCGACCCAAAGCCCCTCCGCAGTGCAAAAACACGTAGCCGGCGTGCTGGGGCTGCCCATGCATAAAGTTGAGGTCGATGTGAAGCGACTGGGTGGTGGTTTTGGTGGTAAAGAAGATCAAGCGACTCAATGGGCCTGCATGGTAGCGGTGGCGGCGAATCATCTCGACCGCCCCGTGCAGATTGTGCTCAATCGTAGCGATGACATGCGGATGACTGGTAAGCGGCATCCGTATAAACAAGATTTCAAAATCGGTCTTGATGCCGAGGGGAAGATTCTCGCCTACGAGGTCAGCCACTTTCAAAACGGGGGGGCGTATATGGACCTCTCAGCCGCAGTCCTTGAGCGCACCGTAATGCACTCGACGAATGCCTACGCGATTCCCAACGTGAAAATACGGGCTGCGTGCTGTCGCACCCACTTAGCGCCGAATACTGCCTTCCGCGGCTTCGGTGGGCCTCAGGGTATGTTTGCCCTTGAGGTAGCGATTGAGAAAGCGGCCGTTGCGATGGGCGTATCTGCCGATTGGATACAGGCGCGTAATTTGATCTCCGATGGCTATCGCTTTCATTACGGCCAAGAGGTCGAAGCGTGTAATATGCAGCGCACTTGGGACGAAGCGATGGATCATTTCGAGGTGGAGTCGATACGCTCACGGATTGATTCTTTTAACTCGAAGAACCGTCTTGTAAAAAAAGGATTTGCGATGATGCCTGTCTGTTTCGGGATCAGTTTTACCAAGACGTTTCTGAATCAAGGCAGTAGCCTAGTGCATGTGTACACCGACGGGTCGGTCAGTGTGACGACCGGTGGGATCGAGATGGGGCAGGGCATTAGCTCAAACATGATTGCGATTTGCTCTCGTGTGTTTGGAATCCCCTCGGAGCGTGTCCGTTGCAACAGCACGAACACCAGCCGGATAGCCAACATTTCTCCAAGCGCTGCCAGTGCCACGACCGACCTAAACGGGAATGCGACGATCATCGCTTGTCGCGAAATTCTAGCGGGGCTCAAGAAAGTCGCGGCAAAGGAACTCGGCTGCGAGGCCGAAGCGATTACGATTAAAGATGGCATCGTTCACCAGCTCGATCAGCCGACTGATTTAGAGTGGGATGCGCTGGTGTTGAAAACTTACTTTTCTCGCATCCAGCTAATGGCGCATGGTTTCTATACACCGCCGGATCTACACTACGATCCAGTCAAAGGCTACGGAAAGCCCTTTCACTATTACACCTACGGCACCTGCTTGATCGAAGCCACCGTCGACTGCCTGCGTGGGACTTATAAGCTCGACGCCAGCCGAATCGTGCACGATCTCGGGCGCACCATCATCCCGACGGTTGATCGTGGGCAGATTGAGGGCGGCCTTGCGCAAGGCCTCGGCTGGGTCACGCTCGAAGAGCTTACCTACAGCACCGAAGGCCGGCTCACTTCGCATGCTCTCTCCAGCTACAAGGCACCAGATGCCGAGTTCATGCCAGAGATCATGGAGCTCAAGCTGCTCGAAAATGTCGATAATCTCGGCGGCCCGCTCGGAAGCAAGGCGGTCGGCGAGCCACCCTTCATGTATGGCATCGCGGCTTTTTTTGCTATCAGAAAAGCAATCGCCGCCTTCAGCCCGCTGCATAAGCTTGAGCAAGAGGTTCGCAGCCCAGCCACTCCGGAACAAGTCTTGCTGTCTCTCTACCCAGACTTCGCCAGTGTGCCGGTATCTGCGGAATCGCCGCAGGCGGGGTTGACTGTATAGTCGAAGTTTTGATCAGGGTGCTATGAGTCCAGAGATAATTGAATTCCTTAACGTGGTGTTCCGCTTTGTTCACATCGTGGCGGCGATCATGTGGATCGGCAACTCACTGCTTTTTACTTGGATGGAGGTCAACTTCATCAAAGATCCCTCGAAAAACCCGAAGGGCGCGATCGGGCATATGAATATGCTACACGCGGGCGGGGTTTACTTTTTGGAGAAGCGAGAGATCGATCCTCACGACATTCCGGCTAAGTTACACGTCTTCAAATGGCAGTCCTACACGACTTGGCTCAGCGGGGCGATTTTGCTAGCGGCGACATTCTATACCCGTCCCGGCACTTTAATGCTCGACCCGTCCAAGACAGATATGGCGGGTTGGATGGCCACAGTGATCAGCATCGCTTCGCTGGTGCTCGCGTGGGTCGTCTACGATTTAATCTGGCATAGCCCGCTTAAAAAGAAGCCAGCCGCCGCCGCTGCTGCGTTGACGATTTCGCTCTTTGCCTACGCCTACTGGATCGACGGCTTCTATAACGGCCGCTTCGTCTTGCTCCAGATCGGTGCGATGATGGCGACGACCATGAGTGCTAACGTGCGCTTCGTGATCATTCCTAATCAAAAAAAGATTATGACTGCCCTCCTAGAGGGAAAACCGCACGATACTGAGGCGGGGCATCAGGCCAAGATGCGCTCACTCACCAACAACTATGTGACTTTCCCCGTTATTTTCTTGATGCTGAGTGCTCACTTCCCGTCGATCTACGCGGATCCTTATTACCTCCCCATCATTTTCGTGATTTGCACCTGCTTGGTCATTATCAAGCATATGATGAATATCTATAACGAGTTCGGAGATTGGCTCTACGTCTCGGTCGCCGCATTTGTCTTGAGTGTGGGCGCTGTCCTTATGCTCATGTATATTCCCGATCCTGCGCCGAAACTGGCTCCGGGTGAAGTGGCGGTCGCCATCTCGCCAGAGGCCATCATTGGGCAAAAAGTGTTTAATGAGATGGGCTGTATGGTTTGCCATCAGCCGGCTGGTAATTCGATTGCACCGACCCTACACCGCATCTACGGGACTGAGCGTCGACTCGTAGGGGGCGGTCGTGTCACCGCAGATGAGGCTTACTTGCGTGAGTCTATCTTGCAATCTAACCTCAAAGTCTCCTATGGTTACGCGCCTGCAATGCCCGTTTACGAAGGTGTCTTTACCGATCAAGAGGTCGACCAATTGATTGCCTACATCAAGTCTATTAAATAAAATATCTAGCTCAAGCAGCCTGCACACCCCCCAATTAATTATGCAAATCCCGCACATACTTCGACAGATCAATCCGCCACCGCGCCTCATGATGGGGCCCGGCCCCGTCAATGCCGATCCCCGTGTGCAGCGCGCCATGAGTGCCGATCTCTTAGGGCAGTATGACCCCGCGATGACGAGCTACATGAACGAGGTGATGGCACTCTACCGCCAGGTATTCGTGACCAAGAACCAGTGGACTTTTTTGATCGATGGCACCAGCCGCTCTGCCATTGAGGCGGCGCTCGTCTCGATGGTCGAGCGCGGCGACAAAGTCGTCGTGCCCGTGTTTGGCCGGTTTGGCCATCTACTCACAGAGATCGCACAGCGCGTAGGAGCCGAGGTGATCGCGATCCATAAAGAGTGGGGCGAGATCTTTACCGAAGCAGAAATCGCCGAGGCGCTCGATACGCACAAGCCCAAGATCCTCGCAATTTGCCAAGGCGATACGTCGACCACCATGAACCAGCCGCTCGATTATGTGGGGCGTCTTTGCCGCGAGCGAGGCGTCTTTTCGTATGTCGATGCGACTGCATCTTTAGTTGGCAACCCACTCCCAGTGGATGAGTATCAGATCGATGTGTGCACCGTCGGCCTACAGAAATGCCTCGGCGGTCCCTCGGGCTCTGCACCGATTACGATCAACGATGCGGCGGCTGAAATGATCCAAAGCCGCTGGCATGTGGAAAAAGGCATCGAGCCCGCAGGCTTTGTGCCCGGAAAAAATTCCCGTATCCAGTCCAACTATTTCGACCTTGCGATGGTCATGGCCTACTGGAGTCCTCAACGCCTGAATCACCACACCGAAGCGACTAGCATGCTCTATTGCGCGCGCGAATGCGCCCGGTGCGTGGTGGAAGAAGGTCTTGAGAACGCACTGGCCCGCCATGCGCTCGCAAGCAAGGCGATGGTCGCAGGCCTCCAAGCGATGGGTCTGAAGTTGTTTGGGAATCTCGATTTTAAAATGACCAATGTGACGGGCGTCTACATTCCAGCAGAAGTGAAAGGGGAGGCGATACGCCACGACATGCTGCACGATTTCGGGATCGAAATCGGCACTTCGTTTGGGCCGCTCCAAGGTAAAATTTGGCGGATCGGAGCAATGGGTTACAATGCCCGTAAAGATACGATCCTACGGACTCTTGCGTCGCTCACTTCGGTGCTAAAGTTACACGGCATGAAGCTACCGGCTGAGGATGGTGCCCTGGCTGCGCTGGAAGTCTATCGTTCAGCGGAGTCTGTCGCTTGAACGCGTCGCTTTTTATCCATGACATCAGCTACCTCGTCACGATGGACGAGGCGCAGAGTGTTTTGACGGACGCGTGGCTGTGGATAGAGGATGGGGTGATTCGTGACCTTGGTCAGGGTGCAGCGCCCGAGGGCTTACCGGGCGATATCCCGCGTCTAAGTGGAGCGGATAAAATTCTGACGCCTGGTCTGATCAATACCCACCACCACCTTTATCAAAACATGGCGCGCGCCTACACGCCAGGTAACAATCTGCCGCTGCTGCCGTGGCTAGTCCACATGAATAAGCTATGGGAGAGCTTTCGAGAAGATGATCTTGCGCTATGCACTCGGCTTGGGCTAGCAGAGCTCATGCTAAGCGGTGCCACCACCGTCGCAGATCACCACTACGTTTTTCCAAAAGGTGCGGTCGATATGATTGACGCTCAATTCGCTGCAGCGACTGCGATGGGCGTCCGCTTCCACGCGAGTCGAGGCTCGATGAATGTGAAGTCGGATTTGATCTCAGATTGGGCATTGCAAAACGAAGACGAGATCTTGGCAGACACTGAGCGCTTAATTCAAAAGTATCACTCGGCAGCGCACGGCAGTTGGCAGCAGATCATCGTGGCGCCCTGCGCGGCCACTTCTTGCTCGGAGAGCCTGCTTAAAGCGAGCGCCGAACTCGCCAAGAAATACCGCGTGGGCCTCCATACGCATTGTGGTGAGACCCAGGCAGAGAATGAGTTTTCGATCGAGAAATTCGGTCGTCGCCCGCTAGAGTATTTGCTCGACTGTGGCTGGGACTACAGCGGCACCTGGCTGGCTCACGGCATTCATTTTGAAGATGCCGAATTGGATACCATGGGGCGGCTCGAAATCGGCGTTGCCCATTGCCCTAACGCTAACATGCGCCTTGGCTCTGGCATTTGCCGTGTGCCCGAGCTCACGCAGCGCGGAATCAAAGTGGGGATCGCTGTCGATGGCAGCGCTTCGAACGATTCGGGGCATATCCTCGGTGAGCTGCGGCAAGCGCTCTACCTCGCCCGCGTGCGCTACGGCGCAGAGGCCATGTCGGTGATGGATGCCTTCGAACTCGGCACTTGGCGAGCGGCCGAGTTAATGGGTCGTAGCGATCTAGGGCGTCTCCAAGGAGGCTACTGTGCTGACTGTGCACTTTTCCCCGTTCAAGATCTTTACGCAAACGGGTGTGAGAATCCAGTCGATGCCTTGCTCATCTGCCACGCTCGGCAGGTGTCTGACTTAGTCGTCGGCGGTAATGTGCGAGTAAGGAATAGCCGATTAGTCGATGTCGACCTAAGTGAACTGATGCAAATACACGGAGCACGCGCCAGCGAAATCCATCTGAGTGGAAGCGACACGCTTCTGGCCTGAGTTTCCAGCTCCCAGCTCCAGCGTAGTGAAAGTAGCAGGAGCTTCCAGCTCCCAGTTCCGGTATATTTCGGGAGCAGGATGCTCCCGCTACCTAGAGCGAGATCACGCCCGGCACTTGCGCTACGCGTTGGTAGATGGCGATCACCTCGTCGCAAGAGTGTACGTGCATCTCCATCGTGTAGGCGGTAAAGCGACCGGTGGAGGATTCGTTGGCCTTGACCGGATCGTCGGCAAACAGATCGAGGACGGTCTGGCACTCATCCTTGGGCACGATGAATTTAAACGGGAAAAGGCAGGGCCAGTCGTAGTTCGCATCGAGCGAAGAGCGGAAGGAGTCGAGGGATGCGTCGTCTTTCATGCAAAAAAGGAGAAGCGGGGATCTTGCATTTGTCAAAGCGGATCCTGCCTGCGTTGGAGTCAGCGCAGGGCAGTGGCCGACGAGGCGCTGGCACCTGAGAGCGGGGCTCCAACCTTAGCTGACCTCAAAAACGCCACCGCTCGCTGCTCTGACCAATACGCGCTGGCCGCTTCGCCAAACTTTACGAAGCCGAGATGCCCGCCGTGCTTTGGCGTTTCCAATTCAAAGTATGTATTCGCCTGCGCCGCTGCATGCGGAAAGCACGCTGGCGTGAGAAACGGATCGTCGAGCGCACTCACCAGCAGAGTCGGCACGGCGATCTTTTCCAACACTCGACGGCAGCTTGACTGCGCCCAATAATCGTCGGCATTTTTAAAGCCGTGGATGGGGCCAGTGTAGACATCGTCAAATTCGGCAAAGGTGCGCATCTTATCTAAGCCCTCAATACGTAGCTCGCCCGAAAAGCGTTGCGCTTTCTCGCGCACTTTTACTCGTAGGCTACGCATAAAACGCGCCATGTAGATGCGGTTCTGCCAATGCTCTAGCTGCTTCGCGCTGCCGGCCAGATCGCAGGGCACGCTGAAGGCGACACCGGCGCAGATGCGCGGGTCGATACTCGCCGCATGCTCGCCGAGATATTTGAGCATTAGATTCCCCCCGAGGCTGAAGCCGACTAGCGCAATGGCATCGTAGCTAGTCGTCGCAAATACATGATCGAGCACGATCTGCAGCTCGCCGGTGGCACCGCTATGGTAACTCTGGAGCTTTTCATTTGGTTCGCCACTACAGCCGCGAAAGTTCCACGCCAGCACGTCCCACCCCGCGCGCGTGAGCGCGGCGGCCATGCCTTGGCAATAGTTGCCGCGCGAGTGGCCTTCGAGCCCGTGCGTTAAAATGGCCAGTCGCCGATCGCCGTGAGGCCGCGCCCAGTCGAGGTCGAGGAAGTCGCCATCGGGCGTCGCGATACGCTCGCGCTCATCCGTGATCAGCGGCACCCGCCGAAAAAGGGTGGGGTAGATGGTTTGTAGATGCGCACTTCGTAGCCGAAGTGGCGGTTGATACGGTTGGTAATCAGTTTTCAATAAGCGCGTCCTGAGGCTTACGCTTGCCGTAACAGCGCCTCGACGCGATCCATTAATTTTCAATGCGGGGCAGCGCTTCTAATCCATCGAGCCAGCGCTGCGGTATCGCATTGGCTGCGCCCAATAGCGCGCCCACGACTGCGCCACGGTGGCAGTTATCGCCGCCGCAGAGTGCGTTGGCTAGTATGCCATCGCTAAAGCTATCCGCATGGCGCCAAGTCAAGTAGAGGCTAGCGGTAAAGGACTCAGGCAAATAGCAGGCGGAGCTCAGGTGCCTGCCCACGACTGAACGGTCAGGGAAGTTTGCCCAAGTCTCAAATTGATTGGTCTTCCAAGATACTTTGCCCGCGCTCTCGATGGCTTTGCGCAGCTCGACGCCCGCGCTCAGCGAGTGGATGATATGAGTCATCGCCTTGGCCGCGTTGACCACGTGTTGGTTGCGGTGAGTCAATGTGACGTGTTGCTCGACGATTTTTAGCTGTGCATCTAGGTTACGCTCGCCGATGTATTGCAGGGCGGCCAGCAGGCAGGGCACTTGGCTCAGCCCGCCGATATGGAGATCGTCGATCCCGCACTCGGCCAGCGCTTTACCCTGCGCGTAACGATCGAAAAATGCGCGGTGGTATTCTTCCACGTAAGTGTCGCGGTGCCAGCCGTCTTCGAGCATACAAGAGGCGTAGCGCTCTAGCCAGGCTTCGGCATCGTAAGTGCCACTGCCTACGATTAAGCGGTAGAGTTCGACGCCCAGTTTGTAGTTGATGGTGTTCTCGCCCGCTGCGAGGAATTGATGGTAATGCACGCCGCGCTGCCCCCAGTATTTCGCCTGCTGGTGCAGGATGTCGCCGCGCGCGTTGCGCGGTTGGTAGCGTGAGCGCCAGAGGATGCTGTCGGGGTGTGGGTTGCGCGGCGCAAGGTAGCCGTCGAGCGCGGGGTAATCGCGGTCGAGCGCGTTAGTATCGTAATACCAATGCACGGGCATGGCGGCGGCGTCGGCCACGAGTGAGCCGAGCATTGCGTGGTGATAAGCGTCTGTATTCATTAAATAAGTTGGTTGATGGCAGTGGGGATGGCTTTTTTGAATCGAAAAAATCCCGCTTGTGCGTGTGGATAAAAATGAGCGTCCCACCAGTGGCGTTTGTAGACGAGCGCGATGTTGTGTTCTTGCAGCGCGTCCTGTAGCTCGGGTAAGACACTATTCCAAATGCCGATAGGCGGCTCAGCCATCAGCAGCGTATCGAGCTGCATGGCTTGCGCCCATTGGAGCACTTCGGAGAGCTGGGTGTAAACTTCGCTGCTCTCGCCCCCGCCGCTCAGCGCGTCGCGCATGCACGCCTGTCGGAATGCGGCCACGGGCTGCGCGATGCCGTGTTGCTGGTAGGCGGCTTTCGGGAAAAAGCCCGCAGTCGCGATTACCTCCTCGTCGCCCCGAATCCACTCGCGAGCGGATAAATCTTCTTCGTGCAGTAGCACGCCGACACGTTGACCACGCGGAGATGGCGCCAGCGGCTTAAAAGCAACGGCCGGTGGATTGCAAGCGCTACCAGACACATCGACGGGCTCGGTGGCAAACTCGGTCTGCGGGTCGAAGCGGCCTTCGGTGTATGTTTTGATATTCTCGGCGCTGGCGAGATAGGTTTTACCCTCGGTATGTAGCCCTGCGACCCAGCGCCAGCTGAGGGTATTAGAGGCAGCGTCGCCATCATACAGGTGCTTTAAAAAAAAGTCGGCACCCAGTGTCCATGGTAGCTTCAGTGTGTGTATCCAGATGCTGGCATACCACATCCGCGCGTGATTGTGCAGGTAGCCGGTCTCGATTAGTTCGCGCGTCCACGCATCCATGCAATCGATGCCACTCTCGCCCGCGATGGTGGATTGATAGGGTGGGCTGGTGCGCTGCTTGCTTAGTTCACTCAAGTAATCGTCCCACACCGCAGGCCTGCGCATCAGCCAGCCCTTCCAGTAAGTGCGCCAGCAGACCTCGTCGATAAACTTAGCCGCTCCGGCGACGGTATGCTGCCGCAGCACTGCCGAGATCACCGCCCACTCTGGCAGCACGCGCAGCCGCACCCAAGGCGAGAGGGTGGACACATTGTCCCGACGCTCGTGGCCAAAATCATAATTCCGGCTACGGCTGTAGTCCGCTCCTGCGCTTGGCAGAAACGCTTCGAGTGCGCGACGTGCGCTGGTATGCTTTGGTTCAAACACCATGAATGAACGCAGCCTGCGCGGGTTCCTTAGAAACTATTTATTCCTTCTGTCGGCTTTCAAGCGTAGGGGCGCGACTTGTCACGCCCGCGGTAGATCGGCGGGCGGTAGATCGGCGGGCGGTGGATCGGCCCGCGTGGGATCGGCGGGCGTGACAAGTCGCGCCCCTACGTTGAAAGGTTGACAGCGACCTGCCGACTCCACCTCATCACGCCTTTCTTTTAACTTTCGATGTTGGGCAAGGTATTGAATTGGTTTCGTCAAAGTGGTCTGCATCCTTTTCCGCTCTACAAGACGCTGCGCGACTACTCCATGCGCAAAGCTTTCGCCGATTTGCGGGCTAGCTTCAATGTGGCGCTGCTCGACTTCCCGCAGGGCATGGCCTACGCGCTGATTGCGGGCTTGCCGGTGCAAGCGGGCATCTTCTGCTCGGCACTCTCTAGTATCACTGGCCCGTTCCTGGCCAGCTCGCGCTTCGTCATGCTGGGCCCCACCAATGCCACGGCGGTCATGCTGCTGAGCACCTTTCTCACGCTCGGCTACACGCCTGATCAGGCGCTGGTGGCGCTGCCGGCGCTGCTCCTACTTGTGGCGGCCTTTATGATCGGTGGCGCGTTTATCCGCATCGCCACCATTACCCAATACGTCTCGCGCGCTGTGGTGGTCGGCTACATAAGCGCGGCCGCTTGTTTGATTATTGTGAATCAGCTCAAGACGGTGCTCGGGCTCGATGTCCCGCGCGCGGGCACCTTTATCGAGTCGCTACGCAACCTGCTCTACGGCATCAGCGGCACACAGTGGGAGGCTGCGCTGACGGCGGCGATCACGCTGGCCATCTATCTACCGCTCAAGCGCTGGGCAAAAGGCGTGCCCACGGTGGCGCTCACACTCGTCTTGGTGGGGGCGCTGTTTGCCATCCTGACGCGGCATGGCGTCCAGCCAGAAATGCTCAGCCCCGTGAGTGTCACCTCGTGGAAGCTGCAATGGCCCTCGCTCAATTGGGGCGACTTTGCCAATCTCGCAAACGGTGCGCTGGCCATCGCGTTTCTATCGCTTTTAGAGAGTTCGTCCATCGCCAAGACCCTCGCCGCGCAGTCGGGCGATCGCGTCGATCTCAACCAGCAAATGCTCAGTATGGGCGCGGCGAATGCCGCCTGCGCCTTCGGTGGGGGCATGGCAGTCTCTGGCTCGCTCACGCGCTCGGTGCTTAATTTTAAGAGCGGTGCGCAGACCTCAATGTCTAGCATCTTCAGTGGCTGCCTGCTGGTGCTCGGCCTTCTTTTGCTAGGTAATTTGATCGGCTACGTGCCCAAAGCTGCACTCGCGATGTTGGTGATCATCGTGGGGATTTCCCTGATCAGTCGTAGCAATATCCAAGTCATGATGCAGACCACACGCAGCGATGCCACGGTCTTTCTAAGCACATTTATCGGCGGGCTGCTACTGCCGCTCGACACCGCGATTTACATCGGCGCCGCCGCGTCGATCGGGTTGTTCTTAGCCAAGGCCAGCCGCCCCGAGTTGAAAGAAATCTCGTTTACCGACGGGGGCGAACTCGTCGAGCACGATGCGATCAAGACCGACAAGGAGCGTCCCTCGATCGCCATCGTCCACGTGGAGGGCGATTTGTTCTTCGCCTCCAGCGAGCTGTTCCTCGATCAGATGCGGAACATGGTGGAGCACCCCGCGCTCAAGATCATCATTATTCGCCTCCGCAACGCGCACAATCTCGACGCCTCGGTCGCGCTCACGATTAAAGACCTCGTGCTTTTCGCTCGCTCCAGCGGGCGCGACGTCATCGTCAGCGGCGCACATACCTATGTAGAGCGGGTCTTTAGAAACTCCGGCCTGCTGGAGACGCTGGGAGAGGAAAACTTCTTCCGCTACCACCCTGAGAATCCTACCATCTCCACCCGCGACGCCCTCAAGCGCGCTCAAGAAATCACCGGCACCAAGTCCGCCGATATTAAAATATTCGCCAGTGAGAAGAAGGAGTCGTAGAAGCAGAGCGGAACAATCTTAAGATTTTGGACGAACGGAGCGTCCAGCTTCGAGCGCTCCAAAGCGTGACCGTTTCGGCTATGTTGAAGGTTCCCTTTATGATTTACCTCGTTCTAAAAATTGCTCGATATGACTTTTTTAAGGAATTCGTCGCTTGACTTGATCTCCATGGAGCGTTTTCTACCATTTTCCAATTTATGCCAGAGTAGCTCAGCGGTAGAGCAGAGGACTCATAAGCCTTTGGTCGGCAGTTCAAATCTGCCCTTTGGCACCATTTTGTTTCAAACAAGCCTTTCGTCGATTCGGGAGGCTTTTTTGTTTGTTGAGTGGTTGGAGGGCAGCTTCGAACTGCCGAAGCAGATTCAAATGCTCCTTCAGCTGCCCAAAGGGCACCCGCGTCAGTCACCCTGCGCTTCGCTCCGGGCGGGCTGCGCCCACCATCTCCGTGCTGTCGCACTGCGTCTGCCCTTTGGCACCATTTTGTTTTAATAATCAACGACTTGCGTCGAAAAGCGTGGTCGTTTTTTAGTGCCCACAGCGCAGCACCCAAATGCGTAAGTCGGTGATATTTTACCAAGTCGGTGCAAACTAGAGCAGATGTGTGGCACGTTGTGGTGCTTTTTACCTGAATTTATTGAACCCAATCCACAGAAATGTTAAACCACCGAACCTAAGCACTGAAATTATTTAACCACGGAATGCACAGAATCACACGGAAAAGGAGCCGAGCAAAGCTTCCGTGAAGTTCCGTGTTTTCCGTGGTTCAAAACCCACCGAACCTAAGCCACCGAACCCAAGCACTGAAATTATTTAACCACGGAAAGCACAGAATCACACGAAAAAGGAGCCGAGCAAAGCTTCCGTGAAGTTCCGTGTTTTCCGTGGTTCAAAACCCACCGAACCTAAGCCACCGAACCAAAGCACTGAAATTATTTAACCACGGAACTCACAGAATCCCACGGAAAAGGAGCCGAGCCAAAGTTTCCGTGAAGTTCCGTGTTTTCCGTGGTTCAAAACCCGCCGAACCTGAGCCACCGAACCCAAGCCACCGAACCCAAGCACTGAAATTATTTAACCACGGAACTCACAGAATCACACGGAAAAGGAGCCGAGCAAAGCTTCCGTGAAGTTCCGTGTCTTCCGTGGTTCCAAAAATACCGAACCTAAGCCACACTCAAATGTTCAACCACGGAACTCACAGAATCCCCCGGAAAATGAGCCGAGCAAAGTTTCCGTGAAGTTCCGTGGTTCACGGAACAACCGAACCTAAGCAAACTATATGAGCAAATTACTATATGAGGAAGAGACCTATAAAATTAGAGGCGCCGTTTTTGAGGTCTACAAAGAAATGGGGCCTGGGTTTTTAGAGGCCGTGTATCAGGAGTGTTTAGAGCGAGAGCTTCGGTTGCAGGAGATGCCTTATGAGTCGCAGAAAGAGCTATGTCTTTACTACAAGGGCGAGCAGTTGGAACAAACCTACAAACCCGACTTTTATTGCTTCGATGAGATCATAGTTGAAATTAAGGCCATAAAAAAATTCCTTCCAACCGACGAAGCTCAACTGCTCAATTATCTCCACGGAACCAATAAAAAACTGGGGCTACTTGTCAATTTTGGTGCGAGTGAAACCGTCGAAATTAAACGCTTTGTTCTTTGAATTGAGAGATGTAGGATTTTCTAAAGCCACTGAGATTATTTAACCACGGAATACACAGAATCACACGGAACTAGTGCCTGGCCGAAAAGGGGCTAATTTGAAAAATTCAATATAGTTTCAAAATTAAGATTATGCCATAAGGGCGGTTGTCAGCCGTCGCTCCCGTTTCTTTGCAATTTCTAGGCTTCCGACCCCGAT
>Ga0307933_1000315_pt1 | contig 46348 bp, 44 predicted proteins | sample OrgLakmetageno88_FD_201811 | JGI IMG/M metagenome (GOLD analysis project Ga0307933, IMG submission 201811) | Saline water microbial communities from Organic Lake, Antarctica - #88 | ecosystem: Environmental > Aquatic > Non-marine Saline and Alkaline > Saline | place: Antarctica: Organic Lake... | reverse complement strand
TTCGACACTTTTAGTATCTTATAAAACACACCATATTGAAATAGGTTTGTATATCATTCGAACTGATTCAAAAGAATAAGTACGAGTGTACGGAATTAATTGTTGCCAGTGTAAATAGCAGTTTTAAGCTTTACTATGAAGTGATATATTGATACCGAATAACGACGGTTTTTTTGGACGCTTGAAATACGACTTTTTGACGCTACGTAGCGTCATAATTACCTTAATTTATATTCTGAGCCAAAAAAACAAAAAGCCCCGAATTAGGGGCTTTTGCTTGAATGTGGCGGAGAGTAGAGGATTCGAACCTCTGGAAGATTTGACTCTTCGTCTGATTTCAAGTCAGGTGCATTAAACCGGGCTCTGCCAACTCTCCGTATTGAGGTGCGCATACTAAGGCCCAAATTACCTGTTGTAAAGTCTTTACACAGAAAAAAGTGATTTTTTTCGTTGATTTGAACGATTTTCACACATTCCTGTAGTAATATAGAACAGTTAGTGAAAACTACTTGAAATATGGAACCAAACACCATACAAAGTATCTAACAAATAACCAAGTGATTTACTCAATTATTATTTAACGTGGAGACGTACAAATGGAACAACGCTCAGTCTATGCTGCTTCTGGCAATCGGTCAGCGGTAGAAATTAACAAGGTTTTGAAAAACACCTATCTATTGCTGTCTATGACTTTAGTATTCAGTGCAGTATGTGCTTGGATTACAATGGGTATGAATTTAGGTGGGTTTGCGAGAATCGGCCTTATGTTGGCAGCGTTCGGTTCTTTATTCGCTGTTTCAAAATATGCCAATTCAGCAGCAGCTTTACCACTAACGTTTTTATTTACGGGTTTAATGGGTGCTGCCCTCGGTCCATTATTAAGTTATTATGTAGCCGTTGGTTATCCTGGTCTTATTATGGAAGCCTTCGGAACAACGGCAATTATTTTCGTAGCTCTATCTGGCTATGTAATTACGACCAAGAAAGATTTTAGCTTTTTAGGCGGTTTTTTAATCGTAGGACTTGTTTTTGCGATTATAGCCAGTATCGCTAACATCTTCTTTGCAGTACCTGCTGTTCATTTAGCGATTAACGCTGTCATCGTCTTTATATTTTCTGGTTTTATCCTATATGATACTAGCAGAATTATCAAAGGTGGCGAAACCAACTATGTAATGGCAACCGTGTCGCTTTACTTGAACATCTATAATCTGTTCACTGCGTTACTAGCCTTACTAAATGCCTTTGGCGGCGACGATTGATCACCCACGTTAATTATGGAAAACACCCCTTTTAGGGGTGTTTTTGTTTGTTATGAGTAAATTTCTTATATTTGTTACCCGTTCTCCATTTGATTCTTTAAATGGACAAACTGCCTTGTCCTTTTGTGAAGCAGCAATTAAGTTAGGACATGAAATAGAGCAGGTGTTCTTTTACCAGCAAGGGGTTCAACAAGCTAACGTTGACATTCAGCCCGCTCCTGGTGAGAAGAATTTGCTCGCGCAATGGGCTGCATTTTCAGAACAAACAAAAACATCATTAAACGTCTGTGTTACCGCATCAGTTAAACGTGGTGTCTTATCAGGTGAGGATGCAACTGCTATGCAACTGCACTGCAATGTTCACGATGCATTTAGGCCGGTAGGTATGGCTGAATACTTTTCTGCCCTCAATACAAGTTCCTGTTGTGACGCTGATCCACTTATCTGTATGCAGTTTTAGAGCTTAGGTATGGCAAAATTACTCATTATTTCAACTCAGGTCCCGTATGCCACCAGTGCTGCGCAAGATGCCTTAGAAGCAGCACTTGCAGCGAGTAACGTTGGCCTCGATGTAACCTTTGTTTTTGCTCAACAAGGCCTCTACCAGTTATTAGATGGACAAGACAGTAGCTGCGTGCAAAAGAAATCGATAGTAAAGCAAATTAAGGTGCTACCCCTGTACGATATTGATGCTGTTTATTATATTATAGAGGATATGACTGACCTTATGCTTTCAAGTCAGGCATTGACATTAACTGCAGAATCGATAGATACCAACAAGTTCAATAAATTATGCGCTGATTCTAACGCAATTTTACGTTTCTAGTTTAGGGTTATGTAAGCATGTTAGTTATACTTTTAGGCTCTGAATATCAATCCATCTCAACTATATTACCGAAAGTAAACGATGATAAGCCTCATACCCTTGTTGTTGCGCAACAAGGTGTATATCAACTGAGTCATATTTTACGAGAACTACATGTACGTCCTGATATTGTTATTTACGTTATTAAACGCGACTTACAGGCAACGGGTCTACTTGCAAGTTTTACACAGCACGATAGAATAAATATAATCGATTTTGAAGAATTTGTAAGGTTAAGCACTCAACATAGTCCATGTATTACCTTACAATGATTGAATGCCTGGGCTTTGCATTAAGGCTCTGCGTGACGTGCCTTCGTAGAAAACGGACATAAAGAGTTTGAATTAAAACAATATGCAACACTTTTTAGAATACGACGGCAAAAAAATAGAAATAGATGGAAACGGTTATTTACTGGACCATTTGCAGTGGGAAAAAGAACTCGCCCGTGTAATAGCGCAATTAGAGGGGATTGAATTGACCTCCGCTCATTGGGAAGTTGTGCTTTTTGTTAGAGAATTTTACGTAGAATATGAAACCAGTCCTGCAATACGAGTCTTGATTAAAAGCTTGTCGAATAAATTTGGGCTTGAGATTGGAAACAGCCGTTACGTGCAGCGTTTGTTTCCAAAAGGCCCAGCGCGACAAGCAACTAAAATAGCCGGCCTACCTAAGCCCGCAAAGTGCCTTTAGTCACCCTCTATGCTCCGGGTGACATAACTTCCACCCCATTCATATAAGTCACCAGGGCTGCTGGCACTTTAACGCTGCCATCAGCTTGTTGATAGTTTTCCAATATAGCGACCAGCGTTCTGCCAACGGCTAAACCTGAACCATTCAGCGTGTGCAGCAATTCAGGTTTCTTCATATCATGAGACTTATATCTTGCATGCATTCTACGGGCCTGGAAATCACCCATATTTGAACATGAAGAAATTTCTCGATAGGTGTCCTGTGCTGGAAGCCAAACCTCCAAATCATAGGTTTTACTTGAACCAAAGCCCATATCACCTGTGCACAACAGCACTTTACGATAAGCTAATCCTAGCTTTTGTAGTATCGCTTCTGCGTGGCCTGTCAACTCTTCTAGCGCTGCCATTGAATTACTTGGATGAACTAATTGAACCATCTCGACCTTGTCAAATTGATGCTGACGAATGAGCCCTTTAGTATCACGACCATAGGAACCGGCTTCACTTCTAAAACAAGGCGTGTGTGCCGTCATCTTAATCGGTAGTGCCTCTAATGGAAAAATTTCGTCGCGTGCTATATTAGTCAGAGGTACCTCCGCAGTTGGGATCAGTGACATGCCCTGACCTTCTTCGGTCGCCGGTTTAGTATGAAATAGATCTTCTCCAAACTTCGGCAATTGACCTGTTCCGTAAAGACTCTCGGCGTTAACTAGGTAAGGAACATAAACCTCTTGATAACCGTGTTCTTGCGTATGCATGTCAAGCATGAACTGACCAAGTGCTCGGTGCATCCTGGCTACAACTCCATTCATCACAACAAATCGTGAACCAGATAACTTAGACGCTGTTTCAAAATCAAGTCCGTTATTTAATCTCATTGATACATCAACATGATCATTCACTTCAAAGTCGAAAGTGGGTACTTCACCCCACTTAAGCACTTCTTGATTTTCACTTTCGTCTTTGCCTACAGGTACTTCACCAGCAGGCAGGTTTGGCGTTTCTTGATAAATAATATTGAGTGCGTTCATGACCTGCTCTAGGCTTATTTTGGCCTCATCAAGTTTCTCGCCTAAGCCACTCACAGCCGCGAGTAAAGGTTGAATATCCTCTCCAGACGCTTTTGCTTTGCCGATTGCTTTGGAACGAACCGTGCGCTCGTTTTGTAACTCTTGAGTTTTGACTTTTAACGCTTTACGTTTTTTTTCTAACTCAGTTATTGCAGCAACATCTAGCGAATAACCACGGGTTTGTAATTTAGCGGCAACTTCGTCGAGGTTATTTCTGAGCAATTGAGGATCTAGCATGTTTTACATTATCCTTTGATAAATTAAGAACGCCAACCAGACTGAAATAAGACAAACAGTGACGTTGAAAAATACGTTCAGCGAGGCCTTAATTAATTCGCCTTGCTGAATGAGTAATACGGTATCGAGTGAAAAGGTAGAAAAGGTAGTAAACGCGCCTATCAGACCAAAGCCTACTAATACCCTTAATCCTGTGTTTTCTCCATTATCCTGTTGTAAGAATGAATACACCAGGCCCAGAACAAACGAACCTAATACATTTACCGCAAGAATACCAAATGGAAAGCTCTTTCCCAATAGATTAGTGGCAAGTTGCAGAACTAAATATCGCATGGAAGCTCCTATTGCTCCTCCGATTGCTACAAACAAATATATTTGGAATGTCTGCATCTTATTTACTCACTTTATCTTTTCTTGAATTCCCTTGTCCCAGCGCCTGAGCATCAAGCTCTGCTAAGAAAACCATTTTAGCGCTCAATTGCTTTTCCAAACCTCTATCCGTGGCGGTATAAAATACCTGATCAGCAATATCTGCAGGCAAATAGGACTCGCCTGCAGCATAAGCATTAGGTTCGTTATGAGCATAGCGATATCCCTCTCCATGTCCCATTTTTTTGGCCAAACTAGTCGGTGCATTTCTTAAGTGGTTTGGAACGTCGTAACTTGGTGTGTCGTCAATAAGCTGTTGTGCTTTTTTGAAGGCGGAGTATACGGCATTGCTTTTCGGCGCAAGGGCGCAATAAATTACAGCTTGGGCTAGAGCTCGTTCGCCTTCAGCAGGACCTACTCGATGATAAAGGTCCCAACTGTTTAAGCAAACTTGCAATGCTCTGGGGTCTGCGTTTCCGATGTCTTCAGATGCAATGGCTAACAAACGCCTTGCGATAACTAAGGGATCGCCACCACTTTTCAGCAAACGACAAAACCAATATAAAGCGCCATCGGGTGAGGAGCCGCGTACGGATTTATGAAACGCAGACAATAAATCGTAATAATGATCACCGTTCTTATCAAACGCTAACGTTTTAGCACCCGTCGCCTTTTTAATCAATTCTAGACTTATTTTTTCTCCCTTACGGGCTAAATCACTGCAAATTTCAACCGACATTAGCAAACTTCTTGCATCGCCGTTAGCCTGAGAGACTAGAGCTACTGAGGCATTTTCTTCAAACTCAATACATTTATTTTCTCGTTCTTGCAAAAAATTAATTGCACTATTCAATAGCGTCATTAATTCGTCTGCTGATAGTTTTTCCAAAATAAATACACGTAAACGAGAGAGCAAAGCGCGGTTAACTGAAAAACTTGGATTTTCTGTTGTAGCACCAATAAGGATAATATGACCACTTTCTACATAGGGTAAAAAAGCATCTTGTTGGCTTTTATTAAAACGATGAATTTCGTCTACAAAGACGACTTTTTGTCTTGCAAATAGATCTGAATTAGCACTGGTTAAAGACCCGCTAACATCACCAATGGCTGCTCGTATTTCTTTCACACCTGAGTTAATAGCAGAAAGCTCAATTACGTCGGCATCAAGTTGTTCTGCAATTAAATGCACTAGTGTTGTTTTACCTGTGCCGGGAGGACCCCAAAAGATCATTGAATAGCAATTCTTTTGTGCAAGCATTCTGGAAATAGTACCCTGTTCTCCAATTAAATGAGACTGGCCAACGTAGTCACTAAGACAATTTGGTCTCAATAAACTAGCCAGTGGTCTATATGCAGAGGATTTCATTTAGCACTCGATGTTAACGACGAATTTAGACGATTGAAGTTTGGCTTTATTATTGACTGCGTTGGTCGTCAATAATGTAATTCTTTGGAATATCAAACGAAAACAGCGACTGCGAAATGGATTCATTTTGAGCTATATTTGAAAACACCAATAAGCTCTTCTGTTGTTGTCTATCTGTTGATTGCAGGCGAGTTAGTTCTTCACCGTTGAACTCAATAATCAATGAAACGATGTTTGCATTTTCATTTTTCGATGTAACTACAAATCGAGACTGCTTGTTTTCAACCGTAACCGCATTCCACTGTTTTTGATCATCTGAAACTAGCAACATTAACGGATTATTTTGGCTTATTGACGTTTGTTGCATTACCGTAACTTGTTCTACAAATGGGTCGACATTCCAAACGGTCGTGCCATCTGCAATAAGCAAGGCTTCGTCCGGTAATTGAGTCTCCCAACGCAGCATATTTGGGGTTTTTAAGGTCAATGTACCCGATGACTTTTGTAACTCTTTGTCACTAACATCAGAAATACTTTGTGAGAAATTAGCAGAATATGAAACTAACTTGCTGAGCTTTATTTTCAACTCATCCTTCGGTGTGATGCTTTGTAATTCTTGCGCAGCGGCAGCAGTATTTATCGCAATGCTGCTTAGCATAATTAAATTGAGCACAATGACAACAGATGAAGTTAACCCTCGAAGCCTATTTTTGAGTAAACTAAAACCTTTATTTTTGACCCGAGTCAACATAATCTAATCCTTTGGTGGAGGTGGCGCTAACACCTCTCTGTTGCCGTTGTGGCTAGGTGAGCTTACGACACCGCTCTGTTCCATTTGTTCAACTAAACGAGCTGCTCTGTTGTAGCCAATCCGAAATTTGCGTTGCACACTTGACACTGAAGCGCGACGTGTTTGGGTAATGAAAGCAACCGCTTCGTCATAAAAGGCGTCATACTCTTGAGCTTCTCCATCAGGATTTTCTCCGGGCAACAATGCTTCTGATGTTGTTTCGCCATTTAGGATCTCATCGATGTATTGAGGTGCACCTCGTTGTTTCCAATCTGCAACGACAGCATGAACTTCGTGGTCATCCACAAATGCACCATGCACACGAGTTGTAATACTAGTACCAGGGGGGTTGTATAGCATATCTCCGGCTCCTAACAATGATTCTGCACCTTGTTGGTCGAGTATCGTTCTTGAGTCAATTTTGCTCGATACTTGGAATGCAATTCTAGTTGGAATGTTGGCTTTGATTAAGCCTGTTATAACATCTACAGACGGTCTTTGAGTCGCTAAGATAAGGTGGATACCAGCAGCACGGGCTTTTTGTGCAATCCTGGCGATTAGCTCTTCAACCTTTTTGCCGACGATCATCATCATGTCAGCAAATTCGTCGACTATGACAACGATGCTGGGTAATTTATTAAGCTCTGGAGCGCTTTCTTCCATGCTCTCCGTCGACTTCCATAGCGGATCAAGTATCGGTTCACCAATGTCTTTCGCGTCTTTTATTTTCTTGTTATAGCCTTTTAGGTTTCTAACACCCAGCGCAGACATTAAACGATAACGACGTTCCATTTCACCAACGCACCAACGCAATGCGTTGGATGCCTGCTTCATGTCAGTTACCACTTCAGTTAACAGATGCGGTATTCCCTCATAAACAGAAAGCTCGAGCATTTTTGGATCGATCATGATGAGGCGAACATCTTCAGGAGTCGATTTATAAAGCAAACTTAATATCATGACGTTTACGCCAACCGATTTACCTGAGCCGGTTGTACCAGCAACTAATAAATGTGGCATTTTACCTAAATCAACCACAACCGGTTTACCTGAAATATCGGCTCCCAACACGATAGTTAACGGCGATTCACTGGCTTGAAACGCTTTGGTTTCGATCACTTCGCTTAGGCGAACCATTTCACGATGTTTGTTTGGCAGCTCTAAACCTATAACAGACTTACCAGGAATAACCTCAACAACACGAACAGAGATAGCTGACATTGCCCTCGCGAGGTCTTTTGCTAACGCAGTAATTTTACTCACTTTCACGCCTGGCGCTAAGTCCAGTTCAAAACGAGTAATCACAGGGCCCGGTAAAACATCAACCACGTTTGCGATGATATTAAAGTCAGCTAGTTTTGCTTCTAACAGCCTAGACACTTGGTCTAATTCTTCTTGGGTAATTGGATTTTCATGTTTGTCAGCGCGTTCTAACAAATCAAATGACGGCATGAGTGCTTTTCTGGCAGGTAATGAAGCTGTATCTTGACTTGCTGTTGCGGGCTTTATGCTCTGTTCTGCGCGCAATCCGCCCTGCCCTGCGCTCTTTGAAGCCCTAACAACTTTAATGCGCTGACGCTCCACTGCAGGGATTGACTCCAGTTCATCCTCCTCATCCTCAGTGTTATAAACATATTTATTAGAAGATTCAATAGCATCAATACTTTCGTCTTCTGACATAAAAACCACATCAGGAATATGAAATTTAGGTTCTGATTTAGTCCATGAGTTTGAAGCGTTTGCTGTGTCTGAGTTACTTGTTTTGTTTGTTGTGTTTTCACTGGCTGCAGGTCCTGGCTCAGCACGCAAACTGGTTATGTTTAATTCAGAGCTTTCGGTATTGATTGGTTTAGGCAGTGCATTTTCATTCTTATTTGCAAAAGAAGGTAGAGAAAGCGCGCTCACTTTCTGCGGTAGCGTATATAAGTCCTTCGCTCTATTAATCGTAAAAGAGCCAATACTATCAATGATACTCAACCAAGAAATACCGGTTGCTAGCGTAAATCCAGTACAAAAAAAACAAATGAGCAGTAACACAGTGCCCACAAAACTAAAATAAGGTATAAGCGCTGTGCTGATGATATCACCCATAGCGCCGCCAGCAGACACACTGTAGAAGTCATCAAAGTTGATACTAGCGATACCCGTGAAACCGAACACAACTAACAGCGCGCCCACCAGACGAAGGCTAATTGTGAGGTAATCGAGTTTAGATACACTCTTCAGGTGTAGAAATATAAACCAACCGCAAAACGCCAGAGCAAAGGGCAAAACGTAGGCCGTAATACCGAAAGTAAATAACAGAATATCAGCAGCCCATGAACCAGTAGAGCCCATCAAGTTCTGAATTTCATTGTGTAATCCCGCCTGCGACCAACCGGGGTCGCTAGGATGAAATGAAGATAATGCTATCAGCAAGAAAAAAGCAGTTGCACATGACAACATCATGCCTACTTCCATTAATCGCTGTGTTCCGGACAATCGCGCCATATCCCTACAATTCTTTTATTTATAATTCTTATTGAATTAGTGTTAGGTCAACTAATCCCTATTGGTTGTTAAGAATATCATAATCCAAACAACTGCATACAGGGTGAATGTTATTTATCGTTAATTTTTATTCTACTACTGTGTTTTACTTCTTCCATTACAACATAAGTACGAGATTCGCTGACGCCAGGTAAACGCAATAAAGTATCACCTAACAATTTACGATAACTAGACATGTCAGCAACTCGAGCTTTCAATAAAAAATCAAAATTCCCTGAAACTAAGTGACATTCTTGAATGTCATCCAATATTTGCACTGCCGTAGAAAATTCTGCGAATATATCAACCGAGGTTTTTGAAAGTGTAATCTCGACAAACACGAGCATCGCTGCACCCAGCTTCGCCGCATCAACTGTCGCCGTATAGCCAGTTATATAGCCCTGATGTTCAAGTCTTTTAACTCTTTCCAAGCACGGACTAGGACTTAAACCGACGTTTTTTGCTAATTCTACGTTGGAAAGTCGTCCGTCTAATTGTAGCGCGGTCAGTATTTTGCGGTCAATTCGGTCAATATGTTTAGGCGTCTTAACTAGCATTTAATTTCATTAATCATTTAATTATCAGACGATTATACTGCATTTTTTAAATCTTCGATATTTTTATTTAGTAAAAATACAGTAGACTGCACGCAGTTAACTAACGTTTAAGGTCTAAAGATGATTGTTGGTGTACCAAAAGAAATAAAGAATCATGAATATCGCGTCGGACTTACTCCTGCCGCCGTTCAGGAGTTTGTTAAATGCGGTCATGAGGTGCTTATGCAGACTAATGCAGGTGCGTCGATAGGTTTCACAGACGAACTTTATACAAATGCAGGTGCCAGAATTATTGCGACACCTGAAGAAATATTTGCTAAAGCAGATATGATAGTTAAAGTGAAAGAACCACAGGCAAACGAATGCAAAATGCTTCGTCAAGGACAAACTCTTTACACTTATTTACACCTTGCTCCAGATCCACTGCAAACACAATTATTAGTTGAATCAGGTGCAACTTGCATTGCTTATGAAACAGTCACAGACCATCGTGGAACGCTTCCCCTTTTAGCGCCAATGAGCGAAGTTGCAGGTCGTATGTCAATTCAAGCAGGTGCTCATTACCTAGAAAAAGCAAGTGGCGGTAGCGGCACGTTATTGGGCGGTGTTCCTGGTGTTGCCCCAGGTAAAGTGCTCATTATTGGCGGTGGTGTTGTTGGTTTAAATGCAGCTAAAATGGCAATGGGACTGGGTGCTGACGTTACTATTCTCGACCGTTCCTTAAACCGTTTACGTGAATTAGATGATATTTTTGAAGGCCGCTTAGCAACTGTCTTTTCAACATCTGAAGCGATCGATTATCATTCATCACGAGCCGACTTAGTCATTGGTGCTGTTTTAGTACCTGGTGCTGCGGCTCCAAAACTGCTAAATCGCGAACATATTAAAAATATGAAGCCGGGTTCGGTCGTGGTTGATGTTGCTATTGATCAAGGCGGTTGTTTTGAAACTTCAAAAGCAACAACACATCAAGACCCTGTTTATATTATTGATGATGTGGTGCATTACTGCGTAGCAAACATGCCTGGTGGTGTTGCACGTACATCAACAATGGCGCTGAATAACGCTACACTATCATTCGGTTTAGCATTAGCAAACAAAGGTCCTAGGCAAGCCATGCTAGATGACCCACACTTGCTAAATGGATTGAATGTGCATAATAGTATCGTTACGTACAAAGCGGTAGTTGAGGCATTAGGCGAGAAGTTAGGATTAATCTACTTACCTGCGGCAGAAGCATTAAATAGTTAAGTATTACCATTATGAATAGCAAAGGAGCCGATTTGGGCTCCTTTTTTTTATAAATACCCTACTAGTTAGCTAAGTGACAAATTGAAGCGTTAATCTCGTTTAAACTGCTGAGAGGGTCAATGGCTTGAGTTATAGGTCTACCTATAACTAAATAATTAACACCACTTTCAAGAGCGCTTACAGGTGTTGCAATTCTCACTTGGTCACCTGTTTTTGAGCCAACCGGCCTAATACCTGGTGTCACTAGCAAAAAATCATCCTTCAGCAATTTTCTTAACTCGATGGCTTCCTGAGCAGAACATACGACACCATCTAAACCGCACTCTTGGGTCAGCAAAGCTAAGCGTTTAACCTGCTCACTAATTTGTATATTGCCCACCACTGAATCCAATTGGTTTTGGTCCATGCTGGTTAATACCGTCACCGCAGTCAACAAAGGTCTATTTGCTCCAGTCTCTTTGAGCGCCTTGATTGCTGCATTCATCATATCGGGACCACCACTAGCATGCACGTTTACCATCCAAACACCCAGTGAAGCTGCCGCTTTAACCGCTTTAGCTACTGTATTAGGGATATCATGAAATTTCAGATCTAGGAAAACATCAAACCCTAATGCAACCACTGTTTTAACCCAGTCGGGCCCGTAATAAGTAAACATTTCCTTACCAATTTTCAAACGACATGCATTTGGATCGAGCTTTGAAATCAGCTCATTTGCAATGTTTTCATCATCAAAATCAAGTGCAACAATCACTTTAGGGTCGCAAAAAGTTAAAGACATACTGATGTTATTCTCCGTCTAGGCCTTTAATAGGTTTAATGCTGGACCAGGTTTTACAGGCAGGACAGAGCCAATGCAATTGACGACCAGAGAAACCGCAGCTGTTGCATCTATATTTAGGACGTTGATTTATTTGCTTATCGAGAAGCGATTGTAAGTGGCGTAAACTCTCTTGCGCCTTTTTTGCATCACTGAAGTTATGTTGATAGAGCTTCAGTAGTGTTTTGAATCCGCGCATAGTTGGGTGCTTTTGCAACTGCGAGACGAGAATGTCAATAGCATGTTCATTATCGCCGTTGCGAGCAATAATATTCACCTTAGCAATATAAGATGAAGCACATTTTTGCCAATAAGGTTCTAATAGTTTTTCTAACTGCTCCCAACCATCTGTTTTACTAGCCCATTCTTCTAACAAGGGTATAGCTGCACTTAACCAATCTAAGTCCCGTTTTGGTATTTCGGATAAGTAAGCAAAACCTTCTTTATAATTTTCTGAGGCAAGTGCCAGTTTTCCAAGATCTAGCCATGCTCGCACTTGGCTACCATCTATCATAATCGCTTTTTTCAATAACGAGGTGGCTTCATCTTTTTTATTTTCTTCAAGCAATGCTTTCGCTTGTTCGCAATAAAAGTGAGAGAGCAAAACGTACAAGTGTTTATCGTTTGGTGTTATCTGAATACTGGTGCTTGCTAACTCAATCGCCTTGTTCCACTCTTTGGTCACTTGATAAATATTAAACAGTTTTTGCTGGGCTACATCAAAGTGCTGAGTCTGTTCTAATAGTTGTAAAAAAACACCTTCAGCACGTTCCAAAAAACCAGCCAACAAATAGTCAGTTCCCAACTCCAAAAGTGCTAGGGCCTCTTGCTTATTGCTTATTTCGTCTCTGCTTATTAGGTTTTGATGAACTCTAATGGCTCTATCTAATTCACCTCGGTGTCTAAAGAAGTTCCCCATAGCAATATGTGTTTCAACGGTGTCATTGTTAACACTGATCATTTTCATGAGGGTATCAACCGCTTTATCGGGTTGGTCAGAGAGTAAGAAGTTTAATCCTTTGTAGTAGTGTTTTGAAAGAATAGAGGATTGCCTACTTTGGGCTTTTCTAAGACTGTTTCGGCCCATTACCCAACCGTATGCAACTGCAACTGGTAATGCTAAGAATAATGCTTCTAACATTTATGCGGAATCTTTTGATAGCTTCTTCAGTCTTCGTTGCAAAAGTGTATTTTGCATTTTAAGGCCTAGAAAGCGGAGTAACATCATCAAGAAACCAATCAAAAAACCCAACGCAATGGTGATAACCATAAACGTAGAGACTCTTAATTCAGCTTTAGCGACGAGGTAATTGACGGTAATCATTTGGGTATTTTGAGAACCAATAACAATCGATAGCATTAACAATACGATAATGACAACGACAACGATTATTCCTTTCATCGAATAGCCTTGATTACTGTATAACGGATATTTACAGGTCGACTCTGTCTCTGAGTTCTTTGCCTGCTTTAAAATGCGGTACATGTTTACCTGTTAACTCTACAGTCTCGCCCGTTTTAGGGTTACGACCTGTGCGAGGTGAACGGTAATGAAGTGAAAAACTGCCAAATCCTCTTATTTCAATGCGTTCACCGCGTTGAAGAGTTTGGGCCATTTGTTCTAATAACTCTTTGATTGCAAGCTCAAGCTCTTTACCTTGTAGGTGCTGTGCTTTCTCGCCTAAACGATCTATAAGTTCTGATTTGGTCACGCCAATCTCCTATTTAAGAATGATATCCAGCAACCAAGGAGAAATTGGAGCGACAGAGACTGTCACTCCAAATTGCATTAATCGCCTTTAGCAGCTTTAAATGCTTCTGCCATCGCGCTAGCGAAACCAGCTTCGTCAGTCTTGTTGTTAACACTATCAATCGCTTCTTTTTCATCAGCATGATCTTTAGCTTTAACCGAAAGATTAACAATACGGTTTTTACGGTCAACACCCATGAATTTAGCATCGATTGCATCACCAACCTTCACTACTTCACCAGCATCTTCCACTCTATCGCGTGTAAGGTCACCAATACGGATATAACCGACAACTTCTTCACCAAGTTTTACTGTTACACCTTTAGCATCGGCCTCAATTACTGTTCCCTTAACAATAGCACCTTTCTTGTTATCTGTCAGATACTTATTGAATGGGTCTTCTTCAATTTGTTTAACACCTAGTGAGATACGCTCACGTTCTGGGTCAACTTGAAGAACAACAGCTGAAATTTCGTCACCTTTCTTATAATCACGAACTGCGTCTTCACCCGTTTTCTGCCATGAAATGTCAGATAAGTGAACAAGACCGTCAATGCCGCCATCAAGGCCGATAAAGATGCCGAAGTCAGTAATTGACTTGATCTTACCAGACACTTTGTCACCTTTTTCGTGTGACTTAGCGAATGTTTCCCAAGGATTATCGATGCACTGTTTAAGGCCAAGAGAAATACGACGACGCTCTTCGTCAATTTCAAGTACCATAACTTCAACAACATCACCAAGGTTAACAACTTTAGATGGGTGAATATTTTTGTTAGTCCAATCCATTTCTGAAACGTGAACTAGACCTTCAACACCGTCTTCAATTTCTACAAAGCAACCGTAGTCAGTTAAGTTGGTGACTGCACCACTTAAACGAGCACCTTCAGGGTAACGATTAGCAATTTCTTGCCATGGATCGTTGCCCATTTGCTTCATACCTAGTGAAACGCGTGATTTTTCTTTATCAAACTTAAGCACTTTAACGTTGATTTCATCACCAACATTAACGATTTCACTTGGGTGCTTAACGCGCTTCCAAGCCATATCTGTAATGTGTAGAAGACCATCTACACCACCTAAGTCTACGAACGCGCCGTAGTCAGTTAGGTTCTTAACAATACCTTTAACTTCATCACCTTCTTCCAAGTTAGAAAGAAGTTGATCACGTTCTGCGCTGCTCTCTGCTTCAATAACTGCTCGGCGAGATACAACAACGTTATTACGCTTAGCATCAAGCTTAATAACTTTAAATTCTAGTTCTTTACCTTCAAGATGTACTGTTTCACGAACAGGACGAACATCAACAAGTGAACCTGGTAAGAATGCGCGTACAGTATTAACTTCAACTGTGAAACCACCCTTAACTTTACCGTTGATAACACCTTTAATGGTCTCTTTCTCTTCGTAAGCTCTTTCAAGCTCAACCCATGCTTCGTGGCGTTTCGCTTTCTCACGAGAAAGAATAGTTTCACCGAAACCATCTTCGATTGCATCTAATGCAACGTCAACAACATCACCAACAGCGATTTCTAATGAACCGTCAGCCGCTTTAAATTGGTCTACCGGAATAGCACTTTCTGATTTCAAGCCTGCGTCAACAAGAACAATGTCCTTATCGATAGATACTACGGTACCTTTAACGATTGCGCCCGGGCGAGTTTCTATCTGTTGTAAGCTTTCTTCAAAAAGTTGTGCAAAATTTTCAGTCATATTATTTGATAGTCTTTTTTAATCCGTAATATCATCCGTGGGGTTACGGGGTTGTTAATGATACCGCCGTCGTCCTAACAACAGTCTTTAAACATTGCCACCAAACAGCTTGGCTTCAATGAAATCTTTTGCCTTATCAAGGACTTGCTTTATACCCATTGAGGTAGAATCAAGCACTAAAGCGTCGCTTGCCGCCACTAAGGGAGCAACCGAACGATTTGAATCACGCTCATCTCGAGCTTGTATATCAGATAAAAGGCGCGAAAGGTTAACATCATAACCTTTAAGTTTCAACTGATCGTATCGTCTTTGCGCTCTGGATTCAGCACTTGCCGTCAAAAATATTTTTACGTCCGCATTTGGAAACACCACAGTGCCCATATCTCTGCCATCGGCGACCAGTCCTGGCGCTTCAGCAAACGCTCTCTGTCTTCTTAAAAGCGCCTCTCTTACTGTTGGCAGAGCAGCTACTTTTGAGGCAACCGAGCCCACTTCTTCGGTTCGAATATCGTCAGTAACATCCTCGCCTTCTAAGATAACTCGGGTTGCTCCATTTTGGGTATCAAAAGTGACGTCCAAACTAGCAGCTAATGGCACTATACCAACTTCGTCATCAGGCTCAATACCGTGATGTGTTATTGCTACGGCTAACACTCTATAAATTGCGCCACTGTCTAAGAATTGCCACTGATAATGTTCAGCTAAAAGCGTACTTAGGGTTCCTTTCCCTGCTCCGCTTGGTCCGTCAACAGTTACGACTGGCACTTTTTGCATAATTACTCCATTATGTTTACTGGCCGAAAAACGCCGCAATTATACGCACATGTATCCTCAGTGCAATGCCCTCTGGACATTCACCTGCGTTGAAACTAGCTATCTGCTAATTTATGCGAGCACTATTTCCCTAGCTATTTTGCGAAATTCGTCAAAATAGCTAGGGAAGGTTTTAGCTGTGCATCCGGGATCATTAATTGTGATGCCAACATCACCCAAAGCTAGCAATGAAAAGCACATTGCGACTCGGTGATCATTATACGTATCAATTGTTGCATATTTAAGCTGTTCCGGTGGCGTGATTTTAATGTAATCATGCCCCTCTTCAACCATAGCACCCACTTTTTTTAATTCAGTTGCCATTGCATGTAAGCGATCAGTTTCTTTTACACGCCAATTATACACATTTGAAATACAGGTTGTTCCTTGAGCAAATAACGCGGTTGTTGCTATGGTCATTGCGGCATCTGGAATATGATTCATATCCATATTAACAGCACTTAAAGGAGCACCCGTTACCGATATAAAGTCGTCACCCCAGGTTATTTTTGCACCCATTTGTTCAAGTACATCAGCAAATGCAATGTCGCCTTGAATCGAATCTTTACCTACCCCAGTGACTTTAACCGTGCCGCCTTTTATTGCACCCGCTGCAAGGAAATATGACGCTGAAGATGCGTCCCCCTCTACAAGAAAGGTACCAGGCGACTGATATTGTTGCCCCGCCTTAATAATAAAAGACTGGTAGTTAGTGTTCAACACGCTAACTCCAAAAGTTGCCATCGTCTTCAGCGTAATATCAATGTATGGCTTGGAAACGAGTTCCCCTGCAATATGAATACTCACTTCATGTTCAAGCAGAGGAGCGGCCATTAATAGCGACGTTAAAAACTGACTTGAAACAGAGCCGTCAATGTTGAATAACGTAGCCTCTAATTTACCACCTTTAATACGCAGCGGAGGATAACCTTTATTTTTTAGGTAACTTATGTCCGCACCCGCGTTAATTAACTCATCAACTAAATCACCAATAGGACGTTCCTCCATGCGTGGCTCGCCGGTTAACTCAACCTCAACATTTGAAAACGCTAGCGCCGCACAAAGGGGACGCATAGCCGTTCCTGCATTGCCTAGAAATAATGAAAGTGGTTTATGCGTCGAAAATTGACCACCAAGGCCAATAACCTCACACTCAGTTTTATTATCATTTAAACGGTAGCTAACACCTAATTGGGTTAGTGCATTTAACATATGCTTTATATCATCACTGTCTAATAAGTTGGTCAGTGTGGTTTTGCCCTTTGCCAGAGCGGCTAGCAGTAAGGCCCTGTTTGATAAACTTTTTGAACCAGGAACGTTTATTTCGCCCTCAACATGGCTAATAGGCTCAAGAGTTAAACTTTCCATCTATCCGTTTTTCCTTTCAAATTCTTGCATGAAATCAGCTAAGGCTTGAGCCCCTGCTAATGGCATTGCATTGTATATACTTGCCCGCATTCCGCCGACCGCTCGATGCCCTTTCAATGCCACTAAACCGTTGGATAGAGCTTGCTCTAAAAATAATTCATGGAGCGACTCATCACGCAACTGAAAGGTAACATTCATTTTTGAACGATAATCTGCGTGTACCTTGTTTTTATAAAAGCCAGTGGCATCAATTTGTTGATATAAAACGCGACTTTTCTGCAGATTTAACTGCGCCATAGCTTCTAATCCGCCTTGCGCTTTCAGCCATTTAAAAACTAATCCAGCTAAATACCAAGAAAAGGTAGGCGGCGTGTTATACATCGAGCCGCTGTTTGCCTGTAACTGATAATTAAAAATTGCAGGTGTGTCTTTTCTAGCCTTACCGATAAGATCATTTCGTACAATCACGACCGACAGTCCGGATGGCCCTATATTTTTTTGTGCACCTGCGTAAATTATCCCAAAGTCTTCTATATTGATGGGTTTTGATAGAATGTTCGAAGACATGTCAGCTACAATCGGAACGTTGCCGCTAGCAGATTTTGGTACCCAATTAATTTCAATACCCTCTACGGTTTCATTACTACAATAATGAAAATACCCAGACTCTTCAGCAATTGACCACTCGTCTTGTGTTGGTACGTGCATCTTGCCGTCAATTTCCTTATTAGTTGCGACAATGCTGGTGCGACAAAATTTTTGTGCTTCTTGTTCCGCGCCAATAGACCACTGTCCGGATACTAAATGCTGGCTTAAATCAGATGGTTTTGAAATATTCAAGGGTACTGCTGAAAACTGTCCCTTGCCACCACCATGCATAAACAGGACGGTATAGTTAGAAGGGATCTGAAGTAGTTCACGAAGGTCAGATTCAGCTTGTTCAGCCACCTCCATAAAAGGCTTACCTCGGTGGCTTATTTCCATTACTGAGGTACCAAGCCCCTGCCAATTGATCAGCTCTTCTTGAGCTTGCTGCATAACTTCTTGCGGAAGCATGGCGGGACCAGCACTAAAATTAAATATGTTTTGCATTAACTTTCATTTTCCAAAAACAAAATAAGCGACAAAACGCCGCTTATTTATATACTTTAACTAATTACTTTTTTGCGTAATTAATGCTTATTCTGAGTCAGTTGGCGTATCTGCATCAGGGGTTTCACTAGGTGAATCAGTTTCATTAGACTCGGCGGTTTCGGCTGTCTCCTCGAGTGACTCTCTATCGATGTCTTCAAGTATTTCTTGTTCGACCTCATCAATACGTTGAAGAGCGACCACAAGTTCGTCGTCCGCCGTTCTAATTAAACGAACACCTTGCGTATTTCGTCCAACCGTTGACACTTCTGAGGCACGTGTGCGAACCAGCGTACCCTTGTCACTGATAAGCATAACTTCCTTACTTTCGTCTACTTGAATAGCGCCAACGACAAGGCCATTTCGCTCTGATACTTTGATAGAAACGACGCCTTTAGTTGCTCTACTTTTCGCTGGATATTGCTGTATTGGTGTGCGTTTACCAAAACCATTCTCAGTAGCAGTTAGAATATCGCCTTCACCTTGAGGAACAATAAGAGAAACAACTTTCTCATTTTCCATTAAGCGAATACCGCGAACACCCGTTGCTGTTCTGCCCATTGGACGAACTTGCTCTTCACTAAATCTTACCACTTTACCAGCATCAGAGAACAACATGATTTCACTTTCTCCGTCGGTTAAGTCAACACCGATTAATTCGTTCCCATCATTTAGATTAACCGCAATAATACCGTTAGTTCTTGGACGTGAATACTGAGTCAGTTCGGTTTTCTTGACCGTACCGTTTGTGGTCGCCATAAATACATATTTGCCAGCTTCAAATTCTTGAATTGGAAGGATTGCAGTAATACGCTCGCCTTCTTCAAGAGGAAGAATATTGACAATTGGACGACCGCGCGCATTTCGGCTCGCAAGCGGCAATTGATAAACCTTAAGCCAATATAATCTGCCTCTTGTTGAGAAACAAAGTATATGATCATGAGTATTAGCAACTAGCAACTTCTCAATAAAGTCTTCGCCCTTCATCTTCGTTGCAGACTTACCTTTACCACCGCGTCTTTGGGCTTCATAGTCAGATAATTTCTGATACTTAACGTAGCCTTCACGAGATAACGTAACAACCACATCTTCGCGCTCAATTAAATCTTCAATATCGATATCATGAGTCGCTGCGGTGATTTCTGTGCGACGTTCGTCACCAAACTCATCGCGTATGGCTTCTAACTCTTCACGAATGATTTCCATTAAGCGTTCTGAGCTTGCTAAAATGTGTAATAACTCTGCAATAATATCGAGTAACGCTTTATATTCATCGAGTATCTTATCGTGCTCAAGACCCGTTAATTTGTTTAAGCGCAAATCTAGGATTGCTTGAGCTTGCTCTGCTGTTAAGAAATACTGTCCGTCGCGAATACCAAAATCTGGTGCTAACCAATCTGGACGAGCGGCATCGTTGCCTGCTCTTGAAAGCATTTCCGCAACATCACCTAAATCCCAACCGCGAGCGACTAATGACTGTTTCGCCTCAGATGGATTTTGTGACGCTTTGATCATTTCAATGATTGCGTCAATGTTGACCAATGCGATAGCTAAACCTTCAAGAATGTGAGCTCTATCGCGGGCTTTTTTCAACTCGAAAACAGTTCTTCGAGTAACAACTTCGCGACGATGCAATACAAATTTTTGCAATATTTCTTTTAGGTTAAAAATGCGTGGTTGTTTATTATCCAACGCAACCATATTGATACCAAACACGGTTTGAAGTTGTGTGTTTGCATACAAGTGGTTTAATAATACTTCGCCTGACTCATTGCGTTTGACTTCAATGACGATGCGCATGCCATCTTTATCAGACTCATCGCGCAATGCAGAGACACCTTCAATCCGTTTTTCTTTAACTAAGTCGGCAATTTTTTCAATAAGGCGTGCTTTGTTAACTTGGTAAGGCAGTTCGTGAACAATGATAGTTTCTTTACCATTATCTTCTTGTTCAATTTCGGCCCTAGCTCGAAGGTAAATTTTACCACGACCTGTTTTATAAGCATCTACTATACCTTTTCGGCCACTAATAAAAGCTGCTGTAGGGAAATCTGGGCCTGGAATGATTTCTAATAATTCATCGATACTTAAATCGGGATTATTAATAAGTTCAATACAACCGTTTACCACTTCGGTTAAGTTATGTGGCGGAATATTTGTTGCCATACCAACCGCTATACCAGATGAACCATTAATCAATAAATTAGGCACTCTAGTGGGTAAAACCTCTGGAATATGTTCCTGACCATCGTAGTTTGGTACAAAATTAACGGTTTCTTTTTCAAGATCAGCCAGCAATTCATGCGCAATTTTTGACATGCGAATTTCGGTATACCGCATTGCAGCAGCTGAATCACCATCAACCGAACCAAAGTTACCTTGACCGTCAACCAGCATGTAGCGTAGTGAAAAGTGTTGCGCCATGCGGACAATGGTGTCATAAACGGCTGAGTCGCCGTGAGGATGATATTTACCAATGACGTCACCAACGACACGAGCAGACTTCTTATAGGGCTTGTTGAAATCGTTTTTCAACTCATTCATCGCAAATAAAACTCGGCGGTGAACTGGTTTTAAGCCATCTCTTACGTCAGGAAGAGCACGACCCACGATGACACTCATCGCATAATCTAGGTAAGAGTTCTTTAATTCATCTTCGATATTAATCGGCAGGATTTCTTTAGCGTTATCAGTCATGAACTGCACTGTCCTTTATTATTTGTAGAGCATTTACAAACTGATGCTATCTATTCTATAAATAGACGTCGACCTGACGTAAACTGCTCACTTGTTATTGTTAGCCAAGATTTGGCAAATAGATATTATCATTAAGGCTGTTGAATATGTAGATGTATGTCATAATAATTGGGATAAAAATTGTCAGTTCATACGCTTCATAGCGCTAGAGATTGAAAAAAAACAAGAATTCTTTGAGGATGACATGGCCACAGTTAATGTTGATAACAATGAAATAGCGAAGTTTTCCGCTTTAGCATCGAAATGGTGGGACCTTAATGGCGAGTTTAAACCTCTTCACGATATAAATCCGGTGCGACTCTCTTTTATAGAAGAAAAGTCGCAGGGATTGTTGTCAAAAGAGATATTAGATGTTGGATGCGGCGGCGGGATCCTTGCTGAATCGATGGCTAAGATTGGCGCCTTAGTGACCGGCATTGATTTAGCTAAAGATTCGTTAGATGTGGCTAAATTACATGGACTGGAATCGGGGGTCAGTGTTAGTTATGAATTAACTAGCGCGGAAGATTATGCGCGTGACTTCCCTGAAAGTAAGGACATTGTTACTTGTTTAGAGATGCTAGAACATGTGCCAGACCCTGCTTCTGTTATTCGAGCCTGTGCAAATATCGTAAAGCCCGGAGGTCGGATTTTCTTTTCTACTATCAATAGAAATATAAAATCGTGGGTGATGGCAATATTAGGCGCGGAGTACGTTCTTAACCTAGTTCCCAAAGGAACTCATGAGCATAAGAAGTTTATTACGCCCGCTGAAATGACGGGATGGATAGACAGCACAAGTTTGGTTCCAAAAGCAATAACCGGGTTACATTTAAACCCGTTTAACAATACTTATTATCTGTCGGATAAAAACGTCGACGTTAATTATATACTTTATTGTGAAAAATCTCTATAACCACTATATCTAGTGGTTTTTATACTAAGCAACACTAGATAAACGATTTTACTTAAAACAAAAAAGAATAAAAAAAACACTTTTTAGACTAATTTATTTTATAAAAAAATAAATAAAAATAATTTAGTTGCATCCTATATAACCGTGGCAATTTGGTTGCGTTATCGTAAGTCCCTACTAACTGAACTATTAACCCGTGCCCCAATTAGTAAAAAACACTATATGTTGGGTTGCATCTAAGCCAAAACCTCTCTATCTTGTGTTTTTCCAATGCAGCTTACCAAATAGTAAGTGTGTAAATTCATACACTACACACTGTGGTTTTTTAGCAGGATTTTAAGGGATTTTAAATCACGCTAATTAACTCGGCGTAGACCAATGAGTGATAATAAAAAATGAACAGTACTATTCTAGTAACAAAAAGAAATGGCAGCCAAGAACCTATTGAATTAGACAAGATACACAAAGTGGTGAAATGGGCGGCCAACGGCCTAACAGATGTGTCAGTGTCACAAGTCGAAATAAAAGCCCAGCTTCAGTTTTATAACGGTATTAAAACAGCAGAAATTCACGAGACGATGATTAAGTCTGCAGCTGATCTTATTTCAACCGATGCACCGGATTATCAATATCTAGCCGCACGTTTAGCTATTTTCCACTTACGTAAAAAAGCTTACGGTCAATTTGAGCCACCAGCACTCTACACTCATGTAAAGAAGATGGTTGAAGCTAAAAAATATGATGACCATTTAATGCTAGATTATACCCAAGCTGAATTTAAAGAAATGGATAGTTTCATCGATCATTGGCGTGATATGAATTTCAGTTATGCAGCCGTTAAGCAGTTAGAAGGAAAATACCTGGCACAGAATCGTGTTACGGGTGAGATTTATGAAAGTGCTCAGTTTTTATATATTCTGGTTGCTGCATGTCTGTTCGCGAAATACCCAGTTGAATCTCGCATGGATTATATCAAGCGTTTTTATGACGCCGCTTCCACTTTCAAAATATCTCTGCCAACGCCAATAATGGCCGGTATTAGAACCCCTACTCGTCAGTTCAGTTCATGCGTATTGATTGAGGCCGGTGACAGCTTAGATTCAATTAATGCAACAGCTTCAGCGATCGTAAAATACGTTAGCCAACGTGCGGGTATTGGCGTTAACGCCGGTCGTATTAGAGCACTGGGTAGTCCGATTAGAGGCGGCGAAGCTTTCCATACAGGTTGTATACCTTTTTATAAGCACTTTCAAACGGCAGTAAAAAGTTGCTCTCAAGGTGGCGTTCGTGGCGGCGCCGCGACTCTTTTCTATCCTTTATGGCATATGGAAGTTGAATCATTATTGGTATTGAAAAATAACCGTGGTGTTGAAGAGAACCGAGTTCGTCATTTAGATTACGGCGTACAATTTAACAAACTGATGTATACCCGAATGATCAAAGACGATTACATCACCTTGTTTAGTCCATCAGATACACCAGGTTTGTATGACGCTTTCTTTGCCGATCAGGATGAATTTGAACGTTTGTATAAAATATACGAAGCTGATGACAGCATTCGTAAAAAGCGCATCAAGGCCATTGAACTATTCAGTTTATTTATGCAAGAACGTGCAAGCACGGGTCGAATTTATTTGCAAAACATTGATCACTGCAACACTCACAGCCCATTCAACCCCAAATTTGCTCCTGTGCGTCAAAGCAACTTGTGCTTAGAAATTGCGTTACCCACCAAACCACTGTCACACATTAATGATGAAGAAGGTGAAATAGCACTTTGTACCTTGTCAGCATTTAACTTAGGCGAAATAAAGAACTTGGACGAGTTCGAAGAATTATCTGACTTGGCAGTGCGCGCGCTCGACAGCTTGTTGGATTATCAAGACTATCCGGTTCCTGCGGCATACAATGCCACAGTGGGCAGACGTACCTTGGGTGTTGGTGTTATTAATTTAGCTTATTACCTTGCTAAAAATGGTGTTAAGTACAGCGATCACAGTGCCAACAGCCTAGTTCATAAAACATTTGAAGCAATGCAGTATTATCTACTGAAAGCATCCATGGAGTTAGCCAAAGAAAAAGGCGCTTGTCCTAAGTTCAATGAGACCACGTATTCACAAGGCTTAATGCCTATTGATACCTACAAAAAAGACGTTGACGGCATCTGTAACGAGCCTCTTCATTACGATTGGGACACCTTGCGCGACGATATAGTCAAGCATGGTTTACGAAATAGCACATTATCAGCGCTTATGCCCTCGGAAACTTCATCACAAATTTCAAATGCAACCAACGGTATTGAACCACCACGCGGACATATCAGTATAAAAGCTAGTAAAGACGGCATTTTGAAACAAGTTGTTCCAGAATATCAGCGTTTGAAAGATAACTATGAGCTTTTGTGGGAACTTAAGTCGAACGACGGTTACTTGCAGTTGGTTGCAATTATGCAAAAGTTTATTGACCAAGCTATTTCGGCAAACACCAGTTATGACCCAGGCATGTACGAAGGCAATAAAGTACCAATGAAGTTATTGTTGAAAGACTTACTGACAACCTACAAACTAGGTATTAAGACGCTTTATTATCACAACACCAGAGACGGCGCTACAGACAATACTGACAAAGCCTATGTAGAAGAAACCTCCTCTAAACCAGCACAAGAAGTCGTTGTTGAGGAAGATGACGATTGCGCTGGCGGTGCTTGTAAAATATAGCCTCATTTGATTAAACCAATAAGTGAAAATATAAAATAATGAAATATACAACATTTAATCAAGAAAATAACAATGCGATGCTTGAGCCTATGTTTTTCGGTAATCCGGTTAACGTGGCTCGTTACGATCAACAAAAGCATCCGATTTTTGAAAAGTTAATTGAAAAACAAATTTCATTTTTCTGGCGTCCTGAAGAAGTTGATGTCAGCAAAGATAGAATGGATTTTCAAAAGTTGTCCGATGCTGAAAGACACATTTTTACTTCTAATTTACAGTATCAGACCCTGCTTGATTCAATTCAAGGTCGTAGTCCAAACATTGCTTTTCTGCCGATTATTTCTATTCCAGAATTAGAAACGTGGGTAGAAACGTGGTCGTTCTTTGAAACCATACATTCACGTTCATATACACACATTTTACGTAATCTTTTTTCTGATCCCAGTGCGATTTTTGAAGACATTGTGGTGAATGATGAAATTAAGAAACGTGCAACTGATATCTCTAAATATTATGACGACCTCATCTTTGCGACGCAGTTGTGGCAAACACAGGGTGAAGGCGAATATGTTATTGACGGTGAAACTCACGTCATTAATATGCGCGAATTGAAAAAATTATTGTACTTGTGCATGAATTCAGTCAATGCGCTAGAAGCCATACGTTTTTATGTGTCATTTGCGTGTACATTTGCATTTGCAGAACGTGAATTGATGGAAGGTAATTCTAAAATTATTCGACTCATTGCTCGTGACGAAAACATTCATTTAACCTCTACCCAACATATACTGAATTTGTGGGCGAAAGGAAAAGATGATCCTGAGATGGCTGAAATTGCGGCAGAATGTCATGAAGAAGCAAAAGCTATTTTCTTGAAAGCGGTAGAACAAGAAAAAGAATGGGCTCATTACCTCTTCAAAAATGGCTCAATGTTAGGCCTTAACGAAGAAATATTGTGTCAATACGTGGAGTATATTGCTAACCATAGAATGGCTGCCATTGGCATGGGGCAACCTTTTGATATCAAAAGTAATCCACTTCCTTGGATGAACAACTATCTTAGTTCAGACAATGTCCAAGTTGCTCCTCAAGAAACTGAAATCAGTAGTTACCTTGTTGGCCAAATTGACAGTGAAGTTGCCGCAGAGGATTTCGAGGCATTCGAACTCTAAGGTGGTAGAAAAATTAGGTACGTATGAAGTCCGAGTCGAAGGCTCGGACACTTTTAATTGCAGGAATGATGACGATTCATTATTGTCTCACCTCGAACAACAAAATATCAACGTTCACTTTCATTGTAGAGATGGCTATTGTGGCGCTTGTCGAACCAAACTCATATCTGGTGAGGTTGAATACAGCACAGATCCCCTCGCCTTTATAGATGACGACGAAATATTACCTTGTTGTTGCAAGCCAACTACCGATATCCAAATCAAACTATACTAAAACGCTTTCATTATGGTACCAGCACTGTTGTATTATTGGGTCGTTTTTATCTACTAACCCAATATCGCTTTTGTATATCGCTTTTGTATTTACTTGGTAAGCTTTTGTATTTACTTGGTAAATAGCGCAATAATATTCTTTGACGGTTGATAGCCTGGAATAATTTGTATCGCACCTTTGCTTAAATACATGAACGGCGTTCCTTCTAATTCGACGTTTCCTCCAGCCATCTTTCCTTTCTTAATGCTGTCTACACATTCTGCCGCATAACTTTCTTGAACGAATTCGCCGTTGTCAGTACCCGCTTTAATTTTTGTCATTGCAGCCGCTTTATCTTTCGCACACATAACCTGTTTCATGTTTTCAAACGCAGGTTGACCGTCAACTAGTTCGCTTCTTGGGTATGGAATGTACTTAACATCTATGCCTGCATTTTGATAATCTTGAACTTCTAAATGTAGTTGCTTGCAGTAACCACAGGTGGTATCAGAGAATACGTAAAGTTGACCAATCGATTTTCCTTTTGCAGGATAAATAACGAAATCATTTTCATCCAACTTAGCAATCTCTTGCTCCACGATAACGACTTGTCTTTTTTGCTTTTCTATTCGCGTTAGGTTGATCATCTTCTGTAAATCAAAGACATCACCAACAATAGCTCTAGTCCCATCTTTAGACACAACAAGTGATTGACCATCAACGTTCACCTCATACAACCCAGGAAATTTTTCATTGCTTAATTCACGTAAAACAACAATTTTAGCACTGCCAAATTGCGCATTTACATTCCTTAAGTTATTTTCGACCTGCTCCAAATTGCTCTGTTGCGCATAAGCGATATTAGCAAAACTAGTCATGGCAATGAGTACTAAAAAACTTCTTTTAATCATATTTTCTCTCTTAAAAAAAGAGTACCTAAAGGTACTCTTAAAATAGCATTATCAATTAAATAGGCATCTAAAGGTCGAGACCGATCCTTTTCGCCACTTCAATATATGATTCAACGACTGAACCTAAACCTTGTCTAAATCTGTCTTTATCTAACTTTTTACGAGTTTCTTTATCCCAAAGTCGACAACCGTCTGGCGTAAATTCATCACCTAAAATGAGTTCGCCGTTGCTCACACCAAATTCCAGTTTATAGTCAACAAGCAACATACCACCTTCTTCAAATAATGCTTTCAAGACATCATTGACAGCAAAAGTAAGGCGTTTCATTTCATCTACTTGCTCTTGAGTTGCCCATCCAAAAACGGTAATGTGATGATCGTTCACCATTGGATCATGCAAAGCATCATTTTTCAGGAAAAACTCAAATGTTGGGGGCTCTAAAACAAGCCCTTCTTCTATACCAAGACGGCGCACCATGGAACCTGCTGCAATATTTCTAACAACACATTCAACCGGTATCATAGTCAGTTTTTTTACGACGCATTCAGTATCTGACAGCAAGGACTCAACTTGCGTTTTTATGCCGGCTGCTTCGAGTTTCTGCATAATAAAATGATTGAATTTATTGTTTACTTCGCCTTTACGCTCAAGTTGCTCAATTTTTTCTCCGTCGAAAGCCGAGGTATCATTTCTAAAATATAATACTAACTTGTCAGCATTGTCAGTTAAAAAAACAGTTTTCGCTTTACCACGATACAGTTCATCTCGTTTTTGCATGGAAAAAATCCCTAAGCCTAAATATCTAGATCTTCATTGCCCATATAATCTTTAAATGGTGCAAATATTTTTATTATCTGTTTCGCGTCAAAGGGCTTACTCTCATTATCCATAAAGGTAACCGTGGTTTTCTCACCTATCTCTTCTAACTTAAGGCGGTACTCGTCTTTCTCGATATCAAGTTCACCTTTACTGCCCAATAAACCTGACCACCAAGAACTTTCAACACCATTATATTGTACAAACAACAGACCCGTTGATTGGTCTAAATCTTTAACGTCAAAGCCCATTTTACGTAAAACAAGTAACAACCGCGGCCATGTATTTTCATAAACGGCATCAACCATAAATGCAGGGGCACCATCCGAGTTGAAGCCCATTTTACTATTGAAACCTTGACGGATTGTTGCGATCCGTTGAGTGTTCGCAAGGCGAATACCAAAATCGTATTTAATAATAACGTTATTTAGGAAATTTGATTCGTCGGTACGTTTACTGATCGGATCAATCTGCTCTATTACTGATTGACCATTTTCATCTACATAATCAATAAGTTCTGTTTTAAGTGATGCTGTGCGGCCGTGTGGAGCTAACTCCATAGTAAACTTGAATTTTTTGTTCACAGATATAAAATTGTCGGTAAAGTCATACCACCTAGTGGGAACTTCGAGCGCTTGGGTTACCCAATTGGTAATTAGTATATTGTTGTCTTTGTCGAATTTTTCAACGCCAACGTTACTTTCTTCCAAATAAGTTAATACGGTATCCCAAACGGTTTTTTGTAACGGTTCGCTATCATCAATTTGGTCAAACAGAACTTTAGCTATCCCTGAGCCTTCCTCTACATGCGTTCCGGTCACCAATGGCAATATTAATGTCGGTGGGCTCACCTTTAATTTTTTACCTTTTAGATCGGTTAGCGTGTTCTCACCCAAGTCAGGCAATATGTATCGTTGAGAATAATTTGGAGAATCTAAATCTTCAGGAACATCCATTGTCTTATGTTGTGACGCTTCCAAGTATTCATAACTACCTGATGCTAATTCACGTTCTGCCTTACCCGCACAGCCAGCTATGGCAAATGCAACGAGACTCAAACCTACCGCTTTATATTTCATTAAAAACCTAACTAAATTAAATTCAACGCACTAAGAGTTTCTTCGATTGCTTTTTTACTATTAAGTTCAGGTAGAACCATTGGAAGTCGCAAAAAAGCATCATCGATCAAACCCATTTTGTATAATGCCCACTTGGGCATAACCGGATTTGGTTCAATAAACAAGATCCGATGTAACTCGATTACTCGACTGTTTAATTGCTGCGATAATTCTGCGTCGCCTTGCAGCGCGGCTTCACACATTGCAGCCATTGCTTTTGGTACTATATTGGCAGTTACCGAGATAACACCATCGCCACCCTGACACATGAAGTTGCAACCAGATTCGTCATCACCACTGAAAAATAAAAAATCATCAGCTACTAACGATTTGGTTTGCTCTAACCTCAATAAATCGCCAGTCGCATCTTTAATACCAACAATATTCTTATGCTTAGATAACTCAGCAACCGTCTCTGGCAACATGTCAGCTACAGTTCGTCCGGGCACATTGTATAACATTAAGGGAACATCTGTCGCATCCGCAATTGCGTTAAAGTGCGCAACCATGCCGGCCTGTTGTGGTTTGTTATAGTAAGGAACGACACTTAAAAATCCATCAAGCCCTAAACCACACATTTGTTCACTTAGGAATATGGCTTCTGATGTAGAGTTCGCGCCGCTACCCGCCATCACAGGTATCTTTTTATCGACAAACTCAATGATCAGTTTAACCACGTCAATATGCTCTTTAAATGGCAAGGTTGCTGACTCGCCTGTAGTCCCTACCGCAACAATACCATGCGTACCGTTGTCTATATGAAATTCAACCAACCTTTTCAAACTAGTAACGTCTACACGGCCATTTGGCAACATAGGTGTTGCTAATGCAACATAACTTCCTTTGAACATCATTCCCCCTTTAAATCTGCTCGACATGTTAGTGTTCACAGGCAATAAACACAAGCACATAAAGCCTAAGGCAATACATTTTTTTATAATATTTTATGTGACAACATATTTTGACTAACAATGTCCCTCAATTTTTACTTGTGCTAATATCCAGTTTCCTATCGACAAGTACAAAATTAGTATGAATCAACAGATTATTGTGAATATTTTAGGTGCCGACAAGTTAGGCATTTTAAGTGAGATTAGCGCGTGTGTGCATGATAAATGCTGCAACATTCTCGACAGTCGTCATGTTATTTATGGTACCGACTTTTCGCTTTCCATGATTGTTGAGGGTACCCAATCAGCGATTACTAAATTGGAAGTGCAACTGTCGAGTTTGTGCATGAAGTATGATCTCCTGTCAATGATAAAACGCACGAGTGGTCACGCAAAACAGAATTTAGAGCAACTTATTAATTTGGAATTTTCTGGAGAAGATGCCAAAGGGATAATTACGCGGGTCACTGGTTTTCTTGCTGAACGCCAAGTCTCTGTTAGTGCTTTTAGACAACGAACCTTTATTGATAAGACAACGACCGTCGAAAATGTAAAATGTAAAATGGTACTCAGTGCAACCAAAAAATTAGATTTAGTTAATTTTGATGAAGAAATAAAACAACTCATGTGTAAATTGGGCCTCTCTGGAAAGGTAACACACAATGAAATTAAGGAAGAAAATGAACACATTGAAAGCTGGTGATAAAGCACCACAATTTACGCTACGAAACCAATCGGATGACGTTGTAACTTTAGCCGATTTTGCGGGTAAAAAAGTTTTGCTTTATTTTTATCCAAAAGCAATGACGCCAGGTTGTACGATCCAAGCTCAAGGCTTGCGCGATATAAAAAGTAGTTTAGACAATAAAAATGTTGTGGTGCTTGGTATTAGTCCGGACGCAGTAAAACGTTTGCCTAAGTTTATTGAAAAAGAATCATTAAACTTCTCGCTACTAAGTGACGAAGACCATGCTGTTGCTGATGCCTTTGGCGTATGGGGCTTGAAAAAATTCATGGGCAAAGAGTATGAAGGAATACATCGCCTCAGTTTCCTAATAGACGAAAATGGCGTTATCAGTCATGTGCTTGATAAGTTTAAAACCAAAGAACATCATCAAGTTGTTTTAGACTTACTAGCCTGACGTTGGCATCAATAAAAAGACGGTCTGAAATGACCGTCTTTTTTTGCGCTACTATTCAGTTTCAGTTTGCTCAGGGCTTGGATCGTCCTCAATGGGCGACGACCAAGCAGCCATAACAGCTTTCACTAGGGTGGCTAAAGGAATAGCAAAAAATACGCCCCAAAAACCCCACATTCCACCAAACACCAACACAGCAATAATGATGTAAAGAGGATGCAGACTGACTGCTTCGGAGAACAGTACTGGTACGATAACATTGCCATCTAATGTCTGAATAATGGCATATACTAACATTAAGTACCAAAACTCAGAGCTCACTCCGAATTGAAACAAGCCCACAATAGCGACCGGTATAGTTACTACCGCAGCGCCTATGTAAGGTATCAATACCGAAAATCCAACCAATACCCCGAGCAGTAAAGAATAACGCAAATCCATAAATGCAAAGGCAGCGGATGTTACACCGCCGACAATCAGAATTTCGATTACCTTGCCTCGAATGTAATTTGCGATCTGCAAGTTCATTTCCTCACCAACCTGACTGATTAGGCGACGCTCGTTCGGTAGTACCTTGGAAATACTCTTAAGAAATAATTCTTTATCCTTCAACATGAAAAAGACCATTAAAGGTACCAATATCATATAAATCAATAAAGCAGCTAAATTACCAATTGAACTAACCGAAATACTAATTACCTGCTGACCTATTCCAACCATTCGCTGATTCAAACTAGCCATCGCATTTTTAATGTAATCAACTTCAATCAAATCAGGATACTTACGAGGCAAACTCGCGAGCCATTTTTGTGCGGAATCCCATATCAAGGGCAGCTCTTGAACAAGATTGATGCTTTGTTTGCTAATAATAGGCACTATTCCAATTAACATCAGAATACTGATAAGAATAAAGATAATCAGTGTTATAGAAGTCGCGAGCGTTCTATTTATACCGCGCTTATGCAAGTGCGTCACCGGCCAGTCTAATAAATAGGCAATGATGGCAGACACAATAACAGGCAATAAAATCCCACCCCATACAAGCAAAATTACGGTAGTAACGATGATTAACATCAATAACATCATTGCGTTAGGGTCTGAAAACTTGCGTTGATACCAACGATCGAAAACACCAAACATACTGTGTATTTATCCTTCTTTTTGATTTTTTGCTCAATTGCAATTATGGTAAACCTAGTTTCAACTTAAAACCAGAAAAAGTGAAACTATCTTGTGCTATCGAAGTCTATCTTTCGTATATACTGTTACTTACGTTAAGGGCAACTAAAACGACCCATGAGCATGAATCTAATAAAGAAAGCATTTATCGCCGTCACTTGCTTCTTAATACCCATTATAGGCAATACACAATCTATTGATAGCAACAAGAATCAGTTACCAGAGATTGGGGTAGTCGCGTCTGACACACTGACAATTGATAAGGAATTATTGATTGGTGATGCCATGATGCGTCAATTAAGGGGCCAAGCTCCGATTATTCATGATCCCGTAATTAACGAATATATTCAAGATTTAGGAAATAGGTTAGTTATTGAAGCTGATAATGCGAAATTTCCTTTCTCCTTTTTCATGCTTAATAACCCCACTATTAATGCCTTCGCATTTTTTGGTGGTCACATCGGTATTCACTCCGGCTTGATCACTCAAGCTGGCTCAGAAAGTGAACTTGCTTCTGTGTTCGCACACGAAGTAGCGCACGTAACACAACGCCATCTTGCCCGCGCTAGTCAGGCTCAAAAACGCGGTGCGCCACTGCAAATAGCAACACTCATTGGTGGTATTTTATTGGCAATGGCTAACCCTGAAGCAGGTATTGCGGCTATCAGCGCAGGAAATGCCGGCGCAGCGCAAAGTCGAATCAATTACACCAGAAATATGGAACAAGAAGCAGATAATATCGGTATTTCAATGTTAGCTAGAGCGGGCTTTGATCCAGCTGGCGCTCCTGCGTTTTTTTCAAAATTAGCGAAGCAATCTCGGGAGCAAAGCAATCAATTAGAGTTTTTACGGACTCACCCTGTGCCAGAAAATCGAATTGCAGAGACACGAGCTAGAGCGGCAACCTACGGTACTCGTAACGTACCAGAAAGCTTAAATTTTCAGTTAGTTAAATCCAGGATCATTGCAAGGTACGAGGGTAACCCACTGCGTAACATCAATTATTTTGGTTATCAGGTGCAAGAAAAAAAATATATATTTCGCGAGGCCGCATTGTATGGTTTAGCCTTGTCCTATCTTGAAAGCGAACAGTATGCATCTGCAGCACAAATTTTGACTGAATTGTTGAGTAATGATGAAGAAAATTTATTTTACTTAGATGCCATGACGGACGTGTTAATAGCCCAGCAGGATCCTAAAGCGGCGGTAGAAATGCTAACCCCACTATGGCGGTTTAAACCACAAAACTTGGTCCTTGCACTAAATTTAGCCAACGCAATGATAAAAGCAGAACAATATCCACAAGCAATACGAATCTTGCGCGATCTGTTGTTGGTTGACCCCGAACAATTCTTATCTTATTCATTATTAATTGACGCCTACATTGCTACTGGCCAAAAGAGACAAATGTACCGAGCTAGCGCAGAACGATTTGGATTACTACTTGCCTATCCTAAGGCCATTGACGAACTTCAGTTCGCCTATAATGAAACCGGCATGGACTTTTTAGAGAAACAACGAATAAAAGCAAGAATAGAACAATTTAGAAATGAAATGGAAACACTAGAGAGACTCTAATCGTTTGCAATTGCTTGATTGAGACTTTTACTATTTTGCTCACCTAGAAGCTGCCCAGCTAGTGTACCGTCAGGTCGAATAAGGTAAGTTGCCGGTAAGTATTTTGGTGTTTCAAAGGGTAAAACAGTTTTAACATTGTTAATCAGTGGGAATTCAATGTTGTATTTTTTTGCCAGTAAAGAGAGTTCATGATCCTGCATCGCATCATAACTTACGCCGAATAGAACGGCATTTTGCTTTTCATCAGTCAATGCCTTGAACTCGTTAAGTTCTGGAATTTCACGCAAGCAAGGCGCGCACCATTCAGCAAAGTAGTTAATGACAACCCACTTACCTTGTAATTCTTTGAATCGATAAGTTGAACCATCAAGGGTAGTAAAATCGTATCTGTTGTTTAATTGATAGGTGACGCCTAGCGTAAGGGAACCAATACCAACAACCAGATATAATAGAATTTTTTTCACTCGTCACTCCTTGCTCGATTCGAACCCAATAAGGTAATATTAGGTTGCTTAGACTGTTCATGATAATTTTCAGTATATAGTAATACACTAACTGATAATAAAGAATCAATAGAGACAATAATAATGACTAATTACGTTTACTATCATAATCCTAGGTGTACAAAAAGCAGACAGGGCTTGGCTTTTTTAACTGAAAATAATGTTCAAGTAGACATCAAAGAGTACCTAAGGGTTCCCTTTGAGGCGAATGAAATTTCAAACCTGTTGCAAGCCTTAGGTTTCCAGAGTGCAATTAATATGGTCAGAACCAAGGAAACAGAATTTGCAGAGTCAGGATTGACGCAAACGTCATCTAATTGCGACGTTATCAATGCAATAATGTTATTTCCAAAACTATTAGAGCGTCCTATTCTCACTAACGGCGAAGATTCGGTTATTGGTCGCCCACTAGAAAACATCCAAAAATTAGTCAGACTCTAACTAAAGAGATAGAAGGAAAATAATGAACAGTGCATTATGCCAAGTACTCGTGCTGTACTACAGCAAACACGGATTAACAAAAAAATTAGCGGATTCGATAGTAAAGGGGATCGAGTCTGAGGGTGTTGAGGCTTTGTTGAGAACGGTACCCGATGTTAGCAATAATATCGATGCCAAGGTTTCAGCGGTTCCGGCAAGTGGCGCACCTTACGTTACATTAGAGGAGCTAGCGAATTGTGATGGATTAGCACTTGGCAGCCCAACCCATTTTGGCAATATGTCTGGCGCAATGAAATTCTTTTGGGATAAAACCTCAGGATTATGGCTAAAAGGAAGTCTGATCGATAAACCTGCCTGCACCTTTACATCTAGTTCTAGTTTGCATGGTGGTCAGGAGACAACACTAATTAGTATGATGATGCCCTTAATTCACCATGGCATGATTTACATTGGTGTTCCCTATTCTGTTACAGAGTTACACAAAACGACTTCCGGTGGCACGCCTTATGGCGCTTCTGCGGTTGCTTTACCTAATAAAACAAAACTTAGTCATGAGGAGCAAGAAATAGCCATTGCCCAGGGCAAGCGTCTTGCCACTATTGCTAAAAAGTTAAAGATGAATTCAGGAATCTAATATGAGCAAAACTAAAACAACCGTCCCAATGACCAATCTTGTTAAAACACTGAGATACCTCGCTTTGTGCTCTCATGTTGGGCTACTTGGGTGGATGATTACTTGGTATTTCTTTTTGCCAATGACGGCTGATTACTCTGTTGGCTTTATAGTTCTTATCTACATTGTTCCTCTGTTACTGCCGTTGCCGGGAATTATACAAGGCTTACCATACACCCACGCCTGGGCTAGTTTTATTGTATTGTTATATTTTTTACATTCGATTACGGTTATATATGCTGAACCTACACAAATTATCTATGCAAGCATCGAACTGGTTCTGGCGATTGGCATGTTTGCAGGATGCAGCAGCTTCGCTCGCTTACGCGGCCAAGAGTTAGGCACCGGTTTACCAAAGCTAAAAAGGGTAATGGATGACGAAAAAAACTTATATGAGGGCAAGTCAGATGAGTAATCAATATCTTGTTAATAATCGTATTTTTAATCTAGTCACTGTTTTTTGTTGTTCATTTTATTTAACTGCATGCGGTGGTTCTTCAGATGACGGACAAACTAGCGGTCGTGCAGAGTTACCGCCGGCAGTTATCACTGATAGCGTAGATGCCATTGATCCCATTATGACCTTTGGTAACATTGAGCTATATGGTGATAGCGAATTTATCACTAATGGTTCATATGGTTTTGCCCTTACCACCAATGATAATAGCCAGATAACAGCTGTTAATTGGCAACAAATGAGCGGTCCAGAATTAGTAGTGTTGGCAACTAATTCTCAAACCATCGGCTTTGATACGCTGCAAGCAGGCAATTATACCTTGCAAGCTGAGGTGACTACCAATACTGGAACTCAGCAAATTACGCACCAGTTTGCGGTGCAACAAAGCGACTTACCAGTAGCCAACCTAAGACTTGATCATACGGTAACAGAACGGGGCAAAGTGTCACTTCGCGTCGACTCATTTAACAATGATATAAGTACCGCCGCCATTATCTGGAAGCAGGTGGCAGGCCCAGCGGTTTTAGACTTGCAAACTCAAGATAATAGAGCTTTTTTTAATGCACCCGCAGTAAACCGGGATCAGATTGTTCAATTTGAAACCACCGTCACATTTTCAGATGGCAGAACCTCAATTGATAAAAGCATCGTTACGATTAATGATACACAAATAATTGATGCGGCATATTTCCCTAACAGTAATATTATTACGAGTGAAGATGTATTTTCTTTTAAGCCTGACTCGGCTTATAAAACCGCGATTGAATCGTGCATATACACCAATTCGCTAAATAGCACTTGCACTTTTGCCACCTTACCTCCTATTGGTCAACAGTCGACTGATCCAGCGATTACCGACATCTTGGATAGAACGCTAGTATCTCATGATTGGATGGGACAGCGATTTACGCAGTACCTTGAGCAATCTGCAGCGGGTCCTGATATGTTAAAACTATTACGAGGTGTTACCGCGGTTGTTATCTCTTATGATGTGCGCCCTTCGTTTTATTGGGCTGCCACTGGAGCGATTTATTTAGATGCTCGAAACTTTTGGGTAACACCAGAAGAAAGAGACACACTAAATGAGGTACCCGACTTTAGAAGTGGATTTGGTGATGATTTACAATTTAGAGTATTGTGGCGCTACGTTAAAGATAACGCCCCTTATATGCCCGGTGCAAATTTCTCTTCTGCGGCCAGAGACGAGAGAACATTTGATGCATTGGAAGCTGATATATCTTGGTTGATGTACCACGAATTAGGCCATGCTAATGACTTCTTCCCCTCTACTGTTTGGGCGGGCTTGTCGAACTCAGACGATCCACTTAGCTTTTTTAGAAACAATGGCACAAACTCCGACCTAATGATTAATAGCTTCCCGCTCAACTCGGCGCAAATGAAAGGACTAGCGCAAGTTAGTTTTGCAGGTGAAACCGCGAGTGAGAAACAAAAGACCTATGTTGCCAGCGATATTGAATCATTTTTCACTCCGGATATAGCCTCTTCTTATTATTCATATTTAAATGAAAGAGAAGACTTTGCAACATTATTTGAGCGTTTCATGATGCAATATAGATTAAACGCGTCTGCTGATATTGGCATAGTAAACACGCAAAACAATGCTAATTTTTTAGTTACGTGGGGGCAAAGAGACCGTTTCAATCACTCGACTATTCAAGAAAGGACGCGATCCACGGTAGAAAATATTTTACCTGAGCTGGAAAATATAGCCACATTGCAAGCCGAAATGCCGGCCCCCATTCAATTGCGTTCGAACGTGAGTTGGTTTGATAATGTTGATTTACGTGAAAACGCACAAAGCCAGAATTCAATTAAAGTCCCCTATCGGTTGCAGACAACATCAATTATTAATGAAACTAATAGACACCTTGGAAGGCCAACATTACCGGACTAAGACTGACTACAAGTTAAGTGCTTGCTTGATGAAGGGGATCGTAAGCTTGCGCTTAGCTTGTAAAGATTTTTTGTCTAGTTCATCGACAATTAACATCAGATTGCTAAGTTCTCTATCCACCCTTGTTAGCAGAAACTTGATACAGTCATCGCTGGCTTCTAGACCTCGGTGCTCTATTCTAAATTGAATAATATGACAAAGCGATTCATCTGAACGTGATGCAAGCTGAAAAACAGCACCCCATGTAAGTCGTGAAACTAAATCAGGTAATTGAAAGCCAACAGCTAAGGGTGACGCATTCGCAGCCATAATGATCCTAGGTTGATGACTTCGTTCTAACGCTTGGTTAATTAAGTCGAATAAGGTTCTTTCCCAAGTCTGGTGGCCAGCAATTTCATGTAAATTATCAATACAGATCACATCATAATCAGCAATGTCACTGATAACTTCGCTTGGCATTTCCCTTAATTCAAGCATATTGAGATAAACGGTTTGCAGCCCATTCAGAGTCGCTTGATGGCAACAAGCAAATAACAAGTGTGACTTGCCCAGTCCCGAAGCCCCAAATAAATAACACAAGGATTTGTTGCTGTTGTTGTCGCGATCACAAAACACCTTCAAGTACGAAGCAGCAAATTCATTGTCAACTTCAAGGAAAGAATCGAAGGTCTCATCATCCGGCAGTGAAACGGGTAGACTTAATTGCAAGCCTATTTACCCCGCCATTCATAGTCAATAACAACGGCAGAACCTAGGCGCTGATATTCGGGCTCTCGCAGATTTTGCTCAAGCTTCAAAATTGTTTTTAAGCGCTGCAGAGGAACATTGGATGCCAATGTAAAACTCGCCACATCTTTTGATTGAGCATTCAACTCAACCGTTCGGGTCACTGTTAGTGAAGATAATATTTCTAACACTCTTCTGTATTTGACGAGTGTGTTTACGTTCGCAATATTCAAGGTCAACGAATAAATATGACCGCTTTTACTCGCCTGTATCGAATACAGATTGGCTAAATATGTTGCGTATTCATTCACAAACTCAGCAATCAGCGCGGCAATATTATCCCGAACGATTTCATTTGTTTCAATCGTTTGGCCGTTCGTTATAAAGTAAGAAAGTTGTAGTTTTTCACGGGCACTAAAATCATCGAATACAACACCGACTCTTGCACCAATTACATAGTTCGTACCATAACGAGTTGACTGATTAAATATGGATGAAGAAAACAAGCCCCAAACATCCAGAGTAGTGACATTCATTGAATCAGTTAAATCACCAATTGGCATTAGCAATTCAACGCCTCTGTCATATGCAGCTTGTTGGATAGTTTCTAGGTATTTACTAGTGCTAGATTGCATAATAAGAGTTTTGTTTTTGCTAACATCATCTTCAATCGCCAACCAAAATAAGCCAGATGGCCTGCGTTTGCCCCAGACATTAAGACTTTCTGAACGCAATAAATCGACCACTTTTTGTTCATTAAATTCTGCTTGATATCGCAGTTTATCACCATCTTGAATAAACTTACTTGCGACCAAATATTGTTCAAAATTCGTCGCAGAGCGCTTTACTTGAATATTTTCAAGCACGGTAACGTCACCACTTAACTTTACAACAACTTGCTGAAATGCGCGTTTGCCCGCTTTCTTTTGGGTGGAGTTTGATTGATCAGTGACAATGATTTGTCCTTTATTCAAGTGTTCAATGGGCGTGCTATGGCAACGCATTGATGCAACAAAGCACAAAGTAAGCACGAAGATGGCAAGCAATTTATTCAAAACTAGAAAATCCTTATAAGGTTCTGCCGCCATTGTCAGATATTTCGGCCTTTTTTGCATCCGATATTTAATCTTAGTCGTTTTTTATACCTTTTCGTTCATTGAGCTGTTAAAATTCCGCCTTCAAAATTTTAGGAGCAAAGCGCGTGACTGAGCAAACAAAACCCCTAAGTTATAAAGATGCCGGTGTAGATATTGATGCAGGGAATCAATTAGTTGAAAGAATCAAATCTGTAAGCAAAAAAACGCATCGTGCAGAAGTGAAAGGCGGTTTAGGTGGCTTTGGTGCTTTGTGCTCTATTCCTACAAAATATAAACACCCCCTTTTAGTTTCAGGCACCGATGGCGTTGGTACTAAACTGCGTTTAGCAATGGACCAAAATAAACATGATGGCATTGGTATTGACCTAGTTGCAATGTGCGTTAATGATCTTATCGTTCAAGGCGCTGAGCCACTCTTATTTCTGGATTATTATGCAACCGGTAAGTTGGATGTCGATACCGCTGCAACAGTGGTCACCGGCATTGGAGAAGGTTGCCTTTTAGCTGGGTGTGCATTAATTGGCGGCGAGACAGCTGAAATGCCTGGAATGTATGACGGTGAAGATTACGACGTAGCTGGATTTTGTGTTGGCGTGGTTGAAGCAGAAAACGTTATCGATGGTTCCAAAGTTGCTGCCGGCAATAAATTGATAGCCTTGGCATCGTCTGGACCTCACTCTAATGGTTATTCATTAATACGCAAAATCATTGAAGTCAGTAACATGGATTTAAGTACTGATTTGGATGGTAAGACAGTGAGCGAACATTTACTTGAACCAACCAGAATTTACGTTAAATCAGTTTTAGCTATTTTAGAAAAACACAATGTTAACGCAATATCGCATATAACGGGTGGCGGATTCTGGGAAAACATACCACGAGTATTGCCATCAGACATGCAAGCAATTGTGAATGGCAAAAGTTGGCAGTGGCCGCAAATTTTCACCCTTTTGCAGAACAAAGGAAACGTAGCAACTCACGAAATGTATCGTACCTTTAATTGCGGTGTTGGTATGATATTGGCTGTCGAGTCAGAAGATGCACAGACAATTGCAACAGCCTTTAACGACTTGGGAGAGAACGCATGGGTTATTGGTGAAATCCATGCACTAGCCACAGGTCAAGAACAAGTGGTAATAAACTCATAATGGCGAGCAGTCAAAAGCGTATAGTGATACTCGTATCGGGCAATGGTTCAAATGCACAGGCTATCATCGATGCTTGTGCGAAAAAGGCGATTAATGGTTCAGTTGTAAAATTAATATCCAACGTGCAGAGCGCCAATGCATTAGAAATAGCGGCACAATCAAATATTCCATCGACCTGTCTTGATCATAAAACATTTCAGGATAGAGATTCTTTTGATATTTCATTGGCACAAGAGATTGACGCGGCGCAGCCTGATATTATTGTACTAGCGGGCTTTATGCGGATCCTTAGTGACGCATTTGTTGCAAAGTATTTGGGAATATTATTGAACATTCATCCGTCTTTGCTGCCAAAGTACACAGGTTTAGGGACGCACCAACGGGCGATAGACAACGAAGACAGTGAACATGGCACCTCTGTGCATTTTGTCACTCCAGAACTAGATGGTGGTCCTGTTATTTTGCAGGCAAAGGTTCCTGTGTTCGAAGATGACACCGTTGATGATCTAGCTTCGCGTGTACTAATACAAGAACACAAAATTTATCCACTCGTGGTTAATTGGTTATGTAACGAGAGACTAGCGCTAAACAACAAGAAAGCCTTTTTTGATGGACAAGAATTACCGGAGTGTGGATATGCAAGTGACTAAAATGTTGAAGGGAATTAGCGCTGTTTTGCTTGCACTGTTGTGCACTGCTAGTTTAGCAAAAGATATTGTCGAATTACCTTCTCCTTTTGTCGCTCATTATGAAGCGTATCGTCATGACAGAAACATCGGCAGCGCGGAACTTAGTTTAAAGCCAACCAGCGGTGACCGCTATGAACTCAAATATTATTCAAAAGTGTCACGTTTCTTTCTTTCTGATAAACGTTATGAAACGACCACCTTTTCTTTTATCGATGGCAAGATCACGCCCATCACTTACAATTTCAAGCGCAGAGGAACTGGTCCTAATAAATCCTTAAGCGCTAAGTTCGACGCCAAAACGCAAACTATCATTCTACGAGACCAAGACAACTTAAAATGGGATGGCGAATTTGATAACCAATTATTTCGTGTCGATATATCAAGGCAGTTAGCGCAAGAAAAAACACACTTTGAATACAAGTTCCTTAACTACCGCGGCCAAAAGCGGATTTACAAAATCGAAGTGCTTGAAGAAGAAATCTTAACGCTCCCCTATGGCAACATCGAAGCAATAAAGGTAAGAGTCAACCGCGATAGCAGCAAAAGGCAAACTTATGCTTGGTTCGCCCCCACCCTCGATTATGTCCTAGTGCGACTGCAACAATTCAAAGATGATGAAGAGCAAGGTGATATTCGTTTAAAAACATACCAAAAAAATTAGTTCTTTTTTACTGTATACTGCGTACACAGACGTTAAGATATACATTCTTTTTAACCCTAAATTACTTGATCTTTGACTGATCAAGTAATACCGTTAACATTCTGGTCAGACCTGCGGGAGCATACATGAACGAATTATTATGGTTACTTATATTACTAATTGTTTATGGCGTCACAGCCTATAAACAAACATCTTCACAGACAACACTTATCGCGATTAGCGTTGCAATGGTGATTGGCAGCGTTGCCGCAGGCATAGGAATTATTGGCTGGATTGTATTCGCCATTGTAGTGATACCACTCGCCTACGCGCCGTTTCGCAAAGATTACATCAGCACAAAACTATTGGCATTTTATAAAAGTGTCATGCCTGAAATGTCAAGCACAGAACAAGAAGCAATCGATGCTGGCACTGTTTGGTGGGACGGCGATATATTTAGTGGCAAACCAGATTGGCAGAAATTTCACGCCATCTCACAGCCACGACTCACCCCTGGTGAACAGGCATTTATAGACGGCCCATGTGAAGTAGTCAGTCGCATGGCTGATGAATGGCAGATAAATCATGTCGACGCTGATATGTCGGATGAAATTTGGCAATACCTAAAAGACGAGAAATTCTTTGCCATGATTATTAAGAAAGAGTATGGCGGTTTAGCTTTCTCTGCTTATGCGCAATCAAGAGTTTTGCAGAAATTGGCGGGTGTTAGCGCGGTATTGTCCAGCACCGTTGGCGTACCAAACTCTCTTGGCCCTGGTGAATTACTCCAACACTATGGCACAAAAGAACAACAAGATTATTATTTGCCGCGTTTAGCGGTTGGTGACGAAATTCCGTGTTTTGCACTCACAGGTCCCGAGGCTGGTTCCGATGCTGGTTCTATTCCTGACTTCGGTGTTGTTTGCAACGGCAAGTTTGAAGGCGAAGAAGTGCTAGGCATGCGTCTGACTTTCTCAAAGCGTTATATCACATTAGCGCCGGTCGCGACGGTAATTGGTTTGGCATTTAAGCTACAAGATCCAGATGGATTGCTTAGTGATACTAAAGACTTAGGCATTACTTGCGCGTTAATTCCACGAGACACAAAAGGCTTAGATTGCGGCCGTCGTCACTTCCCACTGAATGTACCATTTCATAATGGTCCTGTTCGTGGAGAAAATATTTTTGTGCCACTAAGTTACATTATTGGTGGCCAAAACATGGCTGGCAAGGGTTGGCGCATGCTGATGGAATGTCTATCAGTGGGTCGTTGTATTACGTTGCCATCATCTGCAGCAGGCGGCGCGAAATCACTTGCTTTAGCAACCGGTGCTTATTCTCGAATTCGCCGCCAATTCCGTATGCCTATAGGGCAAATGGAAGGTGTTGAAGAAATGTTAGGACGCATTGGTGGTAACGCCTATTTAATGGATGCCGTTACTTCTCTATCAACTGCGGGTGTCGATTTAGGTCATAAGCCCTCAGTTATTTCTGCTATTTGTAAGTACCATTTAACCGAAAGGATGCGTCAAGTAGTTAACGATTCCATGGACGTGCATGGCGGTAAGGGTATTTGTTTAGGTCCAACCAACTACTTAGGTAGAGCATATCAAGGTGTGCCCATTTCTATTACAGTTGAGGGTGCCAACATCCTAACCAGAAATATGATGATTTTTGGTCAAGGTGCTATGCGCTGTCATCCCTACGTATTGAAAGAAGTCTATGCATCGCAAATGACAGACCAAGAAGAACAACTAGAGGCATTTGATGACGCGGTGTTTGGTCACATCCGTTTTGCTGTTAGTAATACGTTCCGCTCAATTTGGTTTAGCTTAACTGGCGGTCGCTTAAGTTCAGCACCATTTAAAGACGAAACTGCAAAATACTACAGAAGCATGCAAGGCTACAGCGCAAACTTAGCTTTATTAACAGATGTTTCGATGGGTGTACTAGGTGGTTCACTGAAAAGAAGAGAAAGATTATCAGCGCGTCTTGGTGATATTTTAAGTTACTTGTATCTTGGTTCCGCGGTAATGAAGCGTTTTGACGAACAAGGTCGTAATCATGACGATTTACCCTTCGTCCATTGGGCGATGCAAGATTGTTTATCGAAGTTAGAGGAAGCGCTTGATAATTTCTTGAGAAACTTCCCTAACCCGGCTATCGGTGCTGCAATGCGCGTATTGGTGTTGCCATTTGGGAAACGTTACAGTGCACCCTCAGATAAACTCGAACACAAAATTGCACACATTTTGCAACATCCAAATTCAACCAGAGACAGATTAGGCCATGGTCAATATTTAACTCAAGAAGATGGTAATTTGCTGGGCGACTTAGAAAAAACACTAATTAATATCGTTAAGTGCGAACCTATTTTTGACAAGATATGCAAAAAATTAGGTGAGAAGTTACCGATGACTAATCTTGACACGCTTGCTGATCGAGCGCTCAAAGAAGGTATCATTACTAGTGATGAAGCGGAATTAATGAAAGAAACTGAGGCGGGCCGATTAAGAACCATAAACGTCGATGATTTTGACAACCAAGAGTTGTTGATGTCGACTAGTAAGAATGTAAAAAAACCTTCAGCAAAGCGCAAGACGACCAAGGCATCTGAAGCTGCCTAAGCAGTCAGTGGGGTGAATAGGCAATGAAAGGGTCACAGATAATCTGAGGCCCTTTTTTTATGCTTTTAAAAAGCGCTGATTTTGGCCGTTTAACTGAATTTGCTTTATCTGTTTTAGGCTCAGGTTAACTGTATTACTAGCAATACTGTATTCATGTTTAATATCTATGTTAGATATACCTGGGTCATCAGTATTCAAACTGACGGATAAACCACTTTCCAGAAATGTTTTTATAGGATGGTTTTTAGTATCAATCCACGCACCCGTTTGGTAGTTGGAGGTTAAGCAACTTTCAATACCAATGTCGTTTGTAAACATAAAATCAACTAATTTGCGATCCTGTGCAACTGCGACTCCGTGTCCTACTCTTTTGGCGCCAAGTAAATTAATAGCATCCCATACACTTTGCGGCCCTGCAGACTCCCCCGCATGCACGGTAACTTGCAAACCAGCATTTCTAGCTAGTTTGAAATGCTCAACGAACAAATGAGCCGGGTAGTTAAACTCGTCTCCGGCCAAGTCCAGCGCAATAATATTGTCTGCATACGCCAAAATAGAAGCGAGTTCACGGTGGCATGCTTCCACCCCAAACGTACGGCTAAGAATACCGATTAATTGATATTGGGTTTTATGCTCAGCATTACCCGCTTTCACGCCCTCAACGACCGCTTCGACTACCGCATTTAATGATAGACCAAAAGCGTTAGCCATAAAAAAGGGGGAAAACCGAAATTCGGCATAATCGATGCCTTCAGTTTTTGCCATAAATACATTTTCATAAGCGACTTTATAGCAAGCTTCAGCAGTTGCTAAAACGGATACGCCATAATCCAATTTCTGTAAAAAAGACAATAAATCACTCGTCTTATCCTTTATAAAAACAAGCTCAGCCAAGTCAGATTCAGACGTTGCAGGCAACTCAATTGAGTGCTCGTGGGCTAGTTGCCAAATGAGTTCAGGTGGTATGTTACCGTCCAGATGGCGATGCAAATCAACTAAAGGTAAGCTTTTATCGTACACTTCTTAGCCTCAATTAATTTATTGTGAAAAATATTGATTACCCAAACCTACTCAATCTAGATGCAGTTTTTCTATCGCCAGCACAACTTGTGTTCTGGTCTTTACCTCTAACTTCTTAAAGATAACCCCTATATGCGCTTTAATTGTCGCTTCGGTAACCTTAAGTTTATCTGCAATTTGTTTGTTCATTAAGCCATCTTTTAATAGTTTCAAGACTTGAAACTGCTTAGGCGTAAGTTCTTTTAATTTTACGGCGATACCTTTAGCATCGCTATCAACCTCTAGTAATGCTGTCTGCATACCTGCTGGTAACCACTTTTCACCTTTTAAAATAGCCAATATTGCGTCTTTAATCATCGGCGTTGCAGTCGTTTTGGGAATAAAACCATCTGCACCAAAGGCC
>Ga0307933_1000314_pt1 | contig 46402 bp, 40 predicted proteins | sample OrgLakmetageno88_FD_201811 | JGI IMG/M metagenome (GOLD analysis project Ga0307933, IMG submission 201811) | Saline water microbial communities from Organic Lake, Antarctica - #88 | ecosystem: Environmental > Aquatic > Non-marine Saline and Alkaline > Saline | place: Antarctica: Organic Lake... | reverse complement strand
GATGCTCGTAGTTGATCCCCGTGTAGTCATCGACCCCACATAGAAACGCACGGCGCACGCAGCGGGAAATACAGTGATACACTCCCACCTGGTCTACATCCACGACTGTTTTTCGAGCAATTGGCATTCTTAGGTGTCTTTTTGTTCACCATGCGGCCATCAGTCAAGCATTTTGAGAAATTTATATGGGTGTCCTTTAAATTCTTGAGGGTAGATCAAGTCAGGATGAGACAATAGATTTCGCAGGCTCGCATCGGCTACTCTCCACGATGTAGGAAGAAATAAAAAAGAAATGGTAACCACAGATGGACACGGATGAACACAGATCAGGAGCAAAGAAAATCAAATCATATCTGTGTTCATCCGTGTCCATCTGTGGTTAAAAAGAATCCGATTCAATGCAGAGAAAAGCACCCGACCAGTCGATGGGCTCATGATTTACAAGCAGTCGCCAGTCTTCGGCCAGATTCGGGGCTGCATCCAGTCCGCATAGACAACCCATTTAACGCGCTCGATTTTCGACAACCCTCACTGATCCTAAACCCTCAGGCTGGGTGTCTAGCCTCTACGATGGGGAATAAGAAAAATTTGACTTATGCGTCATATGCATCACACTTCAGCCACTATGAAGAGCGCATCTATACACAGCCGAATTGATCCCCAAATAAAGCAAAAAGCTGAAACGATTCTCAGCAGGATCGGCGTCAGTCCTACTGAGGCAATACGGATGTTTTACACTCAAATCACCCTACGGAACGGGTTGCCGTTTTCAGTTGAGATTCCAAACGATGGAACAAAAATGGCGCTCGAAGATTCACGTTCAGGTCGTAATTTGGAGCGCTTTGAAAACGTCGATGACTTACTAGAAAGCTGGAAGTGATAAAGCCAGTCTTTCAGACCAGCCAATTTAAGAAGGACATCAAACGCCTTAAGAAAAGAGGAAAAGATCTCGATAAACTCGGAGGAGTCATTCGGCTGCTCTCAGCAGATCAAACTCTAGAAGAAAAGCACCGAGATCATTCATTGATTGGGGAATGGTCGGGTTCGAGAGACTGCCATATTGAGCCCAACTGGGTTCTGATTTATCGAAATGAACCGGACGCATTATATCTTGAACGTTCTGGAAGTCACAGCGATCTCTTCAACAAATAGTCCCATCAAGTCGGCATATACAATAGATTTCGCCGCGCCCTCTATGTAGTGTCGCTATGATATCCAGAAAAAACAGAATCTGACGCGACGTTTTTTTTAACCGCTAAACCACGCTAAATGGACGCTAAACCAGAACTAGGCATGAAGAGAAAAAAGAGTTCATTTTAAAGCGTAGATTTAGCATGTTTTAGCGGTTTCCAGCTCTGCTGGCCTCAGTGAAAAACGGCATCCGACTGGGTCAGCCCAATGTTCCATCATCTTTCCGACGGGAGCCATAGTCGTAAAAAAGCAGAGTGTAACTGCCATGCAAATACAAAACCATGGAACATTAGGCTGGGGAACCTTAAATACCCCGTGTAAGAACCTTAAATACCCTGTGTAATATATGAGCCCTGTGTAATATATGAGCCCATGTCCCTTTTGGTTTTAGAAGTATTTATGGTCTCATGCTCTGCAAGCAGAAATACATTGAAAACCGTAAAGTAATGCTTTATGTTTTTTGTATGGATTGGAAAAAGCTCACAGATAAAAAGGCACTTTTGGATCAGCATCGCCCCTTGCCGCTAGAGCTAGTGCGCAACCTTGAGCAATGGTTTTTGATTGAATTAACCTATACCAGCAACGCAATTGAGGGCAATACCCTGACACGCAGAGAAACTGCCGTCGTCGTTGAAAAGGGTCTTACCGTAAGTGGGAAATCATTAGTCGAACACTTGGAAGCGACCAACCATGCCGGCGCACTGCGCGGCATCATGAAATTAGTCGAAGGTAAGACCGAGAACTTAAGTGAGCGCATCGTTCTTGATATTCACAATACAATCTTGAGGGGCATCGATGACGATAATGCGGGGCATTACCGCTCCGTCCCCGTCCGAATCTCAGGTTCGGAAGTCATTTTACCGAACCCACGCAAAGTTCCGGATTTAATGGCTACGTTCATTGGCGACCTCACCATGGAAAATGGTTTGCACCCTGTGGAAGTGGCGGCAGAAGCACACTATCAATTAGTCACGATTCACCCCTTTGTTGACGGCAATGGCCGCACGGCGCGTTTATTGATGAACCTTATTTTGATGCAGCACGGCTTTCCGCCCGCATTGATCCGGAAACGGGATCGTTTGCGCTATATCGGATCGCTGGAAAAAGCCCAACTTGGTGGAAGCAAAGAAGATTATTACAAGATTATCGCCGCCGCTGTTAATCGCTCACTGGACATTTATTTGAAAGCCCTCACCGATAGTCCAGACGATGCCGCAGAGGCAGAGTCCGAAAAATTGCTCTTGCGTATCGGGCAACTGGCGAAGGCGACCAGAGAAAGTAATGCGACACTGCGCTTTTGGACGAAAGAGGGTTTGTTACATGTGGCAGATACGACAGAGGCGAACTATCAGCTTTACGCACCCGAAATGCTTGAGAGAGTTGCGAGAATTCGAGAGCTTCAAGGGCAGCGTTACACACTGAAAGAAATCAAGTCGAAGATGGGTCTCTAACGACCCATTCCGTTCCCGCGATCCATCGATTGCTCCCGCTCGAATTGCTTATCGATGGCATAACAGAAAACTTGACAAGCGAACGCATTAACGCACGCTTTGTCGAATGACGACTATTACCGCGACCAGTGCACGCAATAAGCTCTACAGCCTAATTGATGAAGCGAACAGTTCACACATTCCGATTCAGATCACAGGGAAGCGAGGCAATGCCGTTCTTATTTCAGAGGACGACTGGAAGTCGATTTCCGAAACGATCCACTTGAGCACGATTCCCGGCATGGTCGAATCAATCAAAAAGGGAATGAATGAAAAAATAGAGGACTGCAGCGAGTCGATTGAGTGGTGAAATATAAGATCGTATACACCAAGCAGGCTCAAAAAGACGCAAAGCAGATCTCTCGGAGTCATCTAAAGTCGAACGCGCTTGAACTACTCAACATTCTGAAGGAAGACCCATTCAGAAAACCACCCCAATATGAGGCACTGGTTGGTGAACTGCATGGAGTATTCTCACGGCGGATCAATATTCGACACCGTTTGGTGTATCAGGTTCAGAAAGAAGAGAAAGTCGTGAAAGTCATACGCATGTGGACCCACTATGGCGATTAAATTGCCAGCCCTGAAACCAGTCGGCGCTATCAATTCCATTCGCTCGTCCCTCGCGCACTCCGTTATAAGCAACTACGTTCTACAAATAAATGAAAACATATGCCCTCGTCACTTCGAGCCTCCTTATTTTGGCATCGCTCAATGCGCAAACGAATCTGCGTGTTGAACCACAGCGACAGGAGTGGAACGAAGACCTCACGAATATTTGCCTAGAGTTCGATTCTGATTCAAGTCGGCGCTATTTGATCGAGGTATCCGATGGCCTATCGCTCTGGGAGCCCCACGGCCTCACTCCCTTTGAGTTTTCTGAAGAAGGTTACTTGGTTCGACAATTGGACTCTTCTAATCCTTACACACCAAGAACGGAGTTCTACCGAGTGAGCCGACTACCTTGGACATATCAGACCATAATCGACTCTGAAGATTGGCTTGGAAATGTATCCTTATCGGCAAGCGATAATTCCGCTCTACTGGTTTATCAGAATCGCGACACGAACGAGTTGTATTTTACCGAATCGAACGAAAACGGAGTATTTCCAGCGCCATTGGTAATTGCTAGCACAGGCGAAGTCGATGAACCTGGGTTCTGGGACAATTCTGGATTTGCTGAAGTAACTCTGGTTCATTACAATAACCGAATCTACATTACCTGCACTGACTTCATTGAAAAGAAGGTTATTATCTTGTGGAAGGACGACCTTTCAAGTGAATGGAATCGACATGCGATATCTGGCATCATCGAAAACCACTATTGGGCTTTCCCTAAATTCTCCATCTCCAGCTCAGGAATGCTTGGATTAGCCTATGCCGCTAACTCTGGGACAGTTTTCTCATTTGCTGACCACTCATCTCCAGAAGACTGGACTTCAGTTTCAGTCACGAATTCGAAGCCGAATAATAGTGCTTCCATTGATACAGTATTTAGCTCTGACACTGAAGCGCATGTTTACATCAAATATGGAGGAAGTTACAAGATTTCTACTGAAACCAGTGCTGTTACAAGCGAGCCTTTTCCAAGCCTGGAACCTAGTGATTTAACCGAAGAAGAAACTGAGAAAATTGATTCAGCATATCGAAGCGAATCCGCAAGCAATGTAAGACTGAGTGATGATCGGATCTTAATTGTTCTAAGCAGTAGTGGACGAATCATAGCAGCAGTAGAAGAAAACTAAAACAGAAACAGTCACTAGACTCAATTGACTTGTAATTCACTAACGCTATATTGACAAAATTCTAAATAGCGCGCAGCTAGATAATTTCTCAAATCCTAACATGAACGATAAATCCATCTTAAAACGCCTCATTTTGCTAATGGGCAGTTTGTTGCTCTTTCAGGTAGTTCGCGCTGATTTGACGGGAACTCGCACTTGGAGCGATCAGACCGGTCGCCAAATCGAGGCAAGACTTCTTACCTACGATACGACTCTGCATACAGGGACTTTTCGTCGAGACGATGGCTATCTGGTGCATATACCTTTAAATATGCTAGCCACTGCGGATCAGACTTTCGTCACTGAGCTCTTGGCTAAAGAAGATCAAGAGTCAGTCACTGAAGACGAAAGCGAAACTGAAGCCGAAGCGAATCAATCAGAGAACTATAGATTCAGCAGCCTAACTAAGAATAAAACTGATGGATACATTGCGACGAAAGAGGGTTGGGAGTACAAGATACAGGCGCTGCGCGCTAAAGTGCGCTATCGCGGCGAAAGCCCGCCAAGTGGTCAGCAATTTGTAAAAGCTTATTTCTATGATCGAAATAAGCAGTTGATCCAAAGTTATGACGGTCCTGGCCGTATTCAGAGAGAGGATGGAGGGTATACGGATCCCCCGAAGACTTTTAAAGAGAACGCGACTGAGGAAGTCTATTTCCCGCTTTCGGCCTACTTGGATGAGCGGGACTGGCAACGCTGCGTTATCGTTTTTGGGGACAAGCAAGAAGCCTATGCCCGCATCTATCCGAGTGGCGATCTAAGTGAATACAGCTTTCCAGAGCGCACGCTCATTTTCGGAGAGCGTCTAAAAAAGGCAAGCAATGCTCAAAAAGAGCGGAAGGAAACAGAATACCACATCACTAGTGCGCGCAAAAGCCGCTTCAATGCGACGGCCTGGGTGGATGGAGCTTGGGTCGACGGAGTCAAGGGAATTTTAGTGGAAGTAGAAGTAGGCAATAGCCTCCCCACTTCGAACTATTTCCTGCGTGTCCATTTTTTTGACAATGATCAGAAGCGACTACTCACGGTAAAAAAACCTACGCAGATTGAAAGTGATGATGCTGCCAACACGTACACCACTCTACCGAAATTCGCTAAAACTGACGATAAAATGATTGCTTTCTTTCCCCTTGATAGTGCGGTCGAAGCCGTCGAATGGCGTAAAGCTGTCGTCGTATTCGGGGATAAGGACAGAGTTGACGTTGCAATTGTCGGCGGCAATATTTCTGACCTAGAACTTTTAGAATTCCCGGAAAAGCACAGTATTTCTAACTGACTAGAGCAGCAGAGCCGCGCTCACGGATCCGTGCATCGCATTTGGCTATGCAGAGTAAAAGGTCTTTGCTTCCTATTGTTAGGATGTGTGGACTCCATTTTTTTGCCTTCTGATCGCCCTGCCGTTGTCCTACCCTGGCTGCCATTGTAGGGCATTTACGCGGCGATGAGCCAATGAGCTCGAGTATGACGATTCCAACGCATTTAGGTGAAGTTTTTGCATGACTCATGGGGCGGACGTGCTATCTCTCAATGAACTTAGGTGCCCCTAACTTCTTATAAGCGAAACTACACATGTCCGAAGACCACAAGAAGCAGCTCCAAACCCAGCTCTGGAACATCGCCAACACCCTGAGGGGGAAAATGGGGGCGGATGAGTTCCGGGACTACATCCTCGGCTTCATCTTCTACAAGTATCTCTCCGAGCGGATGCACCTCTTCGCCGATGACATCCTGAAGCACGACGGGATCAGCTTCGACGCCATCGCCGAGACCAGCGCGGACGGACAGGAAATGCTCGATGCCATCCGGGAGGAATCCGTGGGGCGGCTCGGCTACTTCCTTAAGCCCTCCGAACTCTTCCACAAAATCGCGGAAAAGGGGGCACGGAAGACCGACAACTTCATTCTGGAGGAACTCACCGCCGTCCTCAAACACATCGAGTCCAGCACCATGGGGCACGATAGCGAGGAAGACTTCGAGGGACTGTTTGAGGATCTCGATCTCGGCTCGTCCAAGCTCGGAAAAACCGAGAACCAAAAAAACGAACTCATCGCCAAGGTGCTCGTCCACCTCGACCAGATCGACTTCCGGCTCGGCGATACCGATGCCGACGTGCTGGGCGATGCCTACGAATACCTCATCGGCCAGTTCGCCAGCGGTGCGGGGAAGAAGGCGGGCGAGTTCTACACCCCGCAGGAGGTCAGCACCATCCTCGCCAGGATCGTCACCACCGGGAAGAAGAAGCTCAAGAGCGCCTATGACCCCACCTGCGGCTCTGCCTCGCTGCTGTTGCGGGTGGCGAAGGAGATCAAGGACGTGGGGAAATTCTACGGTCAGGAGATGAACCCGACCACCTACAACCTCGCCCGCATGAACATGATCCTGCACGGCGTCCACTACCAGCGCTTCGACCTGAGGAACGAGGACACCCTGGAACATCCCGCACCCGAACACGCCGACCTCCGCTTCGATGCCATCGTCGCCAATCCGCCCTTCTCTGCCAACTGGTCGGCCAGCGCCATCCATGAGAATGACGACCGTTTCAGCGCCTACGGAAAACTCGCCCCCAAGACCAAGGCGGACTTCGCCTTCGTCCAGCACATGGTTCACCACCTCGACCACGGCGGCACCATGGCCTGCGTCCTACCGCACGGAGTTCTGTTCCGGGGCGCGGCGGAGGGACACATCAGGAAATACCTCATCGGGGATTGCAACACCCTCGATGCCGTCATCGGCCTGCCGTCCAATATCTTCTACGGCACCGGCATCCCGACCTGCATCCTGGTGCTGAAAAAGGGACGCGAAAACTCCGACGACATCCTCTTTATCGACGCCAGCCAAGGCTTCACCAAAGAGGGCAACCAGAACTACCTAAAGCCCGAGCACATCGAGCGCATCGTCAACACCTACCGGAAGCGAGAAAGCATCGAGAAATTCAGCCACGTCGCCGAGCTGAGCGAGGTCGCGGAAAACGACTACAACCTCAACATCCCGCGCTACGTCGATACCTTTGAAGAAGAGGAGGCGGTCGATCTCGCGGAGGTCTCGGAGAAACTGGTGGCTTTGGAAAATGAGATGGGCGAAACGGATAAGGTCATCGCGGGGTTTTGTGAGGAGTTGGGAATCAAAGCACCTTTTTGATGATGAAAGACGACGATCAGAAAAAGCGTATCCGTAACAGCACCGCCGAGTTCCTCATTTTCACGGGGCAAACCGGCGGCGACGGCTTCGAGGTGCGGTATGAAGAAGGCACGATCTGGCTCACACAAAAGCTAATGGCCACCCTGTTCGGCGTTTCCGTCAAAACCATCAGCGAGCACCTCCAAAACATCTACGAACAAGGCGAAGTTGAGCGCGAGGCAACTATCCGGAAATTCCGGATAGTTCAAACAGAAGGCAACCGAGAAGTCACCCGCGAGCCAGATCACTACAATCTGGACGCCATCATCTCCGTCGGCTACCGGGTCAATTCTGTCCGTGCCACGCAGTTCCGCCAGTGGGCGACCTCCGTCCTCCGGGATTTTGCGATCAAGGGTTACGTCATCGACCGCAAGCGCATGGAAAACGGAGCATTCCTCGACGAGGATTACTTTGAGCGGCTGCTTGAGGAAATCCGCGAAATCCGTCTCAGCGAGCGCCGCTTCTACCAGAAAATCACCGATGTTTACGCCACCGCGCTCGACTACAACAAAGACGCTCCCACCACCCGCGACTTCTTCTCAAAAGTGCAGAACAAGCTTCACTTCGCCATTCATGGCCACACTGCGGCGGAGCTCGTCAAACTCCGCGCGGACAGCTCCAGGCCTGCGATGGGATTACTCAGTTACGAGAACGCTCCGGATGGCCGCATCCTCAAATCCGATGTCTCCGTCGCCAAAAACTACCTCGCCAAAGACGAGCTGGATTCACTCGGCCGCGTCGTCAACGCCTACCTCGAACTCGCCGAAGAACGCGCCAAGCGCAAGATTCCCATGACCATGGAAGATTGGGCAAAACGCTTGGATGCCTTCCTCGAATTCGACGATTGGAAAGTCCTCAAAGACGCCGGAAAAATCAGCGCCAAACTGGCAAAAAACCACGCCGAATCCGAGTTCGAGAAATACCGTCCCATCCAGGAAAAACGCTTCGTCAGCGACTTCGATAAGGAAGTGGCCGAGCTCAAGCCCAAGAATTCCAAGCCATGAACGAAGGTCAAATCATCCTCTACCGCACTGACGACGGCCAAGCCGCCCTGTCGCTTCATGCCCGTGATGGCTCCGTATGGATGAACCAAGCGCAGTTGGCTGAACTTTTTGCCACCTCGGTGCCGAACATCAGCATGCACATCATCAACATCCTGAAAGACAATGAGTTGAGTGAGTATTCAGTTGTAAAGGATTATTTGACAACTGCCGCCGACGGCAAGGACTACTCGGTCACTTTCTACGCTCTGGAGATGATTTTGGCCATCGGCTACCGGGTGCGTAGCCCGCGTGGCACACAGTTCCGGCAGTGGGCATATTTCCCTACGGCACGACTTATTTCTTCAGCACCAACGGTGCGACCTATCGCAGCCCAGGGCAACGCCCTGGGATACAATCAGCCCAGAACCCAAAGCCCTGAAAGGGCGGCCTAGATCCTATGCCGCAATCCCTCGCCAACATCTACATTCACCTCATATTTTCCACCAAAGATCGTGTGCCCTTTTTGACAAAAGAGGTGCGCCCCGATTTGCACGCCTACATGGCCACCGTTTTGGCGAATCTGAACTCCCCTGCGGTGCTCATCAATTCCGTCGATGACCATGTGCATATTCTTTTCAACATGGGACGCACGGTGACTCTAGCACAGGTGGTGGAGGATGTGAAAAAATCATCTTCCAAATGGATCAAAACACAGGGAGCGAGTTTGACGAAATTTGCGTGGCAGTCTGGCTACGGCGGATTTTCCGTGAGCGAATCGAATGTGCCCCAGGTGGCCAATTACATCCAGAACCAAGAGGAGCATCACCGTGTGAAGACCTTTCAAGAGGAATATCGGAGCTTTTTAGAAAAACATAAAATTCAATATGATGAGCGATATGTGTGGGATTAGGACGCCCTTTCAGGGCTCGGGGTATTGCGTGGAGTGGACCCAGGGCGTTGCCCTGGGCTACGATAGCGTGCCCCTTCGGGGCGGAAGAATTCCAGATCGCAATACCAACATTGCGTACGCCATCAGCACCAACGGTGCGACTTATCGTAGCCTAGGGCAACGCCCTAGGTCCAATGCATATGCAATATCCAGAGCCCGGAAAGGGCGCACTACCGTAGCCCGGGGCATCGCCCCGGGACATCAGCACCCTCCAATTCCCAAAGCCCCAACGGGGCGCACTACCGTAGTCCGGGGCATCGCCCCGGGACATCAACACCATCCAATTCCCAAAGCCCCAACGGGGCGATCCATCGTAGCCAGGGGCATCGCCCCGGGACATCAACACCCTCCAATTTCCAAAGCCCCAACGGGGCGCACTACCGTAGTCCGGGGCATCGCCCCGGGACATCAACACCCTCCAATTCCCAAAGCCCCAACGGGGCGCTCTACCGTAGCCTGGGGCATCGCCCCGGGACATCAGCACCCTCCAATTCCCAAAGCCCCAACGGGGCGCTCTACCGTAGCGCGGGGCATCGCCCTGGGACATCCACACCATCCAATTCCTAAAGCCCTCAAGGGGCGCACTAACTTGGAAGGGAAGGAGCCACGATCATGAAAACGAAACAGAGCAAGAGCGTGCCGGATCTGCGGTTTCCGGAATTCGAAGGTGGGTGGAATCACATTAAATTCAGAGACTGTTTTGTCACTTCGAGAGCAAAAGGATCGGCTGGCTTGCCTACATTCTCCGTCACTCTCAATGATGGCCTTGTGAACCGGAGAGATCTCGAACGAGTGATGCGAACAAATCTTGAACCCCATGAGCATTTGCTCGTGAAGGAAGGTGATATCGCATACAATATGATGCGAATGTGGCAGGGAGCGTTCGGACGCGCTTCACACTCTGGCATAGTGAGTCCTGCGTATGTCGTTCTTTGTCCTAAACCCCACATTGATTCCCGTCACGCTGAGTATTATTTCAAACGTGCCCGCTCCATTCATAACTTTTGGGCTTACTCGTATGGTATCACCAATGATCGACTCCGCCTTTATGCTGGTGATTTCCTTCATATCGCAGCCTATACACCCACCCTCCCCGAGCAACAAAAGATCGCGGATTTCTTGACGGCGGTGGATGGGCGGATCGGGCAACTGATCCAAAAGAAAGCCCTGCTGGAGGACTACAAGAAAGGCGTGATGCAACAGCTCTTCACCCAAGCCATCCGCTTCAAAGATAAGGTGAATTGCGAAGCAAGAGAGAATGCCCTGGGGTGCGACCACGGCAACGACTTCCCCGATTGGGAGGAGAAGAAGCTGGGGGACGTTGCGTCATTCTCCAAAGGAAGCGGGATTTCCAAAGCCGAAGTTCATGGCGATGGAGTGACTCCGTGCATTCGATACGGTGAGCTATACACGCACTACTCGGAACTCATCGGTGAGGTAAAATCACGGACAAACGTTGAGGCGAAGTATTTGGTGATGAGCCAGCGAAACGACGTCATCATCCCCGCCTCGGGCGAAACCCACATTGACATCGCTACGGCCTCTTGCGTGATGGAAGCAGGCATCGCGCTCGGGGGCGACCTGAACATCATCCGTGCAGAGACGAACGGCGTATTTTTGGCCTACTATCTCAATAACGCCATGAAGCATGGGATCGCCCGAATGGCTCAAGGAAGCTCCGTTATTCACCTGTATCCCGCTCAGCTCAAGCTCCTGAAACTCTCGGTTCCCTCGCTCCCCGAACAAACCAAGATCGCCGATTTCCTTTCCGCCCTCGACCGCAAGATCGAAAGCGTCGCCACCCAGATCACCGAGACCCAGACCTTCAAGCGCGGGTTGCTCCAGCAGATGTTCATTTAGAATTAGGATTTATGAATTTTGAATTAGGAATTAATTGAGATGAAAAAGGACAATGTGATTGTGGAAAAGAGTTACGCATTTGCGGTGCGCGTGGTGAAGCATTCGCAGGCCTTTCGCCCCACAGGGGCAACCTACCGTAGCGAAGGGCAACGCCCTGGACACCGAGACCCAAACCTTCAAGCGTGGGTTGCTCCAGCAGATGTTTGTATGATTCACGCAGCAACGATATCCTCCGAATTAGATCGCCCTTTCAGGGCTCTGATTTCTCTTTCACGGAAACCCAGGGCGCTGCCCTGGGCTGCGATAGTCCGCGCAGTTGGCGCTAAGATCCCCAAGCCTTTCGCCCCACAGGGGCAACCTACCGTAGCGAAGGGCAACGCCCTGGACTCCAAGACCCAAACCCAGACCTTCAAGCGCGGGTTGCTCCAGCAGATGTTTGTATGATTCACGCAGCAACGATATCCTCCGAATTAGATCGCCCTTTCAGGGCTCTGATTTCTCTTTCACGGAAACCCAGGGCGCTGCCCTGGGCTGCGATAGTCCGCGCAGTTTGCGCTAAGATCCCCAAGCCTTTCGCCCCACAGGGGCAACCTACCGTAGCGAAGGGCAACGCCCTGGACACCCAGACCCAGACCCAAACCTTCAAGCGCGGGTTGCTCCAGCAGATGTTCGTCTGAAAATGATTCACTTCTTTCGAGACTCATTCTCAGAAAAGACTAGAAAAGTGTCGTTTTATATACCATTCGTGCTACCTTAACGCTCTTTTTTACGCTTGAACGCCTCAATATGTCGTTTAAAATGCTACAACAATGACCACCATGCACACAGCACTGCAGCCGCTCGAAGCTGAAATCATCGCTTTCGAAGCCAAGCTTCCCATCCTGCGCCAGCAGTTCTCGATTGGAACCTACGTTCTGTTCGCTGGCTCACGCATGCTCGGAAATTTCAAGACCTACCGCGAAGCACTCCATGCAGGTTATGCCGAAGTTGGCCTAGACCCTTTTCTGGTCAAACAGATCTGCCGTGAAGGTGAGGACGTGCAGCACGTCTATGGGCTGAAGGCATAGGCATTCAACATGTGATGTCTTTTCAGATAACGGAAAACATGCCCATCGTCCGGGCAAAATTCCGGATTGGCCCTGAGTCGCTCATAGCGATGCAAGCCTATTTCGACAAGAGCTTGGAGCCGTGGCCACAAGCCGTGCCGAAGGAAGTCGAAGTGGCGGCTTTGATTGATACGGGTGCCTCCGTCACAATTCTGGATCACCAGCTGATTCAACGGATGCGGCACCAACCACGGGGCTACTGCAACATTTCGGGCTTTGATAGCAAATCGAGTGATCAGGCAGACGCTACCTCATATCCAAACTACGAAATGGGGCTCACGCTCTTGGGGGCAACTGACGATGACTGTATCCTTGATGTCGAAGCTGCTCAGATTGTCGGCCACGATATACCCAATAAAAACTTTTCCGCCATTATCGGTATGGATGTTCTCGCGCATTGTAATTTCCAGCTAGATGGTCCAAATCAATGTTTCGATCTCAGTTCGCCTTACGCTAAGATTAAAGAGATTCGCAGCGTCAAGGCTAACTCCTAGAATCGGCAAAGCGAAGTGAGCACCGCTTGACTCATCACTCGACCAAAAGTTGACTCATAAAAATGTCCATCCAACCCGAACAAGTCCTCGAAGACAATCTCGTCGCCCGACTCATCGGCCAAGGCTACGCGCAGGTCGCGGTAACGGATGAAGCGTCGATGCTCGCGAACCTGAAGGCGCAGCTCGAAGCTTTCAACGGACTGGAACTGACGGACGGGGAATTCACCAAGGTGCTGCACCACCTGAACCGGAGTTCCGGGGTTTTCGCCAAGGCGAAGACCCTGCGGGATAGGATGAAACTCACCAAGGAGGACGGCGAGACGGTCTATCTGGAGTTCTTCGATTCCAGCGATCCGCTGCGGAACCGCTGGCAGGTGACCCAACAAGTGGCGATGGACGGCGGCAGCTACAAGAACCGCTATGATGTGACGATCCTGTGCAACGGCTTGCCGGTGGTGCAGATCGAGCTGAAGCGGCGAGGGCTGGAGATGAAGGAGGCTTTTAACCAGATCCAGCGCTACCAGAAGCACAGTTTCTGGAGCGGTCAGGGGCTGTTCCACTTCGTCCAGCTCTTCGTGATCAGCAACGGGGTGAACACGAAGTATTACGCCAACGCCCGGAAGCAGTCGTTCAAGCAGACCTTTTACTGGGCAAGCCAAGACAACAAGACCCTCCGCGATCTGGCACCCTTCACAGAGGCTTTCCTGAACCGAGAGCATCTGGGCGGAATGATCGGCAAATACACCGTGCTGAACGAGACGGACAAGATCTTGATGGTACTGCGCCCTTATCAATTCTACGCGGTCGTGGAGATCGTGAAACGGGTGATTCATCCGCCGGAAGAAGATCCCAATGGCTACGTCTGGCACACCACCGGCTCAGGCAAGACGCTAACGTCCTTCAAGGCGGCGCAGATCCTCACCGGGCTACCGGGTATCTGCAAAGTGGTCTTCGTGGTGGACAGGAAGGACTTGGATTACCAGACGATCAAGGAGTTCAACGGTTTCAGCAAAGGCAGCGTGGACAGCACCAACAACACGAAGAAGCTGGTGGCGCAGTTCACCGACGACACCAAGCTGATCGTCACCACGCTGCAAAAGCTCAACACCGCCATCAGCAAGCAGGCGTATTTGGCACAGATGAAGAAGCTCCGGGACGAGCGGATCATCTTCATCTTCGATGAGTGCCACCGCAGCCAGTTCGGCGACACCCACAGGCGCATCGTGGCATTTTTCCGCAATCACCAGATGTTTGGCTTCACCGGAACTCCGATCTTCGCGAAGAACGCGGCACCGATGAAAAGTGTTCAGTCACGAAAGCAGGAAGATGCCTATCTGGAAATGGCGGCGGAAGATCCAGCCCCGTATAATGTAGTGGGATCGTCTGGCAGCAGCGTCAAGCGGACGACCAAGGATCTCTTCCACAAGCAACTGCACACCTACGTGATCACGGATGCGATCAAGGACGAGAATGTGCTAAAATTCGCCGTGGAATACGTGGGGCGCTACCAGAAGAAATCCGGCACTGCCACCGAGGTGGACATCGAAGTGCAGGGCATCGACACCAAGGAGCTGATGGAATCGCCGGCGCGGCTGGAGAAGATCACCGACTACATCATAGCCCGCCATGCGGTGAAGACCCGCAACAAAGAATTCACCGCCATGATGTGCGTCAGCTCGGTGGACGTGCTGATCAAATACTACGAGCTGTTCGCAAAGCGGAAGGCCGAGGGGCAGCACAAGCTCCGCATTGCGACGATCTTCAGCTACCGGGCGAACGAGGACGACAAGGGCGCGGACGGTATCCTTGACGAGGACGAAGAGGTGCTGGGCGGCGAGGGCGGCAACCCGCACACACGGGACAAGCTGGAAGGCTTCATCGGAGACTACAACGCGATGTTCGGGACGGGGTTCTCCACCAAGGACACCCAGAGTTTCTACAACTACTACCAGGACATCGCCAAGAAGGTAAAAGCGGGCAAGGTCGACATCCTGCTGGTGGTGAACATGTTTCTCACCGGCTTCGACAGCGTGAGGCTGAACACGATGTATGTGGACAAGAACCTGCGCTACCACGGGCTGATCCAAGCCTACTCGCGGACGAACCGCATCCTCAACGAGGTGAAGAGCCAAGGTAACATCGTGGTCTTCCGCAACCTCAAGAAGCGCACCGACGAGGCCATCGCCCTTTTCTCCAACGTGAATGCCAAAGAGGAAATCTTTGTCCCGCCGTATGAGGACACTGTGCAGAAATTTAATCAAGTCGTGATCGAGCTACTGACACTGACGCCGACGGTGCGCAGCGTGAAGGACTTGCCGAATGAGACAGCGGAGCTGGCCTTTGTTAAAATCTTCCGTGAGCTCATGCGCTTGCGGAATATATTGGAATCGTTCTCTGAGTTTGACGATGAAGACCTCTCACTGTCAGCGCAGCGATTTGCGGACTATCGAAGCGCGTATCTCGACCTCTACGACAAGGTAAAGAGCGACAACACTAACGAGCAGGCATCGATCCTAGAGGATGTCGACTTCGAGCTGGAGCTGATCCATCGCGATGTGATCAATGTCCAATACATCCTGACGCTGCTGGCCAATTTGTATGAAGCAGTCGGAGCCGACGCGCAGAAGATTCGCAAACTGATTTTAGATTCTGCCGCTGGGGACATCGAGCTGCGCAGCAAGCGGGAACTGATCGAAAAGTTCATCGAGCAAAACCTACCGAAGCTTAAAGATGCGTCTGAGATCCCTGACAGCTTTGAATCGTTCTGGGAGCAAGAGCGCCTATCCGCCTTCGATCAGTTGGTGAGAGAGGAGCATTTGGATGCGGATAAACTTAAGAAAGTTATTTATCGCTATGCCGATACGGGGCAAGCCCCCCTCCCCGACCCTGATATAGTCGAGTTGATCGACCGGCCACTGAAACTCGCCGAGCGCGGGCCGGTAAAGAAGCGAGTGCTGCAAAAGGTGGTCGACTTTGTGGATACGTTTATCCGGGGAATGGCAGCGTAGTTGGCGGACAGTTGTCATTGAGTGTGACCTCGCTGGCATGGCCGCGAATTCAGGTAAACTTTGATCGCGCTCAGTAGGTCTGCTTTCGTAACGGGCTTGGCCAAGTAGCCTTGGGCGCCCGCTCCGATTAAATCTTCGGCCGCCTGCTTCTGGGTATTGGCAGTCAGCGCGATAATGTAAGGTTCCGTTTTGAATTTCGAATCCGACCGGATCGCCAGAATTGCATCCAAACCGTTCATCACTGGCATCATGTAGTCCATGAAGACTATCTCGTAGTTACCGTTACGAACCGCTTCGACAGCCTCGGCTCCGTTTTCCACCAAATCAATGTGAAATCCTTCGCGTTTCAGCATACGAGTAAAGACCCGTTGGTTGACCGCATTGTCTTCGACCAAAAGGATAGAGAGCGCATCTCCCTTTTCTTGAGGCTTCGGAGCCCGTTTGTCATGGTTCGCCTCTTTGCTAGCCACTTGAAAAAGTGAGGCGAATGCATGTGGCGTCACGGGTAAGCTTATGGTTTTGCATCCGAGTGAACTCCTCATTTGTGCGGCGTATTTCTGGTGACATACAACGATGGCTCTGTCGGTGGTGATTCGTAACGGATCTGCCGCTAAAATGTCGGCGACCTCATTCGGTTTCAACAGTTCTCCGAAAACTAATGCGATCGTGGAAGGGTTGCCATCGTCAGAACACGAACCGACTACCTCGAGTCCGATCGACCCGCAGAGTCTTGTAATCGCTCCAATGTAGGGTTCTGTGAAGCCAATTAGCTTCACACTGCTACCCGGTTCGATTTCGAACGAACCGAAAAAATGCCCTTGCTCCTCGACCTCATTCAAAGGTAGACTCACCGTAAAAGTACTGCCTTTACCCTCGACGCTGACCACCGTGATTTCCCCGCCCATTGATTGAGCTAACCGCTGACTGATTGCAAGGCCAAGCCCAGTGCCTCCATAGCGGCGAGTCATCGATGCGTCGACTTGAGAAAAGTGCTTGAATTCAGTAAACCCTGCTTCTATCTTCGAGTAATCAAGTATGTTGTCGACCAAACTAAGGAGTGCGTCAGAGCTCTTTTGAATAATGTCGATTGTTTCACGATGGTCATCAGATTCGTCATCTTCGGCCATCAGAGAGGACATACCGACGATTGCATTCATGGGAGTACGAATCTCGTGGCTCATGACCGAGAGGAAATCCGACTTCGCCTTAGAGGCAGCTTCAGCATGCTCAGTTTTAATAATTAATATAGCATTAGTTTCTTGCAGTTCGGCTGTTCGTTCCCGCACTAGATCTTCAAGTTCCTGGTGGCTTTTTTTGGTCGTTTCGTCCCGTTTGTTGATCCGCTCTAGCATGCGGTTAAAACTGTCCACCAGTGACCCGACTTCGTCATCGTAAACCTTTTTAGCTTTTTTAGTGTAGTTTGGTGCTTTCGAGACATCCTCAGCAAGCTTCGCCAGGTCGGAGATCGGCGTAGTGATGGCCCGACAGAGGAACCGACTGAGCCAGACCGTGATGACCAGCCCACCTATAAAAAGAAAAAATGTGGTGAGGAGACTGCGAACGAAATAGTGCTGGAACATACTTCGGTTGCTTTGCAAGTAGATCGCGCCCAGTTTGTTGGAGCCGCTGTATATCGGCTTTAAATACCCGAGTCCGTCATCGATATAATCAGTGAGTGTTTGCCAGTTCTGAGTCTTTGCGTGAGCTGAAACGCCGTCTCTGTAAAAGCTGGCGAATTGATCGTTCCGTACGTCGAGTAAGATCGCCATATCGAGATCCCGCTCGTGCTGGAGCCACGACAGATACTCGCTGGCTGTCTGTTTGTCATCAAACATAAGCGCAGCTTCGGTAGCCGATGCGGTGATGCCGGCGATCGCCTCGAGTCTGGCAAGCTGTTGCTCCTTATATTGCGTCCAATTGAAAAAGAAATAGGCACTCGAGAGGATAAGCAGCGTGACGGTGCTTGTACAAAAGGTGACTAATCCGATCTTGTTGGCGATCGAAAGATTCTTTAGGAAAGTGATGCCGAATAAATGTCTCATTTTAACGCCTCACCTCGACGGCTAAGTTTAATAGTTTCGAGCTCATACTAACGCCGATCTTTTTCGCTTGCTTGCTATTAATCTTGAATCGGATGCGGTTACTTACCGTCACAAACTGAATCACCCCGCCCGTCTCAAGAAAGCCGTCTTCCTCGCCGATTAGAATGAAGCTTTGCCTTTCGGAGAGTTCAACTAATTCAGCCCATTGCATCTGATTGCCACGAGCAACAAATAGAAGATCCACTTCGCTGATCTCTGCTGCATTGTCAAAGTGCTCGACGCTGATTTGTCGATTCTTTAGGTCGTCTTTTCTCGCAAGGCTAATGGCTCTTATTTTGGACGCCACTCCCTCAGAGTTCAACACGCCGATACTGTGCCCCTTACCCTGCACTTGATCCCAATCCACAAATTCTAAGAAATTTACCAAGTAGCTTGCCTTCAGAGCATCGTCTCGAAGGATTTGCGCATGCAGATCCAAGGAAGATGTTGCTATCAGTGCACAGAGGCAAATCTTGAATACTCTAATCATTTGTCTAAAAAGCTATATGCTCAGAAACGATAGGTGAGTTCTAGGTAAAATTCACGCTCTTGTTCGGAATTGTCGCTGATAGTATCATTGAGCAGATTCTCTTGGGTGTAGCTATCCAGTAGGTTACGCCCAACCAGGGAGATTTCCAGCTTCTCTGTGGGAGACCAAGACAGGCGTGCATCCAGTTGCAGAATGTCATTTTGCTGGTTCTCAGTCTCCCTCTTGCCGGTTTCATCCGTGTAGCGAAGACCTAAATCCATACGCCAATCCTCGTGTAGCTGGCCGACCAGCCAGAGCGAGGCAACATGTTTGGGTGCTTGTTTTGACGTCAGTGCAAACAAGTAGTCGTTGGCCGTGCCTTCCACGGGATTACTAGGATCCGATTCGGTGAGGTCTTCGTAGTTACCATCAATAGAAGCGTAGGAGAGATTCGCCCGCCAGTTCTTCGAGAAGACGTGGGAGTAGTGCACATCTACACCATATGTCTGGGCGTCGGCGACATTGTCTGAATTGATCTGAATCCTTAAATACGGGTCTGCCGGAAAATTTGCGATATCGTGTGCGGTGTAAGCTTGGCTGATCAAGCCCTTGTATTGGTTGTAATAGACGCTGATGCCAAACTCGCTTTTCGAATCGAAGATATGCCGATAGCCCAGCTCGACCGTTTCGATTTTTTCATTGTCGGGGTCCCCGTCGTTAAACCATTGCACATGAAATCGGCTGAGCGGAGGGAAGACTCCCGGATCGAGCGGTCGCATGTTTTCGTTGTAGCGTTGGCCATAAGCTACAAGTGGGTTGAGCGGCCGTGACGAATGACTGTAGCCAAGCCAGATACGGTCTTTTACCGAGGGTCGATAGAGTAGGCGTACGGACGGTGACAGGTCGAGCGTGTCGCCGAGTGTTTCATAGCGCGCCGAAAGCGCTGTGGTCAGAGCCAACTTGTCTTCGATCAACGGCTTGGTCCATTGCACTCCCAAGTGCCCGGTCGAGTCTAGGGTGTTTGCCTCATTAAATGAGGCCGCGAAGTTGTCCTCAAAATGGATTTGATTGCCCGTAATCCCTCCAGTTACCACGAGTTCGCTTCCATCTAGAAATTTCGTGCGGTTACGCCCCTCGATTCCCAATACATGTTGGTTAAAATTAGCATAGGCTGAGGAGAAGTCGGAGTAGGAGTACCAAGATCTCAAAGAAAATCCCTCATCTTCGCTGAACTGCCTCATCCACTTTGTTTGCAGGTTTAGGCCCAGTATTTTCTCATCTTGGCTGTGCGTTATCGGAGTAGCGCTGAGTAAATCCGCCTCCTTTTTAGGATACTGGCTGCTGTAACCCAAGTTCGAACCGTGCAAGTTGGCCGTGAAACTAAGTAAATCCTCCGAACTCCAGCGGCTATCATAGCGTACTCCAGCTCGAAAAGTTTCCCAGTCATCTCCTCCCTTGCCCGCGAAAGCGCTTTCATTGCGGTTTTGGTATTTCCCATACACGCGGGCAGCTGATTGTTCATCGACACGCCATCCCGTGCGCGCTTCGACTGCCCGATTATGTGAACCCACCCGCACTTGTGCGTAGTCACCTTCGGTCTCAAAGGCAGTCTTCATCACGACGTTCACGGTTCCGTTTCCCCCGTTGGTATCCCAGAGGATACCGCCTGCGCCATAGACCACCTCGACAGAGGCGATGTCCCCGAAGATGAGATCGTGCTGGCTGCCGAACAGGCCTGAGAAAATCGATGCGTCTACGTTTTGATCATCGACCGTAAAGGGAACACGCCCGAACCACTTCGCATTCATCCCATGGATGCCAATCCCCCATTTTCCGTTAGACGAACGCACTACATGCACTCCGGGCGCGTAGCGCAGCATCTCGGGTATAGAATCCACTGGTAGAAATCTGATGGCTTCTTCTCCAAAAACGTAAGAGTTTACTGGGGCATCAAATAGCCTGGATGCTTGCTTGCCGGAGACGACGACGGGGACATTGCCCAACTCTTCCAAGCTCAATTCGCTCACATTACTTTCATTCGCGTTCAGCAAGGAAATTTGAAAGAAGGCACACATTACAATTAAAATGATATGTATTTTTTTCATATTTGATCCTTTAGGATTTGTTGGTCGAAGTGGAGTTGTGACATTTAATTCATCTTTTCACCTTAGGTGTGAGTATTAAATCCCGTGAATTCAGCTTTAGAGCGCATATTATGCATGGGTCCGTTCTGTCGTATTATGCTGTTGATCTATGATTAAATTCTGATGGGCTTTTTCCTAACAAGGTTTCTCTAGGTCGGTCTTTAATTTTCAGTTTAACCTCTCTATCTGTGTATCGGTTAACGGTCGGTGACCGTCAAGATAGTTGTCCAAAAAAGGGTGCATCTTTTGGTAATTCTTTTTACACTCTAAGCTAGCGTCCAATCGAGATCTCACCCCAAACTCACCCACCGCCTAGAAGAAACAGATGATCGATCAAGTCAATAAATTATGAATTCTTGGAATGGTGCCATTGGCTGTTGAAGGATTGGTATTAGTCTGACTCTATGAATGCCAATTTCCCACATAAATAATGAGGTTTTCACCTTGCCGTGGGGGTTTAGCCGATCAAGGTCACAAAGGGAACATTAGATTTATCGCACCTTGAATCAACCCTCACCCCGGCGGCTAGCGTCGCCAAAAAGCAAATTCCTAGTAGTTTAACCGATCGTGATTCACGCTTTCAAACGAAAGCGGAACTAAGAAACCAAAAAAATTCAGCGATACCCATGAAAAAGAACGTGACGCAGAAATTGATCGGCAACCATCTGGTAGAGGGAAAGATGCGGCCGGGTGAAGAGATCGGTCTCAAAATAGATCAGACCCTCACGCAAGATGCCACGGGCACCTTGGTCATGCTGGAGTTGGAAGCGATGAAAATTTCTCGCGTTCAAACCGAGCTTTCCGCCCAATACGTGGACCACAATCTCTTGCAGGTGGACTTCAAGAACGCAGACGATCATCTCTTCCTGCGTAGTGCCTGCCGCAAGTTTGGCGTGTGGTATAGCGGCCCGGGCAACGGGATCAGCCATGTGGTCCACATGGAACGATTCGGCATCCCGGGCAAAACGTTACTGGGCTCAGACAGCCACACTCCGGCCGCCGGTTCTCTGGGAATGCTGGCGTTTGGCGCGGGCGGACTGGAAGTGGCCATGGCCATGGCGGGCCAGCCGTTACAGGTGCGAATGCCAAAGGTCTGGGGCGTAAAATTGACTGGAAAACTACCCGCTTGGGTCAGCGCCAAGGACGTCATCCTGGAAATGCTCCGTCGTCACGATGTCGATGGAGGGGTTGGAAAAGTCATCGAATACTATGGCTCAGGACTAGAGAACCTGACCGCCATGGACCGGCATGTCATTGCAAATATGGGTGCGGAATTGGGTGCCACTACCTCGGTTTTCCCCTCCGACGGAGCGGTTTGGGCATTTCTTAAATCGCAGGGGCGGGAAAAGGATTGGATAGAAATCGTTGCGGATGACGGCGCCGAATACGACGAACACGAAGCAATCAACCTGTCGGAACTGGAGCCGCTCATTGCGTGTCCGAGCAGCCCTGGCAAGGTGGTGCCAGTGCGGGATGTAGCTGGCTGGGAAATCTACCAAAGTTACATCGGCTCTTCGGCCAATCCGGGGCTCAGGGATTTTGCCGTGCCCGCCGCGATGCTTGATGGCAAACAGGTGCATAACCGAGTTTCCTTCGACATCAATCCGACCTCGCGGCAAGTCCTCGAAAATCTGACTTCACTCGGGCTCCTCGGAAAGCTCATTCGCGCCGGCGCGCGCGTGCATCAAGCCGGGTGCAACGGCTGTATCGGGATGGGGCAGGCCCCGGCGACGAATCGGATCAGCCTGCGCACCGTGCCTAGAAATTTTCCGGGACGATCTGGAACCCGCGAAGACAAGGTGTATTTGTGCAGTCCGGAGACCGCGGTCGCGTCCGCCCTCACCGGTGTTATTACCGATCCTCGCACGCTTGGAATCGATTATCCTCAATTCACCGAACCCGACACCATTATCCTCAGCACTGCCCTGCTCGTGCCACCGTCCAAGGAAGGCGAAGAGGTGGCCCTGGAAAAAGGACCGAACATCAAAGCACTGCCCTCCTTCGAACCCTTGCCGGATGCACTTGAAGGTCCGGTGCTGTTGAAAGTCGGGGACGATATCTCGACCGATGAAATCTTACCCGCCGACTCGCGCGTGCTCCCTTTCCGCAGCAATATCCCTGAGATCAGCAAATTCACCTTCAACGGGATAGATGCGACCTACTACGACCGCGCCATGGAGCATCGCGACCGGGGCTCGTTCGTGGTGGCTGGCGAAAACTACGGGCAAGGTTCCAGCCGCGAGCACGCCGCCTTGGCACCGCGCTATCTCGGGGTCAAGGTCGTTCTCGCGAAAGGCTTTGCGCGGATCCATTGGCAGAATCTGATCAACTTTGGAATTCTGCCGCTGCAATTGCTCGACCCCGACGATTGGGAGAAGATCGACCAAGGGGATGTGCTGGCCGTGAGTGATGTGCGCGGAGCGCTGCGGAACGGCAACGCCGTCAAGGTTGAAAACCAGACGAAAGGCCAGAGCTACGACACGACGCACACGATGAGCCCACGGCAGGCGGACATCGTGCTGCGCGGTGGGTTGATCAACGCGGCTCGCGAAAATCACAACCCAACCCCCTCATGAGCATCCCCCCTGAAAATCCTCCGGTGCCCGCCAAACCGTTGCTCAACTCAACCCTCACCCCGGCGGCTAGCGCCGCCACAAAGCAAATCCCTAGCAATTAATAATAATGACCCCACTCCTACGAATAGCACTCCTTTACCTCATCACGGCAGCCCTAGTTGCCCCTATCTTCGCGGGCCAGCCAATGCGCTACCTGCGCTTCGATGGCTACGCCAGCTCGGACAACGGCCAAATCAACCTGATGGAAATCGAGCCCATAGGGCCGAACGGAGTGAATCCCGCTCGCTACTCCATGTTGCCCTTCGAGGTATTTGGCACAAACCCGCGCCTAGAGACCATTACATTATTGGAATACGAAGCCGAGATTACCACCAACTCCGGCGACGCCGAACTCGTTAAACTTCTCATCGATGGCAATACAGACAGACTTGGAGAGGACAGATTCTCAACGAATCGAACTACGCCGGGACCACCTTCTGAGGCAGCACCGCACCGTATCGAAATCGAGTTTGGCCGCACGGTTTGGATCGAACAGATTCTTGTCCACCACCATGGTGAATCGACCGCATCCTATGGTTTATTTGGAAGTATGGACGGAGAAAATTGGACCCCCCTAGAAACCTTCTCTGATACCGGCTTGACCAGCACGACTGATGTGCCGAGCATTGCTCTAAGTGGGTTAGATCTATCCAACGTGGATCTGCGTGGAGTGGATCTGAGCAACACTGACCTAAGCGGAACCCAGTTTACAAATGCCAGGCTGACCGGAGTCCGATCGGGCGGTGTAACCGGTGATCCGGACTTCGGTGATCCAGACTTCGGTGATCCGGACTTTTCTTTTGGTTGGCGTCTGACAAACGGTTACATCGTAGGGCCTGGCGTTGATCTGAGCGGGGCTAACTTGACCGGAATGGACCTTAGCAGCGACATGCTCTTGGGCGTCGAATCGGGCAATGTGGTGGGTATTCCGGATTTACCGGAGAATTATCAGATGTTGAGCGGATATATCCTCGGGCCCGAGGTTTATCTGGATGGAGTGGATCTGAGCGGGCTGGATCTGGATATGGTGGATTTGACCGGCGCCACGCTAACCGGGGTCAAGTCCGGTGGTATTGAGGGGAGCCCTACATTACCAGATGGCTATAAGATGGTAGGTTCTGGATACATTGCAGGGGCTGGCGTGAATTTAAGCGGGGCTGATTTGCAATTTGAGTATTTAAATGACATGGATTTGTCAGGTTCTGACTTCAGTGGTGCAGATCTAGCGTTTGCGACTCTGACTGACACTAGCTTGATAGATGCAGATTTGCGTAATGCGATCTTGGTAGAGGCAAACATGGGAGATGCGGATTTGAGCAATGCTGATCTTACGGGAGCGAACCTAGACAGAGCCCAATTGTCAAATAGAGCTGTTCTAGACGGCGTAAAGTCGGGTGGTATTCAAGGGGATCCCATGACTCTACCGGTGGGATACTCCGTTATGGCGGGATATCTTATCGGGCCGTCAGTCGATCTCTCTGGTAGGGATCTTAGTGAGTTGACTTTGAGCGGTGCAAATCTGACGGAAGCGAACTTAAAAGGAGCCAACTTTAGCGGTTCGGATCTGAGCGATGCAATTCTGATCGGGGCGAACTTAAGCGCTGCGAATCTTCGAAATTCGGACTTGAGTGGGGTCAATTTAGGCAGCGTGGACATGAGCGAGCTTGACCTGACTGGGGTGAAGTCTGGTGACACCCAGGGAAGCCCGTCGCTGCCTGATGGCTACTTTCTGGTGAGCGGATATATCATAGGCCCAGCGGTTGATCTTTCCGGTAAGATTCTGAGCGGCGTTGAATTAGGCGGAAAGGATTTGAAGGGAGCAAACCTAAGTGGAAGCGACCTCACTGGAGCAAACTTGCGAGGAGCTGACCTGAAAGGGGCCAACCTACAGAATGCTAACTTAGACAGAGCTGATCTTCGTGGGTCTCGTTTGGAGGAAGCCTCGCTGACCGATGCTTCCATGACCGATGCAACTGTGCGCTGGCCCTCGGTGGTTGCCGCCGAGGATATGATCGACGAGTTGACGGAAACAGTCGGGAGCCAAGACGCGCAAATTAGCGAGCAGGCTACGCAAATCGAAGAGCTTTCCGCCCGCCCGACGCTAGCGGAAGTGATCGACGCCCGACCCGGCGCGGTTCTTCTGGAGGCAGATACCACCGGAGGCGAAGTCCACGTCGAGCTGAGCATTGAGGAAAGCGATGATTTGAATGACTGGACACCGCGCACCGAGAAAGCCGCAGTCACACTGCAACTGGAAGCGGACAAAAAGTTCTACCGCTTTTCGTTGGAGTGAGAGAGCAGAAAAAAGGCCATTCCGTTTATTGATCTGTTTATCAATAAGCACCTCACCACAAGTATTATAAGAAAAAGCACTCGCCGCATGAAGCGCCTAATTCAGCTACCAATCTTGAATAATGCGGAAAAGTTGTTGGACCCCATTGGCTGTTGTTGAAGGTGGCAAGTTTGGTTGCGGAATTTTTGGCATTGCCGCTTCGGCGTTTGCAATCTGGGCTTGAAGTTTCAAAGTGGATCTGAATTTAACCAAAAAAAATCCCTTAAAATTAATTATGATTGATCTAAAATCCGCCCCCGAATTAAGTGAACTGCGTAGACCGCTCGACCAAGTTTTTGAGCTGGCGAAACAAAAAATTGAGCTGATTAACGCTGAATACGACGAATCCCAAGGGTCTCCGGTTTACACTTATCAGGGGAAATATACGACGCGGGGCTGGACCGAGTGGACAGAGGGTTTTCGCTACGGCATTGCAATTTTGCACTACGATGCGACGGGAGACCTGGACAGCTTGAAGTTTGGCCGTGAGAAGACCATCGAGCGCATGGCCACTCACATAAGCCACGTCGGAGTGCACGACCACGGGTTCAACAATCTTTCAACCTACGGCAACCTGCGGCGGCTCATGCTGGAAGGGCGTATCCCTGCAGATGAATGGGAGCGTCACTTTTATGAGCTAGCCATCAAAACATCCGGCGCGATACAGGCCGCCCGCTGGACCGAGCGAAAAGGCGGAGGGGGCTTTATACACTCGTTTAACGGACCCCACTCGCTTTTCGTCGACACCATTCGTAGCTGCCGGATTTTGATGGAGGCTCACCGCCTTGGGCATGTTTTAATGGGTGAGGGCGATAAGGCAATCAACCTACTTGAACGGGCCGTGCAACACCTTGAATCGACCGCACTCTATTCGGTCTTTTACGGTGACGGTCGGGACAGTTATGACGAGTGGGGCCGGACCACTCATGAGGCCATTTTCAATACGAATGACGGGGCCTACCGTTGCCCGAACTCGCAACAGGGTTATTCTGGGTTCAGTACGTGGACGCGGGGGCAGGCTTGGGCGATCGCCGGATTCCCTGAAGAGCTGGAGCTGCTGGATAAATTCGAAGATGAGGATTTGGAGCCGTTTGGTGGTCGCGAAAAGATCGTAGGCATGTGCCTGCGGGCGGCCAGGGCCACGGCGGATCACTGCATCGCAAACACGCCGACCTGCGGCGTCCCTTATTGGGATACCGGAGCGCCTAAGCTGCATTTGATTGAAGACTACGCAAACAAACCAGCGGATCCCTTTAACGCCTACGAGCCGGTCGATAGTTCTTCCGCTGCAATCAGCGCTCAAGGCATGCTGCGCCTGGGTCGATACCTTGAGCGCAAGGGCGATGCCGAGGCCGGGGAAAAATACACCCGCGCCGGTCTCCGTATGGCGGCAACGATTTTTGGTGAGCCCTATCTTTCGACCGATCCGAAGCATCACGGGTTGCTTCTGCACACCATCTACCATGAACCGAACGGTTGGGACTTTAAGCCCGACCCGAACAAAGCTGCGTATGGCGAGTCCTGCATGTGGGGCGATTATCATGCGATGGAGCTGGCTGTCTATCTACAGCGGTTGATCGAAGAGAAGCCCTATCTGACGTTTTTCGCCTGACGGCTTGAGCCAAAAAACGGGGCATGTCGGAATGGTTGCTTTCTTTCCCTTTGATAGTGAGGTCGAAGCCGTCGAATGGCGTAAGGCTGTCGTCGTATTCGGGGATAAGGACAGAGTTGATGTTGCAATTGTCGGCGGGAATATTTCTGACCTAGAACTTTTAGAATTCCCGGAAAAGCACATTATTCCTAACTGACTAGAGCAGCAGATCCGCGCTCACGGATCCGTGCATCGCCTTTGGCTATGCAGAGTAAAAAAAGGGTCATGGCATGACCCCTTCCGAGTTTCTGATAGATTCGCAGACTTCGGGAAGTGAAGTGATGCCGGTAGAAGAGGTGGGGTCGGTCAAACGGTGGGGTCAATCCAAGAATTCACAATTTATTGGCTTGATCGATCACCTGTTTTTTTCAGGCGATGGGTGAGTTTTCGCACTGATGAGCAGGTTGGAGTCCCGCCTTTAGGCGGTTTCGTAGGCTACGCCTCTCTGACGCGGCCGCCTAAAGGCGGGACTCCAACCCTTGGAAACGCTATTCGATCCCCATTGCATTAAGCTCGGAAGGCAGCAGGGGTCGTGACACAGAAGAGAAAATAACTCACGCCCATCCCGCAGACGGGATTCAAGACGCCAAGGCGCAAAGTAAGGGCATCAGGGACTCTGCTGCTTTGCGCCCTTTGCAGACTAAACAAGTAGTCAGGTTGGCTTGCCGCCTGACCCGTTTGCACTGGCCGCTTACACGAATGTGTGGCGGCCAGTCCTAGCATTTAGACACTTCTTTTTTCCTGCGGTGGACTCTATTGTCAGCAAAAAGGAGTCAGCCCGGAATGGCACTCACTTAAGCAACAGGGATTTAGAGCATTCTGCATTTACTCCGACGCACTGATGAGCAGCTTGGAGTCCCGCCTTTAGGCGGTTTAGTATGCAAAGCCTCTCTGACGCGGCCGCCTAAAGGCGGGACTCCAACCCTTGGAAACGCTATTCAGTCAATCGCTGGATTCAGTCCCGTCGACAAGACCCCGTCGACAATACCATCGACAATAGAAATGCCCCCTTTTTAGTTCGGCTCCAAAAAAGCGACAAGAGTGTCGCTTCTACGCGGGGCACTATACAGTCGAAAAAAGAAGTCGCAGCAAAGCTTGTCATTTGAATTCTGCTTGGTTATTTCCCGATACATGTTTGATATTAAAGTGAATCTCATTTTCCGCATCCTAGGGTGTATGGTCTTTGCCTCAAATTGTTAGAGTGCGTGGACCCCATTTCTTGTCGGACCCCATTTCTTGTCGGCCCCTTGGGCGGAGCACTCAGCGACCCCCCATAGCAGCCAAAATAGAAAAACAACGAATTTGGCAGGTGCGTCCTCCCGGTCGGCGAGGACGCGAAGCGTGGGGAGGAGTTGGGGAAGTTTCTGGACTTCATCAATCACGACAACCCCTTTGAGCGCGCCAAGAATGCCGCTTCGGATTCTCACTCATGTATGCAATTTAGGAGAGCAATTCCTAAATTGCAAAAATTGAATTGACAGCATATTTGCACTGATTGCTCTTTGTACTTCAGGGTGCCGAGGCTCAGCCATCTAAGGCGCGCTGCACCAGCGCCAGCGCGCGCGGTGAAAGCTCGAGTTTGAGCGCGGCGGCATGTCCTACCTCGCTCATTTTGACCCATGTCTTTTGTAGGATGCGGATAGTTTTGTCTGCGTCCCACTTGTCGAGGTAGCCCTCGAATTGAGTTTCTAAAAAGACGAGGCACAGCGCATCTTCAATCTGCTGGACATCGGGATTTTTTTTGATCCCTTCCTTAAGATTGATAGTGCCGACGGCATCGACCATGGCTGAATCGTAGCCGTGGGCGCGTAGCACCTCGGCGCTCTTACTGGCGTGTAGTTTCTTTAGGTCTGTGCGCCATTTATGGTAAGCCGCCCCACCCTCGGGGTAGCTCGCGCGCGGCACTTCCCAGCGGCATAGATGCTGGCAACGCGCGGCCAAATGCACCGCTTCGCTGGCATTGGGATATAGCGTTTGCACCCAACGCGTCATGGCGAGCGCATCGTGCAGCTCTTTGGGCATCGGCGAGCCATCGACCTCAACAGAGTGGGTATCCTGCGCGTTTAAGGCATCGAAGGATGCGATGGATGCGCGAAAGCGTGCGTCTTCTTTAAAATTCATGTAATATAATGTGACTCTTTTATGTAGCCAATACAAGCGACAGCTTTAGCTTCTTGGGTATGAATCACTCTCTAATGGCTTGTGGCCTACTTTGCACCCAAAGCCTGCTAGCCGCAACGCAAGCAGTCGGCGCGGAGGAGTGGGATCTCGTGCAAGCGTATCAAGCGGCGACGCATGTTTTTTATGGCGAGGTGGTTAAGATCATTCCCGAACCAAAATTCGAGACGGGCGTGATGGGGGTGCGCCTGCGCGATATCGACGACGATCTGGAGCTACCGCTGGAAGCACTCTTTTGGGAGCAGGCCAAGGAATTAACCTTTTCAGTAGAGGCACAATTTAAAGCAGCGACGCCAGCGAGCTTTGCGGCCTTCCTCTCTGATCCAGACTTACGGTTATGGACGCACGTGATGAGTGCAGCGGGCGATATCTTTCTAGCCGAGCCTACGCCGCCTGAGGCGACCTTGCTCAAGCTCAAGCCCGGCGATCGTGCGCTCTTTTTTGTGCGTAACTATGTGGGCTCCAATATCTCCGTGCTCTACAAAGCTCGCTTCGGTATGCGAGCCGAAAAAGACCTCGCTCTGCTGCAAGCCTACCAGGCCAGCGGTCAGGACTCGCTGGAATCGATTGTCCACCAAGCTAAGGCCGACCAGCAAGCACTGGCAGAGCGCGAGGCTGCCGCCTTTCTCGTCTTTGAAGATGAGTATTATAAAATTTTACGTATCCAGGAATTGGAGATTCGCCGCAGCTTGCTGAACGACCTGGTGGAGCGCATGGGCTACACCGGGCGATGGAACTACTTCGATTTCAAAGAGCGTTACCTCAAGCAGCACGGCGCAGACATCACCGGAAGCATGATTCCGCGAGGCCCGACCGAAGGCCGCGAAAAGCTCTGGCACAACATCTCCGGCGAGCTTAACAAAATCGAAGTCATCTTGCAGGCGCGGTCGAAGCGGCAATGACAATGCTTTACTTCTTTTTCTTCATCCAAGCAAGCTGGATGGGTTTACCTTTTTTCTTTTTGTCCTTCTTGGGCAGCTGACCTTCGATCCAGTTGATCAAGGCGCCGCGCCCACGATTCGTTTTGGCGCTACATTTGAAAATTTCGTTAGGCTTGAGTCCGTAGTCTTCAAGCGCTCTCAGCAGCTGAACTTCGTGGCTAATGACTTTGGTATCTGCGCTGCGATCGGTCTTAGTGAAGATAATCGAATACGGGATCTCGCACTGTTGTAGCCAATCAATAAACGCTAGATCGGTATCGAGTGGTGCCAGTTGCGAGTCGAGCAAGGCGAAGACTTGTTTTAAATTCTCACGCCCATTCAGAAAGCCACTGACTTGCTCGTTGAAGACTGCTTGTTGCGCTTTGGATACTTTGGCGAATCCGTAGCCCGGTAGGTCGACCAGCGTCCAATGATCATTAATGCGGAAAAAGTTGATTAGCTTGGTCTTGCCCGGCGTGCCTGAGATCTGGGCAAGCCCTTTGACTTCGGCTAGCATGTTGATGAGTGACGACTTGCCTACATTAGACCGCCCCACAAAGGCGAACTCGGGTAAGTTGGAGATGGGACAGCCTTCGAGGTCGACCGCGCATCCGATAAAGCGTGCTGAGGTGATTTTCATATTTGTAGGGGATGATTGAGCTGTGGACTTTTGCGTAGCCGAAGTCGTGAGACTTTGGACGGCTTAGCTGTAACGGGGCAAACGTTCAAAGTCTCACGACTTCAGCTACACTTGTGAACCGCATAGGCAAGGGTCGACCATTTAAACGATCAGACAATGCCCCGTCATGGCCTCAGGCTGTGGTAAGTCCATCAACTTGAGCAGCGTCGGTGCAATGTCGCCGAGAGCACCTGATTCGGCAAGTTTAGCGTCCTTGAATTGCTGGCTGTAAACGACCACTTCAACGGGGTTGAGCGTGTGCGCGGTGTGCGGCCCGTTATTCTCAAAGTTCCAAAGCTGGTCAGAGTTGCCGTGGTCGGCAGTGATCACGGCGGAGCCGCCGACTTCGTCGAGAGCCGCCAGTAAATCGCCCACGCAGCCATCGACGACTTCGCAAGCTTCGATACAGGCTTTGAGCACGCCCGTGTGGCCGACCATGTCGGCGTTGGCGAAGTTGACGACAATCAGACCGTATTTGCCAGACTTGATCGCGGAAACCGAGGCATCACGGATACCGAATGCCGACATTTCAGGCTTTTCATCGTAGGTCGCGCAGTCCTTGCGGCTGGGGACTAGCTCGCGGTCTTCACCGGGGAAAGGCTCTTCGCGATAGTCATTGAAGAAAAAAGTAACGTGTGGGAACTTTTCGGTTTCGGCGCAGCGGAATTGGCCGATGCCTTTTTCTGCGATGTAGCCAGCAAGGATGTCGTCCATCTTTGCTGGCTTTTGGAAGACGATGTTGGGGCAGAGTCCCTTTTGGTATTCGCTCAGGGTGGCGAAGAATATGTCGAACTTTGCACCACGGTCGAAACTGTCGAAATCGTCTTGAATAAAGGCACGTGTCAGCTCGCGCGGGCGGTCGCCCCGGAAGTTAAAGAAAAGTACGGAGTCGCCGTCTTCGATCTTAGCGACAGGCTGGCCGTCGGAACCGAGGATCGCAGTAGGGGGGCAAAACTCGTCGCCCTTAGTGCCTTCCGTCTCGGGGGAATTATACTGTAGCTGGATCGCTTCGGATGCGCTGGCGGCACTGCGCTCGATGGTGCGCCCGGTCAAGCAATCGTAAGCGCGTTGCACACGATCCCAGCGGTTATCACGATCCATCGCCCAATAACGACCCGCAATGCTAGCAATCTGGCCGACGCCAATTTTTGCCATTTGGGCTTCGGCCTCGGCGATAAATTCTTTACCCGAAAAAGGCCCCGTATCGCGGCCATCGGTGAAAGCGTGAATAAATACCTGCTCGATGCCCTCTTCTTTGGCGATCTTGAGCAATCCGTAAAGGTGATCGAGCATGGCATGCACGCCCGCATCAGATACCAGACCCATGAGATGAAGCGCGCTGCCTTTGCTGCGGACATTCTCGAAGGCGGCTTGGAGCGCGGGGCTGCCTTTGACCGTGCCAGTCTCGATGCCCTTATTGATACGGACAAGTTCTTGGTCGACCACGCGCCCGGCACCGATATTCTGGTGCCCCACTTCGGAGTTACCCATAATCCCCTCGGGGAGGCCCACGGCGAGGCCGCAGGCAGCGATCTCGGTACGCGGATACTCGGCGGTGAGACGGTCGGCAACCGGCGTCTTGGCCAGCTTAACCGCGTTATAAGCATCATAAGACGCATCGTGATTTTCTCCCCAACCATCACGGATGATGAGAACGACAGGCTTTTGTTTTTCGGACATGATAAAATAAGTTTTAAAAAAGGAAACCAAACTGCGAGAGAGCGGACAGCGAGAGAATCCCCGCGTAGATAAAGAGCAAGGCAACACCCTCGCGGCGTGAGACGACGTGGCCACTCTTAAAGAACCACAGCAGCAACCCTGAAAGCAGAATGAGCGCGGGAAACTCGACTAGCAAGAGTTCGTTGCGCACGTTCATGCCGGTGACTGCGGAGACACCGCCACCGATCAGCAGGATATTAAAAAGGTTGGAGCCGACGATATTACCTGCGCACATGTCGCCATGCCCGGCGCGGACAGCCGAGACAGAGGCTGCCAACTCCGGCAGGCTGGTGCCGATCGCCACGATCGTGAGCCCTACAAAGAGTTCACTCGCTCCCATTCGCATCGCCATTTCGACGGAAGCACCCACGAGTAGATCGGCTCCAAATGCGAGCAAGGCAGTCCCGCCGAGAACGAATAGAATCGCGGCCTTAGTCGTCTTGCGGGCGAGCTCTTCAGTGCCTGCGGTGAATTGCTCGGTCGCACTGGCCGAGTCTTTAGATTTAGCACTGCGCACGACGTAGATTAGATAGGCCACCGTCAGAGCCAGCAAGATGCCCCCCTCGATCCGGTCAAAGCCGCCGCCCATCGCAAACAGGCCGAAGATCACCGTCACGCCGATCAAGATCGGCACCTCGCGGCGGATCATCCGTAACTCGATCTTGAGCGGCGCAATGATGGCGGCGATACCCAAAATCAGGCCAATGTTGGCGATGTTGCTGCCGAGAATGTTCCCGAGGGCGATCCCCGGGTTGTCCTTGGCCGCCATCATCGAAGTTGCCATCTCCGGCATTGAAGTGGCGATGGAGACTACTGTCAGCCCCACCACGATCGGATCGATCTTTAAATTCATCGAAATCGCCGCCGCCCCACTGGTCAGGACATCGCCTCCGAAGGTCAGCGCCACGAAGCCGACCGCAAGGATCAACAGCAACCAGATGAGGTGCAGTTCCATATAGGGCAGTTGAATGATTGCTAAAGACATCGTATAAGACTCGGCACAAAAGGCATTTCAGGAATCTTCGCGAGAAAATTCGGATTACTTTGTATCACTCACGGGCTGAGACAGCCGCCCTCCCGTGGTGGGATCATCGGGCGTCCGCGGCGGCTGAGACAGCCGCCCTCCCGTGGCGTGATCATCGGGCATTCGCGGCGGCTGGGACAGCCGCCCTCCCGTGGCGTAATCATTGGGCATTCGCGGCGGCTGGGACAGCCGCCCTCCCATGTTGGGATCATCGGGCGTTCGCGGCGGCTGGGACAGCCGCCCTCCCGTGTTGGGATCATCGGGCGTCCGCGGCGGCTGGGACAGCCGCCCTCCCGTGTCGTAATCATTGGGCGTGCGCGGCGGCTGGGACAGCCGCCCTCCCATGTCGTGATCATCGGCAACACTAGATGTAGTAGGGACTTGAGTGAATCCGTCCAGCAGGATTTTTAATGAATGGATATAGTCACAAAAAACCCGCAGCTCCTATGATAGAAACTACGGATTTTGAAAATATGAACGGCGCTGGGGAAATCGCCTAGTCCACAATCGTAAAGCCTTAGATTAAAGCCTTACAAGACAGCCTTACAAGACAGCCTTACAAGACAGCCTTGAGACCCGCACCTGCCTTGAATTTTACGGCCTTGGAAGCCTTGATCTTGATCTTCTCACCAGTCTGTGGGTTGATACCATCACGGGCGGCACGCTTTGTTACAGAGAAAGTACCGAAACCGATGAGTTGGACGTTTTTGTCCTTCTTAACACCCTTTTTGATGCCTTCAATAACGGCTTCGATGGAGCGCTCTGCGGCTGCTTTGGAGGTGTCTGCACCGAGTGATTTTTGCACTTCTGCAACGAGTTCTGCTTTGTTCATATTATTTAATTATTTTGTTGGAGGTTGATTGGTCTTATAACCGCCCTGAATAAGAGAACCTTAGATAATTAGCGTCAATCTTAAATCCGCTCTAAACCCTTGTTTTTTGCGGATTCCAGCACTTTACCACACCTTAATCCTTTGTCAGAGCGCATTCAAGCTCCTTGTCGCGCTTCAATGACCTGTTTTAATAGGGTCTCCGTCGCTTCGACTTTTGAAATTCCACGTTCGACGGCTATTTGCGCGGCACGCTTGAGTAGTTGCGAAGCCATCACATGCGCCGGCGTTTCGGCCGCTCCTAAATTGACGAAAATCTGCGCGATCTCCAATACCTGCTCGTCATGCGAATCAGTCATTTTCAAATCCTTTCTTGAGTGGTTTTTTAACAGTTACTTCGTTAGCCTCATTTTGCAAAATTGCGCCGACTCCCGCAAAGCGGGTTTTGAGCAGTGCCACACCCAGCCAGCCATCTGCGGTCGTGTATGCGGAGCGAAGCTCACCAACTTTCTTGGAATCTGCATTATAGAGAGCCAGCGGTGCCTGCACAGCCTCGCCCGCGCCTGCGACGACAAAGAGTCGGCGCTGCGGCTTACCGACATTATGCATACGCGCGACTACCTCTTGCCCCAGATAGCATCCTTTGGTAAACGAAATGGCAGCATCTTCCAGCTCCCCTTCGCCGGGCAGGTCGGCTGCACCGATTTCTTCCGGCACCTGAGGGATGCCTGCCGCGACGCGCGCCAGACCGCGAGCTGACTGCGAGAGCGGCAAAAATCCGGCATCCGTCAACTGCTGCCGTATCGCCACAAAGTCGGCCTCTGAGCCGATCACCATATTAAAAATGCCTTCACGCGCGCAGAAGAGGACGCCGCCCTCGCTGGCCACAAACCGCCCACGCGCTGGCACTTCCCAACCGATCGCGACGACCCCCGCCTGCAACAGTTCAATGCCAAAACTCACCTCGCGCTGCTCAATCACCACATCGTCGGCAATAATGTGCCGCTCCATGTGCGCTGCAATCGCCTCGCCTGGGCAGCGCTCGCTGATCACTCGGAAAGACGCCTCACCTTCACACAGCACCACGCTATCGGCGATCACCTTGCCTTTCACATCCAGCCATAGCCCGTAAGTACATTGCCCCACCTCGTAAGGCCGCAGCTCATTGGTAAACTGACTTTGCAAAAAATCCGCCGCATCCTCATCCGTCACCAGAAAGTGCGCAGCAGGCGTGTATTCGTAAAAGCTGTTGGTAGCATCCATCCGACAACTTGTAAGCAGCTTAAAGTAAGTTTTCAACTCACATCGTATCCTGCATCCCATATCCCGCACCCAATATCCCTATGCTCTTTGTGATTTATAGCTCTTACAGCTGGAATCCCCCTAGCCTACACTCCTACACTGCCACACGCCCCACCGAGTTCTATTTCCATTGACTTTAGGAATAACTCAGCCATCACTGCCGCCTTTTAACTACCACCCCGCCGTTAATATCGCGGCGGGTTTTCTATTTTTACGCAGCAAATTTAAGCACATGAACGCCAAAAACATCCGCAACATCGCCATCATCGCCCACGTTGACCACGGCAAGACCACTCTAGTGGACTGCCTGCTTCAGCAAAGTGGCACCTATCGTGACAACCAAAAAGTGCAAGAACGCGCTATGGACTCGATGGATCTCGAACGCGAAAAGGGCATCACTATCAAAGCCAAAAATCTGGCCGTTAAATGGGTCAATCCGAAAGATGGCGAAGAATATACCATCAATATCGTCGACACCCCTGGCCACGCAGACTTCGGTGCCGAGGTGGAGCGTGTCATGAAGATGGTCGACGGGGTCCTGCTCCTGACCGATGCCGTCGGTGGCCCGCAAGCGCAGACCCGTTGGGTGCTCCGCAAAGCGCTCGACCAAGGCCTCAAGACGATTTGCGTAATCAATAAAGTTGATCGCGAGACTTCCCGCCCAGAGTGGGTTCACGATAAAGTGCTCGAACTCTTCCTCGACCTCGAAGCCGACGAAGACCAATTCAACGCCCCCTTCCTTTACGCTTCCGCCAAAATGGGCTTCGCCGACCGCGCAGTCGATGGCCCGCGCGAGAATATGCAGGATCTCTTCGAGACGATCGTTTCCCGTATACCCGCGCCCGTGATCGAAGAGGGCGAATTCCGCATGCTGGCCAGTAACATCGACTGGGACGACTACGTCGGGCGTATGGCCATCGGCCGCGTGCTCTCTGGGGAAGTATCCGTCGGACAGACCATTTTCGCGCTACGTAAAGACGGCAAAAAAGACCGTGTCAAAGTGACCAAGATGAAAAGCTTCTCGGGCGCAGGTAATACCGACGACGTGACGAGTGCCGTCGCCGGTGACATCGTCGGCCTCGCCGGTTTCGACGAAGTCGATATTGGCGATACCCTCGCCGCCTCCAAGGATGCCGAGCCCCTCCCCTTTGTCGAGATCGACCCCGCCACCGTCCAGATGGAATTCTCTGTCAATAACGGTCCCCTCGGTGGTAAAGACGGCAAAAAAGTCACCTCGCGCCAGATTCGCGAGCGCCTCATCCGCGAGACCCAGTCCAACATCTCCATCAGCATCGAAGATACCGACGATGGCACCCGTTTCCTTGTCAACGCCCGTGGCGCTATGCAGATCGCTGTTCTGGTAGAGACGATGCGCCGCGAAGGCTTCGAGCTACTCGTCTCTCGCCCGACCGTTCTCTACAAAGAAATCGACGGCAAGCGCTGTGAACCCTTTGAGCAAGTCTGGGTCGAAGTGCCCGAGGAGCAGCTCGGCGGCGTGATGGAAAATCTCGCCAAGCGCAGAGGCAAGGTCACCAACATGGAGCACCACCACACCGGCGTCACCGTCGAAGCCGAAGTGCCCACTCGCGGCCTCATCGGTTTTGAGAGCGACCTCGTTACCATGACATCCGGCCACGGCGTGATGAGCCACTCCTTCTTAGAGTATCGCCCACATTGCGGCGAGATCGTAACTCGCCTCACGGGCACACTCGTGAGCATGGAGCAAGGCAAGTCGATGCCCTACGCACTTGAAATGATCCAGAGCCGCGGCAAACTCTTTATTGGCCCGAGCGAAGAAGTCTACCCAGGCATGATCGTCGGCGAAAACCCTCGCACCGAGGACATGCCCGTCAACCCGGCCAAAGCCAAGCAGCTCGACAACATGCGCTCCTCCGGCACCGATAAGAGCATCCAGCTCTCGCCCCCGATCAAGTTCTCACTCGAGCGCGCGATCGAATACATCGGCCCCGACGAACTGGTCGAAGTCACACCCAAATACCTCCGCATGCGCAAACGTATCTTGGATGAAACCGTTCGCCGCAAACAGGCGAAGGCCGCCAAGTCGTAGAGGCGCAAGCGAGTGTAGGCGTCACAGCGTCACGGTTAAAATTTATTTTCCTTCCCCGAAAACATGCGAGTGATGTTTGAGCGGTGACGTACGACGATGAGCACCGCGAGGATGACACCTAGGTAGAATCTGGCATCATTGCTGCCATAAATAAAGTAGGCGGCGATCGGTAAGCTAATCGAAAAGAGGATCGAGGCCAGCGCTACGACTTTGGAGGTGTAAAAAGTGATCAACCACACGGCGAGCCCGATCAGCAGGACAGGCCACATCAACGCGAGCAGCCCGCCGATGGTAGTAGCCACGCCTTTGCCGCCGCGAAATTTTAAAAATACGGAAAAGCTGTGCCCGAGGATAGCGGCGATCAGCCCAATCACGGCGAGCCATTGATCGCCCGCGTAGGCGATGAGCGGCCACCCAGCGGCGACAAGGCCTTTGAGCGCATCGAGGGCAAAGACTGTATTGCCCCACTTCTTACCGAGGGCGCGCTTTACATTAGTCGCGCCAGGGTTGCCGCTGCCTTCTTTAAAAATGTCGACGCCTTGGCTGCGCGCCACGATCACAGCAAAGCTGATCGCACCGATGAGATAGCCGACAAGAGTAACCAAGAGGATGGAAAAGGCTGACATATGAGAAACACTGACTAAACGTTGTCGTGATCGCAATCGTGATCGTTGTCGATTTCGTTATAAACAGCCGCAGCCTCAGAAATCGTATAATCCCTCGGTGCTAGCTTTGTGAGCATCGAAATAATCCGATGTAGCATCGTTTTGCCTTCCTCGCTTCGCTCTACGCTTAAAATATCACATTCAACGAGCACATCTTGAATCGCCGCACATTCCATCGCGGAGCCACAAGCGATCTCAAAGAATCGACGTCGATCTGCGTTTATCAGCGTTCATCTGCGGTTAAAAGAATCCGATCCGACTCGAGAAAAAGCACTTGATCAGTCGATGGGTTTCGGCCAGGTTCGGCGCTACATCCAGTCGGCATAGACAACCCATTTTACGCGCTCGTTTTCCAACAATCGCCACTAATCCAAAATCCTTAGGCTGGGTATCTAGCCTCTCCGCTCTGCGAAAAAACACAGCTATATGAAAAACCGAATAATTGGCTACGACCTCGCCAGAGCGCTGGCACTTTTTGGTATGGTTATAGTCAACTTTAAGATAGTCATGGGAGCTGAGGAGAACGGTGCGCCTTGGTTGGTTTACCTAACTGGCTTACTGGATGGCCGTGCTGCGGCAACATTTGTGTTATTGGCTGGAATCGGCATATCATTGCTCTCTGGTAACGCGCGAAGGTCAAGTGCCCCGCAAGCAACTGTGCCGATCCGCAACACCCTTTTAAAGCGAGCACTCTTTCTGTTCGTAGTCGGGCTTTTATACACCCCAGTCTGGCCGGCTGATATCTTGCACTTTTACGGTGTTTACATCGCAGTGGCTGCGCTTCTTCTAACAAGCTCAATCCAGAAATTATCAATCCTAAGCTTTCTGCTGATGGTCGGTTTCGTCTTTATGTTCTTCGCATTTAACTACGAGCATGAATGGAATTGGGAGACATTGGAATATGCAGGGTTCTGGACGCCCGGTGGAATGATCCGAAATCTGTTTTTCAACGGGTTCCACCCTACGATTCCTTGGCTGAGTTTTCTTCTGATTGGGATGATTATCGGACGCTTTGATTTGAATAATTTAGTGGTTCGGCGTCGGGTATTTTTGGCGGGTTTAGTCACGGCGCTTGCCGCTGAGGGAACCAGCTGGTTCTTGATTCAAAGCTTGTCCGCTGGAGTGAGTCTAGCCGATCAAGAGACGATAGTGTCCATCTTTGGTACTAAACCGATGCCACCGATGCCGCTATATATTCTGGCTGGGGCGGGAACTGCGAGTGCGATTGTCGCCGCATTGGTCGACGTAGGTGTGCGATGTGGGAGTCATCGATGGATACGCCCTTGGGTGGCGACCGGGCAACTAGCACTCACCTTGTATGTGGCGCATGTAGTTGTCGGTATGGGAATTCTCGAAGCCATTGGTCGATTGGAGAATCAGACACTTTCGTTTTCGCTACTGGCGTCAGGCATATTCTTCATTTCGAGCGTCGTATTCGCATACTTGTGGGGTTGCCGATTCAAGCGTGGCCCCATCGAGATGCTGATGCGATATCTCACCGAAAAAAAGTTGTCTTAATGCTACGTATTACGTGGGCTCCTAGCTGCGCGGGGTTCGGCTCAGTCATTGACTTTAGTGATCAGTAACCGCATTATAACGTTCAATTAAAAAGCAAAAATGAGTCGATAAAGTCGCTCGCAACCCCCACAACCCCCGCATGCCATGTTTAATAAAAAGACCATCGACATCGCAGTTCTCGGTGCAGGGCCCGCTGGTTTAATCGCCGCCCACACCTTGGCAGATAAGGGGGTGGACTTCGTGCTGATAGACCGCGAAGAACGCACCAATACGCATAGCTACGCGCTGGCGCTCCACCCGGAAACACTCGAACTGCTGAACCGACTGAATATTATCGATCCGGTGCTCGAACAAGCGACTCGATTGCAACGCGCCGCTTTGTTTGATGAAAGTCAGAAACAACGAGCGGTCATCGATTACAGCCAGTTGCCGGTAAAATACCCCTTTTTGGCAATCATCGCTCAGAATGAGCTCGAAAACATTCTTGTAAAGGCATTGAAAAAAAAGGGGCACAAGCCTATGTGGCGGCATCGCGCTCGGTGCATCACACAGTCATCTGACGGCGTTGCTTTTACTGTAGATCGGTTGACCGATGGAGTGACTGGTTATGCGATGGCACATATGGAAACAGAGATCGATAAAATCTTTGAATACAAGGCGAACTACCTTATCGCGGCCGATGGCTTCGAATCTCAGGCACGCAAATCTGCGGGAATTAGTTTTCCAGAGATTGGCCCCAGTTTAGACTACGCGGTCTTTGAGTTTGAAACGAACACACGCCTCCTGTCCGAAATGCGTATGATGATCGAGGGCGATCGCACCCATCTATATTGGCCTCTCGGCGATGGGCGTTGTCGCTTCAGCTTCCAAATGGAGCCGGGGTTCGCAGAGCGCGGCTCTTTTAATAAGAGCCACCAGTTGGTTGATCGCGAGGCACAGAACGCGCCTGAGCTCTCCGATCATCATCTTAATACGCTACTGAAACTTCACGCGCCTTGGTTTATCGGCTCGACCAAAGATGTTAAGTGGCGGGCCGTAGTGCATTTTGAAAGACGTCTAGCGGATCACTTTGGCAAAGATCGCATTTGGCTGGCGGGCGATGCTGCACACATGGCGGCACCTGCGGGGATGCTAAGTATGAATGTAGGCATGCATGAAGCCGCCGACTTGGCCACACGATTGGGTGCGGGCACAAGTGACGATGCGCGGCTCTTTAGTTTAAATGCCTACACACAAAACTGCAGTAGCGAATGGCGACGCCTGCTCGACATGGACTTCCGTATCGTCGGCGACGGCATCGGTGCCGAATGGCTGCTGCAACATCGCAATAACGTCATTGGCAACCTTCCTGTATCCGGTGAATCGTTTCATTCCGTACTGAAGCAACTGCATCTAGCCAAATAAATGTCATAGCGGTTGCTTTTGCCTGTGAGGGTGTAACTGGGCCTGGCGGCGGCGAGCTCGGGGGCGATGCGGGGGCGTTTGACGACGACGCGTTTTTTGGCGCAAGCGCGGGCTAGCTCAAGTAGCTGGTCGGCGTCGGGGTCGGTGCCGACTAATTGGTGGAAGACCTGCATCTCTTTTTTGACTTGGGCGCTCTTGCTGCGTGCGGGAAACATGGGGTCGAGGTAAACGACATCTGGCCTTTGAGACTCGGCGAGGGCTTGCATGTAAGTAGCGGCGTCGGACTCTACCAGTGACATGCGGCTGAGGATGTCGACAAGTGACTGATCGTGGGCGGTGCCCCACTCTTTTGCGTTGCGCAGACCGTCGGTAAGTAAGGCGCGGACTTCTGGCACGCGCTCAGTCATGGCGAGCGTGCAGCCTAAGCTGGCGAGCACGAAGGCATCGCCGCCGAGACCTGCGGTGGCGTCGAGCACTGTGGGTCTCTGACCGGAAGCTAGGCCGACGGCTTTGGCGACCATTTGACCTTTACCGCCTCCCTTTTGACGACGGTAGTTGACGGTGGCGCTATAAAAATCGGCGCAAATACTTAAAAAAGTATCTGCGGTGAGGTGAGCCAATGAGAGACCTTGGGCGGACAGTAGAAAGAGGTAGCTGGGCGCGGTTTGATGGGGCTCGATCTGGGAACGGACGAATCTTTCGATGTGCCGCGGCTTAGTCAATTCGAGAGGGGTGCCGTCCACCACTGGAATCGAAAATTGCTCAGCGAGTGCCTGGCCGTGAGCGATCTGAGTGGGGCAGAGCGTGATGATCTTAGATACGGCGGTCTTCACAAGGGAAGCCCCTACGGCTGAACCGGCACCAGGCGGGCGATGCGGTCGGGGCCGTTGAGCACTAAATAAATGAGGCCGTCAGGGCCGGAGGCTACGTCGCGGATGCGGCCTTCGTCTTTGAGGATGATCTCGTGAGAGACGAGGCGTTCACCTTCGATCTCTAAGCGATGTAATTCTTGTGAGGCGAGGCCACCGACGAGGAGGTTGTTTTTCCAACTGGGGAAGGCGTCGCCTTCGTAAAAATCGATGCCACACACGGCGATGGAGGGCGTCCAGTAGTGGAGCGGCTGCTCCATGCCGGGGGCTTCTGTTTTATCCGTGATGGGTGTGCCGCTATAGTTCATGCCGTAGGTGATGACTGGCCAGCCGTAGTTGACACCCTTTTTAATGAGGTTGATCTCATCGCCACCACGTGGGCCGTGCTCAGACTCGTAGATGAGGCCAGTTTCGGGATGAGCGTCGAGGCCTTGGGCATTGCGGTTGCCGTAAGTCCAAATGGTGGGATAGGCACCGGTCTTTTGGGCGAAGGGGTTGTCGCGCGGCACGCGGCCATCGTCATAGATACGGTGAATCTTGCCGTTGGGGCTGCTCAGATCTTGCGCGCTGTCTTGTGCACCGCGGTCGCCGATGCTGAAGTAGAGATAGCCGTCTTGAAAAACAAAGCGGGTGCCGAAGTGGACACCAGCGGTGCGGTGGAACTCCGGTGGCACTTCGAAGATAACTTCTTCATCACGCCAAACACCGCTGGCGATACGGCCTCGGACGATCTTCGTGGTGCTAGCGTTGGGATCGGAAGCGCCGGGCGCGCTGGCGGAATAGCCTAGGTAGATCCAGCCATTCGCCGCGAAATCGGGATGCACGCCGACTTCGAGCAAGCCGCCCTGCCCGCGGGCAACGACTTCAGGTGTGCCTGGAATGGGTTGACCGACCTTGCCATCGCCCCACATACGGAGAGCACCGGCGCGTTCAGTAATGAGCAAATCGCCTGCGGGCAGAAATGCGATCGACCACGGGATGTTCAAATCTTCCACGACGGTCTCGACTGTAAACTGGTAACCGCCAGCGGTATAAATATCCTCGTCTTGTTGAACGAGCGGTGCGCCTTCTGCACGGCTGGCCTTCTGCCGCATTTCGTCAATATAGATTTCGAGCGAGCGTATTTCTGGGTCGGTCAGGCCTTCGCCGAAGGCGGGCATACCTGTTTCGGCATCTCCTTGCTTTACGTATTCGATGAAGCTGACGTCTTTGCCCACCCTTTTCCAGGAATCTGTGTCGAGTAGCGAACCACCGAGGCCGGCCTTGAGGTCTTCACCGTGGCAGCTCATGCAGTATTGCTTGTAGAGCGCTGCGGCGGCACCGGTGCCGATGCGGTTTTGGGCATTCAGTAGGAGCGGGAGTAGGCTGAGAACGAGTGTCGTCTTATACATAAATTTTGAATCTGAACAGGTTGGAGCGAATTTGCAAAAAGATTGCGAGCTTTTGCTGGATTGTACTTAGTGTTGAATCATGGAGTATCTAAATTTTTGGGGCGATATCATCTTACCCTCAGGCAAATTTATAAGTGCGGACGCTTGGCAACTGGTTTTGTTGGCCGTTGTCCTCGTGTTGGCGTCTCGATTTCTCCGCCGCGTCACCAAGCCTGAACAAGCGGAGATGACTTCCCCCCTGCTGTGGTTGCAGCGGCATCTGGGCTTTATCGCGACGTGGGCGTTGATGATCTTAGCAGCATTCGTCTGCCATGCGGCGGGCCGGAGTGATTCATTTTTCCGGTTCTTTGCTTTTCTGGCCGGGCTTTGGATTATTATTGGCCTAGTCTGTAGCTTTTTACGCGAGCGGTTTTGGGCGCGCTCGGCGGCATTTGTGCTCTACTTCATCACTGGCCTGAATGCGATCTCTTACTCGGCTGGCAGTTTGGAGGCGATCAAGAGTGTCGAATTCGGTGTCGGGCCAATCACGATTTCGGTGTGGGATGTGGTCGCGGGCTTACTGGCTTTCGCGCTGACGCTTTGGATTAGTCTCGGCATGGCTCGTTTGTTGGAAAAGCAAGTGCAGGGGCTTAGGCGATTGAGCCCGTCGCTGCGTGTCTTGCTGGTTAAAATTATCCGTATCATCTTCATTATCGCCGCCACGATGATTGCGCTCAGTTCGATGGGGATTAATCTTTCGAGCCTGACAGTGTTAGGGGGTGCCATCGGTTTGGGCCTCGGTTTTGGTTTGCAAAAAGTCGTTTCTAATTTCGTAAGTGGCGTCATTCTGCTTTTGGATAATTCGATCAAGCCGGGCGACGTGATCGAAATCGAGGGCACTTACGGCTGGATCAATAATTTGCGTGCTCGCTACGCGTCGGTCATCACACGCGATGGCACGGGGCATTTGATTCCCAACGAAGATTTGATCACTCAGCGTGTGATTAATTGGTCGTTTACCGATGAGCTGGTGCGTATGCGTGTGCCGATCGGTGTCTCTTACAAAAGCGATCCGCATGAGTGCATTCGCTTAGTATTGCAAGCGGCTAACGGCAATGACCGTGTCTTACAAGATCCGGCACCTGTTTGCTTATTGAAAGATTTTGGCGATAGTTCGATCAATTTTGAGCTGCGCTTCTGGTTGGCCGATCCAGCCAATGGCATCTCCAATGTAAAGAGCCTCATATTGCTGCGTGTGTGGGATATTTTTAAGGAAAACAACATTGAAATCCCCTTCCCGCAGCGCGACTTGCATCTACGTAGTAGCGATGTCGATTTCGTTAAACGCGCTGCACCCGATCCCGAATTAAGCAAAGAAAATGCCAAAAGTTCCTAAATTCCGTCTCGATGAGCTCGTTGTTGCCAAAGGTTTAGCCGATTCACGCTCGCAGGCTAAAGCACTGATCCTCGCAGGTAAGGTTAAGCTCGGCACGGAGCGGCTCGATAAGCCCGGCCGCAGCTTACCCGAAGATAGCGAAGTCACCGTGGAAGCCCCGCCGCGCTTCGTGAGCCGGGGCGGCGAGAAGTTAGAAGGGTTCTTGGATCGCTTCGAGATTTCGATGGCGGGTCTGCCGATCCTCGACGTAGGTGCCTCTACGGGCGGCTTCACCGACTGCTCGCTGCAGCGCGGCGCGATCAGCGCGACCTGCGTGGATGTAGGCCGGGCGCAGATGCACAATAAGCTGATCCAAGATGAACGCGTCACCAATATTGAAAAGACCAACGCCCGGCACTTACAGCCCGGCGACCTACCGCGCGCCGCTTACCCGCGCATCGTGATGGACCTCTCCTTCATCTCACTAACTAAAGTGCTGCCCGCTGTCTGGCAGTTTATCGAAATGGACGGCATCCTAATCGCGCTGGTCAAGCCCCAGTTCGAGGCCGAAAAGCACGAGGTCGACGCCGGGCGCGGCATCATTCGCAATGAAACGATCCACCAGCGCGTGTTGGCACAGATCCAAGACTTTGCCCTGACGCAGCTGCCCGGCGCAAAGCTGATCGGCACGATGGACTCGCCGATCAAGGGAACGGATGGCAACCGGGAGTTCCTGCTGGGCTTGCGGCACCACACGATTGAAGCCGAAAGCATAAGCTTTTGAACGATTGTAGCCGAAAGCGTAAGCTTTTGGACGATTGTAGCCGAAAGCGTAAGCTTTTGGACGATTGTAGCCATTAGTGTGGGCGCTCCAAAGCGTGATCGCTTCGGCTACGATTACACTTTTTACCTCGTCTTCAAAATTTCACTCAGAAGTCTTGAAACTCCAATTCCACGATGGACTTTACGCACTGAATTAGTTTTATTTCCATGATCGGTGTTGGAACACACATTCCTTAGCTAAGATTCAGTTTTCCAAGTAATTCTTTTCTTCGTTTTTTGCACCTTTGGATGGTCGTGACTGGTGTCACAAAGATGCTTTCAGGCAGTCCGAGTGCTTGGATGTAGTCTCTTTGATGGTCAAGTAG